>Ga0302232_10000052_pt1 | contig 99454 bp, 87 predicted proteins | sample II_Palsa_N2_3_FD_193575 | JGI IMG/M metagenome (GOLD analysis project Ga0302232, IMG submission 193575) | Peat permafrost microbial communities from Stordalen Mire near Abisko, Sweden - II_Palsa_N2_3 | ecosystem: Environmental > Terrestrial > Soil > Palsa > Peat permafrost | place: Sweden...
ACGAACCTTCCTCGCGCATCATGCCCATGATGCTGCGGCTACCTGCCGAACTGCGACTGTCGACGAACAACTGGTGCACTTGGCTGCGCAGGGCCATGCGCGGCGTGTCGATGCGATCGCGCCGCTGCCGGTGCGCGTAGAGGCAAGAACGCGTCACGCCGAACAATGCACAAACCAGCGCCATCGGCTCGGCCTGGCCCAGCTGATCGATCAACGCGTACGTTCGATCCCTTCCGACATCAAGAGCGCGGTAGCCTTTTTTAAAATGGTCTTTTCGCGCTCAAGGCGATCAATACGCGCCTCAAGCTCCTGGATACGCCGCTGGTCTGAGGTCATCGCAGGATTGACCGGCGTGAGCCCCTGACGTTCCTGGCTAAGCTGCTGCACCCAGCGGCGCAGCACCGACTCGGCCACGCCAACTGATCGGCAGGCATCCATGTGGCTATAGCCCTGGTCGAGAACCAGCGACGCCGCGCTGACTTTGAACTCGGGAGAAAATGTACGGCGTTGCTTCATCTGACACCTCATCATGGCGACTATTTTCGCCTAAAGAGATGTCCGGGGGCATTAGACCACTACATCCCTCCGGCACCCATAGCGGCGCCGCATGGCCCGGCACGCTCAGTTCGACCAGCATCGTGTCCGGCGTGCCGTCGCCTGGATCGCCGCGCCCGTTGAAGACGTTGGTGCCGGCGGGGATGCCGAGGTACTCGGGCCATCCACGCAAGGTACGCCAAGACGCTCTCACGCTTTGATAGTGGTGCAGTAGTAGGCTTTGCTTACGACAACGGCGCGGACTCCACCATGTGCTATTCAGCTCAGATCTGGGCCGACTTTCGGAAGTACGAGCGCTTCGGCGGGAAGCTCGACCTCAAGGAATTCACCAAGCTCGCCGGCTGGACGAAGAAGAAGGGCAATTGGGTCAAGGTCGTCCCGAAAGCAATGCGCCGCGCCATGACCGACGCCACGAGCGGCGTGCTCGATGTCGGCACGGTCGAGCTGGCGCGCGAAGCTGACGCTGAGGCGATTGCGTTAATCGCGTCCGAGATTGGCGTCCAAGAAGCGCGCCTCGTGGAAGCGAATGCCAAGCTGGCCTCAGCGAAGCCGACCAAGAAAGCCGAGAACGATCGTCGAGTAGCGACGAACAAGATAGACGCTGGTAAGAAGAAGCTCGACGACATGGCCTCACCAGCGCCGGCTGATGGCATCGACAGGATCTGGCCCGGCTATTTCGCTCCTGTAATGATTCGCGATCCCGAAAGCGGAGAGCGGATGGTTGTGCCGATGCGCTACCGCTGCCGCTTGCCAGGCTGGACGGAAGCCGACGAGATCGAGAAGCCAGGCACCTACAACGCGCGGCGCGACAAGCTATCCACGGTGTGGCGCAAGGTGTTCGGCTACAACCACGGCATCATGGTCGTCGATCGATTCTATGAGAGTGTCTATCTCCACGACTTGCAGCATCGACCGTTGGTACCAGGAGAGCGCGAGCAGAGCGTGGAAATACTATTCACGCCGTCGACCGGTGAGAATCTCTTCGTGGCCTGTCTGTGGACCTATGTCGAGGCGGCTGGAGACGATCCGGGCTTCTATACCTTCGCGGCAATCACCGACGATCCGCCGTTGGAAGTCGTCGAGGCGGGCCACGATCGGTGCCCTGTTCCTATCCAGGAAGACGACATCGATGCCTGGCTCAATCCAGACCCGAATGACCTCCCCAGCCAGAATGTGATTCTCGACCGGCATGTGAGGCCGTATTACGAGCATCAGCTGGCGCACCAGACGACCTGATGCTTCCCGTTCGCAACAACCTAAAGTGAATGCTGGCCAGCTTGGATGTCGTGATCGGTAGCGCGGCGAAATATCACTCGGACGAAGACGACTTCCGGCATCAGATATCGAAAATCCCTCGAGGAGGTCATTGATCGCATTGCCGCCTCTTCGAACCAGCTCCGCTGCGCGCTGGGCTGTGGTGCCGGCGAAGTCGCCAGTGGTCGCCAAAGTCCTTCCCCGTCCAATGTTGAAGACCAGGGAGCCAGCAGGTGGGCACACGAACATCGGCGTGCGGGTTATAGACCACCGCGGATGGATAAACACGACCAGAAGCGGCCCCATCATGCAGCGCGACACCTAGGATGGCGCTCACCCTATTGAACGCAGTGTCCAGAAACACGTTCGTATCAACCGGGGCCCCATTGCGATTCACGATGTTGGCTCGGTAGGTCGTTCGAGAGCCCACGACTTTACCCGTTGCCCGACTGAGGTCGATGGCCATAGGCCCCACCCCAAACCCGATTTCCAGGGGTACGGGCCGCCTGCTGATGCCGCTGATGTCGGACCAAATAGGATCTAGCAATCGCGCATTAACGGCGATCACGTAAGCATCATCCGGTTTCACAATGCCTGCTTGAATATGCCCCGCTAACTGGTGCTGTTTTGCCTGCAGTCCGTGCGTCCACCGAAGCGTACGTGCCGCGAACGGTACGTCGCGAACATTGAAGACCCCAGGTTGCGGCACCGTTAAATCCTTGGGGTCAATGCCTATAGGTTCGGGAGACACGAGCTCAATCCAAGCGGTATGCCGCCCCTTAGTGGCCTTGAAGTCAGGACCGTGACCCTTCACCGGCGTAGAGAGTCTGAAGCCGTGGCGCCAAAGCCACTCGGCTAGAAGCAACTCACTCAACCGCTGTTGAAACGTTGCCGAAATGTCGGAAAGCAACTGAACGGAGAAATGGGCATCACCCAGTCGTTCAGCTAGGTAGCGATCGTATGTCGCCATGAAGAACGAAAGCAGCTTGCCGCGCGAGCCAGGGGCAGCGTTCGGCCAGGCCAATTGCAGCCGCTGTTCGACGTCGGCGCGAGTCACTTTCATCCGCGCAATGCTACCGCCTGACGATCATGGTTTGGACAGATTTCCTCGCGCGCGCGGGCGCGAACACGCGCGATGTGTGCATTCATCGCGGCCTTTCGTTTTCTTTAGGCATGACAAAACCCCCTGACAATCGCAGCAAAGCGTTGTGCCACAAGGGTTGGACTGGTATCGCGCGGTTTTGACAGATTTGTCGAAATTGCGACCGGTACCCGCCCGTCAAATGCCAATCCCAAGGCAGGTGCTGTCACCCGGGTTATATTCCGCCAAACTCGCTTTGTGCGTAGTGGAGAGTTCACCCATGACTGATCTTCAGGCCGTGGCATCGACGTGTCACTACCTCGGTTTTTGCGCTCTGAAGACAGCGGACCAAGCTGCTTGGGCTTCGGCAATCGGCAGTATCGCTGCAGCGGTGACCGCGCTTGGCATCGCCGTATCTGGGGGAATCGTTCACCAGGTCCAAAGAAAGGCTGATGGCCGCGCACTCGCCGCTTACTTGGCTACAGACCTGTACACGGTTTACCAGACCCTGGAGAAAGCGATCGCCTACATCGAGTCCTTCCTCGACACGGGTGACGGCTTGTTGAAGAACGATTTGTTCGCATTTGCCGCCTCCATTAATGGCGATTTAGCCGGGACGGTCCTCGAGTCCAAGGTAGACCAGTATGGAAAGCTTCCCTTCGGTATAGGCGAGGAGCTTGCTGGCGCCGTCGGTTCCCTCGAGGCCTGCCGACGCGCCATAAGCGGATTCGCTGGAAACGTAAGGAGTACCAAGCCAAAGGACTGGGCTGAGTTTTGCCGGCCCATTTTGGAGCAACTTCGCCAGACAAAGGGCAATTTGGAGCACGCCAAAGATTATTGCCGCTCGGTTGGTGGAGATCGCTAAGAGCATCGCTCCGGCACACGACCGCCACCTTGCGGCCAACTAGGCCGCGCACCTTCCGGGTGTCGCGGCTTTTTGTTGCCTGCGCTACCGGCGTATCTGCCGCTCAAGCGTCCGTAGTTGCTGCCGCAGTGCCAATGCTGCCCTGGCGGATTTTATCGTCAGGGTTTTCGCGCGAGGTACATGCTCAACACGGCACACAGTCCAACGATCAATTCGGCCTCGGCAAAGGTTGGTGGCCTACCTTCCGTTAGATGCCGGCCATTGTTCGACGCGAAGCCCCAGATCATGGCGACCGCCTGATCAAGAGGCGGTGGTAGTTGCACGCGCCCCCGGCGAATGAGCTCGCCCAGTGTTTCTTTGGTTGCCCCTTTGTCCCGCGCAACGCATTCAAGGGCCGCCATCGCGTGCTGCACCGCCCCGGTAACCTCGGCTGACGGCCGGCGCGCAAGATCCTTCAGTGCCTCGTGCAGCTCCGTAGCAGCGGTTTGCCGCCCCGTTTCCACAAGCAGGCGCGGCGCCGCATCGAGAGCTGCGGCCACGCCTTCGTCTCCTCGATATTCGATAAGGAAGTCCCGGAGCTGCCAGCCGATACCGCGCCGGCGGAAGAGGCGGTTTAATTCGCTCTCGAACTCGCGGTACTCCTTGGATCTGGTTGGGAATAATGCATGCTGGGTGCCGTTGACCGCGACAGCGACATTCTCGATGACGTCATACACGTCGTTCCACTGTGCGTCTTCTAACAGCCGACGGACCTCGTCATCTATATTCGGACGTTCCGACCAATTGTTAGGGTCGGGCGTCTCGAAGAGCACCTTGCAAACGATCTTGCGAAGTTCTGATGGCTTCAAGCCAGCGCTATAAGCCAGATCTACAATGGTTGAGCGAAGGGCTGATGGCGCCTCGCGCGTCTGGATAGGAATGTCAGTTGTTAGTCCGTGTCGTTCCGAAAAGGACGTCATTCGACAGCCTCATGAATGATTGATACCCATTTGTGGGAGCTTAGCGCATGCGATCGTTTGTGCCGCCGTTGGCCTTGCGATGTAGCCGAGTGCGCGCTGAAGCTCATCAGGGTAACCATCGGCCTGGACCTGAGACAGGTACTCCGCAATGGCCTCCTCGCCGTCGAGGTAGTCGGTGATTTCGAAGGGGATGAGGTAAAGGGAGTGATGCGCGATCAGCCAGACGTGGCAAGCAATCGCACAGTAATCACCGAACAATCACCAAGTCGGCTAATTCCAAAGACGAAAGCAGCTAGGATCGCTGCAAGCCATTGATTTAATTGGTGCCCGGGGCGGGGGTCGAACCCGCATAGCCTTGCGGCTGAGGGATTTTAAGTCCCTTGCGTCTACCAGTTTCGCCACCCGGGCTGGGTGTTGCCGCGCGCTGCAGGCGGGGCTGCAGGAGGCGCGAATCGTAACATGCGCGACCGGTCGGCTCAGCGCGCGGAGTGGGTCAGATCAGGCTTTTGAAGATATGGATGCCGGCGGTGTATTCGCCGATGATCGTGCCGACGCTGACCAGGAAGAAGTTGAGCAGGGTGCGGGCTACGCGGTTTTTCCACCAGCCGCTCCAGTGCACGATGTCGTCGCGCAGGGTTTCAAAGTCCGCCACGCGGGGGCGGCGTACCCAGGCTTCGGCCATCGCGCTGATGCCGCCGGCGGGGATGCCGGGGCGGAATGGTTTGATCGGTGCGGCGATGAAGGCGGCGAGGATGCTGAGTGGATGGCCGCCGGCGGCCAGCGCGCCGAGCGCGGCGAAGCCGCCGGTGAATAGCACCCATGACATGAGTGCCTGCGTGCCGAGGGCGGCATTGCGATGAAAGGCGAACGCAATCGCTGCGAATACCAATAGCACCAGCGCTGCAGCGAGCCATTTTGGCCAGCGTGCCTTGGGTGGTGCGGCCGCCAGTTCGGCTACGGTGGTTGCAGGATTGCTTTGCTGTTCACGCAACAGTGTGCACAGTCCCTTGAGGTGCCCGGCGCCGATCACCACCAGCACGCGACGCGGTTCGCTGGTCGCCGAGCGCGTCGCTTCCTCGCGCAATCGCGCGGCCATGAAGGCGTCGCGTTCGCCGATCAGGCTTTGGTAGAGCGGTTTGGATTCGCTGGCGAATTCGCTGAACGCGCTTTCCAGCAGATCGCCTTGTTTCAATTTCTCGATCTCGGCCTGCTCGATGTGCTCGCGCTCGAACACGCTGGCCAGCAGGCCGCCGAGCAGGCCGAAGCGCTGCCAGAGGCCCACGCTATGCCAGGCGCGCTTGAGTGTGGTGCCCACCTCGCGGTCGATCAGCCACAGCGGCAATCCACGCGCATCGGCACCGTCCATCGCCGCTTTCATCTCCGCCCCGGGCTGGATACCGGATTGGTCGGCCAGGCGTTTCTGGAACGTCGACAGCACCAGGCTGGCGGCAACCATGCCCGCCTTGCCCTGGCGGATCACCTTGAACAGGTCCATCTGCTTGAACGCTTCCGGATCGCGCATGCTTTGCGCTCGGCTGTCGCACAGCTCCACCGCCACGGCATCGAAGTGCTCGTGGGCCAACAGCGCGTCGACCGCTTCCACGCTGCTGAGCGAGACATGCGCGGTGCCGAGCACCACATACTCGAAGCCATCACGCAGCACGCGTTCGATCGGCTGGCCCTGCAGGGCAGGTAGCAGGGCAAGGTCGGTTTCGGGAAAGCTCATGCGATCAGCGTGCCGGGTCGTAGGGGAAATTCAAGCATGGGGATGACAACACTGCGGAACAAGCGGCGCGTGCGGCCGATGGTGCGGCTTCAGTCGCGAAAACGCTTCAGTAGATCGTCATAGGCGTCGATGCGGCGATCGCGCAGGAACGGCCAGATGCGCCGCACGTGCTCGCTGCGGGCCAGATCGACGTCCGCCAGCAACAGCGTGCGCTTATCGGTGCCGGCTTGCGCCAGAAACTCGCCTTGTGGGCCAGCCACGAAACTGTTGCCCCAAAATTGGATGCCGGCACCTACGCCAGACGGATCGGCTTCGTAGCCGGTGCGGTTGCAGGACAGCAGGGGCAGGCCATTGGCGACCGCATGGCCACGCTGCACGGTGATCCACGCATCGCGCTGGCGATCCTTCTCGGGTTGGTCGTCGTTCGGATCCCAGCCAATCGCGGTGGGGTAGAGCAGCAGCTCGGCACCGGCCAGCGCCATCAGCCGAGCGGCTTCCGGATACCACTGATCCCAGCACACCAGCACGCCGAGGCGGCCAACTGAGGTGTCGATCGGTTCAAAACCGAGGTCGCCCGGGGTGAAATAGAACTTCTCGTAAAATGCGGGATCGTCCGGGATATGCATCTTGCGATACTTGCCGGCAATCGCCGCAGAGCGATCGAACACCACCGCGGTGTTGTGATAAAGCCCGGCCGCGCGCCTCTCGAACAACGACGCAACCACGACCAGCTGAAGTTCCTCGGCCAGTTTGCCGATGCGCGCGGTGCCGGGGCCGGGAATGCTCTCGGCCTGATCGAACACTTCGACCGACTCGCGCTGGCAGAAGTACGGCCCGTTGTGCAGTTCCTGCAGCAGCACCAGCTCGGCGCCAGCCGCGGCAGCTTCGCGCAGGCCGGCTTCGATCGCGTCGAGATTGGCATCGCGACTGCCGCGGTCGGTTTCCTGCAGCAGTGCAACCTTGAGAGTCTTGCGGGTCATCGGCTTCCATCCTTACGGGGCTGCCGGTGGGGGCAGAACGCCAAGTTTAGCGGATGCTTGTTAAGAGGTTTTCGTTATGCCCCAGTGAGCCATGGCGAGGCAGGGCGTAGGTTGGGGTGAGCGCAGCGATGCCCAACGTTTTTCCGGGGGGTGGAGTGCATGTTGGGCATCGCTGCGCTCACCCCAACCTACGTCGGCTTGGCGGTGATCTTGCGTGCAAATATGGAATCTCCCACGAGAGGCTTGAAACGGCTCTCAGGCCAGGCCGGCCGGCAACTGCATGGTGATGCAATGCAGGCTGCCGTTCTGCCAGATCAGCGGGCGGCAGGGTACTTGCACCACTTCCCGGCCGGGATGGGCGGTGCCGATGATGCGCGCCGCTTCGTCGTCGGCCTTGTCGCCATAGGCAGGCACCAGCACGGCGCCGTTGACGATCAGGTAGTTCGCATAGGAGGCCGCGAGGCGGCGGCCCTGGTCGAGGATGGGCTTGGCCCAGGGCAGCGGATACAGCCGATACGGCTGGCCATCGGCGGTACGCAACGCGGCCAGCTCATCGCCCATGCGTTGCAGCTCGTCGTGATGCGGGTCGCTGGGGTCGTCGCAGGACTGGAACACGATGCGCTCGCCCGGCGCGAAGCGCGCCAGCGTGTCGATATGCGCGTCGGTGTCGTCGCCTTCGAGATAGCCATAGTCCAGCCACAGCACGCGTGAAGCGTGCAGGCTGTCGCGCAGGATGCTGCTCATCTGCTCGCGCGACTGTTCGGGATGACGCTGGACGAGGCAGCGCCAGGTGGTCAGCACGGTGCCTTCGCCGTCACTCTCGATCCCGCCGCCTTCCAGTGCCCAGTCGATGCGCCGATGGGCGGCCTGGCCAAACACGCCTGCTTCGACCAGCCCGGCAATCAGCGCGTCGTCCTGTTCGGCACCGAACTTGCCGCCCCAGCCGGTGAAGCGGAAATCGGTCAGCTGGAAGTTGTCGTCGCCGGCTTTCAGGGTGATCGGACCGGAGTCGCGCAGCCAGGTGTCGTCATACGGTAATTCGACGAAACGGATCTTCGCCAGATCGACGGAAGCTGCGCGCAACTGCGCTTCCACATGCGCCCGCAGCTCGCTATCGGCCACCACGATGATCAGGCGCTGGAAGCGCGTGACGGCAGCAGCCAGCGCGACATAGGTGGTTTCCACTTCGGCCAGGCGCTCGGCCCAGTCGGTGTCGGCATGCGGCCAGGCGATCAGCACCGCGGCCTGCGGCTCCCACTCGGCGGGCAGGCGTAGAGAGTGGTCGGTCATGGAGTATCCCGGGCGGTCGCAAGGGCGCCAGGTCAGGCGCAGAACTGCAAATTGTACGACGAGGTTTTCGTTACGCACACAAAAACGCGGCCGATGTCACCACCGGCCGCGTCATTGGAAAGTCGATTCAGCGAAAACCGATCAGTTGGCGTTGGTCGGATTGGTGTTGTTGCCGGCTGGCGTATTGAGCACGGAGTGAATCACATGGCTGTGCTCGAAATACACGATGAAGGTGGAGTATTCCCAGCGGTTGATCTGCGGGTGCTTCGACGTATCACCGCCAGCTGGCGACAATTTGCGCAAAGGTGCGCCGTAGGTTTTTTCGACGTCGGCCATGCTCTCCCCGCGGCTGGGCAGGTTCATGCCCTGTTCCTCCTGCACGCGATGCACCAGCAGGGAATCTCCCGCTGCGCTGGCCACCTGCGGTGCGGCAAAACCGGTGGTGGCGACCAACAGGACGATGAGCGGCAAACTGCTTGTGAACTTGACCATGGCTCCCCTCTCCAGACAAGGCTGTATGCGGCGTCGTTGTAGCAGAAGCGCCTATGCTACGCCACAAGGCGGCAAGCAGAGTGTCGATTGTGCCAAGCCGGTTTGCCCCGATTGCGACGCAATGGACATTCGCTGTCGCACCGGCGCAACGACCCGGCCCACCGAGAATACCGCGATGACAGCTATCATGGGGGGCTGCGGGCGGCTGTTCGCCCAGTTCGGACTCTTTTCCCCGTAATGATTGCTTTCAGACACTTTGCCTTGCGCCGCGGCACACGCTTGCTGCTTTCCGACATCGACCTGGTGATCCAGAGCGGGTGGCGCCTTGGCGTGATCGGCCGCAATGGCTGCGGCAAGTCCAGCCTGTTCGCTGCTTTGCAGGGCAAGATCGAGGGTGACGCGGGCGAACTGGATATGCCGACCAAGCTGCGGCTGGCCTCGGTGGAGCAGGAAACCCCGGCGTTGCCGGATGCGGCGATCGATTATGTGCTGGGCGGCGACGAAGAACTTGCCGCGGTGCTGCTGGAAGAAAGCGACGCCGATGCACGCGGCGACACCGAGGCGATGGCGCGCGCGCATCACCGCATCGAAGAGTTGCATGGCTACGACGCCCGTGCCCGCGCTGGCCGATTGCTGCACGGGTTGGGTTTTTCGCCGGAAACGCACGAACGTGCGGTTCGCGAGTTCTCCGGCGGCTGGCGCGTGCGCTTGAACCTGGCCCGCGCGCTGATGGCGCCATCCGAATTGCTGCTGCTGGATGAGCCGACCAACCATCTGGATCTGGATGCGGTGCTGTGGCTGGAAGAATGGCTGCGCCGCTATCAGGGCACCTTGCTGATCATTTCGCACGATCGCGAGTTCCTCGATGGCGTGATCACGCACACCATGCACCTCAATGACGGCAAGGCGAAGATGTACACCGGCAACTACAGCGCGTTCGAGCGCCAGCGTGCCGAGCATCTGCGTCAGCAGCAGATTTCGCACGAGCGCGAGCAGGCCGAGCGGGCGCACCTGCAGTCCTTCGTCGATCGATTCAAGGCCAAGGCCAGCAAGGCCAAGCAGGCACAGTCGCGCATGAAGCGGTTGGAAAAGATGGCCGGTACCGAGGCCGTGCGTGCCGAGCGTCCCTTCAGTTTCCAGTTCCCGGTGCCGGGGCGTCTGCCTGATTCCATGCTGCAGTTGGAAGACATCACGGCCGGCTACCCGGTCGAGGGTGGCGAAGCGAACATCATCTTGCGCGACGTCCGCTTCAGTCTCGAAGCGGGCGACCGGATCGGACTGCTGGGCCCCAATGGCGCGGGTAAATCCACCCTGGTGAAGACGCTGGTGGGTGACCTTGAACCGCTGACCGGCATCCGCAAGGCGCACAAGGATCTGAAGATCGGCTACTTCGCCCAGCATACGGTCGAGAGCCTGCGCGAAGGCGCCAGCCCGCTGGACCATCTGCAGGACAAGGCACCGGGTGTGGCGATCCAGGTCATGCGCGATTTCCTCGGTACCTGGAATTTTGCGGGCGACCGTGCATTTGAATCGGTGGATGGTTTCTCCGGCGGCGAGCGGGCGCGGCTTGCGCTGGCGCTGATCGCGTGGGACAAGCCGAACCTGCTGCTGCTCGATGAGCCGACCAACCATCTCGACCTGGACATGCGCGAGGCGCTGGCCGATGCCTTGGCCGACTTCGACGGTGCGCTGGTGCTGGTGTCGCATGACCGCCATCTGCTCGGCATGGTCTGCGACAGCTTCTGGCGCGTCGCCGATGGCGTGGTGGAAAGTTTCGACGGCGACCTGGACGACTACGCGAAATGGCTGCGCACGCGCGGCGCGGCGAACAAGAAGGCGGCCAAGGCCGGATCGGCGACGGCCAAGCCTGCGTTCAAGCCCCCGGTCAAGATCGAGCCGGAAGTATCGCCCGAGGAGCGTCGCCGCCAAGCCGCCACTCAACGCGAGAACGAGAAGACCTCGCGCCAGCGGGTGAAGCGCATCGAGACCCGCACGGCCACCATCGACGCCGAACTGGCGACGCTGGAAGCCCAGCTGGCTGATCCGTCCACCTACAACGGTCCCACCCAGGAAATGATGCGGCTGGGCCAACGCCAGACCGAACTGCGCCGCGAGAAGGAAGCGCTGGATGCGGAGTGGCTGGAACTATACGAACGACTGGAAGCGTAGGGCGCATCGGTGACGGGAGCACGCACGAGCGCCAAGCAAAAGCCATCGCTGCACTTGTGGCTGCCTGCGTTGGCGCATTTCGAGCCGAGCCATCCACTGCGTCAGCTGTTGGCTCGCGCTGACCAGCTAAGTGTCGGTACCGCCGGCTATCTCGCCGGACTGGGCGATTATTTCCACGGTGTCGACGCGAACCTGCCGGCCGCCGCGCTTACCCGCGAGTACATCGCAGGCGATGCTGCCGGCGCTACCTGGTTGTCGGCCGATCCAGCCTGGGTGCAGCCCGACATGAATGGCGTGCGGCTGCTGGCCTGCGGTCAGCTGCAGTTGGAGATGGCTGAAGCAACGGCATTGGCCGAACCGCTGAGGCCGGTATTCGACGAAGCAGGGCTGCAATTGGAAATTTCCACCCCGGATCGCTGGCATCTGCGACTGCCGTTGCACAGTCCACTGCCGATCTTCGCGGCGCCCGAGCAAGCGCTGGGCGAGGATATGTCGCAGCACCTGCCGCAGGGCGCAGATGGCCGTCGATGGCGCATTCTGCTCAATGAAATCCAGGTGCTACTGCACCAGCATCCACTGAATGCCGCGCGCCGCGCGCACGGTCTGGCGCCGATCAACAGCCTATGGCTGTGGGGCGGCGGCAACCTGCCTGAGCACCTTCAGAGCGATCTGCACGGCGTGGTCAGTGATGATCTGCTGCTAAGTGCGCTGGCCAAGCGCGTGGGTGTGGCGGATCAGGCGCGCACAGTCGATGCCGTCACCGCTGCCGCTGCGGGTTGGCTGATCGATCTGCAGGATCTGCCGGCCAGTGACATCGAATCTCGCTGGTGGCCGGTTTTGAAAGCGCTATTCGATCGGCAATCGGTCGTTCTGCATTTCGCCAGTGGCGAGCGATGGCAGCGCAAGCCGTGGCATCGCTGGCGCATCTGGCGTGGGGCAGGGCCGCGGGGAGTAGGGCCGCGAGGAGTAGGGCGTTGAGCACGTCGCCATCGGGCACGCTGCAGCTGCGCCGACGCGACAGCAAAGGCACGCCGAGCGGTTGGCCCGATTCGGTGCATCCGGTGTTGCAGCAGGTCTATGCCGCGCGCGGCGTTTTCGGCCCGGCGCAAGTTGAACATCGTCTGGCGCGCATGTTGTCGCCGCAGACGCTCGGTGGCATGCCGCAGGCGGTCGCGCTGCTGATCGAGGCGATTGCCGGCGACTGGACGATCCTGGTCGCTGGTGATTACGACTGTGATGGTGCGACCGGCACCGCGGTGGCCGTGCGCGGATTGCGGCTGCTTGGCGCGCAGCGGGTCAGTTATGCCATACCCAATCGCTTCGTTCACGGTTACGGGCTGAGTCCGGCGTTCGTCGAATCGATGCAGCCGAAACCGCAACTGATCGTCACCGTCGACAACGGCGTCGCCAGCGTGGCCGGCGTGGCTGCCGCCAAGGCGCATGGCATCCGCGTCATCGTGACCGACCATCACTTACCCGGCGAGCAGTTGCCGGCCTGCGATGCGATGGTCAATCCCAACCTCGTCCATATCGAAAAGTGCGGGCATGCCAGCCGGCCGTGTGATGTTTGCGCGCATGACGCAAGCTTGAACAAGGCATTCCCCAGCAAGGCGCTCGCCGGCGTCGGCGTGATGTTTTACCTGCTGCTGGCGCTGCGGGCGCAGTTGCGCGAGCAAGGCGCGTTTGCCGGCAGCAGCGAGCCGGATCTGTCCGTGCTGCTCGATCTGGTCGCGCTGGGGACGGTGGCCGATCTTGTGCCACTGGATTTCAACAATCGCGTGCTGGTCGAGGCAGGGCTGCAACGTATCCGCAGTGGTCGTGCCTGTGCCGGCATCACCGCGTTGATCGAAGTAGGCAAGCGCAGTGTGGCGACGCTGTGCGCGAGCGATCTCGGCTACGCAGTCGGCCCACGGCTTAACGCGGCAGGGCGGCTGGAAGACATGCGCCTGGGGGTGGAATGCCTGCTCACCGACAACGTGGTGCAGGCGCACCGCTATGCCGGGGAGCTCAACGCGATCAATCTGGAACGCCGCGATTTGCAGGCCTCGATGGTGGCGGAGGCCGAGCAGATCGTGGCGGGAGCGGCGTACACCGATGCCGTCGGCGTGGCGTTGTACGAGCCATCGTGGCATGCCGGCATCGTGGGTCTGGTCGCGTCGAAAGTAAAGGATCGCCTGCATCGCCCGGTGATCGCCTTCGCACCGGCCAGCGAGGACAACACCGAGGAGCTACGTGGGTCGGCGCGCTCGATCTCGGGCTTCCATATCCGCGACGCGCTGGCGGCGATCGATGCACGCCAGCCCGGCCTGATCGAACGCTTCGGCGGTCATGCGATGGCGGCGGGGCTGAGCCTGAAGACCAGCGACTATCCACGTTTTGCGGCAGCGTTCGACGCGATCGCGCGCGAACTGATCGACGCCGAACGGCTGCAGGCCGTGCTCTACACCGACGGCGAATTGCCGCCTGGCGCCGCGTCGCTGAAACTGGCCCGGCAGCTGCGCCACGCCGGGCCGTGGGGACAGGCGTTTCCCGAGCCGCTGTTCGACAACCTGTTCGACTGCGCCAGCTGGAAGGTGATGGGCGAGCGGCACCTGCGCCTGCAGTTGCGCGATCCACGCGATGGCGCGCTGCACGATGCGGTGATGTTCAACGCCTACCATGGCCAGCCGCCACCGCTCCGGCTGCGCGCCGTCTACGAACTCGGCATCAACGACTGGCAGGGTCGCGAAACCCCGCGGCTGCTGTTGCGGCACATCGAGGCAGCCTAGAAGCACGCCCTCAATCGGGGTGCGCTTCTACAAATTCTCGCATAGTGTTCACGATGCCTGGTCCATAGTCGCAAGACCGAGTCCGTGGAAGGAGATAGCCATGATCGAACAGATCGAAGGATTGCCTGCTGGCACATTGGGCTTTCGCGCCCGCGGCCAGGTCACTTCCAGTGACTATGAACGTGTCATCGTGCCCGACGTTGAAGCAGCGTTTGCGCTAAACAGGAAGCTGCGTGTGCTGTATATCACCGCTGAGGATTTCACCGGATTCGACCCCGGCGCGATGTGGGATGACGCCAAGATGGGCATGCGCCACTTCAGCGGCTGGGATCGCGTGGCGCTGGTGAGCGACGTGCCATGGCTGCGCACAGCCACTACGGCCATGCGCTTCATGATGCCCGCCGAGGTCCGCGTGTACCACCTGAGCGAACAGGACGAGGCCAGGCGCTGGATCACCGAGTCGGCGGCCTGATCGGCGTTCTCGCGATACCGGCTTGCGAATGGACGTCCAATCTGTTCTAGTCGACTCATGCATCCGATGATTCCCAGCCCACTTATCGCCACCGCGCCTTCCGCGCGGAGCCTTGTGCTGGCCGGCAACAACAATAATCGCGCGAACAATAACGCCAACTTCTGGCGGGCCTTCGCGTAGCTTCAAGTTTCCTGAAACAACGCGAAGAAGGCCCGCCTAGTGCGGGCCTTCTTCGTTTCTGCGTCACCACAATTCAATCAAACAACGACGAGGGGTAGTGCCATGTGTTCGATCTTCGGGATATTCGATCTGCAGCCGGGCGATGACCTGGCTGCGTTGCGCCGACAGGCGCTGGAACTTTCGCAGCGCCAGCGTCATCGCGGGCCGGACTGGAGCGGCGTGTTCGTCGATGCCGGGGTGATCCTGGTGCATGAGCGCCTGGCCATCGTCGACCCGGCCAGCGGCGCGCAGCCGTTGCGTTCACGTGATGGGGAGCTTGCGCTGGCGGTGAATGGCGAGATCTACAACCATCGTGAACTGCGTGCCGCCAGCGCTTACGAATTCACCACGGCATCGGACTGCGAGGTGATCAACGCGCTATATCGCGAGAGTGACACCGACGATTCTGCGGCGGCGCTCGTCAACAAGCTCAATGGCATTTTCGCGTTTGCGTTGTGGGACGGTGCGGCGCAGCGCTACCTGATCGCCCGTGATCCGATGGGCGTATGCCCGCTGTACTGGGGCCATGATCAGGCGGGGCGCACATGCGTCGCCTCGGAGATGAAGGCGCTGGCGGGTGTCTGCCCCGACGTGTCGCCGTTCCCACCCGGCCATGTCTACGACAGCGCCAGCGGGCAGTTGCAGCGTTACTACCACAAGCCATGGCGCGACTACGGCCACACGCGCGGCCATGAGGTTGCTGCACCGGCCTTGCGACAGGCGTTCGAGCAGGCGGTGCATCGGCAGTTGATGACCGACGTACCGTACGGCGTGCTGCTGTCCGGCGGGCTGGATTCCTCACTGGTGGCGGCCTGTGCCGCACGCTTCGCCCGTGAACGCGTCGAGGACGATGATCGCAGCGAGGCGTGGTGGCCGCGCCTGCATTCGTTCGCGATTGGACTGGACGGCTCGCCCGATCTCGCCGCCGCCCAAATTGCCGCCGACGCATTGGGCACCGTGCATCACGGCTTCATTTACACGTTTTGGGAAGGCCTCGATGCGCTGCCCGAAGTGATCCGGCATATCGAGACCTACGACGTCACCACCATCCGTGCGGCCACACCGATGTACCTGCTGGCGCGGCGCATCAAGGCGATGGGCGTGAAGATGGTGCTGTCCGGCGAAGGCTCCGACGAGCTGTTCGGCGGCTATCTGTATTTCCACAAGGCGCCGTCAGCGGAGGCGTTTCATGAGGAAACCGTTCGCAAGCTCGATGCATTGCACAGCTACGATTGCCTGCGCGCGAACAAGGCGATGATGGCCTGGGGCGTGGAAGCGCGCGTGCCATTCCTGGACCTGGAATTCATTGACGTGGCGATGGGCATGGACGCGAAACACAAGATGGCCGGGCAGGGGCGCATCGAGAAGGCGGTGCTGCGCGAGGCATTTGAGGGCGTGCTGCCGGATGCCATCCTGTGGCGCCAGAAGGAACAGTTCAGCGACGGCGTCGGCTATGGCTGGATCGATGGGTTGAAGGCCCATGCGGAGCAAGCCATCAGCGACCGTGAATTCGCAGCGGCCGCCGCGCGCTACCCATTCAATACGCCGGCGACCAAGGAGGCCTATCTATACCGGCGCATCTTCGAGCAGCATTTCCCCGGCGAGGCCTGCGCGGCCACCGTGCCAGGCGGCAAGTCAATCGCCTGCTCGTCGGCCGCCGCTCTGGCCTGGGATCCGGCGTTCGCCAATGCCGCCGATCCGTCCGGCCGGGCCGTGCGTGGAGTGCACAGCCACGCATTGACTTGACCTGTTTGCTATCCTGTATAGCTATTTAACGACGGCGTCTTGCGACGCCCGCAAATCAACTGGCTGAACCATGATCGAAATCAATCCGATCCTTGCGCAGATCGCGGACCTCCGGGCCCGTGTCGAGTCGCTTAGGGGGTATCTTTGACTACGCTACAAAAAGCGAACGTCTGGAAGAAGTAGGCCGCGAACTGGAAAGTCCCACGATCTGGGACGATCCGCCGCGTGCGCAGGAGTTGGGTCGCGAGCGCGCCCGCCTGCATACCATCGTCAATGGCATCGACACGCTGACCGCCGGGCTCACCGACGCGGGCGATCTGCTGGAGATGGCCGTCGCCGATGGCGACGACGATACCGCCGAATCGGTGATCAGCGATCTAGCCAAGCTCGAAGCGCAGGTTGGCAAGCTGGAGTTCCAGCGCATGTTCTCCGGCAAGATGGATGCCACCAACGCGTTCGTCGACATCCAGGCCGGCGCTGGCGGCACCGAAGCGCAGGATTGGGCCGAAATGCTGCTGCGCATGTATCTGCGCTGGTGCGAATCGCGCGGCTGGAAAACCGAGCTGATGGAAGTCAGCGGCGGCGAAGTGGCCGGGATCAAATCCGCCACGTTCCGGGTGGAGGGCGACTACGCCTATGGCTGGCTGAAAACCGAGATCGGCGTGCACCGGCTGGTGCGCAAGAGCCCATTCGATTCGGACAATCGCAGGCATACCAGTTTCACTTCGGTGTTCGTTTCGCCGGAAGTCGATGACGACATCGATATCGAGATCAATCCGGCCGACCTGCGAACGGACGTCTACCGTTCCTCGGGCGCGGGCGGCCAGCACGTCAATAAAACCGAATCCGCGGTGCGTATCACGCATATCCCGACCAACACCGTCGTGGCCTGCCAGACCGGCCGCAGTCAGCACCAGAACCGCGATACGGCGATGAAGATGCTGGCGGCGAAGCTGTATGAGCTGGAAGTGCAGAAGCGCAATGTCGAGCGGGACGCACTGGAAGCGACCAAGTCCGACATCGGCTGGGGCAGCCAGATCCGCAACTACGTGCTTGATCAGAGCCGCATTAAGGATCTGCGCACCGGCATCGAACGTACGGATACGCAAAAGGTGCTGGACGGTGATCTGGATGAATTCATCGAAGCCAGCCTGAAGTCCGGCCTCGAAGCGGGTTCGAAACGAATTGACGCCTAGGGTTTGCGTAGATCACTGGACAACAAGCTAGCTTCGATGCCGCATTGATACGCCCTCGCTACTCATCTCTCGCCCCCTTCTGAAATTTTCGAAATGACCGATCAAACCCAAGAGCTCCCCGACCAGCCCATTGACGAAAACAAACTGATCGCCGAGCGTCGCGAGAAATTGAATGCGCTGCGTGGGCAGGGCATCGCGTTTCCGAACGACTTCAAGGTGGACAGTTTCGCCGGTGACTTGCAGACCGAGTTTGCCGATAAGGAGGCACTGACGGCCGAAGCGATCGAGGCTGCCGCGCGTCGCGTGAAGATGGCCGGCCGCATCGTGCTGAAGCGCGTGCAGGGCAAGGTCAGTTTCGTGCAGTTGCAGGATTTCAGCGGGCGCATCCAGCTGTTCATCCATCAGGGCACGCTGGGTGAAGTCTACGAAGCATTCAAGGGCTGGGATGTCGGCGACATCGTAGGCGCCGAAGGTGTGTTGATGCGCACCAAGACCGGTGAATTGTCGGTACGCGTCGATGGCTTGCGCTTGCTGACCAAGAGCCTGCGTCCGCTGCCGGACAAATTCCACGGTTTGGCTGATGTGGAGCAGCGCTATCGCCAGCGCTATGTCGATCTGATCGTCACCGAGCCAGCGCGCCGCACGTTTGCACTGCGTTCGAAGATCATCGGCTTCATGCGCCAATGGCTGGAAGCGCCGATGCGACGCTTCATGGAAGTGGAAACGCCGATGATGCACGTCATCCCCGGCGGCGCCACCGCGCGACCGTTCGTGACGCACCACAATGCCCTGGATATGGATCTTTACCTGCGCGTGGCGCCGGAGCTGTATCTGAAGCGGCTGGTGGTGGGCGGCTTCGATCGCGTCTATGAGATCAACCGCAACTTCCGCAACGAGGGCGTGTCGACCCGGCACAACCCCGAGTTCACTATGCTGGAGCTGTACCAGGCTTACGCGACCTATCACGAGATCATGGATCTCACCGAGGCGGTGATCCGCGATACCGCGCAAACCTTACTGGGCACCACCGCACTGACCTGGGACGGCGCAGCGATCGACGTGGGTCCGGCGTTCCGTCGCTGGCGCATGGAAGACGCGGTGCTTGAGCACAACCCCGAAATCAAGCGCGCGGAACTGCGTGATCGCGAGACGATGGCTGCGCATGCGAAGCGCCTCGGTGCGCAGGTCAAACCCGGTTACGGCTGGGGCAAGCTGCTGCTGGAGATTTTTGAGAAGACGGTCGAGCACACGCTGATCCAGCCGACCTTCATCACCGATCATCCGGTCGAGGTGTCGCCGCTGGCGCGTGAAAGCGATACCGACAAGGGCATCACCGACCGCTTCGAGTTGTTCGTCAACGGCAAGGAGATCGCCAATGGCTTCTCCGAGTTGAACGACCCGGAAGATCAGGCCGCGCGTTTCCAGGCGCAGGTCGACGCGAAGGACGCCGGCGACGACGAGGCGATGCACTTCGATGCCGACTACATTCGCGCGCTGGAAGTAGGTCTGCCGCCGACCGGTGGCCTCGGCATCGGCATCGACCGCCTGGTGATGCTGCTGACCGATTCGGCCTCGATCCGCGACGTGCTGCTGTTCCCCTATATGCGTCCGGAGGCTTGAACCATGTGGTACGCGATCACAGGCACCGACAACGCGAATTCGCTGGAAGCGCGTAAAGCGGCGCGCCCGGCCCATCTGGCCCGCCTGCAGCAGTTGCAGGACGACGGCCGCCTCCTGCTGGCTGGACCGTTTCCAGCGATTGACGCGGAAGACCCGGGTCCGGCGGGCTTCACTGGCAGCCTGATCGTGGCCGAATTCGCGTCGCTGACGGACGCTGAAGCCTGGGCCAAAGCCGATCCCTACGTTGACGCCGGCGTGTACCGTGAAACCACGGTCAAGCCGTTCCGCAAAGTACTGCCAGCGGCATGAGCGAGGCCATGACCGCAAAGCCGGTGCTTGAGCAGATCCGCGAACGCCTGCAGGCGGCTTTCGCACCGACTGAGCTTGAGGTGCTGGACGAAGGCCACAAGCATGCCGGCCATGCCGGTGAGGGGAAGGGGCACTTCCATGTGCGGATCGTTAGCGGGGCCTTTGCCGGCCAGTTGCCGCTGAAACGCCATCGCATGGTGTACGCGGCGCTGGATGGATTGATGGATAACGGCATCCACGCCCTGTCGATCGACGCCCGTTCCAGCGAATAATTAGTAATAACAGTTACATAAGCTTCACTCTTAAAGTGATATCTTCACTTCGGAACGCATTGCAGCTGCGCCCCGCGTTTGGCACAGTGCCCTGTCGCCCGACTGTACGGGCATTCAACGATAACCAACTGATGTCCGCATGCGCCTGAGCACGATCAAACTCGCCGGTTTCAAATCCTTCGTGGATCCGACCACCCTGCATCTGCCGAGCAACATGATCGGCGTGGTGGGTCCGAACGGCTGCGGCAAATCCAACATCATCGATGCGATCCGCTGGGTGATGGGCGAGAGCGCGGCTAGCCGCCTGCGCGGCGATTCGCTGACCGACGTGATCTTCTCCGGCTCCAATTCACGCAAGCCGGTAGGTCAGGCCACGGTCGAGCTGATCTTCGACAACAGCGACGGCACGATCCAGGGTGAGTACGGCCAGTACGCCGAGATATCGGTGAAGCGCCAGGTCACCCGCGACGGCCAGTCCGCGTATTTCCTGAATGGCGCGCGTTGCCGCCGCCGCGACATCACCGACCTGTTCCTCGGCACCGGTCTGGGCCCGCGCAGCTACTCGATTATCGAGCAGGGGATGATCAGCCAGATCATCGAGGCCCATCCGGAAGAACTGCGCACGCATCTGGAAGAGGCCGCCGGCATCTCCAAGTACAAGGAGCGCCGCAAGGAAACCGAAAGCCGCATCAAGGCCACTCGCGAAAACCTCGACCGCGTGCGCGACGTGCGCGATGAGGTGGACAAGCAGCTCGAGCATCTCAATCGCCAGGCCCGTGCGGCCGAGCGCTGGAAGGCGCTGAAGGAAGAGCAGACGCGCAAGGAAGCCGAACTTCGCGCGCTGGAATACCGCGGCCTGAAGAGCCAGCACGATGGCGAAGGCGCAGGCCTGACCGCCGCCGAGATCGAGATCGAGAAACAGCTGGCCACCCAGCGGCAGATCGAAGCGCAGCTGGAGAGCATGCGCGAGCGCCACGTCGACGCCACCGAGCACCTGAACAGCGTGCAGGGCGAGGTCTACAAGGTCGGCGCCGAGATCGCCCGCGTCGAACAGCAGGTGCGCTACAACCGCGAGACCGCCGATCGCCTGCAGCGCGCCCACGGCGAAGCCGAGCGCGAGCATGCCGAGCTGGCCGCACACATCGCCACCGACAGCCAGCAGATCGAAACCCTGCGCATGGCGCTGGCCGAAGGCGAGCCGAAACTCGAAGCGTTGCAGCAGCTGCAGGACGACACTGCCGAGGCCCAGCGCGATACCGAGACGAAGCTGGCGGACTGGCAGCAGCGCTGGGACAGCCACACCCGCAACGCCGGCGAATCCAGTCGCGCGTCAGAGGTGGAACGCACCAAACTCAACTATCTGGATCGCCAGAGCATCGATCTGTCGCGGCGCCGCGAAGTACTGGAAACCGAACAGAAGGCCACCGACGTGGCCGCACTGGATGCCGCCGGCGAGCAATTGCATAGCGAGCACGACACCCAGCGCGAACGGGTCGAGACGCTCGGCAGCCTGCTCGATCAGCACAAGTCCAGCCACGAAAAAGTGCAGGATGAAGAGCGCCAGGTGCAGTCGGCGCTGAACGAGGCGCGCCAGCAGTTGCAGGCCGCACGTGGTCGACATGCCTCACTGGAAGCGCTGCAACACGCTGCGCTCGGTCAGGAGGAAAGCGCGGCCAGCGGCTGGCTGGCCCGGCTCGGGCTGGACAAGTCCCGTCGCCTCGGCGAATCGCTGCAAGTCGAAGCCGGTTGGGAAGCAGCGGTGGAAACCGCCTTGACCGGGTTCCTGGACAGCGTGCTGGTGGACGGCTCGCACGCACTCGCCGCCGAATTCGGCGCACTCGACAACGCCGACGTCGCACTACTCGATGCCGCCGACGGTGGCGCCAACACGGCCGGCACACTGGCTGCGCATGTGCGCGGACCAGCCTCCGCGCTGGCGATCCTCGGGCATGTGCTCACCGCCGAGTCGCTCGATGAAGCGCATCAGCGGGTGGCTGCGCTATCCGCGTTGGCCCCGTATCAATCGGTCATTACCCGTGGCGGCGAATGGCTGGGCCCAGGCTGGGCGCGCGTGCGTCGTGCGCAGGGTAGCCAGGTCGGCGTGCTGGCGCGTGAGCGCGAAATCCGCACGCTGGCCGAACAAATCGAGATGCTGGAAGCGCAACTGGAAGCATCCAGCGAACAGCTCGACACGCTGCGCACCGCCAAGTTCGAAGTCGAGCGTGCGCGCGACGACGCGCAGCGTGAGCTGTACAACGCGCACCGCCGCCAGTCAGAACTGGCCGGCCAGCTGCAGAGTCATCGCGGCAAGCTGGAAACCGCCCGCGCCCGCGCCGAGAAAGTGATTGGCGAACTCGGCGATCTGGCCACCCAACTCGACGACCTGCAGAGCCAGACCCGCGAAGCGCGAGCGCGGCTGGACGAGTCGGTCGGCCTGATGGGGGATCTGGAGGATCAGCGCCGCGAACTGGAAAACGAACGCCGCGCGCTGCTTGAGGCACGCGAGGAAGCGCGCATGAATGCGCGCGAGGCCGCCGATCAATCGCATTCGCTGGCGCTGGGGCTGGAGTCGAAGCGCTCCTCGCTCGCCTCGCTGGAACAGGCGCTGGGTCGCATGGACGCCCAACTACGCCAGATCGACGCGCGTCGCACCGAGATCGCCGAACAGCTTGCCGCCGGCACCGATCCGATCGCCGAACTGGAGAGTGAGCGCCAGACCTATCTGGATCAACGCCTGCTGATCGACAAGCAATTGGTTGAAGCACGCCGCGCGCTGGAAGACTGCGACATCGAGTTCCGCAAGCTGGAGCAGCAACGCCATCTCACGGAGCAGGGGCTGTCCGCGTTGCGCGAAAACCTGTCCGAGAAGCGCCTTGCCGCGCAGTCGCTGCAGCTACGCGCCGAACAGCTCGCTCAGGCGATTGCCGCCTCAGGCCTTGAACTGGAAACGCTGCTGGCGGAGCTCGCCGAGAACATCGACGCCGGGCAATGGCGCCAGCAGCTCGTCGAGCTCGCCCAGAAGATCGTCAGGCTGGAACCGGTCAACCTCGCTGCGATCCAGGAGCACGCCGAACAGAGCGAGCGCAAGACTTACCTGGACAACCAGCTGGCCGATCTGGTCAGCGCGATGGAAACGCTGGAAGGCGCGATCAAGAAGATCGATCGCGAAACTCGCCAGCGCTTCAAGGAGACCTTCGACAAGGTCAACGCCGGCGTGCAGGAGCTGTTCCCGCGGCTCTTCGGCGGCGGCCATGCCTACCTGGAACTGACCGGCGACGACCTGCTCAATACCGGCGTGTCGATCATGGCGCGCCCGCCGGGCAAGCGCATTTCGAATATCACGCTGCTGTCCGGCGGCGAGAAGGCGCTCACCGCGGTCTCGCTGGTGTTCGCCATCTTCGGCCTCAATCCCGCCCCGTTCTGTCTGCTGGACGAGGTCGACGCACCGCTGGACGAAGCGAATGTAGGGCGCTTCTCCAGCCTGGTCAGGGAGATGAGCGAGAAAGTGCAATTCATCTTCATCAGCCATAACAAGGCCACGATGGAAGCGGCCACCCAATTGTGTGGTGTGACCATGAAGGAACCCGGCGTATCGCGATTGGTACAAGTGGATCTGGCCGAAGCGGCTAAACTGGCAGGAGTTGCCTGAGGACACCATGATGACGACAACGCAACCTGTACTCGCCTTCGCCTGGAATCCCAATGTGGGTATTCCGCTGCTCATTGTCGGTCTGATCGTGCTGGCGCTGATCTGGCTGTTCGGTCAGCCGAAGAAAGAGCAGGGCAGGCGGCGCGCGGCTCCCGAGCAGCAGCCACATGCCGTCGAACGTCGTGAACCCACCTTGGGCGAGGCCAGCCTCGCCGATGATCCGGCGTTCAGCATGTTTGATCGCCCTGCCGATGGCGGTCACCCCGCTGCCGCGCAACCGCAGCAGGGCGAACTCGAAGTGGGCCTGCGCGAAGAGCTTGAGCGCCTGGGTGCCACGCTTTCCGGTGAGCGCGCCGCCGTCAAGCCGCCACAGCCCAAGCTTGCTGGCCACGCGGCGTCCATCGTCGACGCCTTGCGCGCTCCCGCGCACAGTGAACCGGTGGCGCAGGCGGCGCCTGCCGAGGCGCCTGCGGCTCCAACTGCTCCGGCTGCGCCACGCATCCCGCCACGCTCGGATCTTGGCCGGCGTCCGGCGCAGCTGCCCGTGGAACGTATCGTCACGCTATTTGTAGTGGCGCGCGAAGGGATGCACTTCAGTGGCCCGGATCTGGTCGTCGCCGCGGAAAAGGCTGGCCTCGAATTCGGCGACATGGGCATCTATCACCGCCTGCTCGACGGCAAGCGCGAGCTTGGTCCGATCTTCAGCGTGGCTAACATGCTCAAGCCAGGCAATTTCGATCTGGGCCGGCTGGACGCGTTGCACACTCCCGGGGTGAGCTTCTTCATGACCTTGCCCGGTCCGCTGCCGGCACTGGATGCATGGGATGCGATGCTGCCCACGGCGCAGCGCCTGGGTGAATTGCTCGATGGTTACGTGCTCGACGAAGAGCGCAACGCGCTCGGGCGCCAGCGCATCGCGCATATTCGCGATCAGCTGCGCGGCTGGGACCGCGACCACGAAGGCAAGGAAATCATCTTCGGCCGCTGAGTGGCCGTTGAACGCAAGGCGGGTTGTCGGGACACCCCATCGCTCAATGCGAAACCAGCGAGCAGCATGTCGGGTGCAACATGAGATTGCGGGTTACTCCGCCCAACATCCATTCACGCACACGACTGTGTCCGTAAGCGCCAGCCACCAGTAACCCGGCGTCCTTTTCACGAACGATGGCATCGAGCTGTGCGGCGTCGTCTCCTTGCGCATGGGCGACGAGGGTCTGCGCTGCAATACCATGGCGTCCTAACCAGTCGGCGACGTCCTTGAGACGGTCACGGGCAGCAGTGATGTCCTCGACGGCGGCGATCTCCACTACGGTCACATGCGCGGCCTTTTTCAGTAGCGGTATGGCATCGCTGATGGCACGGCGCGCTTCCCTGGTTTCCTTCCATCCCACCACGACATTTTCCAGATTCAGCTGATTGACGCCTGGTGGTACCAACAGCACCGGCCGCGCAATCTGCATGACCAATTCGCCTACATTCACGCGTCTGGAGAAATCGCGCGTCAGCCCCTTCTCTTCGGGACCGATGAGCAGTAGGTCGGCTGTGGTCGCCTGTTCGGCGACGTACGCGACCAACGACGAAGGAGTGACCTTTGAACGCCACTCCAGGCGTGACGCCACTCCCTGAAATGCAGCGCGAAAGTTGGCTTCGGCTTCGTCGATCTCCCTCTTCATCTCGACGCGATCCTGTTCGAACACATCCCCCGACATGAAGCCGTCACCGTAGGTGACCTGCAACGGCTGGCAAGCAGCAATGCCAATCACGTGCGCATCGAAGCGCCCGGCAAGATCGGCGGCGGTATGCAGAAGCCCTTCATTGGAAACGCCAAGATTCAGATGAACGATCAAGGTGGAGTAAGTCATCAGCTAGCTTCCAGTAGAAATTCATCGGTGTAGCAGGCGGTCGGGGTGGTCAGTAGAACGTCAGCCCCGATCTGAGCAGTGCAGCCACTCAGTCTAATCCCATGGGCACACAATGCGCGCGACTTGGTCTGGCCCGAGGTCGTGGCCTATGCTGCACCCGCCACGAGGCAGATTTGGTAAAGCATCGTCACGATGTATTAATGATCGGCCGCCATGATCTGGTTGACGTCATGCGTACCAGCAGGGGTTGAAACCGCCATGGAGGCAGCGGCCATGATCCACGATCTCCACGCCTGAGGTATGTTTCGTGCCGGATGAGACTTTTTACCCGCCGCTCGATCCGACTGAGATCGATCCCCATGCGCGCGATGCGCAACGATTTCCGCGCCTGAGCGATGACATGGCTCAACGCATCACTGCCTATGGTGAGGTGGAGAACTTACCCGCCGGCACGATGCTGTTTGAGCGCGGTCAGCGCGGTGCGGATTTCTTCTTCGTACTGGAGGGCAGCATCCAGGTGTTTGACCTGGATAGTGACGGCCAGCCGAAAACGGTGACCACACACACGCGGCATCAGTTCAGCGGCGAACTTGATCACCTCAATCAACGGCAGATTCTGTTATCTGGCGTGACCGTGATCGGCAGTCGCGTGGTTCGTCTCAAACGTGAGAACTTCCGCAAGCTGGTGAGCGGGGAATCCGACATCGGTGAGATCATCATGCGCGCCTTCATTTTGCGCCGGGTGACTCTTATTCAGCTCGGCGCGGGCGGTGTGGTGGTAATCGGCCCCGGCCACGCTGCCGACACGCTACGGTTGGAACGATTCCTGATTCGTAACGCTCATCCGCACCGATTGCTTGATATCGATGTCGACCCAACGGCCGACGGGCTGATAGCGACGTTCGACATTGCCCCCGACCAGTTTCCCGTGGTGATTTCATTGGGTCATGGGCTGCTGAAGAACCCTTCGACCGCAATGCTCGCCGACACCCTGGGGCTGACCGAGGCGATCGAACCGGGTCGCATTCACGATGTTGCTGTCGTTGGTGGCGGCCCGGCGGGCCTGGCTGCCGCCGTGTATGGCGCGTCCGAAGGTCTGGACACGATCGTCATCGAAGGCATGGCGCCTGGTGGGCAGGCGGGCACTTCCTCGAAGATCGAGAACTATCTGGGCTTTCCCACCGGCATTTCCGGACAAGCGCTAGCGGGGCGCGCGCAAGTACAGGCACAGAAGTTCGGCGCACGCCTAGCCATCTCGCGCCATGTCGTCGCGCTTGATTGTTCGTCACAGCCTTACCATCTCGAACTGGAAGATGGTCAGCTTATTGCAGCGCGCGCGATTGTGATTGCCACCGGGGCGCGCTATCGCAAACTCGATGTGCCCAACTACGACCGCTACGAAGGGCAGGGCATCCACTACGCTGCGACGGCGATGGAAGGGCGGCTGTGCAGCGGTCAGGAAGTCATTGTGGTGGGCGGTGGTAACTCCGCGGGCCAGGCTGCCGTGTTCCTTTCACGTATTGCTGCCCACGTGCATTTACTGGTGCGCGCCAACGGGTTGGCAGCGACCATGTCCGACTACCTCGTTCGCCGCATTCATCAATCGTCGCGGATCACCCTGCATACCACGACGGAGATCGTAGAGCTTGATGGAGACGATCGGCTGCAGCGGGTCAGCTGGGTCGATCGACGTAGCGGAGCGCGTGAGACACACGCGATCGCCAACGTATTTGTCATGGTGGGCGCTGAACCCAATACGGATTGGTTAGGTGGGTGTCTTGAACTCGATTCGAAGGGTTTCATCCTCACCGGCTTCGATATCAGCGACGCCTCCAGTCGGTCGCCGTTCGCCACCAGCAAACCTGGCATTTTTGCCGTGGGCGATGTGCGCTGTGGTTCCGTAAAGCGCGTGGCGTCCGGCGTCGGCGAAGGCTCAGTCGTGATCCAGGCGGTCCATCAGTTCCTCAGCCCCGAGGTGTAATGGGTGAAGCTTGAGCGGTTGTCCGGGTGCGGAGAACGCAATAAACAGCCGGCACGGCGTTGGATACTTAAGGATCGTCTGATCATCCTGCTTTTTTGACGGCAGTGATCGTGCCTGCTCTCGCTTCGCGATCATCGACGGATAATCGACGGATATTTGCTGCGTCAGGAGGCGATTTCGCACCCCGTTTTTGCCGCCTGATGCAGCTGCGGTGCATGCAGCAGGCACACTCATCCTGCCTGTGCCAGCAGATGCTTGCGTGCCATCCACACATTGCTCAGCGCAAACAGCGTCAGCATCTGTGCGCCGTTCTTGGCCAAGCCGCGGTAACGGGCTTTCACATGACCAAACTGGCGCTTGACCACCCGGAAGGGATGCTCGACCGCTGCGCGGATCGACGCCTTGGCGTGCTCGATCTCCGTGGTCAGCTTGCGTAGCTTCGCATCAGTGATCGCCTTGACCGTGCTGCGCTTGGCGGCGATGTACCAACGCCGACCGCGCTTTGGCTTGGCGTGTTTGGCGGCGCCGGTGTAGCCCGCATCGCCAAACACCGCTTGCTCCCGGCCATGCAGCAGGTGTCCCACCTGCGTCACGTCAGCCACGTTGGCCGCCGTCGTCACCACGCTGTGGACCAGGCCGGTGGCCTCGTCCACGCCGATATGTGCCTTCAGGCCGAAGAACCACTGGTTTCCTTTCTTGGTCTGATGCATCTCCGGATCGCGCGCCTTGGCCCGGTTCTTCGTTGACGAGGCCGCGCCCAGGATCGTCGCGTCCACGATCGTGCCTTGCGAGAGCTTCAGGCCGTGATCGTGCAGATACTGATTCACGGCCTGGAACAACTGCTCGGCCAATCCGTGCTTCTCCAGCAAGTGTCGGAACTTGCATACCGTCGTCTCGTCCGGCGCCGGCTCGCGGCCCAGATCGATGCCCACGAATCGGCGCATTGATGCCGAGTCATACAAGGCCTCTTCCACCGCCGGGTCGCTCAACGCGTACCACTGCTGCAAGAAGTGAATGCGCAGCATCCGCTGCAACCCCACCGGGCGACGACCACCTTCGGCGCGTGCCTTCGGGTAGAACGGCTCAATGACCGCGCACAGCTCCGACCAGGGCACCACCTTGTCCATCTCGGCCAGGAACACATCCCGCCGTGTCGGCTTGCGATGGGCTTCGAAACCACCGTCCGCTTGCGTCGCCAAGGTCAGCTGCTCGGGCATCTTCTACACTCAGTCGGTGAGGGCTTCGCTTCGACCACGAGGCAAAATCAGAGTTTCCTTAAGTCGAATACTTAATTAGTACATTCAATACTATTTTTGACAATCATTGTCCGAACCCGGATTGTAGTATCCAAAAGTCCGCGCTTATCAACGAGAGGCCAATCATGACGACCGTAGCCGAACGACTGGTTGAAACCCTGGAAGCAGCGGGCGTAGAACGCATCTACGGACTGGTGGGCGATTCGCTGAATGGCATCACGGACTCGTTGAGAAAACGCAAGCGGACGCAGTGGATAGCTGTTCGTCATGAAGAGGTCGCCGCGTTTGCGGCGGGCGCCGACGCGCAACTGACGGGGAAACTGGCGGTGTGCGCCGGCAGTTGCGGGCCAGGCAACCTGCATCTGATCAATGGTTTGTTTGACTGTCACCGCAATCGGGTGCCCGTGCTGGCCATCGCGGCGCACATTCCGAGTACAGAGATAGGGTCGGGCTACTTTCAGGAGACCCATCCGCAGAATCTGTTCAAGGAATGCAGCCATTATGTCGAGCTCATTTCCGATGCCGATCATGTGCCTCGCATCGTTGAAACGGCCATCCGCGAAGCAGTGACCAAGCGGGGCGTGGCAGTCATCGTGATCTCGGGCGACGTGGCGCTGCGCGAAGCGGGCTCGCGCCAGCCATCGCCGGAACTGATTCCTCGATTGCCGCAAGTTGTCGCCGCTGATTCGGACATCGATGCGCTCGTAGCACTGCTGGATGAGGGTAAACGAGTGACGCTGATGTGTGGCGCAGGATGCGCAGGCGCACATGACGCCGTGGTGGCACTGGCATCGAAGCTGAAGGCTCCGGTCGTTCATGCCTTGCGCGGTAAAGAGCACGTTGAATGGGACAATCCCTACGACGTCGGCATGACCGGATTGATCGGGTTCTCCTCCGGCTACCACGCGATGTTGGCCTGCGATACGTTGCTGTTGCTGGGCACCGATTTTCCTTATCGCCAGTTCTACCCGCAAAAAGCGCACATCGCGCAGGTCGATATCCGCGGCGAAAATCTGGGTAAGCGCTGCCGCCTCGACCTGGGCGTCATCGGCGATGTTTCCGATGTAATCAAACGGCTGCTCGACCGGGTAGCGTTGAAGACCGACGATGCGCATCTGAAGAAAGCAGTGGAGCATTACGGGAAGGCTCGTGCCGAACTGGATGCGTTGGCGGTCGGGCATGCATCCCGGCGGCCGATCCATCCGCAGTATGTTGCCAAGGTTATAAGCGATCTGGCCGCCGAGGACGCCATCGTCACTTGCGACGTGGGTGAGCCGACGGTCTGGGCAGCGCGCTATCTACGCGTCAACGGCAAGCGCCGGTTGCTGGGATCTTTCCTGCACGGCTCGATGGCGAACGCCATGCCACAGGCCATCGGCGCACAGACCGCGTATCCCGGCAGGCAAGTCATATCCATGTCCGGCGATGGTGGCTTCAGCATGCTCATGGGCGATCTGCTCACTCTGCGGCAGTCCAAATTGCCGATAAAGATCGTGGTATTCAACAACGGCCTGCTCGGTTTTGTTGATCTGGAAATGAGAACGTCCGGGTTTCTTCCCGTGGGCACACACCTGGACAATCCCAGCTTTGCCAAGGTGGCTGAGGCAGTGGGCATCTATGGTGTCCGCGTGGAAGATCCCGCGCAGCTTGTTGACGCGGTCAAGCAGGCATTCGCCCACGATGGCCCTGCACTTATTGACGTCGTCACCGCTCCCCTCGAGTTGATCATGCCACCGCAGGTGAATATCGAGCAGGCGAAGGGATTCGGTGTGTGGATGATGAAGGCTGTGCTGAACGGCCAGGCCAATGAAATAGTCGAGTTGGCGCGCACCGCTTTCGGACGCTGATCGGCCGATACCGCGTACACGCTGTCGAGGATCAATCAACTTCGCTGCGAGAGGGCACTTTCGTGACTAACGCATCCGTGTCGTCCACCACTGTGCAGCCCAAGGCACGTGCATTTGCCATCGCCTGGGTGTGCGCGTTGCTGTTTTATTTTCTGGAGTACGCGGGGCGCTCGTCACCTGCGGTGATGATTCCAGAACTCTCGCAGGCATTCAGCGTAAGCGCGCTCGGCGTCAGCGCCATTCTCGGCACTTACTACTACACGTATTCCGCGACCAGCCTAGTGGCCGGTGTGCTTCTGGATCGGCTCGGTGCCAAGTACATTGTGCCGACCGGCATGGCCATACTCGGTCTGGGCTGCCTTCTATTCGCGATACCGGATCCTGTCATGGGTAATGTCGGCCGCCTGCTGCAGGGTGCCGGGTCCGCGTTTGCGTTTACCGGGGCTGTTTACCTCGCGTCCCACGGCTTCTCCGCACAACGTCTGGCCACCGCTATCGGGCTGACGCAGTGCCTGGGCATGCTCGGCGGTTCGGCCGGGCAGGTGGTCGTTGGTCCTTTGATTCACGGGCTGATCTCGGTCGCGACGTTCTGGTCGATGCTCGGCGTGATTGTGCTCGTCGTGGGGCTGCTGTTGTTCGCGCTCACTCCAAAGGAGCCACGCGCCCCGGCGGTTCCAGGCGGAACGTGGGGTGTGCTCAGTACCTACAAGGTGGTGTTTTCAAATCCCCAGTCCTATCTGTGCGGACTGGTAGCGGGGCTGTTGTTCGTTCCAACCACGATTGGCGACATGGTTTGGGGCGTGCGCTTCTTCCAGGAGGACAAGCTGTTCAGCTATCAAGGCGCTGTCTTCGCCGCTTCGATGGTGCCCCTGGGTTGGGTTTTCGGCTGCCCGTTGGTCGGTTGGCTGGCCGATATGCTGCATCGGCGCAAACCGGCATTGGCAGGGGGCGCCATCGTGATGTTGCTGTGTGTGATCCAGTTGCATTACCTGCCAACGCTGGCACCAGCCTGGCTTACTTTGTTCTTATTCGGTGTGGGATCGGGTGCAGCCATGATCCCTTACTCCATCATCAAGGAAGTCAACCCTGACAGCGTGAAGGGGAGTGCGACCGGTGCCATCAATTTCCTGACCTTCAGCGTAACTGCGTTTATCGGCCCCATCTTTGCCGGCCATTTTGGCAAAACGCTAAATATCAATAATGCGGACCCCATAGCGCACTTTCGGCATGCGGGCATGTTTTGGATCGCGATCATCGTGCTGGCGTTGCTGCTGTCGCTGATGCTCAAGGAAACCGGTCGCCCCAAGGTCGGTGGGTGACGCGGACGCTCTTCTCAACTCGCTTGCTGCGCATTGCGGGATCGGACCCACTGGTTGAGTCCCGCACACAGAACCAGTAGCGAGCCAGTGACGAAAAACACTTCGTGTAGCCCGATATGTGCGCCAATCAGTCCGCCGATCAATGGTCCAATCACCTGTCCGGTGAACTGCGCCGACTGCAGATACCCCAACGTTTTCCCCGAATTGCGGTCATCGACCGAATGGCGCACCAGCCTTGCGATAGAGGGGAGTAGACCTGCGATCGTCATTCCCATGAGTCCGCGAAGGAGAGCCAGTTGCCACCATTGCGTGACAAACGCCTGCGGCACCATCACCAGTCCGGTTGCCAGGAGGCAAGCGATGATGACGTTCCAGCTGCCGATACGATCGGCAAGTGCACCAAGCCGCGCCGCGGTCAGCATGCTGCCCAGGGCGGAGGACGCCATGACGATACCTGCCGTGCGTGCGAGGTGATCGGTCGGTACGCCAAGTTGTCCGATATACGCCGTAATAATCGGCTCGATCGACATGTTGGCCAGGAGAACCATCATCGCGGTAAGAAGTAGGGCAACAATCAGGGAGCGATGGGATGTCGCCGATGACGCGCTTTTTGCGGCGTTACGGCTTTTCGCGTCGGACTCACGATCAAAATCCTCACGGACCAGAAAAATAGTCGCCGCCGCCGCCACGGCGATCATCGCGCCACCGACGAAAAATGTGCCGCGAATGCCAACCCATGCGGGTAAAAATCCGCCGACTAGTGGGCCGACGAGGTTGCCCGTCAGCGCGCCGGTGGAGAGCAAGCCCAGCGCCCAGCCAGCACGTGCGCGCGGCGCCTGGGTGCCGATCATGACAATGGACGCCGACGCATATCCGCCGACCAATCCCGCGAGCAGACGCAGTGCGACGAGCTCGACAACGCTGTGTGCGATGCCTATCAGTGACATCACGATGGCCATGCCGATCGCCGCACGCACCAGCATGGGTTTGCGTCCGTATCGGTCGGCAAGATGTCCCCAGATCGGCGCGGTGAGAGCGGTACCCAGGAAGGTCGCGCCAAATGCTACGCCTGACCACTGTATGACCGCAGATGATGACGTGACGCCTAGTTGCTGCACATATAGCGGGAGAAAAGGCAGCAACATGCTGAGACTGACCAGCGTGGTAAATGATCCGAACACGCATACGGCAAGATTGCGGCGCCAGTACGGTTCGTTGCGCTGCGCATAGCTGGCCTTGCTGATTTCAAGGTCCGGCGTATACGTGCCTGGAATTGCCTGAACTGACATGTGCATCGCCTTGCTTGGGGAAGTCCGTGCTGCTGTGATCGTCGTGTCGAATGCGTGGCCGGTCATTAGTCGGCATGGACAGCACCGTAGCTGCGCAGCAGGGCTGCGCAGCTACGCGGTGTTACTTCTTTTTTGCCTGCAGCTGTTTTCGGAATTCGGCGACGGGCAAGCCGCCCCACCCGAAGTTCTCCATCTCGACCTCTTCTATAACAACGAAGGTTGCTTCGAGTGGTTTGTTCAAGACGTCCAATAGCAACTGGCTGGTCCCTTTGATCAGGGCCGCCTTCTCTTCTTCCGTTGCAGCATTGCGACCCGGGCCCGAACCTTCACGGGTGATCTGAATATTGACGATAGGCATGATTGCGCTCCTGGTTGGCCATGGGGCGGGCGGTGCGCCCGCCCCATGGAATCAATTAGTGACCGGCGCTCTGGCCACCGTCGACATGAAGGATCTCGCCCGTCACAAAGCCGGCAGACTCGAGGTAGAGGATGCCCTCGACGACGTCGCTGATCTCGCCCATGCGGTTGACCGGATGCAGCCCAGCCAACGCACCGTGTGTTTCAGGCGCGTGCATCGGTGTCTTGATGATGCCCGGTGACACGGCATTCACGCGAATACCGCGCTTCGCGTACTCGATGGCCAGCGACTTGGTGGCAGCATTCAGACCACCCTTGGTGAGCGACGCCAGCACCGACGGCACACCGTCGATCGCATGGTCGACCAGGCTCGTGCTGACACTGACCACATGGCCACTACCTTGCTTCTCCATCTCCGCGATCGCCAATTGCGTGATGTGGAAGAAGCCATTGAGGTTGACCGCAAGAGTGCTGGCGTAATCTTCAACGGTGTAAGCGGTAAATGGCTTGGCAATGAAGATGCCGGCATTGTTGATCAGCGTATCGATACGACCGAAGCGCGCCATGCCTTCCTTGATCATCCGCTCGGCGACAGCGCGGTCGGCAATATCGCCAGCAACGGCCAAAATATCGGGATCGCTCGAAGGCTTGATCGAGCGCGAGTTGGTAATGACCCGGTAGTCGCGATCGCGAAACGCCTTGACGAGACCGGCGCCGATGCCCTGCGAGGCTCCAGTGATGACTACAACTTTGCGTGGATTACTCATGATTTGTATCTCTCGAAGATTAAGGGGGTGAGCCGGTGCTATACCGATCGATCCGGCGGCTCCGACAGCCGCTAATCTAGGCTTGCAGCATCGATTAGCGAATCCCTGCTATCCGGCAGACACTCTTCCACTTCGTGACGTATTCTCGGGTGGTGGTTGCGTCACTGCGCGCTTGGTCAAACGTGCTGCACAAAAAAACGGCTGCACTGGCAGCCGTTCTTTTATGGTGCACCAGGCATCCCGCTTGGCGCTGTTTTGCATCGTCGTGAAGCTGCTGAAATCAGCTCATTCGAGTGAAAGACGTGGGTCGAAAGCGAATTCGAGTCTGATGCCGCCGGGTTCGTAGATCATCGCGTGCCGCTTGGGTCCCTCGCCTTGGTTCTCCGGTGCAAACTCAACCACGACACCCGGCCATGCGGAGACCCGCGCGAACAACTCGTGGAGCGCTTGCTCGCTGTTTACCCGTAACGCGAGGTGGTGCAATCCGACGCCTGTCTTGCGGTCGAACTGGACGTGGTTTTCCGCATTCGTGACTTGCCACAGGGTTAGCGTGATGCGTCCGTCCGATACGAAAGCTGCTGGATAGTTGGGACGCTCTCCGACCTGGGTCCAGCCGAGTCCATTGATGAAAAAGTCTCGCGTGACGTTCAGGTCGCGAACAGTCAGTCCGATGTGGTCAATACCGCTTGTTAGAGGTTGGCCGGTCATGGTCATGGTTCCTTGCAGACTCAGTGTATGGAGATGCTGATCGTACGTTTTAGGCGGACGTGAATTCTTCTCTAGCCGATCAGGTTGAGTGCTCCACGATTGAAGCAGCGGTCGCTGTTTTCGGGCGTGAAATGTTGGGGTTCGCAGTGCTCACCCCAACCTACGGACCGTGATGATGCCCGAGTTTTTCGACAGCCTGCTAGAGGTCGCCTGGATAGGGAGAGACGTAGTCGATCTCTTTGATGTTTGACGCGTCATGTTCATGGATGACGACGGCCACGAACTTCGGGTCGGCGCCGAGCGTTATGTGTGTCGCCTCGGTGAGATCGCGCATGAGCTGGTCTTTTTGCTCGGGCGACAGGCCTCGCTTGATATGGCACTGGATGAGCGGCATGGCATGTTCTCCGTTAGTTGCGGTGGCGTCAGGACTGGCCGTAGTCCGGCAAGTGATGTCCGTCCTCGACGAAATCGATACCGCGGCTTTCATGAATAACCATGAATACGTTATTACGCGATTCGCCGGTGGCCTTGCTGACGACGTCGAGCAGCGCGGACGCCAGAAGACGCTTCTGGTCGTCGGTGCGACCGTTGCGCATATCTATGGTGAGAATGGCCATGGTGGCCTCCTTTCAGTTGAGTGGGTGACCGTTTGCCTCAGGCGAGTCAGCCTCCGACGGCGCGGAAAGGGGAGCTGCAAAGTCGGTTGATCGGCTCAGCGGTTCCCACGCATTGATCTGTGCTTCCAGTTCGGCCAGGCGTGCACGAACAAGGGCCAGGGCATCGGTGCCCAGGAGCAGATGCACCGGCGGATGCTCGGCATCGATCAACTTCAGCAGCGCAAGCGCTGCGCGCGCGGGGTCGCCCGCTTGTTCGCCGCTTTTCTCTTCGCGTGCCTTTCGAATGGGATCAAACAGGGCGTCGTAATCGGCGATAGTTCGTGCGCTGCGGATCATCGAGCGACCCGCCCAGTCGGTGCGGAACGATCCCGGGGCTATAGCCGTCACTTTGATACCAAAAGCTTCAGCCTCCTTGGCAAGCACACCGGTAATGCCCTCCAGCGCGAACTTGCTGCCGACGTAGTACGCAATACCTGCAAGTGGTACATAACCGGCTATCGACGATACGTTGATGATATGGCCGGACCGGCGCTTGCGCATGCCTGGCAACACCGCCTTCATCATGGCGACGGCGCCAAAAACATTGACCTCGAACTGGTGACGCATAGCCTCGAGCGGCGATTCCTCGAACACCCCTTCGTGGCCGTAACCGGCATTGTTGATGAGCACATCGATTCGACCGAATTGCGCGAGGATCGCCGCAACGACGTCATCGATAGAGTCGAAATCCGTAACATCGAGCACTACAGCGCGGGCCCTTTGCGGGTCGATCGCCTCGAACAGCGCATGGTCGCTTTCACGCCGTACCGTGCCAACGACCGTATGACCGGCCGCTATCGCTGCTTCCGAAAATGCCCGGCCAAATCCCGAACTCACACCGGTGACAAGAAAGACTTTTTTTTCCATGATGATGTTGCGTGACTCATGGTCACTTACCGTTCGGGACGTGCGGGCCACTCTAGGCGCGTGGCCTGGATCGGCAAAGACGCGCCGGTCGGCATTCAGTCTTCCGGTAGGCGAAAGAATGATCGCTGCACTTACGGGCGAGTAGCGCCAACCGCCAGGGGTTTGCGCCTGGCGATAATGGCGCTCGATCTGGTCAGGCTCCGGGTTGATTTCTGCACGGCGAACGCGTTGGGGCAAGCCTGACAGCCATCCCGTAGACCTCGATTATGGGGTGCCAGAATCGCGTGTATGCGTCGTCTGAGCGGACTGTCGTTCCAGAAATTTCAGGGTGAGCTCCGCGACCTGCTGGGTTTTTGTGTCCATCGCAAAATGGCCAGCATCCAGGATATGAATCTCCGCGCCAGGGACATCTCGTTGGTAAGCCCAAGCGCCAGCTACCGTGAAAGAGGGGTCGTACTTTCCCCACAGCACGAGTAAAGGTGGATGGTAGTTCCTCAGATACGATTGCCACTTCGGGTACGCGGCGACGTTCGTGCGATAGTCATAAAAGAGTTCTTCCTGAATATGGCCCTCGCCAGGGCGGCTCAGGAAAGCGGACTCATCCGTCCACAGATCCGGATCGTAAAGCTCGGGGTGAGGATCGGTGCCGACATGACGCTGCTTTGCGGCATCGAATGAGATCAGGTTCGCACGGAGCTTGTCGGCATAAGCATCCCTGTTGGCCCAGTACTCACGGCGAGTCACCCAAAGCGGGCCCAGACCCTCTTCATGTGCCACCGCGTTTTGTATGACGATGGCCTCGACGCGATCGGGATGCAGCATCGCCAGGCGAAAGCCGACGGGGCCGCCGTAGTCCTGCATAAACAAGGCGTAATGGTGGATTCCGAGTTGTTGCGTAAACACATCGATGACCGACGCCAAGTGGTCAAAGGTATAGGCGAACGCATCGGGCGCGGGCGCGTCGGAGTTGCCAAAGCCTGGATAGTCAGGTGCGATGACGTGGTATCGCTTCGCCAGTACGGGTATCAGTTTGTCGTACATCCGCGACGACGACGGAAACCCATGGAGCAAGAGAACGGTCGGTGCGTCGTTACTCCCCGCCTCGCGATAGAAGATGTTCAGCCCCTGAACATTTGCCGTCCGATACGTAGTCATCACCGCACTCGTTTGTTGCGCGTCACCGTCGTTGGTGGCTGCCGCAGCAGTCAGGGAATAGACGCTCACCAGTGTACAAACGACCAGGGAAATAATTCGTTTCATGGGAAAGGTTCTCCGGGAACGCCACCCGTTTGCCCTCAGCTCGTGACACTGGAAGGTACCACCAGGCGTTCGACGGCTTCGTGGGCTAATGGCAGCAAGCCTTCGCCGCCAGCCGTTACATGGGCCTTGAGCTGACGGCGCATCACCGGGTCCCAGAACTTGGTCAGGTGGTTGCGGATACCCTCGACGGCGGCGTCGTGGTCGGGCTCGGCGGAAAAGTAGTTCGCAATGTCGTTGGCCATGGTGATCAGGCGTTCGATGTTCATGGCAGCTCCCGGGTATGGCCCAGTAGGAGTCGATCCGGATGGGTGTAGATGTTGTGGCTGCCCGGACGGGTAAAGCCGATCAAGGTGATGCCGGCGCTGCGGGCCAGCTCGATCGCCAGTGCGGTTGGCGCGGATATCGCGGCGAGTACGGTGATGCCGGCACTTGCCGACTTGGTCACCATCTCGTAGCTGGCGCGGCTGGTGACCAGCGCCATGCCGGCATTGGGGTCGATGTTTGCGCGGCGCATCGCGCCGATCAGCTTGTCCAGCGCGTTGTGGCGACCGACGTCTTCGCGAACCAGCGCAATGTCGCCGTGGCAGTCCGCCCATGCGGCGGCATGCACCGCGCCAGTGGCGGCATTTATCGGCTGGCGTATCTGCAATTCGGCCAGCGCGCATTCGAGTGCGTCGCGGGTCAGCGTGCTACCCGCGCCCACAGGCGGGTTTTGCCGGATCGCCTGTTCCAGGTCCCGGGTGCCGCAGATGCCGCAGCCGCTGCGCCCGGGAAGCAGGCGTTCACGAGCACGGTCCAGATGAGCGGCATGCGCTTCGGGCGCTACCTGCATCGCGACTTCGATGCCCTCCAGCAGCGTGTGCACCTGCACATCCAGCAACTGCTCCGGCGCTTCGATCAAGCCTTCGCTGAGCGAAAAGCCGAGTGCGAAATCGTGCAGGTCGTGCGGTGTCGCCATCATCACGGCAAAGCTCACGCCGTTATAGAGCATCGCGATCGGCATCTCCTCGGCCACGCAATCGTCTTCATGCGTGGTTTTGCCGTGGCGCCAGCGATCAACGCGGCGGATGACGAAGCCGACGGCAGTGTCCTCAATCGTCATGCCGTCGTCAGGGTTGCCCAAGCGTATCCACCGACTGATCGAGAAGAGCCTGTTGCTCGCTGGAAAACGCACGGAAACGTTTCTGCCATTCGGACGGCTGCGAAACGCGGGTGACCTGCACCGCAGTGACCTTGTATTCCGGGCAGTTGGTTGCCCAGTCCGAGTTTTCGGTGGTGATCACATTCGCGCCGGAGCCTGGGAAATGGAAAGTGGTGTAGACCACGCCGGGCTGCATGCGCTCGGAGATCATCGCGCGCAGTACGGTGTCGCCGGCGCGGCTGGAGATGCCCACCCAGTCGTTCTCGTTGATGCCGCGCTCCTCCGCGTCGTGTGGATGAATTTCCAGCCGGTCCTGGTCGTGCCACATCACGTTGGCAGTGCGCCGGGTCTGTGCGCCGACGTTGTACTGGCTGAGGATGCGGCCGGTGGTGAGGATCAGCGGATGCTCGGCGTTGACCTTCTCGCTGGTCGGCACGTACTCGGTCAGCATGAAGCGACCCTTGCCGCGTACGAACTCGCCCACGTGCATCACCGGCGTGCCTTCCGGATGATCTTCGTTGCATGGCCACTGGATCGAGCCGAGCTGGTCGATCTTGTCGAAGCTGACGCCATGGAAGGTCGGCGTCAACCGCGCGATCTCGTCCATGATCTCGCTGGCATGGTGGTAGTTCATCGGATAGCCCATCGCCCGTGCCAGCTCCTGGGTGACCTCCCAGTCGGCGTAGCCGGCTTTCGGCGCCATCACCTTGCGCACGCGCGAGATGCGGCGCTCGGCATTGGTGAAGGTGCCGTCCTTCTCCAGGAATGAACTACCGGGCAGGAATACGTGGGCGTATTTGGCCGTCTCATTGAGAAACAGATCCTGCACCACGATGCACTCCATCGCGCTGAGTGCGGCGGTGACGTGCTGGGTATCGGGATCGGACTGGGCGATATCTTCGCCTTCGATATACAGGCCCCGGAAGCTGCCATCCAGTGCGGCTTCGAACATGTTGGGAATGCGCAGGCCCGGTTCGTCCAGCAGCGGCACGCCCCAGGCTTTCTCGAACAGCTCGCGTGTGGCCACATCGCTGACGTGGCGATAGCCGGGAAACTCATGCGGGAATGAGCCCATGTCGCAGGAGCCCTGCACATTGTTCTGGCCACGCAGCGGGTTGACGCCCACGCCTTCGCGACCGATGTTGCCGGTCGCCATGGCGAGATTGGCGATGGCCATCACCGCGGTCGATCCCTGCGCGTGTTCAGTGACGCCCAGGCCGTAATAGATCGCACCGTTGCCGCCGGTGGCGTATAGGCGAGCGGCACCACGGACGGCTTCAGCCGGCACGCCGGTCTGCGCTGCCATCGCTTCGGGGCTGTATTTTTCCTGGGCCACGAAAGTGCGCCACTTGGCAAACGCTTCCGGTTCGCAGCGCAGCGCCACAAATGCTTCGTCGACCAGGCCTTCAGTGACGATGACGTGGGCGAGTGTGTTCAACATCGCAACATTGGTGCCGGGTTTGAGCTTGAGGTGATAGTCCGCCTTGATGTGCGGCGTGCGCACCAGGTCGATCCGCCGTGGATCGATCACGATCAGCCTGGCGCCTGCGCGCAGGCGCTGTTTCATCTGTGAGCCGAACACCGGGTGAGCGTCGGTAGGGTTGGCGCCGATCACCAGCACCACATCGGTCTGTTCGATCGAATCGAAATCCTGCGTGCCGGCCGATTCACCCATCGTGGCCTTGAGGCCGTAGCCGGTCGGCGAGTGGCAGACGCGCGCGCAGGTATCGACGTTGTTGTTGCCGAAGCCGGCACGCACCAGCTTCTGCACCAGATAGGTTTCCTCGTTGGTACAGCGCGAGGACGTGATGCCGCCGATTGCATGCTTGCCGTAAGTGGCCTGCAGCCGTTTGAACTCGCCGGCTACATGGGCAAACGCCACTTCCCAGCTGACGATCTGCCATGGATCGGAAATTTTCGCGCGGATCATCGGGGTATTGATTCGATCCGGATGCGTGGCGTAGCCGATCGCAAAGCGGCCTTTCACGCAGGAGTGGCCGTGGTTCGCATGGCCATCCTTGTTCGGCACCATGCGCACGATCTCTTCGCCTTTCATCTCCGCGCGAAAGCTGCACCCGACGCCGCAATAGGCACAGGTAGTGATCACGCTGTGCTCGGCCTGACCTTTGTCGATCAGCGATTTCTCCGACAGCGTAGCCGTGGGGCAGGCCTGCACGCAGGCACCGCAGGAGACGCATTCGGAATCGAGGAAACGGTTGTCCTGGCTGGCGGCCACCTTGGAGTCGAAGCCGCGGCCCTGGATGGTCAGCGCGAACGTGCCCTGTACTTCGTCGCATGCGCGTACGCAACGCGAGCAGGCGATGCACTTGGACGGATCGAACGTGAAGTAGGGATTGGATTCGTCCTTGGCGACGAACAGCGGATTCGCTTCGCCTTGTTTCGTTTGCGCATGGACGTGGTTGGCGCCGTCGTAGCCGTAGCGCACTTCGCGCAGGCCGACCACACCGGCCATGTCCTGCAATTCGCAGTGGCCGTTGGCGGGGCAGGTGAGGCAGTCCAGCGGATGATCGGAGATGTACAGCTCCATCACGCCGCGGCGGATCTGCGCCAGCTTCGGCGTCTGCGTGCTCACCTTCATGCCGGCGCTGACCGGCGTGGTGCATGAGGCCGGATAACCCTTGCGTCCTTCGATCTCGACCAGGCACAGCCGGCACGAACCGAACGCTTCCAGCATATCGGTGGCGCACAGCTTCGGGATACGGATGCCGGCTTGCGCAGCGGCACGCATCACTGAAGTACCTTCGGCTACATGCAGCGTCCTGCCGTCGATCTGTAGCTCCACTGTCTTTTCAGACGTGGACCTGGGTGTGCCGTAATCGATTTCGACAATGGACAACATGGTGCAATTTCTCCTCGGAACCAGCCTTCAGCTCGTGACCTTCTCGGTAGCGCCTGAAAAATCTTCATGGAAATGATCCAGCGCACTAAGCACCGGGAACGGCGCCATGCCTCCCAGCGCACATAGCGAACCGCCCAGCATGGTCTGGCACAGGTCGCGCAATAAAATCTCGTTGCGCTCGCGCTCGGCCGCATCGCCGGCCACCATGCGATCGATGACTTCGACCCCACGCACCGAACCGATACGGCAGGGCGTGCACTTGCCGCAGGATTCGATCGCGCAGAATTCCATCGCATAGCGCGCTTGCGCCGCCATGTCGACGCTGTCATCGAACACCACGATGCCACCATGACCGAGCATGCCGCCGATCGCGATGAACGCTTCATAGTCGATCGGCGTATCCAGCTGCGATATCGGGATGTATGCGCCAAGCGGGCCGCCCACCTGTATCGCGCGCACGGGTCGACCACTCGCGGTGCCGCCGCCGTAGTCCTCGACCAGCTCGCGTAATGTGAGGCCGAAAGCGCGCTCGACCAGGCCTGGTCGCTTCAGATTGCCGGCCAATTGGATCGGCAGCGTGCCGCGCGACTTGCCCATGCCGAAGTTCTGGTAGAACGCGGAACCTTTGTCGAGAATGATCGGCACACTGGCCAGCGTCACCACGTTGTTGATCACGGTCGGTTTGCCGAACAGACCCTGGATCGCTGGCAGCGGTGGCTTGAAACGTACCTGTCCGCGCTTGCCTTCGAGACTTTCCAGCAGTGAGGTTTCCTCACCGCAGATATAGGCCCCAGCGGCCATGCGCACTTCCAGATGAAATGCCTTACCGCTACCGCGCACGTCGTCGCCAAGATAGCCGTCAGCTTCAGCTGCAGCGATCGCGGCCTCCAGCGCGCGCTGCGCGTGCGGATATTCAATGCGCAGATAGATGTAGCCATGGGTCGCGCCGACGGCCAGGCCAGCGATGGTCATGCCTTCGATCAGCACGAACGGATCGCCTTCCATGATCATCCGATCGGCATACGTTCCCGAATCGCCTTCGTCAGCATTGCAGACGATGTATTTCTGATCGGCATTGGCATCGAGGCAGGTCTTCCACTTGATGCCGGCAGGAAACGCGGCGCCACCACGGCCACGCAAGCCGGCATCGGTCACGGCCTTGACGACGTCGGCACCGCTCATGCTTAGTGCGGCTTCCAGCCCGCGATAGCCGCCGTGCGCACGATAGTCGCCCAGGCTGCGCGGATCGACGATGCCGACACGGGTAAAGGTCAGTCGTTGCTGGCTCTTCAGATAAGCGATGTCTTCGGTCGGCCCAAGCGCCAGCGCATGTTTGCCGGCGTGCAGGAAGTCCGCCTCGAACAGGGCAGGGACGTCCTCGCGTTGGACTGGTCCGTAGGCGAAGCGGCCAGCGGGCGTATCCACCTCCACTAGCGGTTCCAGCCAGTAAAGGCCGCGCGAGCCGTTGCGCACGATATGTACGTCGACGCCACGGTGCGTCGACTCGGTGCGGATGGCGTCGGCGACGGCTTCGGCACCCAATGAAAGTGCGCCGGCATCGTGCGGCACGTAAACCGTCATGCTCATGCTTGCTCCGCGGCCAGCCATGCGTCGAACCGCTCGGGCGTCAGCCGGCCTTTCAGTTCATCGTCGACCATGATCGCTGGCGAACAAGCGCACATACCGAGGCAGTAGACCGGCTCGAGCGAGTACGCGCCATCGTCGGTGGTCTGGTGAAAGTCTACGCCGAGGCGCTGTTTTATGTGTTTTTCCAGCTTAACGGCACCCATCGCCTGGCACGATTCCGCGCGGCACACATAGATCACCCGGCGGCCGGGTGGCTTGCTGCGGAAGAAGTGATAAAAACTGATGACGCCATGGATATCGGCGCGTGAAAGATTCAACTCGCGCCCAATCAGCGGCACGGAAATTTCCGGCACATAACCGAGCGCTTGCTGAACCCCATGCAGCACTGGCAGCAACGCGCCCGGCAGGTCCTTCAGCCGGGCCGTGACCTCCAGCACCGCTGCGCGGACATCCTCGGGGATGTCCGGCAGCAACGTGATATTTGCAGCACGTTTCACTTGCGTCACCTTCAAAACAGCGCGGCGGCCTTTGCCAAAGCAATATATAGACCAATCAGGAACGGGATGCCAACCGCCAGCCACGCGAGTACACCAGCCGCTCCAAAGCTTCCGCGGGCCGCCGTTTCGGCAGTGATGGTTACGCGATCTTCATGTTGCAGCGCTCGCTCGCGGGCAAGCTCCTGCTCGCTCATGAACACCGATTCCTTCACTGGTTTCACCAGCAAGTTGCAGATCAAACCCAGCAGGAGCAGGAACGCCATGATGTAAAGCGTGCGGTCATACACCAGGTTTTTGGCGACGCCTGCATCGATCTGCGTCTGCCGGATGGCGGCGATCAGGAAGGGGCCGATCACGCCAGCCGCCGACCATGCCGTTAATAGACGTCCGTGGATGGCGCCGACCATTTGTGTACCGAAAAGGTCCGCGAGGTACGCGGGTATGGTCGCGAAGCCGCCACCGTACATAGTCAGGATGACGCAGACGGTGGCCACGAACAGCCCGGCCAGCGCCAGATGTCCCCAGGTCGGCAACAGGCAGTACATGACAATGCCGAGCAGGAAAAATGTGTAATAAGTGTTCTTGCGGCCGATCCTGTCCGACAGCGACGCCCAGAAGATGCGCCCGAGGCTGTTGAACAGGCTGATCAAGCCGACCAAACCGGCCGCTGCCGCAACCACGGCCGCCTTCTGCGCGGGGCTGAGTTCCGCGGCAGCGTTTGTCAGCCCGACCAGCTTGCCGCCGAATACATCCTGGAACATCGGGCTGGCCATCGAGATCACCGAGATGCCCGCGGTGACATTGAGGAACAGCACGCCCCAGAGCAGCCAGAATTGCGGGGTCTTCCATACACGGTTCAGGTGAACGTGGCGACGGGTGATCATCGAGCTGCCATCGTCGCTGACGGGCGACACCCAGCCGGCGGGTTTCCAGCCGTTGGGGGATACACGGAAGCCCAGCGCGCCGCAGGCCATCACGACGAAATAGATGGCGCCCATCGCCATCAGCGTCGATGCCACACCTTGTGCGCTGACATTGGAAAAATGCTTCATCAAGGCCACCGCCAATGGCGCGCCGATCATCGCGCCGCCGCCATAACCCATGATGGCGAAGCCGGTTGCCATGCCGCGTCGATCAGGAAACCATTTGATCAGCGAGGACACCGGAGTGATGTAGCCCAGACCCTGGCCGACGCCACCGAGCACCCCACAGCCCAGATACACCAGCCAAAGCTGGTGTATCGATACGCCGATGCCGCCAAGCACCAGGCCACCGCCCCAGCACAAGGCAGCGATAAAACCGGCCTTGCGCGGTCCGGAATGCTCCAGCCAGCCACCCCACAGTGCAGCCGAGATGCCCAGCATCGCGATGAAAGTTTCGAAGATGTGGGTGACCTGCGGTACCGTCCAGTTGCAACTGGTGGTGGTGAGCGCGGCGAAGAAACCCAGGTTGGCGCAGACCGTCGGATCAGTGCCGCTGAGCAACTTGCTCATCGGCAGCCAGAAGACCGAAAAACCGTATGCCATGCCAATGCATAGATGGATTGCCAGCGCAGCGGGCGGCACCAACCAGCGGTTGAAGCGGGGCCCGGCGATAGTGCGTTCCCTGGAGAAGAATCCGGGCGAGCTTCCAGCTGCCCCATCCACGACATCTGTTTCCAGTTCCCGAGCCATACATACCCCCTTATGGTGGCCGGCATTGCGCCGGATATCAGGTTTCGATCCTATTGATTACACCGATATTTCAATGTTGCGCCAGTCGATCAAAGTCTTATGACAGCTGCATGACGTGCGCCTCTGTGGAGACAATGCCATGATGCGGCGAACTCTCTGCTTTCCTTTAATGCGGCGCAGCATTGCGCGCGAGGAGTCCTGATATGCGCATTCTTTCCGGTGGGTTGTTTGCTCTGGGCATGGTATTCGCGGCGCTGTCCGTGCGTGCCGCCGTCGATCAGCCTGGCGCAAATCCTGTTGCCGAAAGCCGACACATCACGGTGGCAGCGGCGGCGGATCTGCACTACGCGATGGACCACGTCATCGCCGACTATCGTCATGACCATCCTGGCGATGTCATCGACGTGGTGTACGGAGCGTCCGGCCAGCTGCTGACGCAGATCGAGCAGGGCGCGCCGTTCGAACTTTTTTTTTCGGCGGATAGCGATTACCCCAAACAGCTCACTGCACATGGCGATGCCGGTGGGCAACCGGTGCCCTACGCGGTAGGTCGCATCGTGTTGTGGAGCGCCAGCATCGACATGCGCGGCGTGCAGCTAGCCGACCTGGCGCAGCCGCGCTTCGGCCGCATCGCGATCGCCAATCCGCAACACGCACCGTATGGAAAACGGGCCGAACAGGCGCTGCGTAGTGCAGGTGTCTGGGATCAGCTGCAGCAGCGGCTGGTCTATGGCGAGAACATCGCGCAGACGGCGCAGTTCGCGCAAAGCGGGAACGCCCAGGTCGGCATCATCGCGCAATCGCTGGCGCTGGATCCGGCCATGGCCAAGGGCAGCTATGCGCTGGTGCCGCCAGGCGCCTACGAACCGTTGCAGCAGAGTTTCGTGTTGACCAAACGAGGTGCCGACAACGCCTTGGCGCAAGATTTCGCGCATTTCATGCAGAGCGCGCAGGCGCGCTCCATCCTCGCGCGTTACGGTTTCACCCTGCCAGGTGCAGATCACTGAGCGACGACGATGCCGCTACTGTCGACGCAGGATCTGCAGGCGTTTGGACTGACCTTGCGGTTAGCCGCGACGGTCACCGCCGTGTTGCTGCTGCTCGGCACCCCGCTGGCGTGGTGGCTCGCACAGACGCGTTCGCGCTGGCAACGGCCCATCGCAGTCGTGGTTGCGCTGCCGCTGGTGCTGCCGCCGACCGTGTTGGGCTTCTATCTGCTGCTGTTGCTTGGCCCTCATGGTGCGGTGGGCCGGTTGATCGCGGCGATGGGATGGTCGGCGCTGCCGTTTACTTTTGGCGGGTTGGTGGTCGCCTCGGTGGTGTATTCCTTGCCATTTGTGGTGCAGCCATTGCTCAACGCGTTTGAGGCGATCGGGGCGCGGCCGCTGGAAGTTGCTGCCTGCCTGCGTGCGAGTCCACTCGATCGCTTTTTCTCCGTCGCGTGCCCGATGGCGCTGCCCGGATTCATTACGGCAGCCGTGCTTGGTTTCGCACACACGATGGGGGAATTCGGTGTCGTGCTGATGATTGGCGGCAACATCCCGGGTAAGACACGGGTGCTGTCGATGCGGATCTTCGATCACGTCGAGGCGGGTGAATATCTGCAGGCCCATACGTTGTCGCTGTGCCTGCTGGTGTTCTCGTTCGCGGCGTTGCTGGCGATGTCGTTATTGCGCCCGCGCAGGCAAGAACGTGACTGAGTTGCTGGCGCCAAACCCTCGACAAAGGGACGATTCCCGTGGCCTGGAGGCTACGCTGGCATGGCGCCGTGGCGCCCTGGCGATCGAGCTCGACATCGCGCTGCCAGTACGCGGGATCACCGCGCTGTTCGGTCCCTCCGGCGCTGGCAAGACCAGCTGTCTTCGCGCGATTGCGGGGCTGGATCGTGGTAGCAACGGCACGGTAAGCCTCGGCCATGAAGTGTGGCAGGACAGTGCACAGCGGCTGTTCGTGCCGTCGCATCGGCGCCGGCTTGGCTATGTCACACAGGAAGCCAACCTGTTCGTGCATCGCTCGGTGAGCGGCAATCTGGACTATGGCTATCGACGCGCCGGACGGCCGAAACATATCGATCGAGATGCGTTGATCGACCAGTTCGGTTTGCGGCCTTTGCTTGGGCGACGCGTCGATGCACTTTCTGGCGGCGAACGCCAGCGCGTCGCGATTGTCCGTGCGCTGTTGTCCGACCCGTCGTTGCTGTTGTTTGACGAGCCGCTGTCGGCACTCGACACCACCGCGCGCAGCGATCTGCTCGGCCAGCTGGAAACCCTGCATGCGGCCTTGGCGGTGCCCATGATCTACGTCAGCCACGCGATCGACGAAGTCGCCCGATTGGCAGATCACCTGGTGTTGCTGGACGCCGGTCGTGTAGTGGCGCAGGGGCCACTGCAGGCAACACTTACTCGCCTTGATCTGCCTGCGGCGCTGGCTGAAGCCGTCGGCGCGGTGATCGAAGGCACCGTGGTTGGCCACGACGCGCATGATCATCTCACCGAGCTGGCATTCGCTGGCGGCACGCTGCTGATACCGCGTCGCGGCGATGTGGTCGGCCAACGACTGCGCTGCCGCATCGGCGCACGCGACGTGGTGTTGACGCATGAACGGCAGAGCGGCAGCAGTGCGTTGAATCAGCTCCGCGCGCGGGTGGTCGCGATGGCCGGGGCGGATCATCCGTCACAATGTCTGGTGCAACTCGACGCAGGCGGCAGCGTGCTCTTGGCGCGCATCACGCAACGTTCCTGGCATGCGCTCGCGCTCGCGCCGGGCAGCGAGGTGTGGGCACAGGTCAAAGCGGTGGCGCTCGGTACCTGATGCGATGTCGGTACGCGCCGTTGCGGTTGTCAAAGCTCATTCGTGCCGCCATGATTTCCTTCTACGGCGCCTTGGCGCCATGCCGCAACCGTGCAGGCCATCGTCTCGATGAATGAGCTGATCAGTGTTGCCGAAGCCGAAGCCCTGATTGCCCGGCACATGCCGACGTACGGCACCGAACGGGTGGGGCTGGACGAAGCGGTTGGCCGCATCCTGCGCGAGCCGATCCACGCCGAACGGGACCAGCCACCGTTCGATCGCGTGATGATGGACGGCATCGCCTTGCGCTGGAGCGAGTCGCTGCCGAGCAGTTTCACGTTGTGTGGTGCACAGCTGGCCGGCATGGCGGCGCAAACGCTCGTCGATGAGGGCTCCTGCATCGAAGTGACCACCGGCGCGATCGTGCCGAACGGCTGTGATTGCGTCGTGCCGGTCGAGCAGACGCGGCGAGAGGCCGATCGCTATGTGCTGGCCGAAGGCTATCAACCGGCACCTCGCCAGTTCATTCATCCGCGCGGCTCCGACTGCCTGAGTGGCGCATTGTTGCTGGACGCCGGCATCCGTATTGGCGGGCCGGAAATGGCGGTGCTTGCGGCGAATGGTGTTACCCACGTCGAGGTCGCCATCGTGCCCTCGGTCGCCGTGATTGCGACCGGCGATGAGCTGGTGGATGTCGGGGCATCGCTCGGTGAAGGGCAGATCCGGCGTTCCAACGATCGCGCGCTGGCTGCCGCGCTGCGCGTCCGGGGTTTTGATCGCGTGTCGCTGAGCCAGGTCGCCGACGATCTCGCCGCGACCATCGCCATACTCGACACGCTGCTGGCGGGGCACCAGGTGCTGATCCTGTCCGGCGGCGTTTCGATGGGACAGCGCGATCATGTGCCGGCCGCACTCGACGCGCTCGGCGTGCGCTGCGTGTTTCATCGCATCGCGCAACGGCCGGGCAAACCGATGTGGTTCGGCATCGGGCCGCAAGGGCAGGCAGTGTTCGCGTTGCCCGGCAATCCGGTCTCGGCGCTGGTCTGTGCGATTCGCTATGTGATGCCGGCGCTGCTGGCGTCCATGGCAACCGCCATGGAGCCGCCAGAGCATGTTTGCCTGGACGCGGCGGTCGACACCAACCCCAATTTGACGTGCTTTGTGCCTGTGCACGTGCAGCATGACTTGTCCGGCAGGGCGATGGCGCATCCGGTGCCTTCGCGGACCTCGGGCGATTTTTCCTCACTGCCGCGCACCCATGGTTTCGTTCAGTTGCCGCCTGGCCAGAACATCGCTGTAGCCGGCACGGCGGCGGCGTTCTATCGTTGGTGACATGAGCTCCCACAACGCCAACGCGAATCCACCGACTGCCGCCGAATTGCCGCGGGATCGCCTCGGCCGGGCGCTGCACGACCTGCGTATCTCGGTGATGGACCGCTGCAATTTCCGTTGCCCGTATTGCATGCCCGAGGCGACCTACGGCGAGCATTTCGAATTTCTGCGCAACGATGAGCGCCTGAGTTTCGACGAGATCGAACGGTTGTGCCGACTGGCCGCGCAGCTGGGTGTGAGCAAGCTGCGTCTCACAGGCGGCGAACCGCTGTTGCGTCCCAAGTTGGCGCATCTGGTCGCGCGATTGCGGCACATCGACGGCATCAAAGACCTGGCGATGACTACCAACGGCGTGCTGCTGTCCCGCCACGCCGTCGAGCTGCGCGATGCCGGTCTGGACCGTATAACGGTGAGCCTGGATACGCTCGATCCGGCGCTGTTTCATCGCATGAGCGGAGGGCGCGGCGCACTCGATGATGTGCTGGCTGGCATCGATGCGGCGCAGGCAGCCAGCTATCCACATGGGGTCAAGCTCAACACGGTGGTGCAGCGTGGCGTCAACGAACACACCGTGATCGATCTGGTCGAGCGCTTCCGCGGTAGTGGCATCGTGGTTCGCCTGATTGAATATATGGATGTCGGCAATCGCAACGACTGGACGCCCGATGATGTGGTGCCGTCGCGGGAACTGATCGAACGTATCGACGCACGCTGGCCGCTGGAGGCCATACCGGCGCGGTACGTCGGCGAAGTCGCCACGCGCTACCGCTTCCGCGATGGAACCGGCGAGATCGGCGTGATCTCCTCGGTCAGTGAACCGTTCTGCGGCAGCTGCACGCGTGCCAGGCTGTCGTCAGAAGGCATGCTCTATACCTGCCTGTTCGCGACCCAGGGCACCGATTTGCGCGGGCCGCTGCGCGCTGGCGACAGCGACGAGCAACTGCTCGATCGCCTGCGTGACGTGTGGCTGCGGCGTGCCGACCGCTACAGCGAGGAGCGCACCGAGCGACGTAACAGCGCCCGCCGTAAAATTGAAATGAATTACATCGGAGGATAGATGAAGCTTTCGCACGTCGACGAGTCGCAACAGCCACGCATGGTGGATGTCGGCGCCAAGGCCGTCACCCATCGCACGGCGCAGGCGCGTGCGCGGGTGACGTTTCCGACGGAGGTGGCCGATGCACTGCACGCGGCAGGCTACGTCACGCCGAAGGGTGCCGTTTTCACCGTAGCGCACATCGCCGGCGTGATGGGGGCCAAGGCCACCTCGCAGCTGATTCCGCTGTGCCATCCGCTGAGCCTGGACAAGTGCGATATCGCGATTCACATGGACGGCTGCGATGCACTGATCGACTGCACCGTCTCGTGCCGCGGCAGCACCGGGGTGGAGATGGAGGCACTTACTGGCGCCAGCATCGTTGCGCTGACGATCTACGACATGTGCAAGGCGATGTCGCACGACATCGTCATCGGTGAGATCCGCCTGTTGAAGAAAACCGGTGGCAAACACGATATCGATCACGCTGCTGGCGGGAGCAAGGCATGAGCGAGATGGCTGCGCCGCCGATCTACGGTTTGCTGCTATCCGGCGGTGCCAGCCGGCGCATGCAGCGTGACAAGGCGCAGCTCGCCTATGCCGGCGAGCCGCAGCTGCTGCGCGCGTGGCGTCTGCTCGAAGCGGTGACCGAGCGTGCCTTTGTCTCGGCGCGCAGCGAGCAATCCGACGATCCGTTGCGTGCCGGTCTGCCACAGATCGTGGACCGCTACGATGCCATCGGACCTGCTGCCGGCATCCTCTCCGCACAGGACACATATCCAGATGTCGCCTGGCTGGTGCTTGCCTGCGACCTGCCACTGCTCGACGAGACCACCTTGCGCAGGCTGATCGAAGCACGCGACCCCGCTACCGACGCCACCGTTTTCGCCAGCCGTTTCGATGATCTTCCCGAGCCGTTGTGCGCGTTGTGGGAGCCCTCCAGCCATGCGTTGCTCAAGGAGCGTGTCGATAGCGGGAGTTATTGTCCGCGCAAGGCACTGATGATGTCTCGCATCACGCTGCTGCCTGCGCCTGGTAACGCACTGGACAATATCAACACCCCGGAAGAATTTGCCCAGATGCAGCATCAGCTGGGGTCGCAACCATGACCACGGTGACCTTGCAGTACTACGCGCAACTGCGCGAGCAGGCCGGCACCAGCATCGAGCAACTGACGACGTCGGCGGCCTCATTGCGCGAGTTATACGATGAGCTGCGCACGCGCCACGGATTCTCGCTGACGTCTGATGCGCTCAAGGTAGCGGTGAACGCGCAGTTCAGTGACTGGGGCAGGGCACTTGGCGAGGGCGATACCATCGTATTCATTCCACCGGTGGCTGGCGGATGAAACACTTCAGCCTGTCCAGCGTAGCGTTCGATCCCGCGCAACTGCGTACAACGTTGCAGCATCCAGGCAGCGGCGGCTTCTGCACGTTCGAGGGCTGGGTACGCAACAGCAATGAAGGCCGCGCAGTAGACGGGCTTGAATACGAGGCTTACACCGAGCTGGCGCTGGCTGAAGGCGAGCGCGTCGTCGAAGAGGCGCTCGTCCGTTACGGCGTCCTCGCGGCGCATTGCATGCATCGCACCGGGCATTTGAAAGTCGGCGACCTCGCGGTATGGATCGGCGTCAGTGCCGCACATCGTGACGAGGCGTTTCGCGCATGCCGCTACATCATCGACGAGATCAAGCATCGGCTGCCGATCTGGAAGAAAGAACACTACCTCGACGGTGATACCGCGTGGGTAGCTTGCGCGCATACGCATCGCGCGCATGAACACGAACATGCGCATGAGTTTGCATCGCGCACGCCAGCAGCAGAGACGGCCTTCGCGCCGGACTACTCGCGCCAGACGCGCCTGCGCGATGTCGGCGAAGCGGGCCAGGCGAAACTCGCTGCCGCACGGGTGCTGGTGATCGGCGCCGGCGGTCTCGGCTGCCCGGTACTAGCGTATCTGGCGGGCGCCGGTGTCGGCACGCTTGGCATCGTCGACGGCGATCGCCTCGACGCCAGCAACCTGCATCGGCAGACGCTGTATGACGCGCACGACATTGGCGAGCTGAAGGTGCAGCTGGCCGCCAAGCGCATCGCCGCACTCAATCCAACCGTTGTCGTACAGACCTTCGCCGAGCCGCTGCACGCCGGCAACGTGGCCGAAGTGTTCGCGCAGTACGACCTGGTGATCGAGTGCACCGACGACATGCACAGCCGCTATCTGTGCAACGACGCGGCCGTGCTTACTGGCACGCCGTTGATCCTCGCCAGCGTCTACCAGTACGAGGGCCAGCTGCAGGTGGTCACCGCCCAACCCGGCGCGCCATGCCTGCGTTGTCTGTGGCCGCAGGAGCCTGCGCCCGGCATTGCTGGCAGCTGCGTCGAATCGGGCGTGCTCGGTCCCGTAGTCGGTGTGCTGGGCGCGATGCAGGCGACGGAGGCGCTGAAGCTGCTGCTCGACCTACCGCGCCCGACCGACCACGCGTTGCTGCTGGTCAACCTGCTCGAAGGCAGTACCCAGCGCCTGCCGATCGATCCGGCGCAGGGCTGTGTGTTGCACGGGGGATGCGTCGAAGTGGCGCGCCATGCATTGGCACAGGCCCAGGATGAACGCGCGGTGGACCTCGCTTTCGAGCGCCTCGGCGATGCCATCGCTGCCGGCTACACCCTGGTCGACGTACGCGAACTGGATGAGATAGCCGCGCAACCGCTGCCGGTGCCGTCGCGGTCACTGCCTTTCGCGCAGATCGAAGCGCGTGCCGGCGAACTCGCGCAGGGGCGCGTGCTACTGGTTTGCGCCACCGGCCGGCGCAGCGGACATAGCGCACGCAGCTTGCGCGAGAAGGGCATGCACAATATCCATTCGCTGGCCGGCGGAATTGCCGCCATGGCGTCTGCACGCGATCAGGTGCCTGGCGCAGCCAACGACTACCGTCCATGATCGACTACGCCCAAGCTTTGCAGCGCCTGCTCGCGCAGGTTGCGCCGCTACCCGGCGAATACGGCGCGATCTGCGAAGTGACCGGTCGCGTGCTGGCCACCGATATTCGTAGCCCCATCGCGTTGCCCTCGTTCGACCATGCCGCGATGGACGGCTATGCGCTGTGCGCACGCGAACCGCTGGTCGCCGGTTCCGAACATGTCGTGCATGGATCGCAAGCGGCTGGCCAGGCGAGCAAGGCAGGCGCGGTCGGCGCATGGGAAATCATGACTGGTGCCTCCCTGCCTGATGGATGCGATGCGGTGATCGCGGTGGAGCGCACCGAGCTGCTGTCGACCCAGCCCGATGGCACGCCCGGTCGTATCCGGCTGCTCGAACCGCTGGTGGCCGGCATCAACGTGCGGCACATTGGCGCTGACGTGGCAAAAGGCTCGACCGTGCTCACCGCTGGTACGCGCGTCGAAGCTGCGCACATCATGCTGCTTGCTGCGCTGGGTTTGGCACGGGTCGACGTGGTGCGTCGCCCGCGCATCGCAATCATCTGCACTGGCATGGAATTGCAGGCCGATCCCTCGCAGCCGCTGGCCGATGGTCATATCCACAATTCGAACGGCCCGTATCTTGTCGCCGCACTCACTATGGCCGGCGCAAAGGTGCTGTCGTGCGAAACGGTGGACGACACCGCGACGACCTTCACCGAAGCGTTGCAGCGCTCCGTGGAAGCTGGCGCCGACCTGGTGATCAGCACCGGCGCGGTATCGATGGGTCGCTACGATTTCGTGCCTGATGCACTGCGCCGCTTCAGCGCGCAGCTACTGTTCCACAAGGTAGCGATTCGCCCCGGCAAGCCACTGCTGTGCGCAAAGTTGGCGAATGGGCCGTTGATCCTCGCATTACCCGGTACGCCGATGGCGGTGGCCGTGGGTTTTCGTTTCTTCGTGGTGCCGGCATTGCGTAGCATGGCTGGGCAGGGTATCGAGTCGCCATTGCACGCCGTGCTCGACACGCCGCAACAACCCAAGGCTGGCTTGCGTCACTTCCTGCGAGCCAACTTGCATCAGGACGCAGAAGGTCAACTCCATGCCAGCGTGCAGAGCCAGCAGCAGCCGTTTCGCATCCGGCCATTTGCCAAGGCCGATGGCTGGCTCGTACTGCCTGAAGACGCCGGCGACTGTGCGGCCGGCAAGTGCGTAGAGATCATCAGCCTGGAACCCGGCACGACGCCCCACATCCGCCCATCGCATTGATCCGCCGAAGCCACGGAACCCGCGCATGAAATTACAGATCGAAGGCCAGAAGCTGCGTGTACGCATTGACGAGGCTGAATTGGCGCGACTGCTGGCGGGCGAGACATTGCAGGCGCGGACAGGCTTCGCCGATGCCTTCGCGATTCGCTTTGCGCTGCGGGCAACGCAGGGTAACGATGCGGTGTTCTGCGGTCAGGCGGACGCCTGGCAGATTCGTTTGCCCGAAGCAGCCTTGCGCGAGCATGCCGCGCGTCTGCCTACGCGTGAAGGACTCCGCTACACGCTGGCAGGGAAGGCGATCGAAGATTCGCTGGAACTGCTGTTTGATGTGGATGTACGCGATAGCGTGCGGCACCGTAGATCTTCGTGATTTCCGGGCGGCGTGAATCGCCGGGCGAATGACCACGACGTAGCCTCGGCGCCTTTTGCGGCGCACTATCGGGCATCCGTCTCAGTCGTCTAGCCGGCAACGAGGTACTTGAACACGAAGACGGGTGTGTGGACTTGTAGCAAACTCTCCTGCTATCCAGGTAGTAAGCCAGTCCTCGAGGAAACGGTTATGGACCGCATCGACGCCATGAAAGTGTTCGTAGCAGCGCTCGATGAGGGCAGCCTCGCCGGTGCCAGCCGCAAGACGGGCCGGTCGGCAGCAGCAGTAAGCAGGGCGATCGCCTTTCTCGAATCGCATGTCGGTGTGCCGCTGCTGCACCGGACCACGCGCTCCATCAAGCTGAGCGAGGCTGGCGAACGATACGCGGTGGCTTGCAGAAAATTGCTCATGGATCTGGAGGAGGCGGACCGGAGCGCAGCAGGGGAACGCTCGGTGCCTCACGGCACGCTGTCAATCACTTCCACGTTGTTCGCGGGCGTGGAGTTTCTGCGTCCCATCGTTGATGCCTTCATGGATGAATACCCCACCGTCAGCATCCGCATGCATATGCTGGAACGGCCGGTCAATTTGATCGATGAAGGAATGGATCTGGCCCTGCGCATTACGCATCTTGCTGATTCGAACCTGGTCGCTCATCGCGTAGGAGAGGTTCGCAAAGTCGTCGTGGCCTCGCCACGTTATCTGGCGACGCACCCGCATATCCTCGAGCCTGCTGATCTGGCCAAGCACCAGATCGTTGCCATGGCGCATATGGGGCTCGAATCGTGGAGCTTTCCTGCCCTGGAGGGGTCATCGGTCCCTCGCTCCGTTTCATTCACGCCGCGCCTGGTGGTCAACAGTGTGCGGGCTGCCGTGGCGTCGACGGTCGAAGGCCATGCCCTGACGCGTCTGCTTTCCTATCACGTGGCCTCCGAGATCAGCCAGGACTTGCTGCGCATCGTCCTGGCCGATGCAGAGCCTTCGCCGATTCCCGTGCATCTCGTATCGCCGCATGGACGTCTGGCGGTGCCGAAGGTGCGCGCTTTTGTCGACTTTGCTTTGCCGCGCTTACGCGCGCAGTTTTCCCGGCTATCGAAGGAGGCTGAGGTACTACCTGAGGTGCCAGCGCCACCGCGGCGCAAAAAAGTGCCTGCCAAATAGCAAGGATTAGCCAATCCAAGGCGTGCCTTGGATGAGAGACCAGGGGCATCCAGGCGGCCCTATCAGCGTGCAAGCGTAAGACTTAGCTGCGCCTGAGCTAGCTCTGCCTGCTGTGCTGCGAGCGACGCTACGACGATGGCCAGGTGGCTTTCTTGCATCCTGTGGAAGAGTGGCTGCCGGACAACGGGTATTCATTGCCCACGTGTAGAAGCCCACCATGTGACCACGCGATCACCTGGAGGGATTCCCTCATGAAACTGCATTTTATCGCCGCGGCACTGGTTACCGGCGGCATGGCAATGACCAGTGTGGCCCTTGCCGGCGAGTCAACGCCAGCGTCCTCGGTGCAAGCCGGTGGGCAGCATACGGCTGCGGCCGCAGCGAAGCAGGAAATCTGGATCAGGCGGGTCACGCCCGAATACTGGCGCGTCACGCTGAACAATCCGCCGTTCAACATCTTCGGGCCCGAAACCATTCCGCAGTTGAGCGATGTCGTCACCCAAATCGAGAACGATCCCAAGCTCAAAGTGGTGGTGTTCGACAGTGCGGTCCCCGGGTTCTTCCTCACGCATTACAACTTCGATCCGCCGCTTTCAGCCACGACCAGCCTGCCGCCCGGCCGAACCGGCTTGCCGCCCTTGCCCGACGCACTGGTGCGACTGAGCCGCGCTCCGGTGGTATCCATCGTCGAGATCCGCGGACGCGCCAGTGGTGTTGACAGCGAACTGTCCCTGGCGAGCGACATGCGTTTCGCCAACCGCGAGAAAGCCATCCTGTCGCAATTCGAAGTCGGCGCCGGCTTCACCCCGGGCGGTGGCCCGATGGCGCGGCTTCCGCGCTTGATTGGCCGCGGACGTGCGCTTGAGATACTGCTCAGTGGCGAAGATATCGACGGCGATCTCGCCGAGCGATACGGCTATGTCAACCGCTCGCTTCCTGACGCTGAGCTAGGCCCCTTCGTCGATGCGTTGGCCAGGCGCATTGCCACGTTCGACAAGCAGACCATCGCCGACATCAAACAACGAGTGAACATTTCCACCTTGCCTGCGGATGCGGAGCTCGGCGCGGAGTGGAATTCATTCATCACCTCGGTGCAGCGCCCGGCGGCGCAGCAGAGGATCACGCGACTGATGAAGCTCGGGTTGCAGACCAACCCGGACGTCGAGGAGCACCTCGCGCATTACACCGGCCTAATTGGCGAGCCATCCCGCTGATTTATTTCCCAGGGCGTCGGGAAGTCCCGGCGCCAAACGGGGTCTCTATCCACAACCGACGAGGGTATTTACTTGAGCACACAACACGAACGCACCCTGCATCTGCAGGTGGTATCGGACATGATCTGTCCCTGGTGTTTCAACGGCAAGCGCAGCCTTGACCAGGCGCTGGAAATCCTGGCCGCGCAAGGAGTGAACGTCGAAGTCGAATGGCTTCCGTACCAGCTTAATCCGACCATGCCGGCGGAAGGCATGGACCGGAAGGAATTTCGCACGAAGCGCTTCGGCTGGGACAACGCGCTGGCCATGGATGCGCGGGCCGTGGAAGCCGGTCGTCGCACGGGTGCCGAGTTCAATTATCAACTGCAGACCCGCACACCCAACACGATGGCCTCCCATGCGCTTGCACGATTGGCCCACGTCGAAGGTGGCGCTGCCCTGCAAGGAAAGGTTGTCGACGCCTTGTTTGCTGCCTATTTCACTCATGGCAAGGACATCAGCGACCAAGCCGTGCTCGAACAGATCGCCGATGATGCGGGGATGGAGCCGGGTGCCTTCCAGCGTTCACAGCAGAGTCACGCCGAGGTGCGCGAGCTGGACAACGCGATTCGTTCGGTGGGTTTGAGCAGCGTGCCCAGCTACATGGTAGACGGCCGGCTGTTGTTCAGTGGCTCGCAGGATGTCAATGGCTATGTGCGGCAACTCGCCAGTGCGGTAAACAGCAGGGCTTGAACCAGCGGCCCGCTTGATGCCGATGGCAGACCCCGTTGCTGGCTACGCCAACGACGGGGAACCCTGGTCACTGGCGTCGAGCTATGTGGCTGCCATCGGTGTGTCCACAGGTCTTCCGGCCAGCCACAATGCTAGGTTCCTGACGTAGCGTTCAATCGAACGCTGCGCCTCCGGTGCGTGCGCAAGGGCATCGCCAGGAGCTTCGCTGACGAAACTAGGTGCGCCCATGGACGGGTTCCAGTTGTAATCGGTGAAATGATGGAAGGTGGATTGGGCAATCGCCGGTCCACCCTCGGACGACGGCTCGAACGCGACCGCAAGATTGAATTCCGTCTGACTCAGTTTGCTGCGTCCCTTGGCGATCACCCGCGCGGACGGATCATTGGCTGGCTTGTCGACAGCACCTTCATGCGGATGCGCGGGCAATGAATGCAGCGCACCATCCGGTGAATCCGGATCGGTCAGCACCGGATGTAACGGCCCGCTGATGCTGATGTGCTGGAAATCGCCGTTGGCACCGGAGTGGTAGTTGGGCCACAAGATATCGGTCGTGAAGGTGTCATCGACATGATGGTGCGACGCGTCGGGATCAGGGTTCTTCGTATGGAAGAAATGCGCGGCGCCCACCCCGCCCAGCGTGCACACCGAGCAGCCCAGATCCATGTGATCACGCGTCACCAGCAAACCACCGCCGCGTTGGCGGAAGCGGGTGATCGCCTCGCAATCTTCGGGGGTCAGACCGTCCCCCGTATCGACAGCAAAGAGCCACATCTCGTTGAATGACGAGGTATCCAACGTCGACAGGACGCTATCGGGGGTGCCGGGAGGATCGCGGTCGCGTGCAACGACTTCGAACAATGAGTCGCCGTCGGTGTCGCGCAGATCTGCGAGATAGTCGCGCAGCAAACTGAAGCGGCCGATATGCCAGTCGTCCTCGACGGTGGGAATGGTGGTCTGTAACAGGATCCGCATGGGTGTCGTCATGGCGATGAAACCTGGGTCAGTAATAGCGCGGGATCGGACCAAGCTGCGGTGTCATGCGATCGCGCAAATCGAGCATGACTTTATCGATATAGCACCAACCCCAGCCCTCCGGTGGATCGTAGCCTTCGATGATCGGATGCTGGCTGGCATGAAAATGCTTGGTCGCATGTCGGTTCGGCGAGTCGTCGCAGCAACCCACGTGTCCGCAGGTGCGACAGATGCGCAGGTGCAGCCAGACGTCTCCGGACTTGAGACACTCTTCGCAACCGCGCGCACTTGGCGTGACATCCTGGATCGAAGCTTGATGGCTGCAACGGCTGGTCATCGGAAACTCCGTCGATGGCGGAAGAGGCACCGCGGCTATCATAGGCCGACCTGAGGGCACGGGTGTGTAGATGCGGTAGATGCAGGGGACGAAATGTCCGGTGGCGTGTCTTATTTCCGCCAGGCGTGCATGATCCTCAGCAATATATAGTTGGAAGGGTAGCCCAGTCGGTTTGACGGCCTGGGCACGCAATAGGCCTTGCCGCTGTATATCGGTACCCATGACCCAGAGGGAACGACGCCATGCTGAAGACCTCGATGAAGTTGGCTGTCACCGTTTTTCTGGGGACATGTCTCGCCTTTCCCGTTTGCGCCGCGCAGCCATCGGCGGGGCCACCGAGTACACTGTCCGTCCAGGTTATGGTGGCTGGAAAGACAGCCCACACATTCACTGAAAGCGATCTGGCGAGTCTGCCGCGCAGCAGCGTCGTCGCCAGCGTGCATGACGAACCGCCGAGTCGATGGGAGGGTGTTGCCTTGGCCGAGCTTTTGCGGCGTTCAGGTGCACCCATGGACAAGCAGTTGCGTGGGCACGAAATGGCCAAGTTCGTTCGCGTCACCGGGGCCGATGGCTACCAGGTGGTGTTCAGTCTGACTGAGCTGGATGCAGCTTTCGGTAATCGCGACGTGCTCGTGGTCGACCGGCAGGATGGCCATCCGCTATCCGAAAAGGACGGTCCATTGCGGCTTGTTGTAGCGGGTGACAAGCGACCAGCCCGCTGGCTTCGTGAACTGGAAACCATTGAGGTGGTTGATGGTTCTTCCGGGCCTGGCCATTCATCGGTTGGTACGCCGGCCAGTTCCGGCCCATAAGTACGAATCGGGATAAGCGCGGCCGCGTTACCGATATCCGATCATATGCCGGCGTACCACTCATAGCCCTGGTCTTCCCAGTACCCACCCTTGCCGCCGCCGATCGCATCAAAGGAGCGGACCAACTCGATCCGGCTCAGGTATTTTGCCTGCTTGTAGCCAAGCTGGCGGCCAAGGCGTAGGCGCAACGGCGCCCCATAGGGTATCGGCAAGGGTTGGTCGTTCAGGGCGAATGCCAGCAGCGTCTGCGGGTGCCGCGCCTCGCCGATATCCACGCTTTCGTAATAAGGCGTGTCCACGTCCATATCGTCAAAGCAGTGGAACACGACGAAGCGTGCTTGCGGATCGACCCCGACATGGTCGAGCACGGCAGACAGCAGCGTGCCCTGCCACTTACCAATAGCGCTCCAGCCTTCCACGCAATCGTGCCGGGTGATTTGCGTGCGTGTATCGAGTTTCTTCAGGTCGTCGATCGTTAGCATGGCCGGTCGATCGACCATGCCATCCACCCGCAGCTTGTAGTCGCGGAACTGATTTGCCATCAAGGTCTGATAGGCCGGCGTAGTGGGCATCGTGGTGCCGTTGGCATGGAATACGGGGGAGATGTCAGCCTCGGTATACTCCTTCGCCATGCTGCTGGAGGGCGACAGCAACGCCTGTACGCGACGGTTCAAACCCTCGGCGCTGTCGAGTACTTTGGGTCCCCAGCTGCTCTGCGAGATGCGGTCGCAGCCGGCGATGACGATGCCCGCCGTGCCCATGATGATCATGCGCAGGAACGAACGACGGTCACTCATGGGGTGGCTCCTCAGCAGTGGCCGCCCTGGCCGGCGTGGATTCATCGATACTGCCGGTGTCGACCCCTTCGGTATGAGCCCCAGCGGTGTCAATTCCGCCAGTATCAACTCTGTAGTAGCCGGTAATCATGCCGCGCAGCTGGTTGAAAACGCCGCTGATCAGCACCTCGAAGACATGGATCAGCACGAACGCGACGAACGCCCAGGCGATGATGAAATGGATAGTGCGTGCCGACTGGCGGCCACCGACGGCCTCGACCAGGGGGGAGAGAACCGCATCCATGCGCGGCGACATCGCCAGGCCCATCAGCACGATCCCAACACCGAAAACGAAGATGACGGTGAGGTAGGCCAGTCGCTGCAGGATGTTGTAGCGCAGCGCCTCTGCGCCGCGGGGATGCTTGAATCGGAGGTGGTCGATGATCGAGCGGCCGATGCCGCGCCAGTCAGCACCAGTGGGCCACAGATCGCGTTGCAGATGCCGCCTGGCCAGGGAATAGCCGACGTAGCAAAGCCCGTTGAGCACAAACACCCAGGCGAAGAAGAAATGCCAGCGCCGTCCCATAGCCAGCCAGCCCGGACCCGGCACGGTGAGCCAGGACGGGAAGCCGCGTACGATGGGTGTGCCATCGCTGCCTTTGGAGACGCCCAGCACGCCCGTGGTGTTGAAAGGGTGGTGGCCGATGCGGGTGGTGCCGACGAGGTTTCCCGCCGAATCCCGGTGGGCTGCTAGCGACAGGAGTTGCTTGCCCTCGTCGGATCGATTGCCCCAATAAAGGTTCGGATGCGCATTGAAGATCTGCAGCCCGCTGAAGAACATCAGGGTCAATGCGATGACGTTGATCCAGTGCATGATCCGGATCGGCAGGCTATGCCGGTAGACCCATTGACGGGATGGTGCCGGCGGTTCGGGCGCAGGCGCATCGATGTCGGTAACCGCTACGCTTTCTGTATTCACGACCATGCGCCCCGGCAAAGCAAGTGGAACAGATCGGCGACCATCGTATGGTACTCGCGCTTTCCCGTTGCCATGACGCCCCTCCGCTGATACCGGCAAGCACTGACTCACATTCGGCCACGTGACTGAAGCTGGCTCGGTCGTTGTCCGAATCGGACCGGACTATTCTTGCTTCGTTGCCACGACGCTTGCGGTTACCTGATCAACGCCGCCTGGGGCGCTGAAATATATGTTCGGATGCCAATGACCTTTTGGTCATCAAATAATCGATGAAGTAACGGCTGCTGACGCCTAGTTGGGGACGTTCACCGCCAGCCAGTCGCGTACACGTTGCAGGTCTTGCGGGGTATCAACGTCGATGCCGCTGAGCGAGGCCACCCGTTCAACCCTGGCTGCTTCCCGCTCGATCAGGGCATAAGCGCCGCGCGGACCTGACCATGTCATCAGTGCCTCGAAGCAGTCGCTTGGAAACAGCACCGGCGGCCCCGAAACGCCATTCTGTTCAGTGATCAGCAGTCTTTCCGGGGCCTGCGCGTGGCGGTGCAGCATCTGACGAAAAAGCGCGGCTTCCAGTAGCGGCTGATCGGCCAGACACAGGAGTGCCGCAGAAACTTGCGGATAGTTGGCGTGCAGATAACGAACGCCCGCAGCGAGTGAACTGCCCATGCCCTGGTGCCAGTCGTCGTGGTGGATGATTTGCAGCGGCAGGTCATCGAGTACGGCCTGGACCTTTTCGGCATGCGCGCCGATTACCACGATCACCGGTACGCCATGGCTCAGTGCGGCGCGCGCGGCGCGACGCACCATCGGCTCACCGTGGATGTCAGCGAGTTGTTTGATGCCGCCGTAACGTTGGCCTTCACCTGCCGCAAGTAGCAGGATCACGGGTGAAAGCAAGTTGTCGACAGGAGTGGTCATCCGTGGATGGCGCCTTCGTTGCCGTGCAACGGAGATCCGCCGCGGTGATTGATCACGGCCATGATTTCGGCGGCAATGGCCAGCGCGATTTCCTCCGGTGTTTCCGAACCGATGTCCAGGCCCGCGGGTGCGTGCACATGCAAATCGGCAAGCAGGGGATGGTCGCGCATGCGCGTCACGCGTTCACGCGACCCGAGCGCGCCAAGGTAGGCCACCGGTGCGCCGCGCAGTGCGCCCAGGTAGGCGATGTCCTGTTCGAGATTGTGCGTCATCACGACCACCGAACTTTGCGCGTCAAGCGGCAACGCATCGCGCAGGCTGCCTGGCGTCGCGCAAACGGCGTGTAACCCAGCCGGAAGCTGCGTTGCCTGCAGGCGTGTCGGGTCATGATCGACCAGGGTTGTCTGCCAACCCAGCGCCATGGCCACCGGCAACAATGCACGCGCGGCGGCACTGCTGCCAATCACGATCAGCGCATGTGGCGGACTAATCGGTTCCACCAGCACATCGACTACACCTCGCGCGGATGGCAAACGCAACATGGTGGTACGTTTGCCGGTTGCCGACGCGATGGCATCGACGATGGACTGCGTCAACGCTGGATCATTAATGTCGTTGTACAAAACTTCATCGTCGCGCCACAGCATCCGCTGCGGCATGACGGGTACTCCGTCGATCGTGAACAAGCTGGCGAGATAGGCGCCACGCCGTTCGCTGAGGCATTGCGCGACGGCGTCGACAAAGTCAATGGCACGCGCCGTTGCCAGCGGTTCGAGCAGTACTTCAAGTTCGCCGCCGCAGCCCATCTCAAGCAATACATCGAGGCCGGAATCCGCGTTGTAATGAATCAGGCGGGGCAGGTTGGTGGCGATGACCTCCTGCGCTTGCGCCACGATGTCGCGTTGTGGGCAGCCGCCGGACAGCTCGCACACCACGCGACCATCGCCCAACACCAGCATGCGCGTGCCGGGGCGCCGAAAGGTGGAGCCGCGGGTACGGGTCAGTGTTGCCAGGGCAGCCCTGGGTGGCGCATCGCAGCGCAACATACGCAATGCATCAATCAGCGTGCTCAGCTCGTGCGCCGAATTCATCAGTCATGTCACCGGCTATGCATGGATAACGGAATTTGCGCGAAACGAAGGCTCTCTGATCGGGTCATTCAGGCTAGCGCGGCATGAGTCACGATGTGTCCATAGAGGTGTAGCATGCTGGCATCTTCATGGTATACGCGATTTTTACGGATGTGCTGATGGAATAGCGGTTCCATAGCGCATGTATGGGGTTGGGCTCCGGGATACGCTCCGAAGTGGCTCGAAGGTTTGCGGTTCTTTCCGCCGGGCTGCCCAGTGTCGACTCCCGGATTCTCTACGCACAGTGGAGGTACCTATGTTGTCCTTGTCGGTGAACGGCGAGTCGCATTCGGTCGATGTCCCTGCTGACATGCCGCTGCTATGGGTTCTGCGAGACGTCATAGGGTTGATGGGCACCAAGTTTGGATGCGGCATCGCTCAATGCGGTGCGTGCACGGTGCACCTGAACGGGCAGCCGGTTCGGTCGTGTGTGCTTGCGGTCGGGTCGATCGGCAGCAAGGCGATTACGACGATCGAAGCGATCGGCGATACGCCCAACGGAAAGAAGATCCAGCAGGCCTGGCTGGAGGTCGATGTGGTGCAATGCGGCTACTGCCAGTCCGGACAGATCATGTCGGCGACGGCGTTGCTCACGCGTTCGCCCAATCCCAGTGACGCGGAAATCGATGCCGCCATGTCGGGAAATATCTGCCGCTGCGCCACCTACGTACGTATTCGTGCGGCGATCAAACAGGCTGCGACGGGCAAGCCTGAAGGCCCGCAGACAATCGTTTCCTCCCCCGCGGAAGTGGCGTCATGAAGCAGAACACGGACGGCGCGGGGATCTCCGAAAACGTCGATCTGGGTCGACGCCGTGCGATCCAGTCCGGTGGCCTGGCCATCGCCTTCCTCTGGTTGGGCGGCGGGGGTGTTGCCCAAGCGATGATCAACGCGCGGCGGCAACCAGGCGATGCCGCGGCAGCGCTGGCCGATGGCAATCCACCGTTTGCGCCGAATGCCTTTATCCGCGTCGACACCGACGGCGCGGTGCGGCTGGTGATGTGCTCAGTTGAGATGGGGCAGGCGATCTATACCGGTGCGAGCATGTTGCTGGCCGAAGAGTTGGGCGTTGGCCTGGACCAGATTACCGTCGAGCATTCGCCAGCCAGCGACGAGCTTTACGGCACGCCGCTGCTGGGCGGGCAGATTACCGGCGGATCCACCAGTACGCGCGCTACCTGGCAGGTGCTTCGCGAAGCAGGAGCGGTGGCACGCACGTTGCTGGTCGCTGCCGCGGCAGCGCAGTGGCACGTCGATCCGTCCACATGCACGGTAGATCGGGGCGTGGTTCATCACACGACTTCAGGCCGTAGCCTGGGTTTCGGCGCGCTCGCATCGGCAGCCGGCAAGCTACCGATGCCGGGCAAGGTCCAGCTGAAAGACCCCAAGGAATTCCAGCTGATTGGCAAACCGCTGCGGCGTGTGGACTCGGCGGACAAGATCAAAGGTGCTACCCAGTTCGGTATCGATGTACGCGTGCCCGGCATGAAGATCGCCACCGTCATGGCCTGTCCTACCCTCAACGGAAAGCTCGCTGCGGTGGATGACAAAGCGGCCAGGGCGATTCCCGGCGTGGTGGACGTGATCCATATCGACGACGCGGTCGCGGTGGTTGGCGAAAATTTCTGGGCAGCGAAGCAGGGTCTGGACGCGCTGGAAATAACCTGGAATCCAGGCGAAAACGCCAATCTCACGACTGAGCAACTTCGCGCAGCACTGGTGGAGAGTTCGCTCAATGGCAAGTCGCTGGTGGCGCGTGAGGTTGGCCAGCGGCCGGCGGGCGGGACGACGGTCGAGTCGCAGTATCACAGCCCGATGCTCGCCCACGCGACGATGGAGCCGCTGAATACAACGGTCTTCGTGACTTCCGACAAGTGTGAAATCTGGGTCGGCTCGCAGGTGCCTGCACGTGCTGTCACAGAGGCGGCCAGAATCACCGGTCTGCCCGTAGACAAGGTTATCGTGCACAACCAGTATATCGGCGGCGGCTTTGGACGCCGCCTGGAAACTGACTCGGTCGAGCAGGCGGTTGCCTTCGCCAAGCAGGTGTCCTATCCGCTCAAGGTCATCTGGACGCGCGAAGAAGACATCCGCCACGACCGCGTGCGGCCGATGTACCACGATCGCATTTCAGCGGTGCTCGACGCGAATGGCCGTCCGCTCTGGTATGGCTATCGCACGAGTGGAGGCACCGTGTTGGGGCGCTTTGCACCGGGGGCGATGGGCAAGGATGGTATGGACAGCGACGCCATCGAGTGCGCGATCGAACCGCCTTATGAAATCCCCAATCTAAAGGTCGAATGGATTCGCCACGACATGCCCCCCGGCCTGGTCGTCGGCTGGTGGCGAGGGGTGGGATCGACGCATAACCTGTTCGTCATCGAAAGCTTTATGGACGAGCTCGCGCATCACGCGGGCAAGGATCCGCTGGAGTACCGGCGTGCGCTGTTGCAGAAGAATCCGCGAACGCTGGCGGTACTCAATCTAGCCGCTGAAAAAATTGGCTGGGGTGGTACTCCATTGCCGTCGCGGGTTGCGCGCGGCATCGCGTTGGGCGAACCATTCGGCAGTCGCATATGCGCCATCGTGGAGGTCGAGGTCACCGCGCAGGGCGAAGTCCGCTTGCGTCGGGCCGTGGTTGCCCTGGATTGCGGTATCGGGGTCAACCCCAGTTCCATCGAAGCACAGATTCAAGGTGGCCTGCTGTTCGGTCTCAGCGCCGCGCTGTACAGCGAAGTGACGATCAAGGACGGCGCGATCGAGCAGAGCAACTTCAACGACTATCGAGTCTTGCGAATCAATGAAGCCCCGCTGATCGAAGTTCATCGCGTCGAAAATGCCGAAGCTCCCGGCGGCCTGGGTGAAACGGGTACCGCGATTGCGGCGCCGGCCTTGGCCAATGCGATCTTTGCGGCGACTGGCGTGCGTCTTTACAAGCTTCCGGTCGATCGGAAGCTGCTTGTGCAGGACGCCTCAGCGCTCAAGGACGTGATATCTGCGGTCAGCACGGGTGATGGGAGGAATGTCACGTGAAACGTTTCCTCGGCATCGTAGTCGTCCTGCTGATCATCGGCGTTGCGGCCTATTTCTGGTTGAATCGCACCGACACTTCAGAGGGCACCGCTCCGGTGATCGCCGGGGCTCCCGCAGCAGCGGATGTGCTCGCACGCGGCGAATATCTCACCAAGGCAGCGGACTGTACCGCCTGTCATACGGTACCAGGTTCCGGCAAGCCATTTGCCGGCGGTGTGGCATTCAAGCTTCCGTTTGGCACGATTTATTCGTCGAACATCACGGCTGACACCGGCACCGGTATCGGCAGCTGGAGCGATGCGGATTTCGTTCGCGCAGTGCGTGAAGGTATCCGCAAGGATGGTCAGCGGCTCTATCCGGCGTTTCCCTATACCTCGTATACACAGCTCAGTCGCAGCGACGTTCTCGCGATCAAGGCATACCTCAATAGCCTGCCGAAGATCTCGCAATCTGATCGGGCGAATGACCTGGGTTTTCCATTCAATCAGCGCTGGGCGATGGGCTTCTGGAATGCCGCGTTTTTCAAGAGCCAGCGTTTCGTTGCCGATCCGGCGAAATCGCCACAGTGGAATAGCGGTGCTTATCTTGCCGGTGCCCTGGAGCATTGTGCGGAATGCCACACCCCGCGCAACGCGGGCTTCGGTTTGGAGAACGGCAACAAATTCGCGGGCGAGCTATTGCAGGGCTGGCGCGCCTACAACATCACCACTGACCCGGTGCATGGCCTCGCCGCATGGAGTGATGGCGACATCGCAACGTATCTTTCCACTGGACACGCGGATGGCCGCGGCTCGGCATCCGGGCCGATGGGCGAGGCCGTGGAAAACAGCCTGCAATTCCTGAAACCCGAAGACACAGCGGCCCTGGTGACCTATTTGCGGAGTATTCCCGCACGCAAGGGGAGTGATCCGATCACCATTGATCCGAAAGCGGCCGCCGCGCTGGCCTCCAGCGATGCAGCTCCCGGTGGCGACAGCGCGGACGCGAACAGCACGGGGCTCAAACTCTTCGAGGGTGCCTGTGCAAGCTGTCATCAGTGGAACGGTGTCGGCCAGGAGACACCTTACGCTTCGTTGCTCGGTACGCGTGGCGTGAATGACGACCGCGGCATGAATGTCACCCAAGTCATACTGAGCGGTTCGAACATGCATATCGACGGGCAACACGTCTTCATGCCGGCATTTGGTAGTGCATATTCCGATACCGAAGTTGCGGCCCTGGCGAACTACGTCATCGCGCACTTCGGCAACAAAAGGGGAACAGTCACTCCAAAAGATGTCGCCGAGCGTCGCAAACTCGGAGCATCAAGCTAGAGCTTGCTGCGGGATGTGCATGGCTATCAGATGTAGAGTCGGGGCAAGAATCCCTTGATCGCGGCGGACACAAAGATCTTCCAGCAGCAGCTGTTGGAAAGCCGGGGACGCGTCGGCTGTGTTACAGAGAGGTTCGCACCAGAACATTGCCGCCGGACACCTTGAGCATGAGCCACATCGGAGCGCCACCGTGCGATAACGGTGTTGTCCTGTCAGACGCGGTGACCATGCCGTGCTCAGTCGCTTCGCGCCGCTGGACGCTGGTCGCTGCCGTGCTCGGGTCAAGCCTGGCATTTATGGATGGCACCGTCGTCAACGTGGCGCTTCCGGCCATCCAGCGTGAGCTCAACGCTGTAGTTTCCGACGCGCAGTGGATCATGGAGTCGTACGCGCTCACCTTGGCCGCGCTGCTGCTGGTAGGCGGCGCACTGGGCGATCGCTACGGCAGACGGCGCATTTTCGTGATCGGAGTTTTGCTGTTTGCGACCTCATCGATGGCGTGTGCGTTTTCAGTCAGCGCGCTGCAATTGATTGCCACGCGCGCCGTTCAGGGTATCGGCGCCGCGCTGCTGATCCCCGGAAGCCTGGCCCTCGTCAGTTCGGCTTATCCCTTGGCCGAGCGTGGGGCGGCCATAGGGACATGGTCCGCATTCAGTGGCATCACCGCCGCCGTCGGTCCCGTTGTCGGGGGTTTCCTCGTCGAGCACTACTCGTGGAAGTGGGCGTTCCTCTTGAATCTTCCGGTCAGTCTTTTGTTGCTCATCATTTGCGTGACGAAAGTTCCGGAGAGTCTGAATCGAAAAGATCACAGCCCGGTGGATGTGAGCGGCGCATTGTTGGCCGTGGTCGCACTTGCCGGTATTGTGTTCGCCTTGATCGATGCGCCGAATGGTTGGTTTAGCGAAGCGGTGCTGATCGCGGGTGGCATTGGCATAGCCTCGTTGATACTCTTCTTCTGGGTTGAGGCGCACCAGGATTCCCCCATGCTGCCGCTGGCCCTGTTCCGCGAACGCAACTTCGCGGGCGCAAATCTGCTCACGTTTTTGCTGTACGCCGCATTGGGCGGAAGCCTGTTCTTCCTTCCGCTCAACCTGATTCAGGTGCAAGGTTACGGCGCGACCGCCGCAGGAGCGGCTTTTTTCCCCTTTATCGTCATCATGTTTGCCTTGTCGCGTTGGGCAGGGCGGCTGGTCGACGTGTTTGGTTCCAAACTCCCGCTAGTCGCAGGACCCGTGGTGGCCGCGATCGGCTTCGCACTGTTGGCATTGCCGACGATCAACCCCAACTATTGGGCCACGTTTTTTCCAGCGATATGCATACTGGGTTTGGGCATGAGCGTCACGGTCGCGCCGCTGACGACAACCGTCATGAACTCGGTAGGCACCGATCTGGCCGGCACCGCCTCGGGTATCAATAATGCGATGTCCCGCTTGGCCGGACTGCTCGCCATTGCCGTGTTCGGCGTCGTTTTGACACATCGATTCGACAGTGAGCTGCTTGCCGCACTCGTACATGCAAGGGTAGCCCCAGCCACCGTGGCCGCGATCATGGCGGAGCGCCAGAAAATGGCTGGAATCGTCGTACCTGCCCAAGCGTCCTTCCAAGACACTCTCGTATTGAAGCGCATCATCGGGCTCTCCTTCGTCGCTGGATTTCGCTGGGTGATGAGCATCTCTGCGGCGTGCGCACTTCTCAGCGCTGCCAGCGCGTGGTTTCTGATAGACGGGAAGGACCGTGGTGGGCTTGCCGCTAGCAAGACCAGGAGGGGCTAAACCAAATTTCCACTGTCCGTTCACAGCCACTGTATAGATGCGTTGTTACCCTCGCGCCTTTCAATCTGTAAGCGGCAGGAGCCCGTCTGAGGGGACGACCCGAGATCGTTGGTTCTGGTGGCGGTATTTGAAATCCCGCTGAACGAGTATCTCGCTCAAACGATTCCTGTGGCGAAAACCCCGGTTCGCGTGTGCAAGTAAGCCCTCGCCAATTTCGCAGGAGGGTATCGACGGAGGCTTTAATTCCATAGCTCCAACGCTTTGGAGCCATGCGTTCTATCCGAGATCCTAAGCAGGAGGTTCGGTATGTCAGACAAGAAAAAAGCAAAGGTCGGGGAATCAGATCACGCGGCGGTTCGCCCTCACCAGCTCGGGCAGGAGGTTTTCAGATCGATCCTCGCCGAAGAGATGGAGTGGAAGCCCTTTCCTGCGTTTCCACCGGCCGCTCGTCTGGCCATTATCGTGGGTAAGCCCTCGGAGGCTGGCCCTTATACGATCAGGGTCAAACTACCCCACGGCACCAAGATGATGCCGCACCGGCATCCGGAAGATCGCATCTATACGGTGATATCCGGCATCTTTTACATCGGCCTGGGCGATCAGTTCGACCCCGACAAACTGCAAGCGTACCCGCCGGGCAGTGTCGTCGTTCTTCCAGGGAATACGTCCCACTTCCACTGGGCCAAATCCAGTGAGTACGTCACACAAGTGACGGCCATCGGGCCGCTTGGGCTCGATTACGTCGCTACGGAAGATGATCCGCGTAGCAACAAAACGTAGGGGCGCCTTGAGCGACTTGGCAGCGGCGTGCGGGGCGACATTCGGAATCCACCATGATCATTGCGAAGATCGAAACCTTTCCGCTGCGTATTCCTTTCAAGGCAGACACGCAATCTGCCGCCTCGGCTTGGGGTGACAAGAATCTGCCCGTTGCGGATTCCCTGCTGGCCAAGGTGACGACCGATGATGGACTGGAGGGCTGGGGCGAAGCATTCAGTTTCCGCGCGGTGCGCTCGGCCCAGTTGGCGGTCGATGAGCTGATCGGGCCACTATGCGTTGGTCATGATGCAACGCAAATTGCTTCCCTGATGCTCGACGTGCAGAAAAAGCTGCACATCTTCGGGCGCACCGGTCCTCTGTTTTACGGCATCTCCGCCGTGGATATCGCGCTTTGGGATATTGCTGGCAAAGCAGTCGGCGTATCGATTTCCAGGCTACTTGGCGGTGGCGTTTCCGAACTGCATTGTTACGCGAGTCTGATTCGCTGTTCCGATCCGGCCTTGGTTCGAGCCAACGTCCGGCGAGCGCTCGAACGCGGATTCCGCAGTCTGAAACTTCACGAAGTAGAAGATATAGCTTCGATCCGCGCTGCCCGCGAAGAGGCCGGCCCTGACGTCGAGCTAACGCTCGACGTCAATTGTGCATGGACATTGCACGAAGCGCAGTCGATCGCTCAAGAACTCAAGGCATTCCATTTGAAGTGGCTGGAAGAGCCGATCTGGCCACCGGAAAATTATGCTGGGCTGGCTGAATCGCGCAGGACCAGCGGCATCCCGATTGCCGCCGGAGTGAACGTGTCGACGCTGCTCGAGTTCGACCGCCTCATGGGTGCCGGTGCGGTGGATTTTGTCCAGCCGAGCGTCGCGAAGATGGGAGGCATCAGCGAGCTGTGTAAAGTTTTTCCAGTCGCCACGGCGCGCCATGCCACCCTCATGCCTCACGTGTTCTACGACGGGCCCGGACTGTTGGCGGCGATCCATGTAACGGCAGCGCTAGGGACCGCGGACGCCATGATCGAATGGCGCGACTTCGATCTTGAAGCAGAATTTTACTCCGGCATACTCTCACCGAAGGATGGCCGAATTCAGGTTCCACAAAATCCCGGCCTGGGCATTGACCCTGACCCCGATGTTATCCGCACTTGTTTGAGGGCCTAGATTTTGGCCCAGGTCCAACCGGACGTGACCTTTCCGGAAGCTCTAAGCGGCATTCAGTAGTCCCCTGGGGATCAATCGAAGGTTTTCCAGGCAATCGTCCACCTCATCTGCATCCAATCATGGGAGCTAGAACATGGGCAGCATCAAGACCAAAGACGGGACCGAAATCTTTTACAAAGACTGGGGGCATGGCCAGCCCATTGTGTTTAGCCACGGCTGGCCGTTGTCAGCGGACGACTGGGACACGCAGATGCTTTTTTTCCTGAGTCATGGCTATCGAGTGATTGCCCACGATCGGCGAGGACACGGGCGCTCTACGCAGACCGCCGAGGGCAATGACATGGATCACTACGCAGCTGACTTGGCGGCACTGACCGAGGCTCTCGATCTGCGAGACGCCATTCATGTTGGCCACTCGACTGGCGGCGGCGAGGTAGCGCGCTACGTGGCCCGTTATGGTCAACAGCGCACAGCGAAAGCCGTGCTGATCAGCTCGGTGCCTCCCATCATGGTGAAGACACCGAATAACCCGGACGGACTTCCGATCGAAGTTTTCGACGGTTTTCGCACACAACTTGCAGCCAACCGAGCGCAACTTTATCTCGACGTGCCCTCAGGCCCGTTCTATGGCTTCAATCGTCCGGGTGCAAAGATCTCTGAAGGCGTCATTCGCCACTGGTGGCGGCAGGGCATGATGGGTGGTGCCAAGGCTCAGTACGACTGCATCAAGGCATTTTCAGAGACCGACTTCACCGAAGACCTGAAAAAAATCGATCAGCCGACGCTCGTGATGCATGGGGATGATGATCAGATTGTGCCTTACAAAGACGCGGGGGTTTTGTCAGCCAAACTTTTGAAGAACTCCACTCTGAAGATCTATCCAGGGTTCCCGCACGGCATGCCGACGACTCATGCCGACGTCATCAATGCGGATCTGCTCGCTTTCTTCCAGTCGTAAAAGTTTGAACTGAGAAGGTTTGGGCCGGGAACCGCGGGCTGAAATGCCGGCGGACGGGTTACTGCAGTTCGAATGGCCGGAGCGCTGCGTCCTAGCCAGGCGCTGGAAAGCGAGGGGCCCGGATCGAGGAGCCGATGATCCACCGCGTCGGGTTCGTCGGTTGTGGCATTTCGGCATGGACGGCTGGTCCGCGTTCATGAAATGCGCGGCATCGCTTATATGGCTGGCTGGGCCGAACGATATTCGGCCCAGCCAGCGTTTTACACTGCGCCGCATAAGTTCAGATATTTTCGCGAATCATTTCCACGACGTCAGCTCCACGCCCATGAAGAATAGCTCGTGCGGTATACAGAGCCATGCCTATAACGGGTTTTGCCTCAATAAACGGTGGCTTGGTCAACTCAAGCGGGTTAACCCTTACGTTGAGCAGCGCAGGACCTGGCTGGGAGAGCCATTCGTCGATGGCGGATTCCAGTTCAGAAGCCTTGTCGATAGTTTTACCCCAGAGGCCAATGGCCTGTGCAACCTTTCCAAAGTCAGGATTTTTCAAACGCGTGAACGTGTCGAGCATGCCCTCGGACATCTGTTCTATTTCGACAAAGCCCAGTTTGCTGTTGTCGTATACGACAATCTTGACGGGTATATCTTCTTGTATGGTCGTCAGCAGTTCACCGAACAGCATCGATAGGCCGCCGTCTCCGCAAAGCGCGATGACTTGGCGTTCGGGCGCAGCCTTTTTAAGCCCCAGCGCACCGGCAAGTGCTGTCGCCATCGTGCCATGCAAAAGGCTTCCGAAAACCCGTCGCTTGCCGTTCGTGTCGATGCAACGCGTTGCCCAGAAAATCGGCGTACCGTCGTCGCCGGCGAACAGTGCATCGTCTGCTGCGCGCTGGTTGATGACGGAAGTAAGGTAGGACCCCGGAATGGTATCGTGATGGCCTGGAGCCAGCTGCTTTTTCCAGGATGCTACGTGCTCGCGATAGCGATCAATATAGGTCTTCTGGAAAGCGCCATCGCTCTTTTGTTCCAACAGAGGAAGCAGTGCGCGCAGGGTGGGCTTGATATCGCCGACGGCACCTAACGTCACATGGTGACGTCGGCCAAGATGGGTGGGGTCGAGGTCGATCTGTACGATCTTGGCCTTGTCAGGGTAGAACTGGCGCCAAGCGAAGTCGGCTCCCAGCAGGAGTAGGGTGTCGCATTCCAGGACGGCCTTGTAGCCCGCCTCGTTGCCAAGAATGCCCGTCATACCGACGTTGTACGGGTTGTCGTGTTCAAGAAAGCTTTTCCCCCGCGACGTATGTGCGACAGGGGCTTTGAGCTGTTCGGCTACAGCAATGATCTCGTTCAGCGCATCCTCGCATCCGGATCCGGCATAGATGGTGACTTTTTCCCCTGCGTTGAGGATCTTGGCGATTTCCGCGATTTCATCGTCGTTGGGACGAATGGTGGGGCGTGGAAAATGAACCTGGTAAGGAAAGTCCTCGTGGACCTCACTATGTGACATGTCGACGGGAACGATCAGCACGGCAACGCCGCGTTTGGCGATGGCAGCCTGGCAGGCCATGACGGTTTTTTTGCGGGCTTGATCCGCAGTAAGAATCATGTCGCAGAAGACTGAGCACTCTTTGAATACCGACTTGAAGTCCACCTCCTGGATAAACTCAAACCCCATCTCGCTCATCAGGATGCTGCTGGCAATCAGCACAATGGGAGAGCGATTGCGGTTGGCCTCGTACAAGCCATTGATGAAGTGCAAACTCCCCGGGCCGCAGCTGCCGGCGCACGCAGTCAATTGACCGGTGAAGGATGCCTCGCAGCCAGCAGCGAAAGCACCTGCTTCTTCATGGCGAACATGCACCCACTCAATCGAGCTCTTGTCGAGGTGTTCGGCGATCAGATTCAGGGTGTCGCCGACGATGCCGTAGCAGCGTTTGACACCCGCTTGTTCGAGGACTTCCACGATGATTTCGGCGACTTTCTTGCTCATGGCGCACTCCACTTGTGGGTAGGAGAGAGATGTTTGAGACGTTATGGCGATCCAGGTCGATGACCTAGTGCGAGGTCAAGCGCAGCCTTGGCAATTTGCACGTCGGCGTTTGCGTCTTCTTGGTCAGCTTGTGCCTGCGCGAGAATCGCCTCGTTATTCATGAGATCAGTGAGGCTGCTGAGTCCGCGTCGATAGGAATCCAATGTCGCCTGATAGGCGACGTCGGAGGCCTTGGTGTAGGCAAACGCTTGCGTACGGTTATCGATGCTCGTTTTAAGATTGTTGTAGGCCTGCACGACTTGCTGTGAAGCACCGTCCTTGGCAGCTGCCAGAGAATCTTCGGCAGCCGATTTTTCCGAGAGGGTGAGTGACACGTTCGTTGCGCGCGCGCCACCGTCGGACAACGGCCAATCGAACGAGACGAACAGCGCATTACCGGTGCGGTTTATCGACGAGTAGGGGCTACCGTCGCTACTGATTTCGCCGATGTTCTGAAATACCTGCGCATCCAAACTGATCGTTGGGCGGTAAGCAGCCCTCGCCGTATCGATTTTGGCTTCTGATGCCGCCACCTTGTCCTTTGCGGCAAGGATGTCTGGTCGTGATTCGAGCGCTTCATCGATCAACGCATTGACTGGCTTTAGGGAAGCGGGGATTACGGCGTCCGATGGCGTGGCGATTTCAAAGCGGCTCTCGGGGGGCAAGCCGACTGTCGCGACCAAGCCCGCAAACGCAGTGTCGGCGGCGCCGGAAGCTTTGGTGAGCGCCAGACGCATCGCAGCCGTCTGACGCTGAGCTTCGGCCACCTGTACTACCGTGGCGCGCCCATGATGGCGTTGCTCCAGAGCGGACTGCTCGGTAAGTCCAGCGGCATCGAGGGCCTTCTTGGCGGCTCGAATACGTCCCTGTGCCGAGATGGTCTCAAAGTAGGCCTCCGAGACATCGTAGATCAGCTTTTCCTGCGCACCCAAGACTGTCGACAGCGCAGCATCGGCGTTGTGTTGGGCCTCTTCGACTTCGCCTTTACGTCGGCCGAAATCGAATAGGAGCCACTTCATGTCGAGGGTTGGCAATACCTCGAGGGTCGACGAAACGAAGTAACCCTTGGCCGAGACGGTGGGCGGAATGGCCAACGGAGTGCGTTGGATACCGCCTAGCGCCTTGATACTGACCTGCGGGGCGTATTGGCTCTTGGCCAGTTGTGTCGCCAAGGTCGCTTGGTACGCCCGTTCTTCAATTTCCCGTGTTTGCGGGTTCATCGACAGCGCTAGTTTCAACAGTTCCGGCAGGGAATAAGTTCGGTCTTCGATTGTGGGCGTATCTGTTGCTGCTGGTGTGGTACCGATAGTCGGCGTCCACGAAGCGGATGCGTCGTTCGCAAACGTAGGCGCAAGGTGGCCTATGAGCGCAACGGCGATGCCGAGACCCATGGATACTGGCGATTTATAGCAAGCTCGATGCATGGTCGATTTCTTCGTTTAGGTGCAACCGCGCACGGTCGACGAGTGACGTCGGGGCCGGCGTTTCAGGGTGAGGCGAGTCGGTGACAGCTCCTTGGGATAGCGCGAGCAAGCGCTGTGACGTGGGGATATCGACCATGGTTGATGACTGCAGACGGCGCAGGACGAATGCCGAGCAGGTCAGACGTTCCATGGCGGCTGCTTCTAGATCGGCGGAATGGGCTGGTCGACGGCCTTGGACCAATCGCCGTTCGAATACCGCGCGCGCCTTCAACAAGGCTGCCTGTTGGGCCTTTGTGTTGATCTCGATCCGCAGGTCTGCGGCAGCCTGGGCCGTTGGTGCGAGAAGGAGCGCGCTGAGCTTTTCAAGCGATGACGACCAAAGGTTACGCGCTTGCTGAAGCGCACTTGCCGGCCAAAGGCTGGTGAAAAAAACACTGATCCAAATATTTCCGATCACGATACCGACGATGCGATCCCTTAGGACCGTCAAGTCGCTCGCCGGCGCGTACCCTTGCAACACCCCAAGAAAAAACGCGAAGGCCATTTGCATGCCGGCGTAGGAAATGTTTTCGCTGCTCGTGGAGACCCAGGCGCAAAGTGCAGAGACGCCAGCGACAAGCAGGCACAGCTGCCCGATATCCGTCAGCGAAGGTATGACGAAGACCAGGCACAGACCACCGAGAATGCCTCCCAAAACAGCACCTGAAATGCGTAGCGTCAGCTTATGCGCACTCTCGCCGAAGGTGGCCAGCGAAACGAAGAAACACGTCGTAACGGCGGTGCTGATGCCAGGCCAATCCAGCAGCGAGTAGGTGGCATAGGAGGCTAAAACGGCAAAAGTCACTTTAAGTGCATAGCGCGCGTAGGCCGGATTGTTGAAGGCGTCAGGCACAAGCAGTCGATGGGTGGCGCCAGCGTGGATATCTGGAGAATCTGCGTGGGCGTGCCCACTGGCGTCCTCATGTAAGTCCCGCAATGCCAGACGAAGGGCTTCGCAGGCGGAATCGGAATCCGGCTCCATGCCGTTTTGAGCCGTCGGAGCGATTGCAACGTCGATTCCTCTGCGGCTGAGAAAGACCGCTCGGCATTGGCGAACGCTCGAAGCCAATGCCTGCCGGGAAGTCGGTGCAAGCTGCGGTGGCAAGGCTCGGGCAATTTGAAGTATTTCGAGCATAAGCCCAAGCAGCCGTTGGTCCTCTTCCGCAAACGCTTTGAGCTTTTTGTCCCAGAGGTAGGCTTTCCCCTTTAACTGATTTAACGCCACGAGCTTTTCTCGCAGCAGGGACGGGTTTTGGGAAAGCGGCAAATCGATGTAGGCAGCGACTGCTTCCATCAATGCTGCGGCTCGTTGACGGGAAAGCGAGACGGGGCTCTCGCCGCTCAAGAGATTGATCACAATGACCGTGAATACCGGCGTAGCAACCACGACCCAAAGCCAGAGTACGACGTGCGTAAGCGCCTCTGTATTCGGTACGTCGTCGGCGATTGTTTGCGAGAGCACCAGTACGAAACCGGAGAGAAAGGCGATGGGACCCAGCGTGCTTGCGCGCGAGAGATATGAACCCAGGAACGTGCTCAGAGCCAGCAACGGAATTCGCAGCGCTGGTTCTGACGCGTCGAAGACGTAGAAAAGTAGCGAGAGAACGATCGCGAGCGATGCGGCAACCAGTCCACCGATCGAGCTGATAAGCGTTGAAGCGGTGTCTTCCTGGCTCAGAAGAAAGATCAAGTAAGCCACATAGGCGGGCAGGGGTATTTGAAACACCATAGCGACAGCTACCGCGATGAATGTTCCTGCTGAGATGCGTGCGATAGAACGAACCCGCGAGGCATCAAGCTGGAGCTCGCGGCGCAGCAGCGCTGAGAGCGCCTCCGGGGGAGGGCTATCGGTTACAGAAGTCATTTCGCGACCTTGACCGAAGCGGTGGCGCCAATGCGCAGAAAGCTCACATTGGGCTGATTCAGGCGCACCCATACGGGGAAGCGTTGCGCAACGACAACCCAGTTCAGATTTCGATCGACCTCAGGCAATCCAGGGCCAGCCTGTCCTTGCGGCTGAACGCCTGATCCAAGGCTTTCGACCACCCCGTCGAGCGGATGCTCATCGTGGCCCATCACCCATACCGTCGCGTGATCGCCTGGCTGGAGATGACGCAAATCCGTTTCCCGGAAGTTGGCGATCGCATACCAATGGGTGTTGTCAATCAACGTGAAAAGTGGATGGCCTTCGACCGCGAACGAGCCGATCGACAAATTGAATCCGCTGATTCGACCATCGACCGGCGCCCGTATGACCGTCTCGCGGACGTCACGGGCGGCGAGGTCCTGGGTAGCTTGCGCTCCGAGCAGTTGCGCCTTGAGGCTGTCCACGTCGCCGATGGCTTCCTTTGCTTGGGAGGCTTGCTGCGTGGTTGCCGCCAATTGCGCATTGGCTGTGCGCTCGTTCGTACGCGCTTCGTCCATTTGCTGTGCTGTTACAAAGCCCTTCGCCAAAAGAGGCGCCATGCGCTCGACCGTGTTGTGCGCCAGCGCAAGTTGTTGGCGTACGCGATCGACTTCGCGAGCTGCCGCTTGCGCACCGGAGCCTTGCGCGGTCACCTGACGGCTCGTCAGGTCTATGTCGGCTTGTAAAGCCGCGACCTGCGCTTTCGCCTGACCAAGCTTCATGTCAAACGGTTCGGGGTCAATGCGAAGCAGTACGTCGCCTTTGTGCACAAACTGGTCGTTCTGAATATGGGACTCTATGATGCGTCCGCTTACCTCAGGAGTGATACCTGCGGTATAGGCAAAAACGTAGGCATCATGAGTACGAGGGCGCTGGTCCAGGACAATCATTGTCGTGATCAACATCGCTATGGCGCTGACGATCGCAACGACCGCGATGATTCGCCCTAGAGTCGTCTTCTCGGACATGCGTGGTGTCTCCTTCATCCCAGCCATAGCAGCCAGATCGCCAGAGTCACGGTGATCCAGGTGCAGAGGTATACGACTACCGGAATTGGAAGTGTCGCTGCGATGTCTGTCTTTCCGAGTACGGCGCGCAGGACCACAACGCCGACCAGCCCAAACAATGCGCATATCATCCAGGTCGGAAAATAAGATCCCAAAATGTTCCGGGAGGGTGATGCGCTACAGGCCGCCAATGCCGTGACCCATACCAAGCCAAGCGCGGCAGGCAACCAATACCTTCTTTGCAGAAACGAAAGCCCGAACTTCTGGTATCGGCGTGAATTCATGGCGCGTTATTCCCCGGTGTCAGCGTCACTTGCGCGAGGGTAATGGACGGATTTGGCCAGCAGTGGTGGAGCAAGCACGTTTCGCAGTCGCGCGACTTGTCTGGCGTCCACGATCATTCTGTTGATTTTCCCAAAGGGTCCTGACAGAGCTCGGGACGTCTGCGACGCCGTGGTCCGACCGACGATCGGCGAATGGATGCATGGTGAATGTGCCGGGAACTTGCGACGTGCTGAAGCCGATACTTCCTGTGAGCACGAAATGCGGCAATGACGAGGGATCATTGCTGAGCGGCACGATGCCGGCCCTGAGATTCCGCACTGTAGTGGGATCTTCGACGAAGGACGCGGGAACGCTAACGCTTGGCTCGTTGCTTTGCGCCATGGCGGTCGGGCGTTCGTCGACCCTTCCCATTGGAAGCAGCGCTGCAGCCCAGGCGATCAGAACGCCAAGAACGACAACGCCAGCAGTGCTTCCGATCCAACGCAATGCGCAAGGTAGTGTCTGATTGCTCATGACTACACCAACGGGGCCGGACCCTTAAGGTACACCCCGCGAATGGCTTTTGCCGACTCCCCTATAGGCCTGGGAGGAGTGAAATGCGCGCTTGGTGAAACAAACGCCGCGGCACGGGAATGACGCGTTCGGGATGCAGCGCCGTCGAACCCAAGCCGCCCTATGGGGCACGTACCCGTGCTCATGCATGCAAGCATCGTGGCGCCCATCCCGTGCTGCCTTATCGATGCGGGCATGAGCACCATCGCGCATATCTGGCTGACATGTGTGTCGCGTTTGCAGAGCAATGGAATGGCTAGTCGTATGCGACGGCCGTGTTGGCTCGAACTCACTATGACCGGGTGAGACGCCTATTTTTCTTTAGAATTGGGTACTTAGGAGCGTAATTTGCGGTTTTGTACGAATCCTTGCCGACCATCCACTAGCTCATTACTACCGGGATGCGAATCGTGCATAGCGCCGGAGTACAAGTGCTTTTCTCCTGGTCGAGGCGACGAGAGGTGCTCGGCATGCTGCCACATGTCGCTTTTGTTTATGCTTGCCGTGCCACCGAATCTGACCGCACGCTCCCGATGCCTGCGTTGCTCAGCGCGGTGGTTGTATCAGCATGCCAAACGGCGGTGCTGCTTTCGCCGGTCGGACGGGGTCGAATTCCAGGTGTGAGGAACACGAGCGGCTCCTTTCTTCGGAAGTCGCCTTGACGACCACGCCAACCCACCGACAAGCTGCATACGACATCGCCGCTGTGCTCGCGGTCATTGTGCTCGCGTGGGCCGTTTGTAGAACGTGGCTGTATCCCGAACTCGGCATCGGCGAGAACGCGCCGGTGATCCTGCGGCCTATCGGTGGCTTGTTGACCGCCTGGTGGTTGCTGCGCCGGCGTGGCGAGCGCTGGAGCGCACTCGGTTTGTGCCGACCGGCGTCATGGACCAGGGCGGTGATTACTGCAGTCGCGGTGTATGGGGCGTTGATCGTGCTGTCGCCATGGGTGGTCTCGGTGCTGGTCGTGTGGTTGCCGGCGACACCGCAACCTGCTGATTTTCTCGCCTACATTCATGGCAACTTTGTGGCCACGCTGCCATGGCTTGGCATCGCCTGGGTGGTCGGCGGCTTTTGCGAGGAAGCCCTGTTCCGTGGCTTCCTGCTCAATCGCGTCGCCACTCTCTGTGGCGGTGGACGAGTCGCCGTGGCTGTTGGAGTCGTTGCACAGGCACTTCTGTTCGGTTCGCTGCATCTTTACGGCGGCCCCGTAGCATGCGCAAACGCAACGTTTTTCGGTCTGATGCTTGGCATCGCTTATCTCGCCGCCGGCCGCAATCTGTTGCCGCTGATCGTCGTGCACGGGATGTGGGACACGATCGGGATCTGGGGCACCTATACCGGCTGACCGACATTACGTTCCGACGCGCTTGTACGGAGTGTCTGAAATGCTGGTGCCATCGATGCTGCGGTGAAGAGTTTTACTGGTCGTGAATGCGGTGGTTGTGGCGATCCATTAGCGAGCACTTTGTTTACTGAGGCAGCCGCGCCAGGTGCAGCAGCACGCCGGCCAGACTCTTCAGGTCCTGGCTGTTGTGCGCCAACACTCGCCTTAGATTCAATGCTGAACCTCCACGCAGATAACTGAGCCACGCGGCCGGCGCTTCCGAGCCCGGCAAATCGTCTTCTCGCACCACACTGAGCAACTCGCGTTCCGCAGTCGCCAGGCGACAGTTTTCCCACACACCTTTCCAGTGTCGGCGCACGGGATGAAGCAGATCCAGATGACCCAGGCCAGACAACGGATCGGGCAACCGCGCCAGGCGATAGCGCGTCTTCAGCAACGGTGCGTCGTAGCACTTGCCGTTGTAGCTGACGAGCACGGTGTCCGGTCGCAACCATTCGGCGAAGGTTCGCAGCATCGCGGTTTCGGCACCCATGGTGGTGGTCGTCAGCTGGCGCAAACGAAAGCGCCCATCGGCCAGCCAGTCGGCAGCGCCAATCATCCACGCGCGTGTGCCGGTGCCGCCGGCCAGGCCGGTCGTCTCGGTGTCGAAGTGCAGCAGCCGGCTGTGAGCGACGGGCTCGTCCCATCGCGCAAAAGTGGTGTCGATCAACGGAGCAGGGCGCCCCCAATCCATGATGGCTTCGGTGAGAAACAGGCCCGCTTCGATCTCCGTCCCAGGCACCATGCGATCGCTGGAAGGGACCCGCTGAGCCACGCTCTGCATGCGAGTGCGTCCCTGAATCAGTCGAAGCACGTCGGGTGAAAGAGAGGGCTTTGCTGCGGCCGGTCCAGACAGGTGTGATTGACCTGACTGCGTGCGCAGCTGCCGCAATCGTGCAGCCAGGGCGCTCACAGGGCCACCAGTAGCGCAAGCACGCGCAACGCCAACGCCTTCGGCGTCGTGGCCGCATCTTCATCCGCGGCAAGCACCGGACCCACGCAGCCTGGACAGCCGCCACGACAATCACAGCGTTCAATAAGCGTCACCGATTGCGCCACGAGATCCTCGCGCCGGTTGAACAGCGGCTCGCTCTGTCCGATGCCACCGGGAAACGCGTCATAGAGGTAAACCGTCGGCGTGAACGGTGCGTCAGCCGCTAGAGCGACAGGCTGCCCGTCGGTACCGCGGATCTGTCCTCGCCCGGCGATATCCGCGCTGACAAACCACGCACCATCGCCACTGCCGACGGACTTCTGCAGGTCCCGCGCTTCGGCCATCACCGCAACCGTCGCCACGATATGCAATGCGTAAGCCGCTCCGAGAAAACCGTCGAGGGCTTGCTGCCGCTGCTCAAAGGCCGCTTCGAGCACGACCTGCGCGAGTTGCCACCAGACGGCTGTCGTATGTAATTCCTGGTCGGGCAGGTTGACCGGACCGTAGCCAATGTTCTCGTGTGAGTAGAAGCGAATTTTCTTGTAGCCGGGTACGCGACGCACGACATGCACTTCGCCATGGTGAGCCTGTCCACATCCGGCACTGGATGTGTCGAAGCAATCGAGCACCTTGAGTTTCGTGTAGTCGATGGCGTCGGTGTAATAGTCCACATGCGTGCGCGTGACATAGGCTTTGCGACCTTCCCAGTCGAGCCGCTCGACTTGATAGGGCACGGACTGGATCATGTGGATGGCGCCCTCATAGAGCGTCACTGGCGCGGCGGCGTAGTCGACCTCGGCAATGATCGTCTGACGTCCGTTGGTGCGATCGACCACCACGAAGTTTCCGTCCGCGACTGACCGCAGAGACACAGTGACGGCCGGATAGCTGTCGGCAATCCACTCCCAACGATCGCCTTCTCGATGCAGTACGCCTTCCTCGCCAAGTACGTCAAGCCAGGGTGTGGCGACTTCGGTACCGAACATTTCGTCCCCGATGAACGGCAGCTCGAAAGCGGCGCAGCGAATGTGGTCGAGCAGGATCAACGGCTGATCGGGTTGGATGCGCGCATGTTCAGGAGGCGCGCCCTGAAAAAACTCCGGGTGCCGTACGAGGTATTGATCGAGCGGGTCGGAACTCGCCACCAGCACACCCAGCGCCGACTGCTGCCGACGACCGGCGCGGCCGAACCGTTGCCAGGTTGCCGCAACGGAGCCGGGATAGCCGTTGAGCACGACGACATCCAGGCTGCCGATATCCACACCCAGTTCCAACGCAGAGGTGCTCACGATCCCATCGATGCTGCCGGCGCGCATCTCACGCTCCGCCGCACGCCGCTCTTTGGGCAGATAGCCGCCACGGTAGGCACGAATTCGCGCGGGCTTGCGTGGATCGCTGTCGAACACGTCTTTCAGGTATTTGGTCAGCACTTCAACCATGGTGCGCGACTGTGCGAACACCAACGTCTTCATCCCCGATTTGATCGCCAGTCGCGCGATGCGATTGGTCTGCGACCGCGCCGAGGCGCGCAGGCCGAGGTCGGGATTCACCACCGGCGGGTTCCACAGCAACACGTGCTTGTCGCCGGTCGGTGCGCCGCTTTCGGTGATCGCGGTGACGGCATCCTCGATCAGCGCTTCGGCGTGCTCCTGCGGGTTGCCAATCGTGGCGGAGCAGAGAATGAATTGCGGCGTCACGCCATAGAACGCGCACACCCGCTTGAGCCGGCGAATGACATTGGCGACGTGCGAGCCGAACACACCACGGTAAGTGTGCACCTCGTCGATGACCACGTAGCGCAGGTTCTCGAAGAACTGCGCCCACTTGGTGTGATGCGGCAGGATCGCCTGATGCAGCATGTCCGGATTGCTGACCACGATGTCGCCATGCAACCGGATAGCCTGGCGCGCATCACCGGGCGTGTCGCCGTCGAAGGTAAAGGCTTTGACGCCCAGGTCGCCCGCCTGATTGAGTTCAAGCAACTCGGCCACTTGATCCTGCGCCAGCGCTTTCGTGGGAAACAGATACAGCGCCTTGGCGTGCTGGGTCATCGCAGCGGTGATAACGGGCAGGGTGTAGCAAAGCGACTTGCCGGAAGCGGTAGGCGTGACGATGGCGACGTGCGCACGCGATTGCGTGGCGTTCCACGCCTCAGCTTGATGGCTGTAAAGCTGGTCGATGCCACGCGAGCGCAAGGCGTGCGCGAGCGCAGGTGGCAGATCTTCCGGTAACGGCGCGAATGAACCTTCACGCCCAGGCACAACGAAAGCACCGGTGATGCGCGCCGCATATCGCTTCGAGAGCCGCTGGGCCAGCGTGCGCCCATCGCTCGGATTGCGCAGAACCAGTTCATCGGAAGCGTAGCGATCGGGAAGGGCGTTCATGCGGTGGCCTGGTTCGGGTGAGCGGAGCAGTGAATCGCGGAGCCATCTCATCCCGTGAGATGACCTCCGGTAACGCTGGGGGCCGAAGTCGCCTTCGAGCTGAATCCATCAGCACGCCGAGCCCCTGATCGATCTCAAATGACTCGACAGCCTCAGGCCCCTCTTCCATTTTCACCCATTTTGGTGAAACTATGCGAGCCATGACTATCCAGATCACCAGCCGCCAGTCGAACGTTCTCGCTTTCATCCGCGCCCGGATTGAGCGAGATGGCCAATCGCCCACACTCGAAGAAATCGGCGAGGCGCTGGAAATCGGCAGCGTCAGTGCTGTGCTCAAACACGTCCGGTCGCTGGAAGCGAAAGGCCGGCTGACGATCGAACCCAACCGGGCCCGCAGTATTCGGCTGGTACGTGAGCCCGATCCGCTGGATGCCGACACATTGGAACTGCCACTGATCGGTCGCATCGCCGCCGGCGAACCGCTGTTTTCGGAAGCACGAGTCGATCGCAGCCTGCGTATCTCGCGCTCGCTGTTCCGGTTACGACCGGACTACCTGGTGAAAGTAGTCGGCGATTCGATGCGTGACGAAGGCATTCTTGATGGCGATCTGGTGGCAGTGCACGCCACGCCGGTGGCCCGTCACGGCCAGGTGGTGGCCGCTCGCATAGACGGCGACCGTTTCACGATCAAGCGGTTGCACTGGAAGGGCAACGTGATTCGCTTGCTGCCCAACAGCCCAGGCTTCCAGCCCATCAATCCAGACCCAACAGAAGATTTCGCGATTGAAGGTCTCTTTGCTGGCCTGCTGCGTGGCAGCTAATCTAATTTGACATAATATACATTATGCGAAATCAAGGATGCATCCAAGGTGCCTGCGCGTCGGCGTGTCCGCCAGTGTCGTCTGTTGTACGCAGTGAAGGATGGTCAGTGAATGCTGCCATGAAACCTAAGCCGCATCGACCGACAAACTGGGCCATCGTTGCCAACCAACTTGGACCACTCAGAAAAACAGCCTTCTAACCGCGGCCAGCGTGAAAAACTGCCGACATTTCTGGGCCATAAATCGGAGCCGGAACTGACTTCCGCAGCTAGGTTTGACCACGAACGGCAGATGGACCGCACCAGTCCTGCATCTAGCTCTGCGCCACGGACCTCAACTGCACCGAGAATTGCACCAGTATCGCGCATAGAAATCCAACCTTAGCTGGACGCATCGCGAGCCTTCCTTTTCCTGGCCAGCGGCTTGATCTTCGTGTTCGCCGTCAGGCCATCCAATTTCGTGCGTAACGTTGCTTCTCGTTGGCTAGCCACCTGCAGAGCGTGCTGTGCCGCAAGCAGTGCCGCGGGAAGACCGTCCATCCGGGCCAGTTGTTGCTCCAAGGTTTTCGCGCGAGCCCCGTGTTCGGCGGCCAATTGCTCTGTCGTACGGATCGATGCCACGGCCGTTTCAAGCCGCGTGGCGACAGTTGATGCCTCCCGCCCCTGTCGCTGTAGTGTTGTTTGGAGGGTCTTGGTTTCTTCTCGGGCCCGATCGATTTCTGCGTGCGCCCGATCCTCCACCGCCCGAACATGCGCCGCTTGGGCTTCACGTTCGGCCGTCAGGGCGCTTTTGTGGGTGTCGAAGTCCCCGGCCAGCTGCTCCGCCCGTTGCTGAAACCCATCGCGTTGACGCACAAGTTCAGCAAGTTGGCCGGCCTGTTGCTCCACGAGACGTTGGACGTCCGTCAGCCGGGTTTCGGCGACCTCGCGGGCCTGATCCGCGCTCTGTGCCTGCATCTGGGCTTCGGCGATCGAGATTTCCCAGATCTTGCGTTCTTGTGTGAGTGACGATTGAGCAGCAAGCAGGGCGTTCTGCTCTTGCGCGAGTGCGGCCTGTGCGATGGTCGCAGCGTGGGCCATGGCAAGGCGCCACACCTCGACAAACGACTGCCCCACTTCAGTGGGTACCCCGGGCAGCTTGATTATCTCCTGCAGGCGCTTCGCCAAAGTACCCCGCCACGCCTCCAGCATTCGCGTAACGGTGTTCGGCGAACCGGTGCCCAGCGCCTGACGAATCTTCTCCACAGTCGGTTTGTCCCCAGCGGCGACGAGCGCGTCGGCGGTGGCGTTGACCTGCTCTTGCGTGATGCCTTTGGGCATAACAGATGTCTCCTCGATCGGCGCCCTGCCCTTGCCTTGACGCACTGGTGATAAGTGATGATTATCGTGGCTAGACGGTCGTGTTCGTAGTATACATTACATAGTATGAAATATAATTCCACTATTTCAGTGCTTGCGCAACCCGCTTCCAGTCTGGTGTTGCCAGAACAACTGGCCCAGCAGGCCGCCAGCGCGGTGCGGGAACTGCTCGCCGAAGCGGCCGCGGCGAACACCACGCGCAGCTACGCCAGCGCTCTGCGCTATTGGGCTGGGTGGCACGCGGCGCGCTATGGCATCGAGCTGACGTTGCCGGTGCCGGAAGCGACCGTGCTGCAGTTTGTGGTCGACCACGTGGTGCGGCGCTCGGCCGAGGGCGAACTGGCCTGGGAGCTGCCACCGGCTGCTGACCAGGCGCTGGTGGCCGCCGGCCTCAAGGCCAAGCTCGGTCCGTGGACGCTGGCCACGGTTCGCCACCGGGTTGCCGTGTTGTCGACGGCCCATCGACTCAAGCACGCGACCAATCCGTGCGAACAGCCGGCCGTCCGTACCGTGCTGAGCCGCGCCGCGCGCGCGGCGGTCAAGCGCGGTGAGCGACCGCACAAGAAAACGGCCATCACGTTGGGCGAGCTCGAGGCGATGCTCGCGACCTGCGATGACACGCTCGAAGGGACACGTGACCGTGCCCTGCTCTGCTTCGGCTTTGCGAGCGGCGGCCGCCGGCGTAGCGAGATCGCCGCCGCAGACATTCGAGATTTACGCCGCATTGGCCCACAGGGCTATATCTATCGCCTGGAACACAGTAAGACCCAGCAGGCCGGTGTCACCGCGTCCTCGACGCCGGACAAACCCATTCTCGATCGGGCGGCTCAAGCGCTTGAGGCGTGGCTGGCCGCCAGCGGGATTTCCGAAGGGGCGATGTTTCGGCGGCTATGGAAACACACATTGGGTCCGGCGCTGTCGCCGGCTGCGGTGGGTGAGATCGTGCAGCGACGGGCGAGGCTCGCGGGTTTGGAGGGGGATTTTGGCGGGCATAGCCTGCGGTCGGGATTTGTCACCGAAGCGAGCCGTCAGGGCGTGTCGCTGCCGGCGATCATGGCGATGACCGAACACCGTGCGGTATCCAGCGTAATGGGTTACTTCCAAACGGGCGGTGCGGCCGATAATCCGGCAGCGCGCCTGCTCGATCAAGATGGCGATACCAACAAACCTTATCGGTAGGCTCTCGCTATGTACTTCGATCGCGAGTACGAGCCCGAAGGGGGCTCAGCCCTTTTTCCACGAAAGCTCTCCGGTCAACTCAGGAAGCAGCTCATCGTCGTCTTCGTGTCGCGCGATGCTGGTTCTGGAGGGAGGCAAGTCTTCCTCGAATGTGAGCAACGATAGCGCCCCCACGCAGGCTGATAAATCGCTTCCTCATGGACACTGATGCGGTCGGCAGCATTGCTGTGGCTCCAATCCGATGCCTCCATATGCACCTCCATGGCGCTCTCTTTCCGTATCGCTCGCGCCGCGGCAGAACCACCAGGCAGCTGCACGCCCGTGCGAAGAAAGATGCCCGCCTCCCGTGAGGCACGGGATGAGACGCAATACCTGATTACCCCTCCCTCGGCCACCACATAGGCCACTGGCGCCCCCGATGCAGACGCGAACATGGACGCCACGCAAAGCTTCGAGGCTTCGAACAGGTCCGAAAGCTCCATCACCGTGCTCGCTGAAAAATCACAGTCTCCGGCCAACGGTTGGATCAGATGCCACGGAACGAGGCACTCGGCGGCAAAGACATCGCAGAGCACTTCTTCGGGCTGACGGGTTGATGTTCTATCGAGAGTCCAGCTGGGATCCGGGCGACACCATGGTTCATCTGCTAAGCGGTCCGGACATGGGTCTCGATTTCGCCGCCACTCACGCTGGGCACCACTTGGCTCTCTGGATGAGGCGCCGGGAAGTTTGGCTGAGTACCACCCGCCCTACCTTCCTCGACTTCGGCAATGGGGTTCTGGGGCGTTTGATGTATTACCCACCCGTCGAAAATCAAGTGCTGTGCGTCCAGACCGTCCAGCAAGCGGCGCTGATCGAGCAACTCTACGGGTGGACCAATCAAGCAGGTCAATAAGAACGCCACACCGATCCGACGCGTCATCCGTGGAATCACGCACGACGCCGCGCATTCTCTTTAAGTTAATCGCGAGCATCCCGTGGGGCCGATGGTGTTGACGCATGGCAGCTGGCTAGGCGGATTGCAGAGCCCACCTCATCCAGTCAAATCCTGCCGCAAGACCGACTCATGTGTACCTTCGATCTGGTCTCCAGCATCTTCTTCCAGTACTGCAATGAACTTCAACGCCATCCTTCGCTGGACGAGATCGACCCAGAGAATCTCGACCTCCACCCTATCTCCAGGAGAGGCCGATATGCCATTGGTCCTCGTCTTGTGCACCAGTCCTACGAGTCCGTCGGAGAACTCGACGAAGTAACCCACAGAGCTATTGTTTTGCACTACACCGACTTTTGTTGAGCCTCGCGGCATCCGCCTATCTGCATCAAACCAAGGGTCGTTGGCATGCGACTTGGAAATTCGCTCCAGGGCCTCATGCGCATCACTAAAATCTGCAACGATCGCGAGTAAATCGTCTTTCATGAAGGAGCCTTCGGGTGGCACAAGCCGACTGCGAACCCCATCCAGATATGTGACTACCTCTCGAGCGTTTTCGAGGGCGGTCCTAACGTGCAAATGGGACTCAATGGGACGAATGCGTGATGCTATGCGCTCTGCCTGAAGCCGATCGTCGAAATAGGTATCTTCTGAAACGGCGGCCAAATAGTTGACATTGCTAACAAGCTCCAGATGTACAAAGCCTGCAGGCCCAAGCCGCACCAAGTCGTCATCAATCACATGATCGGTTCTCAAGTGCTCTGCAATGACGCAATGGCCGGCCAAAAGGTAGTTGAACTCGCGGTCGATTACTTCCGGGCTCAGGCCATACGGGATAAGTGCCTGCTTTACCACGCGCTTTGGAAAATACCCGCGCAGGCCGTCCGTGCCCTCGGATCGAAAATTATTTCTTAGCCACCTCATTATCATATAGCGGCTAAAAAATGCAGGCCTGACATCATCGATGCCGGCTGAGAATACATTTTTTATGTGCGAGTGATCGCTGTCATAAAATCTACGATTTGAACGAAGTATGACGGTCGCCACCTGATGAAAAGGTAACGCATAGTTACCCTTGGATTGCCGGATCTTGAATATCTGATCAGAGCCAATATAGCCACTGCTACAGAACTCTAAGAAAATCTCCAGGGCCTTGCGCATATTTCGACCTGCCAAGCCAACAATCAGCCGGCGTGCGAAGAGATCATGCTCGAAAAGCGACTTAACTATCGAGGTAAGGTAGTACGCTTGATCTGATTTTGGGTATTCAACCTCAAACCCGTTGGGTAGCCTGAAGTGAAGTTTGTCGTTGCTACCCGCCCCCAGGTCTTGCAGCGCCACCTGGATACGCCGCATGAGAACCTGCTGGAACATTGGGGGTTCGATACGGAAGACCATATCTTTTAAGGCTGTATCAAGCGGTGGCTGATCCTTATGGTTGTCATAAGTCTCATCTCGAAGTGGCAATATCACCAAGCATCGAAACTCTTTTTGCAGCCATTGCGCCGCCTCAAACATGAGGAGCTGCTCGTCTCTGGTTTTTTTGTCACAGTTGTCGAGCACTAGGACGCACAGCCTGTGGCGCTCGCCACATGTATAACGGACATGAGCGTTGGCCACGACGTGCTGATCGCGTTGAATGGACTCTATGTGTTCCGCGAGCTTGACGTTGTAAATATCAGGTTGGGCCTCATAGAGTTTGCCGACACCCTTTGCAAATTTAGCAATTTCAGTGCCGTACAGCTTTTGGATGACTTCAATTGAATCAAAATCAAGATCGGGCAGTGAGTTGCGGCACGAAGAAATAATTTCATTTCTCAACCAAGAATAGATTTCCCCGGCGGATACTGGTGCCAGGTTCATATTCAACCGGCACCAGACAGTGGAGCTCATTAGCTCCTTGGGCAGCGCAATCTCTTGAAGGTAATCGATGAACGTTGACTTTCCAGCCCCCACGCTCCCGATAAGCAGCAAGACCTTATGCTCAAGGTTGCCCGGTGCTTTCAGCTTGCTTATCAACTCGTTTGGGCGAGAGGTGTCTTCGAGTAACGTCGCGTTGGTTTCGCTCGGTGGCCGAGCGGCCCTGATGATCTTGTCGATTGGGTCAACGTAGCGCTCGCGCCTACGAGATGGCACGTAGGCATCGCGGACAATACGTCGACGGTCCTCGGGGTGTTCTGGATTGAAGACGTTAGCGATCGCTGACGTCACAGTTGTTCCGAACGAGTTGGCATCTATCTCTTCGTTCTGAAATGCCAGGCCGCCTAGAAGCCGTCTAGGCTTGAATAGGCCGGAGGGCCGCTGAGCTAGCGCCACATGATCTGCGTACGCAGATAGCTGGTCCCAACCGATCAAGTCAAGCATGGTACTGAAGCTACTTGAGTAGACACCGAGTTTGCTGCACACCACTTTCTCGATGGGTTCAGCTTGATCGGCGAAGCCGTACCATAGCTCGACGCCGTTCGAAGCCAATACATACTTCGTTGGGGTTACGCCGTGAGGGTACAAAGCATTTAGCTCTTGCGCGTACAGGCGCGCTTCGCGATATCCCTCGTCTAAAGACTCATTCGGATGCTTCGCTTCCACTACTAGCAATGGATAGCCCAGAGTTACAGCAACGTAATCCGGGAAGTAGAGCTTTTGCTCCGCACCCTTGCCAATCGCGAGGCGTCGAATATTTACTTTGGTCTGAATGACCGCGTGTGGAAATCCTAGGCCCGTCGGCTGACCGACCGTCAGCAATGGGTAGATAAATTTTTGCTCGACGTCGCTCTCGTTCAAAAACCCAGAGGTTTCCCACATGAAATATGCCCCTTCTTCGATTCAAAAAAATTGCACATCAGTAAAATCAAAGATGTCTGTCGCCATCGCGTGCGGAATGATCGCACGCTGGTCATATTCTCGTTGGCGTTCACATCCATCATCGGCCTCGGTAGCCAAGGCCAACTGCTCGGGCATCCTCCAGTGGGGATCAGGCCCGACGGTTGCGTCACCAGGGCAGAGCCTCGTAGTAACCCTGGACACAGTTGAAGGCCACATCGAACTCCGGCAACGCCGCCTCGTCCAGTTCGTCACGGAGGGTCGGATAGTCCCGGCGTGCCCGGGAGATCAGCTCCGGGTTCCGGAAGGACTCCCGATCGCAGGCAACACCCCTGTCATCGGCCTTGATCCGCAGCACGTCCAGCACCTCTTTGCGAAAGCCGCCCGCGGTTACGTCCAACGAGGTCAGCAGAAAGTGGAGGTCGAACACGTCTTGGCGCCGGGCGCGCCGGCGCATGACTTGCTGCAGGAGGGCGCGGTACTTCTCGGCGATCAACGTGGATAAGGCATACACCTGCAGTTGGCCTTGGCTATCAACCTGATAAAGATCCTCGGTGGGGACCCGCTCGTCGAAGCTGTAATCCATCTGGATATGGGTATTGATGCTGCCTTGGCCGAGCAATCGCTTGTGCGCGGGAGTGCCCCTTCGGGCATAGCCGATGGTGACCTTGAGGTTGATCCAGAAGTGGGTGAAATGCGGCTTGATCGGGGGATCGGCGCGGGATGAGGTAATCCGGCATTCTAGGTCGTAGCCCAACTGGTCGCTCATGAGCGCAAGGCCTCGCGCCAGGCGGTCCAGGAGTTTTCTCTCGGCTTCCTTGGAATAGCCCTGGGGCGTCGAAAAGTCGATGTCGGTGGTGTAGCGCGGACTGTGATAACGCAGTGCGAGGAGAATGCCACCTTTCATGAAGCTGGCCTGGGCCAGATCCTTATCACTGGCCATCGCGGCCACGATCGTGTGCACTGCGCAGCGGAAATCCCGGTCCGGGGCACTCGCTGCCGCCGCTACCCAGTGAGCGATATCCCAGTCAGACATTGATAGAAAGCATCCATCGTTCGGAGAAGGTCGGCGCGTAGTCAGCGTCCGGGTCCAACACCCGCGACCCACCCCGTTGGGCATGCGCGCGCCAGGCCACGATGCGTGGATCGGACAACCCACATCGTTCCTCTAACAAGTACCCGGCCCTTACACGGTCGATGGGCTCGCCGTGCTTGTCGAGCTCACTGACGATGATCGGAAGATGTTCGGCCCCTCGTTCCTCGAAAATCTCCACCACGTGACTCATGCCGCCACATAGGTCTGGGCGGCGAAGCATGTCCAGGTAGGTCCGTCCCAGAGTCGAGACCCGCAAGAGCCCATCCATGGCGAGGCGGAAGCCGCCACCATAGGCTCTGGTCTGCGTCAGATGAATGGCCTGCCCTTGCATGCGTTCCACCCGGTGTCGGTGCAGCAAGGGAAGGCCCGAGGCTTGGTAACTCGTCCACCCCTCGCCCAGATCACGGTGCATGCGCTCTTGGGCAAGCGAACTCCACAGGGACGACACCGGGGTCGTGAAGAACAGGATCTTAGGGATTCGGTTGCTCAAGCCATGGTAGGCCATGGCGCTCAGGTGGGAGACATAGCGAAAAGGATCCAGCGCGCACAAGATCACCTCCGGATCCTGGCGAACGTCACTGACCAGACGGAACACGGTTGCGGGAAGGCTTCTATCTTGCGCCAGAACCCCGCGATCGATCAGGGCCCGGCGTACGGAGTTCAGGTCGACGCGCGAGGGGTCACGCCGCGTCAGTCGCAGCGTTCGCCCGTCTACTTCGCCGCGAGTGACGGCTTCGAAGACCAGACGGGCCAACTCGTAATCGGTAATCACCGGTGCGCGAATCTCCCGCCGGAGCAGAATCTCAACGGCTTGCGGGAGCGGAATGCGCGTAGGTACTGCCGGTTTAGGCATGCTCGTTCCCGGTCAGGATGAATTGATGCATCCGGTATACTCCACGTCCTAAGGACGTGGAGTATACCGGATGTAACTTACTTTGTGTCGCTGTAGAACCCGTGCCGACGGCGCCTTCAGAGCGAGGAGGAGGAGCCTTGAAAAGTTAATTCTTATAGCGTACAATCCTTGTCCTAAGGACAAGGATTGTACGCTATATTAATCTTTTCCTTTTCGCTCCAAAGTGTTAGCTAATCGTCCGCCCCGCGTTCAAGAGTTGTGCCGTGTCGCCCCCATGTATAGAGCCGGATTTCAGCGCTCATCAATGCTGACGGATCCGCCCTGCAGGCAGGTAGCCCCTGCCTACGCCTGACGGGCGACAACTGCTGGACTCACGGTCACTCGCGTCTCGCGGAGGATTCCCGCGCACCTCCCCGGTGCCCTTTGTCCCCGTAACCCGTCTTTCCAACCGACCGCCGGCTTGCCCGATGACGCAACAGGATAACCGACATGGCGATCCCGCCGGCGAGCGCCGCCAAGGCTCCCACCTGGAGGGCGGCTATCATCAGTTCCTTCGGTACCGAGTAGCGAAGGAGCTGCACGACTGAGATGCACAACGAGCCGGCGACCAGCGCACTGACGGTTCCCAGCAACATACCTTGATGTCGCTCGCGGGCGCGAAGCGTCTTGTACGAACCGGCGAATTCGTTGGCCACCGCGGCGTGACGGCCTTCAATGAGGCCCCATTCGCGGGCGATCTCTTCGGCGAGCGCGTCAAGCGTATGGCGCTGATTGCGAATCAGCAGGTCCATCAGCACGGCAAAGACAAATGCGCCGAGCACGATCAAGATGTTCTTGATGCCCCAATGGCCTTGCGGCTCCATCTGGCTGCCGATGAGAATCAGCGCCGCAGGAATCGCCAGCAGCTGACTTTGGATGTCGGCAAAGACCTTATTCAATTTGGCAATGAACTCGACCTTGTCCTTCTCGACATCCTCTTTGATCTTAACAAAGGAGAATTCCGACACATAAAGCATGTAGCCGGAGCGCACGCTGTTCTTCAGTTCGGAGTAGCGCCGGAGGAGCGCGCCAAAGCGCACGGGCGTCTCCGTCTCGAACAGTTCCTCCAACGTGACGCGCAGGATGGTCTGCTTCTGGTCGCAGTGTTTCTTCCCTTCTTGGTCGGCGAGATATTCATCGATGAACGTCTGGACGCCGCTCAATTCGCTAAGGTCTTCCGGAGAGTACTCGTCGGAGATGACCATCTTGCGCTTGTGCAGGAAGACCAAGCTAATCTGGCTGCCGGTCGCGGGCACATGGTCCGCGCAGGTGACGAGTGCGGACAGCAAAGCGGCGGCCTCGAGATATTCCCGAAGGATCGCCCCGGTCGATCCCGGCGGTTGGGCTGCAAGGAAGGCCGCGGAAGCCTCCTCTTGATAGAGCACATCGGCCTCGGCGACAAAGAACCGCTCCGGCACGGTTCGCCGATGACTCGGCACGCTTAAGAGGTCGGCGAAGGTCAGAAAATAACCTTTGGGCAGCTTCCATTCGATCTTGCCGGAGGCTGCGTGGGAGGCCTCCAGCATCAGTGCAGCATCAAGTTCGGCCTCGATCGCCTTGAAGCGATCGGGGTCATGAATCGCCGTGATGACCAAGCCCTGCGATGCCGACGGCGGCAAGCCGAACTCACGCGTCAGGCGAATCGCCAAGCTCAGCGCGTCACTCGGCGGCGCCATAACCCTTCGCCTTCAGAATCTCCTCGCGCAGCCGGGCCGACACGTTTCGAATGACCAAGATATTGGCCTCGGCATCCAGATCCACGCGTTCGTGCAGCACATCGTCGACGTCGAAGCTGACCTTGATATTGCCCATGGTTCCCGAAATGCGGTGATAGCGGACGTAAGAGCGTTTGTGCGGCGCGAACGTTTCGCTCACCGGGAACGTTTCGTTATTGGCTCTGACGAAATCGGTGAACTTCATCGGTTCCTTGAAATTGATCAGAGCCGACATCGCCGTGAGCGTCACCGGCTCGTTGGCTTCACGCATTTCCTCGAAGTAGGCATACACCTTAGCGCGGACCTCGCGCTTCTCCTCCGCGGGCAGCGCATTCTGCTCGCAATAGGCATCGATGGCCTTGGTCGCGGTCTCCGTATTGAACTTGGCATCGGTGTAGTCAGTGCAACCCAGCGCCTTGCGGAAGTACTTGGTCACATCGTCCTGGCGGCCGCTCCGCTTGATGAACGACAGGTACGGCTGCACACCCTGGTTCCACTTATCCAGATCGATGCGCGCGGCTTCATGCAGGTGCTGGATATCCAGCGTGAGCGCCGCCCGCAGATCCAAACTGTCTTCATCGATACTGGTCATTTCTTTAGTTTTCAGGCCGACGACTAGCAACCAATCCGTACCTTGGTTCATGTACCGCAGAAAGACATAAAAGCCGCCCGTGGCTAACAGCGAGCCCTTCAGTTCGGCGACCACGAGATTGGCCGTGGCTTGCGAGAACGCGATGAAATCCTGCTGGCCCTCCATGTAGCGTTGCAAATGGCGTGGAAACGCATAGGTCTCCAGATCGGTGCTCAACGTGCCGTAGTTGCTCGTGCCCTTGCCGTAAACCTCCAGCAGGTCGGCGGCCAGCTTGGTCATCTGCGCATCGATCGGCGAGGTGTGCTGACGCGGTTTGGCCGTGACCTCGGCGCTGTTGGCTTCTTTCGCGATGCCTTGAACGATCGCTTCTTTGATCTCCATCTCGTCCCTTCTCCTGATGTCGTCTTCGCAGAACGTATGAAAGACCCGTCGCATGGCGTGCGACATGGCCGTGGCCACGCGGCGCGGCCAATGGCGCCGCCCACGCCGGCTCGGTAGTGGACTGGCACGTTGTCACTGGCGCGATGGTAGTGGATTTGTACCGCTAGCGGCGCGGCTCCTGGCGCGAACGCCGAGCCTGCCCTGTGCTGCCCGGCGCTGGAGTCGCCGGCCGGCCGTGGCATATCGCCTACCCCTGATAACATTCTATAATTGCTCTATCCTGATGCCCGCTCACGGCAAGAAGCTGATCCTGCTCCCTGATCAACTAGATTAAGCTGCGCCGCGAAGTGACGCTGGATCAGCTTCCGACAACGGGCGAAGCGATAAACGAAGGCGCGGGCAAATGCTCGTCCCAAACAAGAGATGACAACGCGCCTGTCATATGACGATTGAGCTGGACGATATCGAGCGCAGCTCGTGGAACCGACGCATTTCTCTCCAGCACGTTAGGTCGTACGTGGCCGGCGCGGTCGGGCTTTACGAAACACTTGTCGCGCTTGAAGACCAAGGCTATGAAGCGGCAGTGTTTCCGAGCCGAGGAACCACGCCTTTTCAAGATCTCACATGGAACGTACATCGGTCGGGCTTTGTTGAGCAGCGTGGTGCGACGGCTTGGCACCACAGCGTGAACACGCCATTCGGCTACCGGACGATCACCCTGCCTTTCACGGCCGATGCCCCAGAAGGCGTCACCGATGGGTCCGAACAAATTCGAGATTACTGGGTTCGCGTACTCCGCGCGATTCTGGAGCACGATTCGGCGTCCGCCGAACTGCGATATCACCAGCACTGCGTGGATGCGCTGTTCGGATTTGAGCGGTGGCGCGGCCTGCCGCTGAGGCGCGCCGGTAAGCGCTTTGTGTTTGTGGATACTGTGGTCTCCGGCCAAGCGGTTAGCGAAATAGTTTCGTCATTCAACGCTCACGGCTTGGACGACTTTTATCTCGTCCTCTTGGTCGATGAAAATGGTCACAAACTCAAACCGCAATACCGTCGGGTGTTGGAGGGCCTCGAGCGCGAGGGCAAGGCCAAGCTGATCTACGTGGACCTACTGTTCACTGAGGACGAGGGGCCTGCATTCACCAGTACGTGGTGCCTGAGCTCACCGCAACTCGTGCAAAGGGCGTGCGAAGTGATGGGCCCTAGCAGCGCAGCGACGCTTGTCGGAACGGCTGTTTCGTTTGTACGTGTGCGGGCGGATGACACTCTCGACAACTTGACCTCGACTGTCCTGGGGGCTTCACTTAACGTCGTGCTTTCGAGCGCGATGAGTGAGTATTTCGCGCCCCAAAATATGCGCAACTTCTACACCCGTAGCCTTGAGAGGAGCCGGCTGGAATTATTTGCTCAGGCGATCCACAACCAACGTAGCGGATTCGATCCATTGTCAACGACGGAAACCGAGCGCATTGCGCGTAACGCGATCCAGGCCCGGACGTCCATAGGGGTGGGTCGCAAGCCTATCGGGCTGCCGGTAACCGACGTTGACGTGTCGAGCTCGCACGTCGTGCGCCTGCATTTTGATGAAGCGGTGGTCAAGCGCTTTTTGCGAGGCTATGCGAAAGAGCGCGCGCCGGCATTGCTGTCCGTTCACGAGCCTTAGGCGGCCGTTTGAAGCGACACCCTTTCCAGGCTCTAACGAGCCCCAATGACCCTGCCCCAGGTCGGCCACGGGTTGAAAGCGGACATCGCCACGCTTGGCCGTGGTGCGCCGGCCGGATAGTCATGTCCAGTGGGTAATGGATGAGAGGGCCGTACAGGTGTGACCTCTCTGGGGCTGGCTAGGGGCTCCGTCATTTTTTCAGCGGCGCGCGAATTTTGAGCCACAAATCATTGCAGACAACGAGAGGGAAGTTGCCTTCGCAAGGAAGGAGAACCTGTGGGCGCAGTGATCGTGCAACCGCGGCAACCTCAGCCACTGGCGCGGCAGTGCATCCAGTAGCGGCCAACTCACGGTCTCGTGCGCAACCAATAGGGCGACACCCTAGTTGGTCCTGCTCTACCCCTGATAACACGGGCTAATCGCGCTGCCCTAGACCCGAAATCGGCCAAGAGCGGTCGTTCCGAGTTGGGTCGGTTGCTGGGGTCGATTGTGCCCAACAGGCGACCCTCAGTCAGGTGGTCAGCTAGTTGGCAATGAGCCTCAGCTCAAATTTAGTTGATCCGACGGCCTTGATGATCGTGAAAACGCCCATATTGTCTTCGCACCATGCCATGTAACGGCGGCGTGGGTGCTTTTTGCGATGTCAATCGGCGCCGGGGACTCCCCGCCACCGAACCACATTGTACCGAGCAGCTGAGCCAAAGCGAGTCGGGCAGTGATGTCCACGCGAACGGTCCTCAGTGAGTAGTTT
>Ga0302232_10000095_pt1 | contig 77481 bp, 70 predicted proteins | sample II_Palsa_N2_3_FD_193575 | JGI IMG/M metagenome (GOLD analysis project Ga0302232, IMG submission 193575) | Peat permafrost microbial communities from Stordalen Mire near Abisko, Sweden - II_Palsa_N2_3 | ecosystem: Environmental > Terrestrial > Soil > Palsa > Peat permafrost | place: Sweden...
CACCGACGGCAGCACACTGACGCACGAAGTCAGGAAACAATGTGACGACGTCGATGCGCATGATCCTTAGATCCTCCGTCCCGCGGACTTCAATCTCACCATACGGGCGACGTCAGAATTCAGGATCCCAGTCCACCACCATGCGCCCTGCGGACAAGTCCACTGAACGCACATACGAACCCTGGATGAAAGGAATCAGCCGCTCGCGCTCGCCATCCCTCACTACCACGACGTCGTTGGCACCGGTCGCGAACAGATGACTGACCCGACCCAGCTTCACGTCTTCCGTGGTGACGACCTCCATTCCTTCGAGATCGACCCAGTAATACTCATCTTTCGCGGGAGCTGGCAGCTGTTCACGGGAGACATAGATGTCAGTACCGATCAACGCTGCCGCCTGTTCCCGGTCATCCACGCCAGGCAGTTGGGCCACCATGCCCTTGCCTTGCGAACGACCCTTCACTCCCGAGATCTGCGTCTCCACACCCGGCGCTGCACTGAGCAGCCACGGCTGGTAATCGAAGATCCGCATGCGCGGCTCAGCCCAGGATTCAATCTTGAGCCAACCTTGCACGCCGTACAGCCCGACGATGCGTCCAATCAGGACGCGTCGACCAGGTGCAGTCATACTCAGGCCGCCTGCAGCTTGCCGGCTTCCTTGACCAGTGCGGCGACCTTGTCGGTCAGCTGGGCACCCTTGCTAACCCACTCTTTGACGCGCTCGACGTTCAGTTCAAGGCGCTTGTCCTTGCCCGAAGCAACCGGGTTGTAGTAACCGATGTTCTCGATGTTGCGGCCGTCGCGCTTGCTGCGCTGATCGGTCACGACAACGTGGTAGAACGGACGGCCCTTGGCGCCACCGCGCGAAAGACGAATCTTGACCATAACTAAAACTCCAGAGTTGCCGAATCACCGGCAGCCGCACGAGAACCGTGCGCGGTAAACGGGGCATTTTAACGGATTTTGAGGAAAAGGGAAGAGTTGCGAGGGCGAGGGACGAGAGACGAGTAGCGAGTCAGAACAGCCGCGACGCAAGCCGGGCAGCTTTGGAGTACCCGCAGCTCCGTGCAGAGCGCCCTCGCGACTCGCCCCTCGCCCCTGCCCTTGACTCAGCGCGGCGGTGGCAAACCACCCATGCCACCCATCCCACCCATGCCTTTCATCGCCCCACGCATCTGTCGCATCAGGCCCTTAGTGCCGCCTTTGGACAGCTTGGACATCATTTTTTCCATCTGCATGTACTGCTTGAGCAGACGGTTGACGTCGGCCGGCTGGGTGCCCGAGCCGCGCGCCACGCGAGCCCGGCGCGAGCCGTTCAGTACGTCGGGATGGCGGCGCTCCTTCTTGGTCATCGAACTGATGATCGCGATCATCCGCTTCATCTCGCCATCGTTGACCTTGGACTTGACGCTGTCCGGCAGGCCGGACATACCCGGCAGCTTGTCCATCAAGCCGGCCAGGCCGCCCATGTTGCCCATCTGTTCGAGCTGATCCTTCATATCGTTCAGATCGAAGCGCTTGCCCTTCAATACCTTCTGGGCCAGCTTCTGCGCTTTTTCCTGGTCGACCTTGCGCTCGACTTCCTCAACCAGCGACAACACGTCGCCCATGCCGAGGATGCGTTGCGCCAGGCGATCGGGATGGAACGGCTCCAACGCGTCGGTCTTCTCGCCAGCACCGAGGAACTTGATCGGCCGGCCGGTGATGTAACGCACCGAAAGCGCAGCACCGCCGCGGGCGTCGCCGTCGGTCTTGGTGAGGATCACGCCGGTCAGCGGCAACGCATCGCTGAACGCCTTGGCGGTGATGGCGGCATCCTGGCCGGTCATCGAGTCGACCACGAACAGTGTTTCGATCGGCGTGATCGCGGCGTGCAACGCCTTGATCTCGGCCATCATCGCCTCGTCCACATGCAGGCGGCCGGCGGTATCGACGATCAGCACATCGACGACTTCGCGGCGCGCGGCCTGCACAGCGGCCTTGGCGATCTCGACCGGATCCTGGCCAGCCTCGGACGGGAAGAACTTCACCCCGACCTGTTCGGCCAACGTGCGCAACTGCTCGATGGCGGCCGGACGATAGACGTCGCAGCTGACCACCATCACCTTTTTCTTCTTGCGCTCGGTCAGCAGGCGCGCCAGCTTGGCGACCGTAGTGGTCTTGCCGGCGCCCTGCAGGCCCGCCATCAGCACCACCGCCGGTGGCTGCTGCGCCAGGTTCAGCTCGGTGTTGGCGGTGCCCATCACCGTGGTCAGCTCGTCGCTGACCACCTTGACCAGCGCCTGCCCCGGGCTGAGGCTCTTCATCACGTCCTGGCCGACCGCGCGCACCTTGATCCGCTGGATCAGCGCCTGCACCACAGGCAGTGCCACATCAGCCTCCAATAGCGCGATGCGCACCTCGCGCAGCGATTCGCGAATGTTCTCCTCGGTCAGCCTGCCGCGGCCGCGCAGGCGATTGACGGTGGTGGAAAGACGTTGGCTGAGCGACTCGAACATAACGGGACCGGCGTACAGGAAAGTGCCCGATTATAGCGGACGGATCTAATGACGAACGATCGATAGCCCGCGCATTCACGCCCGGCGGGGCCTGTGCGACACTCCACGGCTATGGCCATTCACGTCTTCGCCCTGCTCGCCATCGTGCTCTACCTCGCCGCCGCAGCAGGACTGGCGCGTCCCCTGCTGAGTGGCGGCCACCCACTGAATCGGCTGGCGCTGAGCCTGGCCGGCAGCGCGGTACTGATCCACGCCGGCATCCTGTTGGGCATGCATCGAGGCGCGCTGGACCTGCACTTCTTCGCCGCGCTGTCGCTGGTGGCCTTTGTGGTGTCGTCGCTGACCTTGCTGGTGAATCTCTCGCGTCCGGTCGCCGCACTCGGGGTGATCGTTTTCCCGCTGACCGCGCTCCTGATCGCGGTGGACAGCTTCATAGCGCCGCCAACGCTGCCGCTGGCGATGGACTGGCAGATCAAGCTGCATGTCACGGTGGCACTCATTGCGTTCAGCGTGCTGTCGATGGCCGCCGCACTGGCGATTCTGCTGGCTGTGCAGGACCGCGCTTTGCGCCATCGCCAATTCAGCCCCTGGATGCGCGCCCTGCCGCCGCTGACGCTGACAGAAGCATTGCTGTTTCGGCTGATCGCCGCGGGATTTCTCCTGCTGACGCTTACCTTGCTTACCGGCGCGCTCTTTGTCGACAACCTGTTTGGCCAGCATCTGGCGCACAAAACCATCTTGTCGATCGTGGCATGGCTGGTTTTCGGCACCCTGCTCTACGGTCGCTGGCAGCATGGCTGGCGCGGCCAGCAGGCCGTGCGGCTGACCCTGGTCGGCATGGCCGTGCTGCTGCTCGCATTCTTCGGTACCAAGGCGGTACTGGAACTGATCCTGCACCGCACCCTCTGACATGGCCACGTCGCAATTCGTACTGACGCTGTCTTGCCCGGATCGCCCGGGCATCGTCGCCGCGGTATCCGGCCATTTCGCCGCGCGCGGCGACAACATCCTGGAAGCACAACAGTTCGGCGATACCGAAACCGCACGTTTCTTCATGCGCCTGGTTTTCCAGCCGCTGCTGGCTGACGTGACGCTGGCAAGCCTGCAGGCGGATTTCGCCGGCATCGCCGGACAATATGACCTGCAATGGCAAATCCGTGACCGCAGCGAGCAACGTCGGGTCATGTTGATGGTGTCGAAGTTCGACCACTGCCTGGCCGACGTGCTCTACCGCTGGCGTATCGGCGAGCTGCCGATGGAGATCGCCGCCATCGTCGCCAACCATCCCCGCGAAACCTTTCAACACCTCGATGTCGACGACATCCCGTTCCACTATCTGAGCGCCGATGCGATCGACAAGGACGCGCAGCTGTGGGCGCTGATCCAAAGCAGCCGCACCGACCTGGTCGTGCTGGCCCGCTACATGCAGGTGCTATCCGGCGAGCTGGCGACAAAGCTGGCCGGGCGCTGCATCAACATCCATCACTCCTTCCTGCCCGGCTTCAAGGGCGCCCGTCCCTACCATCAGGCACATCGGCGCGGGGTCAAGCTGATCGGCGCGACCACTCATTTCGTCACCGCAAACCTGGATGAAGGGCCGATCATCGAACAGGATATCGAGCGCGTCAGTCATCACGACACGCCCGAGGACATGATCCGCATCGGACGGGACATCGAGCGGCGCGTGCTGGCGCGCACCCTGCGGTATTACCTGGAAGATCGCATTCTGCTCAACGGGAACAAGACGGTGGTGTTCGGCTCGTAGGCCGCGGGGCGCGGTTTGCGGGGGCGCCTTGCCTCCCAGGCTCTCCTCTTAAGAGCAGCGCTGGGCGCGAACGCGCCATACGCTCTTGTGGAAGCTGGCTCTTATGTTTTGTGGAAGCTAGCTTTTGTGGGAACGACGTCAGCCACAATGCTCACACTTCGCCGTTCCATTTGCAGAGCATTTCGTCCTCATTCGAAGTACGGGTGACAATCGCCACGCTCTGCCCCCTCTCCCAAAGGGATCGAGGGCAGAAGGCGCTTACAATGACCCATCCTTCTTAATGGCACCTCGATGACTGAACCCGTTCGCCTCGCCAAACGCGTCGTCGCGCTAACCCAATGCTCGCGGCGTGAGGCCGAGCAGTACATCGAGGGTGGTTGGGTGCGAGTTGATGGGTTGGTGGTGGAAGAACCGCAGTTCATGGTGGACACGCAAACCGTCGAACTCGACCCCGGCGCCAAGCTGATCGCCACCGAACCTGCCACCCTCGTACTGCACAAGCCGATCGGCTACGACGACGGCAGCGGCCCAAACCCGGCCAGCGCGCTCGTCACGCCCGATACTCGATCACCGGATGATGCCTCCGGCGTACGTCCGTTGAAACGGCATTTGCAGCGGCTGACTTCGCCACTGTCGCTGCCGACCAGCGCCAGCGGGCTGCTGATTTTCACCCAGGACTGGCGCGTCACCCGCAAGCTCACCGAGGACATCGACCGGGTCGAGCAGGAGTTTGTCGTTGATGTCAGCGGCACGCTGATCCCCAATGGGCTGGCTCTGCTCAATCACGGCCTGCGCTTCAACAACTACGCGATGCCGCCGATCAAGGTCAGCTGGCAAAGCGAGCAACGACTGCGTTTTGCGTTCAAGGCGTTGCAGCCCACCCAGATCGAGCCGATGTGCCAGGCGGTCGGCCTCAAGGTGCTGGCGATGAAGCGGCTGCGCGTCGGCCGGATCCCGCTCGCCAAACTGCCGCCCGGGCGATGGCGCTATCTGGCTGCCGGCGAACGCATCTGAAGCAACCGCCAGCGACCGCAACTGCGTGCAGGGATGCTGAGCAACATCCATCGCCCAACATCAGGCGGAACGGCTTAAACTCCCTGCGCGTCACCACCTAACCACACTGCGGAGAGCAACATGAGCAAGGGTTTGGATTCAAAGAAAAGCGACAAGAAAAAGCCGGCCAAAACCATGAAAGAGAAGAAGGCTGCCAAGCAGGAAAAGAAAAAGAGCAAGTAACAGCCCCATCTGCACAGACGAATCCGTGCCGGGCAAGACTTGCGCCCTGCCCGGCACGGTTCAGTACGAATTCGTCAGTACGAAATTCATCAGGGCTGGCTCGTCAGTACCGGCCAGCAGCAATGACCTATCAGTACTGGCCCATGTAATCGCGCTTGCCGATCTCGATGCCGTTGTGGCGCAACAGCGCATACGCCGTGGCGACGTGAAAGAAGAACTGCGGCAGACCATAGCTCAGCAGATAGCTCTGACCATCGAAGCGGCGCTCCTTCGGTGTCCCCGGCCGGGTGACAATCTCCCTCTGCGCCGCACCTTCAAACTGCGCCGGACTGAAGCCTTCGATAAACGCAAGGCTGCGGGCGATCAACCCACGCAGCTCGTCGAACGTGCGCTCATTGTCGTCGTACTTCGGCACCTCGGCACCCACCAGTCGCGCCGACACACCACGTGCAAAATCGCAGGCGACCTGCACCTGCTTGCTCAACGGAAACATGTCCGGAAACAGCCGCGTCTGAGTCAACGCCGCCGGCTCGATGTTTTTCTCCGTCGCATGCGCCTCAGCCTTGGCCAGAATCGCGGCGAGGCCGCCGAGCATCTGCTTGAAGACGGGGACGGAGCTGACGTACATGGCGTCGGTCATGGATGTTCCTTGATGAGTCGGTGAATGATCCGCATAGCCTAACCGCTCCGCGTCTCACAGTTGATCCTGATGCTATTCGCGAAACACCAGACTGCAGCAGGTCACCGCGCCTTCGGCTTTCTGCAGTTCGGAGACGTCGACGGCGATGACTTTGAAGCCGGCATCGATCAGTCGCTGCTGTGTGCGCGGAAAACTGGCTGGCATCACCAATGCGTCGCCGATGCGCAACACGTTCGCGGCGTGCGGCTCGGCGGTGTCCACTTCAATGATGCGGAGGTCAGCAAACAGTTCGCGATCCACCCACTTCGGTTGCAGCAGCAATGTGTCGTCGGCGAGCTGGGTGACGGCGGATTTCAGGTGCAGGCAACCACGGGTCGGCACACCCTGCACGGCATAGCCATAGGCGGCCAGCAGTTCACGCAATTGCGAGATGCCCTCGGCATTGCTTCGTGCCGACTGGCCGACGTATAGCGTGCGGTCGAGCCGCAACACGTCGCCGCCATCCAGCGTGCCCGGCGCCTCAATTGTCAGCACGGGCCGGTAATCGCGCAACACGGTGGCAACGCTCGCCACTTCCGGGCGGCGCGACAGCGCTCCTGGATGGGTCGCGACTGCGACTTCGTCCAGCACGATGGCCACGTCTTCGACAAAGACCGAGTCCGGCAATAGCGGTTCAGCCGGCAGGGCTACCAGCCGGCAACCGAGCGCTTCCAGGGCACGCTGGTATTCGTCGTGCTGCCTGCCCGCGCGTGCCGCATCGATCGGGCTGCGCGGGATATGCGACAACTCACAACTGGCGAGGGCGGGACTGACTTCACGGGTGATGGCAATCCACATGGCGTTCTCCTGGCAGCTACAGCAAAGCGGTCGACAATTCAGGGATGACGGTCGCGCCATGCGGCCAGCGCAATCGCATAGCGTTCAAGTGCTTCTTCGTAGACATCAAACACGCACCGCACACAACCTTCGCCGCAGCAGTCGGCCGCATCCGGTTCAACCGGACGCACCGGCGGTGGGTCAGCGGGATCGACAGGATCGGTGTTCGTCAAGGTCACGGCTTTTGTCCTGCGGCAGGTTCGATCACGTCACCATGCATCCGGCCCACCTGCTGGTCATGATCATGGATGGTGCGACCAATCGAGGTCGCAGCTCAAGCATTCCGGGCAAATGATGAGTGCGACGCTCATTGGCAGATCGTCGATCGGCTGCGAAGATCAACCAATCATCGCCACTCCTGAGCCATCACGATGCAGACCAGCACCCGCCCCGAAATACGACCGTCCGCGCAGTGGCGCAGCGCGTTACTGGCAATCATCGTCGGCATGCTGGCTGGCTGCGCGACACATGCGGCACAGCCGCCGGACAACACCGAACACTATCGCGTCGTCGGCTATGACACGGCGCGCAACGACATCGATTCAAAAGATGCCGGCAAGATCGATACGCTGATCTTCGCGTTCGCCCAACTCATCGATGGACAGGTCGTGCTCGAACCGACCGATACACAACGCCTCCATCGACTCATTGTGCTCAAGGCCGCAAATCCCAGGCTGAAAGTCGTGGTCTCGGTAGGTGGCTGGGGTGCCGGCGGCTTCTCCGAGGCGGCCAGCACGGCAGCCAGTCGGCAACGGTTTGCCAGCAGCGCCGCGCAACTGCTGGTGGCGAACAACGCCGATGGCCTCGACGTGGACTGGGAATATCCGGGCCATGGCGAATCCGGCATCAAGAGCAGCCCACAGGATCGCGACAACTTCACGCTGCTGCTGCAAACGCTCCGCACCACGCTGGATCAGGTCGGCGACATCCACGCGCATCGCGGTGCTGGCCACTACACGTTGAGCATCGCCGCCGCCGACAGCGTCTTCGTCAGCGGCATCGATATCGCGGCGGTCGAGCCCAGCCTGGACTGGTTCAACCTGATGACTTACGACTTCGTCAATTCGATGACCCCAACCACCGGCCATCACAGCGGGCTGCACGCCTCGGCGCTTGCACCCGCCGATGCGCGCAGTACGGACCGGGCCGTGCAGCAGTTTCTCGCCGCTGGTGTACCGGCGCACAAACTGCTGATCGGGGCGGCGTTCTACGGCCGCGAGTTCGCCGATGTACAGCCTGCACACGATGGCCTCTATCAGGCCTATGGCCACTACCAGGGCGAGCATCCGTGGCCGCAGCTCAAGACCGATTTCATCAACCGCAATGGCTACGTCCGCTACTGGGATGCGGCGGCCCAGGCGCCGTATCTGTGGAATGCGACAACGCACCGCTTCATCAGCTACGACGACCCGCAGTCAATCGCCGCCAAGGCGGACTACGTCAAGTCCCGTCACCTCGGCGGCATCATGTACTGGGAGCAGAGTGAAGACCCGCAAGGCGAATTGCTCGATGCGGTCCGGCAGAACCTGCGGTAATAAGGATGCTCCGTCCACGCAGAGCATCCCTGTCCGGGCAGTTACTTCGCAGGTTTGCGGAAGCGATACATGAACTGATCGGTGTGACCACGTATCGACTTGTCGAACACCTTGATGTCGTGCGGGTCGGCCGGGTTGCGCAGCGCATCGCTTTCGCCATCAAACACAAAGCCAGCTGCTTCCACCTGCTGTTTCACGATCGCCGGGTCGATCCGGTGCAGCGTGTCGGTGTCCTGCATGCCGGAGCCGGCCGGCGCCACATGATCGACGATCACCCATAGGCCACCTGGCTTCAGCGCGGCATACACCTGCTTGTTGAGCACCGCAGGGTCGACCTTCCCCATGAACTTGTCCGGATAGTCGTGATAGTTCTGCGAGGTGAACACCACATCGACCGACTTGGGTGAACTCAGCTCGTTCGCCGGCTGGGTCAGCACAGTGACATTTGCATAGTGCGGATCGGCAGCGAGCTTGTTCGAACCGGACACATCGTCCGCATCCTCTTTGGCATATTCGTTCGGCCACACCACATAGACGTGGCCCTTCGGCCCCACGATCGCACTAAACACGCGGGTGAAATAACCGCTACCGGGAATCAGCTCCAATACCTGCTGGCCTGGCTTGACCTCGGCAAACGCCATCACATCGGTAATTTTTCGACGAGCATCGATCGACATGTCGGCCTGTCGCGCGGGATCGTTGACCGCGTTGGTCACGTATGCCGGAACAGCGCCGGTGTGCGAACTCGAAACCTGGGCCAGCGCCAATGAAGGAAGCGCGAGGGCCATCAACACAGCAAGAACGGTCGGACGCATGACGTACTCCGCTAGTGGACAAGGGTGGCCGGGATTCTGCTCCCCGATCGGCGAAACTGCCCAGTGCCTGTTGGCATACCTCCAGACCTCGCTGTTTGCCGCCACCTTGCGCAGCCCAGGATGCCTTCCGGCACAGTCAGCCCACCCACACGCGACAGCTGACCCCGCAGGCTGGTACAACAGGCATGCAGTCCCACCGAAGACAGAGGTAACGCCTGATGTCGTCATTTCGTGCCGGACCCACCCTTGCCTGCGCGCTGCTGCTTGCATGCGCGACCACGGTCAGCCATGCGCAATCGGCCGCCCAATGGCAAGCTCGCCAGATCGTTGCCGCACAGAAGTCCGAAGTCATCATGCAGAATGCGGACCGCCGCAAGGGACTGCTGGCGCAGTTCCAGGTGATGCGCTACGCCTACGCCGGCAACAAGGATCCTGCCTTCCATCTCATCTTTGGCCAGTACCTGAGCTGGTATCAGACGTTCATCGGCGATTATCCGGATGCCTCGGCCAGCTTCGCCATCAAGCAGGTTCCGCTGGCGGATGACAGCCCGTCGCCACTGTCCAGCACCGACTACACCGCCCGCCCTGCGCTGGAAGTCATCCCCGAACTGGCCAAGAACTACCGGGCAGTGTTTTTCAACGAGGCGCACAACGTACCGATCACCCGCACCTTGACCGTGCAACTGCTCAGCAAACTGCGCGCGGAAGGCTTCAATTACTTCGCCGCCGAAACGCTGTATCAGAGCGACGCCAACCTGCAATCGCGCGGCTACCCCATCAAGGACAGCGGTTTCTACACCGCGGAGCCCATCTGCGCCGAAATGGTACGCACTGCACTCAAACTCGGTTTCAAGGTGATTGCGTACGAGGCGCTTTCGAACGCGACGGAGGATGCGCGCGAGGCCGAACAGGCACGCAACATCTATCAGCAGGTATTCAAGAAAGACCCGACGGCGCGACTCGTACTTGATGCCGGTTATGCGCACATCCAGAAGACCGGCGCGTTCCTCAACGGCTCTTCCATGGCGGAACACCTGCACAAGTTGACCGGTATCGATCCTCTGAGCGTGGAGCAGACCATGCTGTTCCCGCATCAATCCAGCGACGACAATCATCCTTATTACGCACCGGTCATGCAGCAACTGCAGCCGCAGACACCCATCGTGTTCGTGGACAAGGCCGGCAAGCCATGGTCGCTACGCCCAGGTTACGACGTCAGCGTGTTCTTTCCACCGCAGGAGCTGCTACGCGGACGTCCCACCTGGCTTAGCCTCGGCGACCTGCGCGACCCGTACTTCATCGATGGCGAACGTTGCGCCCGCTCATATCCGTGCCTCGTCGAGGCTCGTTATCTCGATGAAGATGGGGATGGTGTAGCAGCCGACCGCCTGGTGCTGGACCCGATACCGCTGAATACCGTACTCCAGGAGCACATCAGCAACGGTCACATTGCGCCATCCAGCGATCTCTACCTGCGACCGGGCAAATACAAGCTGACGTTCACCGGGGAAGACGCGAGCATGCTGTACGAGCAGGAAATCACCGTCCCGCAAGAGGCCGGCGATGCATCACCGGCACAGCCCGATAAAACCTAGACCCTGCCACGCGACCACCGCCGCAGCACTGCGGCCATGCGGTGCCTGTCGCGATGGCGTCGTTGCGACTCCGCAAGCATGACTACTGCCCTACGCAACCCATCCGCGACCCCGGTATAACAAGGGGGACATGGCGGTTACCGAACGACGCCGGGCCCAACGGGCTGCGGCGATCTGCACGATGATCAACTGACGGGGATAAAACTGGATGACTCGATTGAAGGTACGACCGGTGCTGGCAATGGCATGCCTGCTGGCAACGTTCGGCAGTGCCGCGGCGGCTGGCGATGGCACCCACGACAACGGCGGCATGCTTGGATTCAGTCCCGCTGGCGCAACCGCACAGCAAAGTCTGGAGCAGCGCTTTGACGCACAACTGAACCCCGCCGACTTGCGCGACTGGCTCAAGCAGATGTCGTCGCAGCCGAACCAGGTCGGATCACCGCACGACAAGGCCAACGCCGACTTCATGCTGGCGAAGTTTCTTGAGTGGGGCTGGGATGCGCATATCGAAACCTTCAGCGTGCTGTACCCCACACCCAAGAAAGAGGCACTGGAGTTGCTCGGGCCGCATCCCTACACGGCCACGCTCACCGAACCGGCCATAGCTGGCGACAGCACCTCCAGTCTCCAGGGCGCCTTGCCGCCCTACAACGTCTACGGCGGCGACGGCGACGTCACCGCGGAACTCGTCTACGCCAACTACGGCATGCCGGACGATTACAAAGATCTGGCCCGACGCGGCATCGACGTGCGCGGCAAGATCGTCATCACCCGCTACGGCGGTGGCTGGCGCGGACTGAAACCGAAACTCGCGCAGGAGCACGGCGCAGTCGGCTGCCTGATCTACTCGGATCCAAAGGAGGACGGCTACGCCCAGGGCGACGTCTATCCGCAAGGTGGCTGGCGCCCGGCGCAGGGTGTGCAACGCGGCTCGGTGGCCGACATGCAGCTGTACCCGGGCGATCCGCTGACACCGGGGGTAGGCTCCACACCGGACGCCAAGCGCCTGGCGATCAAGGATGCAAAAACCATCCTGAAAATTCCGGTGCTGCCGATCTCCTATGCCGATGCCACGCCGCTGCTGCAGGCATTGACCGGACCCGTGGCGCCCCCGGGCTGGCGCGGCTCGCTACCGTTGACGTATCACGTCGGTCCCAGCACCGCCAAAGTGCACCTGACGGTGCTGTCGGACTGGGGCCAGAAGCCGATCTATGACGTGATCGCCAAGCTCAAGGGCTCCACCGCGCCGGATCAGTGGATCGTGCGCGGCAACCATCACGACGGCTGGGTGTTCGGCGCGTGGGATCCGCTCGCCGGCAATGTCGCATTGCTGGCCGAGGCCAAGGCCATCGGCGCGTTGTACAAGCAGGGCTGGAGGCCAGACCGCACCCTGGTCTACGCCAGTTGGGATGGCGAGGAACCCGGCCTACTGGGTTCGACCGAATGGGCCGAAACGCACGCCAAGGAACTGCAGGACAAAGCCGTTCTGTACGTCAACTCCGATACCAACGGCCGCGGTTTCCTCGACGCCGGCGGCAGCCATTCGTTGCAGCACCTGATCAACCAGGTGGCGGCTGGGGTAACCGACCCGGAAATGCACGTCAGCGTGCAAGAACGCATGCGAGCACATGTGATGGTCAATGGCGAAGACAAGGACGCCAAGCCCGAGGTCAAGGACAGGGCCAAGCTGGCGGCGGAAGGCGGCGACGTGCCGATCGAGGCGCTGGGCTCAGGCTCCGACTACAGTGCGTTTCTGGAACACCTGGGCATCGCCTCGATGGACCTTGGTTTCAGCGGCGAGGATGACAACGGCGGCATCTACCACTCGCGCTACGATTCGTTCGATCACTACATACGCTTCGGCGACCCAACGTTCGAATATGGAGTGACCCTGGCCAAAGTCGCCGGCCACATCGTGCTGCGCACTGCCGACGCGAATGTGTTGCCGCTGCGCTTCGGCGACTTCAGCGATCAGCTCGACCGTTATGTCGGCGAGTTGCACAAGCTGATCGACGACACTCGCAAAGACACCCAGCAGCAGCACCAGCTGCTCGACCAGCATGCATTCGCACTTGTCATCGATCCGAAGCGGCCGGTCGCACCACCCGAGCGCGACTCCGACGTCCCTGCAATCGATCTTGCGCCGCTGGACAAAGCTGCAAAGCTGCTCAAGCAAAGTGCCCAGGCCTACAAGGCTGCGTACAGCACGCGTGCCGCTGCCGGATTCCACATGCCGGCGGCGCAACAGCTTCAGTTGAACGGGTTGATGGGGCGGATGGAACAGGCGTTATCCGATCCGGATGGCTTGCCCGGGCGCCCATGGTTCAAGCACATGATCTACGCACCCGGCATGCTGACCGGCTACGGCGTCAAGACGGTACCGGGTGTACGCGAAGCCATTGAGGCCCGCCGCTGGGCCGAGGCCAATCAATACGCCGCAGTCACCGCCAAGGTGCTCGATGGCTACCGCGCGCAACTTGACCAGCTGACCGCACTGCTGAAGAAATAGCCACGACCGATCAGGTTGTATCGCTGCACATGAAGGGCGATCCAGGGATGGATCGCCTTTTTTGTTGGCTGCGTGCGGGCGTGTCAAAGCCTGGCGTGGCAGTACGGGCGCCACACAGATCGGTGATATCGGCGCCCCCATGATGATCCACCGCAACAGAATGCCCCTTCAGATCCGCAGCATTCGCCTGCTCGCCGCGCATCGTGCGTTGCTGGTATAAATATCCAGGGGATGTGATTACGGGGGGCCGTGGTCACGCATTTCACTAGGGGAATCTGGCCATGAAATTGCGACACTGGATCGTTGCTTTGTTGTTGCTGTGTACCGCCGCGCTGCATGCGCAACCGGTATCGTTTACCGACCTGGCGCGCCACGAACAATACAGAAGCGTCAAGATTTCCCCTGATGGGAAATATCTGGCCGCGACTGCCGTCGTCAAAGGTCAGACTGTATTGGCGTTGATCCGCCTGGGCGACAAGAAGGGCGGCAATATTGTCAGCCCGCGCGAAGGGAACGAGGTCATCGACTTCTGGTGGGCCACACCAACGCGCGTGGTGTACACCGTAGGTGAGGCCCGTGGTGGTTTCGACGCGCCATTGGCTAATGGTGAACTTTACGGCGTCAACGCAGATGGCGGTAACCCGCTGTTGCTGTACGGATACCGCAAGCAGGGGACAAGCACTGGCACACACATCTCGCAGGCGGCCACCGAGGGTGGCATCGGAGAGTTCATCGCCTCGATTCCAGGTGACGCCAATCACGCACTGATCGCTACCAGCTCATGGGGTACCTTGAAGGAAGGCACCTTACCCACCGTCTATCGCATGGACGTGCGCGACGGCAGCACGGTGCGCATCGTCAGCGCGCCACCGATTCGCGGCGCCCGGTTTATCGCAGACCATCAGGGGCACATCCGCTTTGCCATCGGAGAAGACGCGAGCGGCACGATGAAGGTTTACATGCATCCGCTGAACGGCGATGGCTGGCAGTTGATGTCTAAACCTGGCGACGAACGCGCCCACCCATGGGCGTTCAGTCGCGACGACAGCGTGGCGTACTTCATGTGCGGGGCGAGCGACGGTGGGTTCGGCGTGTGCGGCTGGGACCCTGCAAAAAACACCTGGACTACTGTCTGGAGCAATCAGAAGGTCTCCTCGGATGGCTTCGTTTACGGAACGGCAAGAGATGACATCATCGGGGTGAGCTTCACGGATGGACGTCCCGGCATGTCGCTGTTCAACAGCGAGTCGGCGGATGCGAAGACGCTGGTCACTCTAATGAATCAGCTTCCCGGCGAAAGTGTCCAATTTATCTCTGGCAGCAGTGACGGCAATCTCAGCATCGTGCTGGCCGAAGCCGATGCCGATCCAGGCACGTTCTATCTGTACGATCGCAACGCCAAGAAACTCACTCCGTTGCTTGCGCGCGCATCGTGGATCAATCCGGAAGTGATGGCGGGCAAACAGCCGTTTGAGTTTGCCGCGCGTGACGGACTGAAGCTGCAGGGCTATGTCAGCTATCCACCGGGCCAGGAGAGCGCCAAACATCTGCCCATGGTGGTGTTTGTGCACGGCGGCCCCTACGGCATACATGACGACTGGAACTACGACCCCTACGTGCAGGTGCTGGCGACCCGCGGCTATGCCGTGCTGCAGGTGAACTACCGTGGTTCTGGCGGCAGAGGCTATGACTTCGAGCGCGCCGGCTGGGGTGAATGGGGCGGCAAGATGCAGGACGACGTCACTGACGCCACCCATTGGGCTATTACGCAAGGTATCGCCGATCCGCAGCGCATCTGCATTTTTGGTGGTAGCTACGGCGGCTACGCGGCGCTTGAAGGTGCAGTGAAAGAGCCTGACCTGTACAAATGCGCGATCGGCTATGTTGGCGTTTACGATCTGGCACTGATGTACACGCGCGGTGATATTCCGCAGTCCACGTACGGCGAAAATTATCTCAGGCGCGTACTTGGCAGCGACACCAACGTATTGGCACAGCGATCGCCGGTCAACCAGCTCGACCACCTCAAGGCCAGGGTCATGCTGGTCGTAGGCGGCGAAGATCAGCGCGTGCCGTCGGTCCAGGGCAGCAGCCTGCACATGGCGTTGCTGAAACGAAATATCGCTCACGAATGGATGGACAAGCCCAACGAGATGCATGGTTTCTACGACGAAGGCAATCTGACCGAGCTATATACGAATCTGGTGCAATTCGTCGGCTCCAGCATTGGACCCGGCGTGGCGGTGGCTAGCCCGACCGCCACCGCGTCCACGCATTGAGTCCTTAGCTGACAGAACGTGCTCCTGCCCGAATTCGGCAGGAGCACGCCAGCCGCACGACCGCCTCCGTACGCATGACGGACGCCGCTATGCCTACCCAACTGATGGGCTACACGCGATCGCCCCCGTTCTGGCAGAGTGATGAGATCAGCTGCCACAGTCCCGGGGAATTCTCATCATGCGCGTATCCATTCGGCTTTCACTGGCTGTCATGCTGGCACTCGGCACGGTCAGTACCTGGGCGGCGACCAGCCCCAATGAAGCCTCGCCAAATGGGTCGGCAACCTATGCACGCGACCCGAGCCAGCCGATCGATCAGGCCTATACCGATCAGATCCTCAAGTTCACCACCGACCCGACGTTCAACTCGCCACTGACCGATTACCTGCCTGCTTCGGCCAACGTGCCGACGCCGGAAAAAGTGTTGGGACATATCTCCGGTGCGCCGAACTACCTGCCCTACTCGGCCGATGTCTACCGCTACTTCCGTGCGCTTGCCGCCGCCAGTCCGCGCGTAAAGGTGTTCACCATCGGCAAGAGCGAGGAAGGCCGCGAGATGATCGTGGTGGCGATCGCCGATGAAAACCTGCTGGCCGATCTGGACGCAAACAAGGCGCGCCTGGCCAAGCTGGCCGACCCGCGCAGCATCAACATGGACGACGCCACCGCCGATCAGCTGATCGCGCAGTCCACGCCGACCTACTACATCACCGGCACCATCCACTCCACCGAGACCGGCGCGCCGACCGCGCTGATGGAACTGGCCTATCGCCTCGCGGTGGATGACGCGCCGTACGTCAAGCACATCCGCTCGCACGTGATCACGCTGATCACGCCGGTCGTCGAAGTCGATGGCCGCGACCGCATGGTCGACCTGTACAACTGGCACCTGGCGCATCCAGGCCAGAACTATTCGCCGCTGATGTACTGGGGCCACTACGTCGCACACGACAACAACCGTGACGCGATGGCAATGACACTGAACCTCACGCGCAACGTGGCGAACACCTATATTGGCTGGCACGCGCAGGTACTGCATGACCTGCACGAGTCGGTGCCGTTCCTGTACGACAACACCGTGGGCGACGGCCCTTACAACGCGTGGATCGATCCGATCCTGACCGGCGAGTGGCAACAGCTGGGTTGGGACAACGTGCAGCAGCTGACCAAGTTCGGCATGCCCGGCGTGTTCACGCATGGCGACTTCGACACCTGGAGTCCCGGCTATTTGATGTTCATCGCCGCCATGCACAACGGCGTCAGCCGGCTGTATGAGACCTTCGGCAACGACGGCGCCGATACGGTCAAGCGCACGCTCGATCCCAGCGAATACCAGCGCACCTGGTTCAAGCCAAACCCGCCGCTGCCCGAAGTCGTCTGGTCGCAGCGCGACAACAACAACTACGAGCAGACCGGCCTGCTGACCGCGCTGAATTATTTTTCCGACAACGGTCAGCTGTTCCTGAAAAACTTCTACCTGAAGAGCAAGCGTTCCATCGAGAAACCGCAGGACTCCGGCCCCGCGGCGTATGTGTTCCCGGCCGACGACAAACGCACTGGTTCACAGGCTCAGCTGCTGCGCATCCTGCAACTGCAGCACTCTGAAATCAGCCGCACCACGGCGCCCGTCACGGTGACGCTGCCGAAAGCAAAGAACGAAGACGGCAAGCCCGGCAAGCCGACCTCGCAGACGTTTGCCGCAGGCAGCTACGTGGTGCGCATGGACCAGCCGTACTCGCGCATTGCCGACGCACTGCTGGACCGCCAGTACTGGTCGCCGAAAGACCCGCAGCAGCATCCCTACGACGATACAGCCTGGTCGATGGGCGACCTGTTCGATGTGCAGGTCGTGCGCGTGACCGACAACGCCATCCTCAAGGCGCCGATGGATCCCGTCAGCCAGCCCGTCACGGTGCCGCAAGGTCTGGCCGCACTGGACATCCCGAACGGCAAGCTGCCGCGCATTGCGCTGATGCACACCTGGCTGGATACGCAGACCGAAGGCTGGTGGCGCATGGCGCTGGACAAGCTGCATGTGCCGTATAGCTACATCAGCACGCAGGACGTGGCGCGCATCGGCAATCTGCATTCGAAGTACGACGTCATCCTGTTCGGCCCGATCGGCAGCGTCAGCTCGCAGCAGATCGTCGACGGCCTGCCGATGTGGGGCAATCCGATGCCGTGGAAGACCACCAAGCTGACCCCGAATATCGGCCACATCGACAGCACCGACGACATCCGTCCCGGACTGGGATCAACTGGCCTGGCCAACCTCAAGCAATTCGTGAGCGAGGGCGGCCTGCTGATCACCGCCGAAGACACCGCGAAGTTCGCGATCGATACCGGCCTGGCACCGGGCGTTTTCGTCACCCCCACGCATAACCTCAAAGTGGTCGGCAGCGTGCTGCAGGCGCAGTTTGTCGATCGCAAGAGTCCCATTGCCATCGGCTATGCGAGCAACGACCTGGCGATGTACAGCTCGCTGGGTCAGTCCTTCACCGTATCCAACCTGACCACCGGCGACCAGGGGCTGCCCAACGCGAAAGACTTCCAGCGTCCGACCGGACGTGGCGGCCCGCACGATATGGACGTCCCCGAAGGCCGGCCGTTTGCCGAGCCACCGGCGCTGCCCAGTGCCAAGCCATGGCAGGCGCTGCCGCTGAACGCCGACCAGACACGCAACAACCCGTGGGCGATTCCTGCCGATCAACAGCCGCAAGTGATCCTGCGCTACGCCGATGCCGACCGCCTGCTGGTTGCCGGCCTGCTGGATGGCGGCGATGAGATGGCCGAGCATGCAGCAGTGGTGGATGCCCGCTACGGCAAAGGTCACGTGCTGCTGTTTGCCGGCAACCCGATCTGGCGCGGCGAGACCATCGGCAGCTATCCGCTGGTGTTCAACGCGATCCTGCACTTTGATCAGTTGAACGCGCAGAAGTAGAGCCGCCAGAACTGTTGGCATCGCGTAGGTTGGGGTGAGCGCAGCGATGCCCAACAGGGGTACCTCAAGCATCCCGCCGACACGTTGGGCATCGCTGCGCTCACCCCAACCTACGCCGCTAGGGAATGTTGAGAAACCAGCCGTTGCTCGTCATCCCTGCGAAGGCAGGGATCCAGGGGCTTCACGCTATCAAGGGCGCTGGATCCCTGGCTTCGCAGGGATGACGAGCTGGGTGGACTCCCCTACTTCGGCGGAAACGCTTCCATCAGCGGCCGGATCAGATCCAGCGGTAGCGGGAACACGATGGTCGAGGACTTGCCGTTGCTGGACATATCGGCCAGCGTCTGCAGATAGCGCAACTGCAACGCCTGCGGCTGCTGCGACAACATCGCTGCCGCATCGCGCAGCTTTTCGGCCGCCTGCATCTCGCCCTCGGCGTGGATCACCTTCGCGCGACGTTCGCGTTCGGCTTCGGCCTGGCGGGCGATCGCACGCACCATGGTTTCATTGAGGTCGACGTCCTTGATCTCGACGTTGGCAACCTTGATGCCCCACGGGTCGGTCGCCTCGTCGAGGATCGCCTGCAAGGTGTGGTTGATCGAATCGCGCTGCGACAGGATCTCGTCCAGCTCATGCTGGCCGAGCACCGAGCGCAAGCGCGTCTGTGCGAGCTGGCTCGTCGCCTGCAGGAAATTCTCCACCTGCAGCACGGCCTTGTCCGGTTCTACCACGCGGAAGTACACCACCGCATTCACCCGCACCGACACGTTGTCGCGCGAGATCACGTCCTGCGGTGGCACGTCCATCACGGTGACGCGCAAATCCACCCGGGTCATCCGTTGCACGACCGGCATCAGGATCACCAGCCCCGGTCCCTTGGTACCGGTATAGCGGCCCAGCGTCAGCACCACGCCGCGCTGGTACTCCGGCAATATCTTGATCGCCGAGAACAGCAGCAGCGCCCCGATGATCACCAGCACACCGACAAATCCAAACATGACTGTGTCTCCCGTGATTGTCATGAAAAGCTCCCGCTCAACGCCTCATTCACGCGATGGCCTCAGTAGGCGATGCCCTTCGCCCGTCATTCCTGCGAAGGCAGGAACCCAGTGCCCTTGCTCATCAAGATCTTGAAGCCGCCGGGTCCCTGCCCTCGCCCCCATTTGGGAGTTCGCAGGGATAACGAGCTGGGCAACAAGTCATTCGATGTGCCCAAATACCGATCCCACAAAAAACCGAAACCATGAATCACGCCGGCACGACCCACAGCAAAAGACCTTGCCGCCGCACGATGCGCACCCGCGCACCGGCTGGCAGCGACGTATCGCAATGCACCCGCCAGCGTTCGCCACGCACCATCACCCAGGCTTCGCCATCGGCGTTCACCGGCTCCAGCAGCTCGGCGACGTCGGCCAGCATCGCCACGTCACCGGTGACTGCATGCGAACGCCGCGCACGCATAACCAGCCACAAGATCAACGCCAGCAACAGCGCGGCGCACACCGCGATGCCGGCGATGACGCCCAGATTGACGCCGTAACCCGCTACACCGGTATTCATCAGCATCACCGATCCCACCACGAACGAAATCACCCCGCCGATGCCGAGCGCGCCAACGGTCGGATTCACCACCTCGGCCACCAGCAGGCCGATGCCCAGCGCCATCAACGCCAGCCCGGCGTAGTTCACCGGCAACAGCTGCAGCGCATACAGACCGATCAACAGGCAGATGCCGCCGGCGATGCCGGGCAACATCGCACCGGGGTGCATCGCCTCCAGCACCAGTCCGAACATGCCGGCGAGCAACAGCAGGTAAGCGATCGTCGGGTTGGTGATCATCGCCAGGAAACGCGTGCGCGCATTCGGTGCGTAGTCGTGCACAGATAACCCCTTGAGCTGGAGCGTCACGCTGTGATCGCCCACCTGTACCTGCAAGCCATCCGCCTTGGCCAGCAGATCAGCGATGTCGGTCGCCACAAAATCGATCACGTGTTTCTTCGCCGCTTCGCTGGCAGTCAACGTGGCCGCCCCGCGCACCGCCTGCTCCGCCCATGCAGCGTTGCGTCCGCGCAGTTGTGCGAGCGAGCGGATATAGGCGATCGAATCGTTCAGCACCTTGTGCGACTCGGCGTCAGCGCTATCGCTGGATGCGGACTGTCCGGAGGATTTCGCCGACGTCGGCGACTCGCCGGCATCCGGCAAGGGCATCGGCGTGCTGCCAGCCAGACTCACCGGCGTCGCTGCGCCCAGATGTGTGGCCGGCGCCATCGCGGCGATCTGCCCGGCATACAAAATATAGGTTCCGGCGGACGCGGCACGCGCCCCGCCGGGTGCGACGTACACCAGCACCGGCACCTTGCAGGCCAGCATGCTGGCGATGATCTGCCGCATCGAATCCTCGAGCCCGCCGGGTGTATCCAGCCGCAACACGATAGCGACCGCACCATCGGCGACCGCACGCCCGGAGGCATCATCGAAGTATTCCGCCGCGGCGGGTCCGATCGGACCATCCAGCGCCAACTGCGCCACCATGCCGGTGGCAACTGTGGGCGCCGCCGAAGCTGCAGCACCCGTGGCTGGGGCGACGTCAGACGTCGCCCGCACCGGCATCGTGCAAAGCGCCACCACGCATGCCAACCACAGCCAACGCGCCATCACACCGACCCCAAGATGACATCAACGTCGATGTCACCACTGTAGCGCGGATGATGTGCAAAAACTGATCATTACCGAATGATCAACGCGGTTTGAACGCCACCCCGGTCAACTGCTCCGACACCTCCCACAATCGAGCCGCGACGGCCGTATTGCGGGCCTTGGCGGAGATTCTCGCGGGCGCTGGCGCACCCTTCAGTTCGTAGAATCCGTTCGGGCCGTAGTAGCCAGAGCGGGTGGCGTCAGGCGATGTGGCGGCATACAGCGTGGGCAGTGCACCGGCGGCGGCAGACTGGCTCATCAGCGGTTGCAGCAGCGTGCTGATACTCCATAGCAGGCCCTTGGCACCGGGGCCGTTCGGGATCAGTTCGGTGCGCGCGTAACCCGGATGCGCGGCGTTGCTCATCAGCCCCCAACCCTGCGCATCGCTACGCCGCTGCAGCTCGAGTGCGAACATCAACATCGCCAGCTTGGATTGGCTGTAGGCCTTCCATGCCCGGTAACGACGTTCGCCCTGCAGGTCATCGAAATCGATCCGCCCCTGCTGGTGGGCGAGGCTGCTCAGGTTCACCACGCGCGCTGCTGGCGCATCGCGCAGCAGCGGCAGCAATTGCGCGGTGAGCGCGTAATGGCCGAGATAATTCGTACCCAGCTGCATCTCGAAACCATCGGCGGTGGTCTGCCGCGTCGGCAGGGCCATCACGCCCGCGTTATTGATCAGCAGATTGAGTGGACGACCTTCGGCAAGCAGCCGCCTGGCGAAATCGGCGACCGAGGCGAGGCTGGCCAGATCAAGCAACTCCAGGCGCAACTTGGCCTGCGGCGCCAGTACGCGGATGCGCGCCAACGCGTCGCGTCCCTTTGCCGCATTGCGCGCGGCAAGTATCACTTCACCTCCGGCCTGTGCCAGCGCCAATGCGGTCTCGTAACCGAGGCCGCTGTTGGCACCGGTGACCACGGCGAGCTTGCCGTACTGAGAAGGAATATTGTCGACCGTCCTGGCGCTCACGCAGCGCTCTCCTTGCGGTGAATGGTTGAGGGCGAGCTATCCGCTTCGAACGCGCGCCACCATGGCGCTTGCAGGACGGAATCGGGGCGCACGGTTTCGCCCGGACGTGGCTGCACCAGATGCACGCACTGCTCCGCCGCCAGCGCGCGGGCGCGCTCGGCCGGTTCGTCCCAGCGGTGCATGGCGAGATCGAACGTGCCCCAGTGCACCGGCATCATCGTCTTGCCGCGCACCAGCTGGTGTGCGGCGATGGATTGCTCCGGTTGCATATGGACGTCCGGCCACAGCTCGTTGTACGCGCCGCATTCGACCAGGGTCAGGTCGAACGGCCCGTAGCGCTCACCGATTTCCGCAAAGCCCGCATGCATGCCGGTATCGCCACTGAAGAACAGCCGCTCTTGCGTGCCCAGAACAACCCACGATGCCCATAACGTCGAGTTGCCATCGCGCAGGCCACGACCGGAGAAATGCTGCGCCGGTGTAGCCGCCAACGTCAGCGGACCAAAGCTCGCTTGCTGCCACCAGTCCAGTTCCACCACACGCGCAGCATCCACGCCCCAGGCGATCAGCCGGCGCCCCACACCGAGTGGTGTGTAGAAGCGGCCGACCTTGTCGGCCAGCGCACGGATGGTGTCGCGGTCCAGATGATCGAAGTGATCGTGTGACAGCAGCACCGCATCGATACGCGGCAGCTGTGCCACCGTCAGTGCCGGCGGCGTAAAGCGCTTCGGCCCCGCAAACGGCAGCGGCGAGGCACGCTCGCTCAGCACCGGGTCGGTGAGCAGGCGCAGGCCATCGATCTCGATCAAGGTGGTGGAATGGCCGAGCCAAGTCACCTGCAACGCCTGCGACGCCGGGCCGCCCAATACGTCCGCGCGCACCGGTGTCACCGGCAACGCATGGCGCGGCTTGCGCCGGATGCCGCGGTTCGCCCAGAACTCACTCAGTACTGCAGGAAGGCTACCTGCTCGTGTATCGGCCACATTGCGAAAACGGCCGTCGCGCCAGGCGAGCGAATCGGCGAACGTGGCGTCGCTGCCCGCCGGGCGTGTCATCAAGCGCCACGCGACAAGCACGAGGCCTAGTACTACAAGGCTGGCTAACAGCATGGGAAAAACTCCGGCATAAGTAAACGATGCCGTATACTTTATGCTGGGTCGCAAAGAAAGTAAACTACCCCGTGTACTTTTCAGGAAGACCATCGTTTTGAACCGCAGCCTCAACAAGCGCAACGCCATGCTCGACGCCGGCATCGCCGAGCTCGCCGAACAGGGGCTGACCGGCGCCAGCATGGAATCCATCGCCACGCGCGCTGAAGTTTCCAAGCGCACGCTGTACAAGCACTTCCCGTCCAAGGACGCGGTGTTCGAGGCGGTGCTGGCGCTGCTGCTGGAGCGCGTGGATCCCTTGGGCAAACTGCATTACGACAGGCAACGCGATTTTGTCGAGCAGTTGCGCGAGATCGCCGAGAAGGAAATGCAGCTGATCTGCGACCCCGACTTCGTGCGGCTGAGCCGCGTACTGATGGTCGAGTGCATACGCAGCGAAGCGCAAAGCCAGAAGTTGATGGCGCAGCTTGGCGAAAAGGAAAACGGACTGTTCCGCTGGTTCAGCGAAGCCGGCGAAGCTGGCAAGCTGGGCAAGCTCGATCCGCGTGTCAGCGCCGACCTGTTCGTGGCGATGCTGAAACGCACCTATTGGTTTTCGGTCATTGCATGGCAGCCAGCGCTCGATAAACCCGCGCAAGGCCGCATTATCGACGAGGCCTGCCTCACCTTGCTGAGCCGGCTGGAGCAGCCCAGCTCGCATTGAGCGGAGTCACTTCCCCCTGCTTGCGGGTGCGAAATGAGATGTGGGTAGGTCGCGGGACGCCAACGCACTTGCAGGTTGGGGTGAGCGCAGCGATGCCCAACATCGCGCCCCGGACCACGTTGGGCATCGCTAACGCTCACCCCAACCTACTGCTCTGCGGCTTGCCTGTTGGCTCCCCCTGCTCGCAGGGAGAGGAACAGATCAAGATTTGCCGTCACTTCGCCGCTTTGGCGTCGAGATGAGGGGCGGGTGCTCCCGGGACGCCAACGCACTTGTAGGTTGGGGTGAGCGCAGCGATGCCCAACATCGCGCCCCGGACCACGTTGGGCATCGCTAACGCTCACCCCAACCTACCGCTCTGCGGCTTGCCTGTTGGCTCTCCCTGCTCGCAGGGGGAGGAGCAGATCAAGAATTGCCGTCCGTCATTTCGCCGCGTCGGCGCCGCTCTTATCGTGCGGCATCATCGCGTCACGCTTGGCCTTGAACGGGCTGCTGGCATACCACTGCGGCCATTGGCCGTCTTCGCTCAGTTGCTGGCCCAGCAAGTAGATGGCCTGCGTGTCTTCGAGGATGCCGGCGAAGTCCCAGTTCGGATTAAACACGTCGTCAGGCGTGTGGTAATGATGTTTCGTATAGTCGTCGGCCGCGGCCTGACCAGCCGCCTTGCCGCCGTTCAACAGATCAAGCCCGGAGCTGGCGAGCATCGCCGGCACGCCGACCTTGGCGAAGCTGAAATGATCGGAGCGGAAGTAGAAGCCGTTCTCCGGCGTGGTTTCCTGCGACATCACCCGACCCTGGGTTTTAAGCACAGCGCCCAGCATGTCTTCGAGCTGCGATTGGCCCATGCCGATCACCGTCATGTCGTGCGCGAGGCCGATGATCGGCAACGCATCCACCGCGATATCGGCCACCGTCTTGTCCAGCGGAAACACCGGCTTCGCCGCGTAGTACTGCGAACCCAGCAGGCCGGACTCCTCCAGCGTGGGCGTGAAGAACAGCACGCTGCGCTGTGGTGGCGTCTTCTGGTGGGCGAACGCATCGGCAAGCTCCAGCAGCATGGTCAGGCCGGTGCCGTTGTCGATCGCACCGCTGAAAACCTGATGCCCCTTGCGCGTCGGGTCGATACCCAGGTGATCCCAGTGCGCGGTGTAGATCACCACTTCATCGGGCTTGCTGCTGCCCTTCACCATCGCCAGCACATTGTGTGACTCGATGTGACTGATCTTGTTGCGCAAACTCACCGAAGCCGTCACCTGCAACGGCACGGCCTTGAAACCCGGTTTCGCCGCGTCTTTCTCGAGCTTGGCGAAATCGAGGCCGGCGGCTGCGAACAATCGCGTGGCGGCATCGCGGGTCAGCCAACCGGCTACCGGTAGCTGCGGCGAAGCATCGACGCTCGAAGGCAGGCTGAGCCGCGCTCCGCTGCCGCTGTTCTGCACCACGCTCCATGGATAGCCCGCCGCCGCATCACTGGTATGCACGATGAAGCACGCAGCGGCACCCTTGAGCGCGGCCTCGGCGTACTTATAGGTCCAGCGACCGTAATAGGTCATCGCGCGACCGTTGAACAACTTCGGATCGCCCGTGGCAAAGCCGGGATCGTTGACCAGCACGATCACCGTCTTGCCCTTCACGTCAACGCCCTGGTAATCGTTCCAGTGCCAAGCCGGCGCATCGGCACCGTAGCCGAGAAACACCACCGGCGAATTCTTCAGGTCGACGGAGGCCTTCGCCTGCAGCGTCTCGACCATCATGTCGGTGTGGTTGGCCAGCTTTGTATCTTTGCCGTTTGCGGCGATATCCAGCGTGACATCGGTGTTGATCAACTGGGTGGAATCGGCCGGTACCGTCTGGAACCACGAGCCATGGTTGCCCGGCTGCAACCCCATTCGCTTGTACTGTTCGACCAGCCAGCTGGTCGTGCGCTGTTCGTAAATCGTGCCGGGCTTGCGTCCGCCAAACGCATCCGAAGCGAGCGTCTTGTCGAACTGCGCAAAGTCGGCGGCGTTGATCTGCGGCGCCAGTGCGACCGCTGTAGGCGGTGAACTGGCAGAAGTCGCCGGCGTGGCAGCCTGAAGTGAATAGGCCCCCACACTCAAGGCGATGAAAAGGACGGACGTCATTACGCGCATCGGGGACTCCTGCACCTGGGGAGCCTCCTTTTTAGCGCGCCCACCGGCGGCTGTCCATGAATGCCGTCCAGGTTGAGGCAATCGGTGTTCTCCATCTGCTGGCCCGCGCGCAGTACAGCGATGACCCGGGCACCCGTTTTCGATAGATTGCGCATATCCCCAACCGATGCCCCGCAGCGAGAACGACATGTCCAAGATCGATATCTCGACCGTACCCCAGCGCAAGGGCTCAGGTTACCCCGCGCCGTTTGCCGCATCCGCAGGCGCGCGCATCAAGCAGGCACTGGGCAATGCCGGTGGGCTGTCCGACTTTGGCGTCAACCTCACCCGGCTCCCGCCTGGCGCGTGGTCGAGCCAGCGGCACTGGCATACCAGCGAGGATGAATTCGTCTATATCCTGTCAGGCGAACTGACGCTGATCACCGACGCGGGCGAACAGACGCTACGCACGAACGACTGCGCGGCGTTTCCCAAGAACGTCCCGGACGGCCACCACTTGATCAACCGTGGCGACGAAATGGCCATCTATCTGGAAATCGGCACTCGCTCTGCCGATGACAGCTGCAGTTACCCCGACATCGACCTGCATGTGGATGGGGATGCTGGGTACACGCACAAGGATGGGACACCTTTCAAGTAACCATCCAGCCAGGCGTGATAGCGGCCACTGCTCAGAAAGTTTGGCATGCGATGCCGCGAGGTCATCCTGTTTTCAGTTGCTCTTCCACTTCCTCGGATACCACGACGCGGTTGCGACCTTCGCGTTTAGCCCGGTAAAGCGCCTCATCGGCATGGATAAGCAACCCGCGCAGCTCGTAGCCGGATCGGGCCGTTACCGCGACGCCGAAGCTGGCTGAGATGGGAATGCCCGGCGAGTCTTCGCCGGACGAAGCCGCCGCGATCGCCGCACGGATCTGCTCGGCTCGGCGCTCGCCACGATCCAGCGCGCAATCGGGCAGCAGGATGCCAAACTCCTCGCCGCCGAGGCGACCGAAGACATCGGTCGATCGCAGGTGTGCCTGGCAAGCTTCGACAGCACTGCGCAACACGCGATCGCCTACCGCATGGCCATGCGTGTCGTTGACGACTTTGAAATGGTCCAGGTCGATCAGCACAATGCATGCATGTCGCGCCGATTTCTTGCAGTACTGCAGCAGCAGCTCGACCTCTTCAACGAAATGCTGACGGTTGAAGATGCCGGTCAAACCATCGCGCCGCGCCAGCGTCATGAAGCGCAGCTGGGAACGCTTGACTCTGTAGGTCCACAGCGCAATGGAGGCCAGAACTGTCAATAACAGGATGATATACAGCCGACTGGTTACTACCGCTTTACTGGCAAGCTTCTGTTGCAGCTGGAGTATCTGGTTCTGCTTGTTGAGAGTGTCAATCTGCAGCCTCTTCGCCATGACCTCCTGCTTAACAGTCTGGTACGCGAGCGCCTTTGCGCTTACCTCCGTCAGATAGCCCTTATCGGACGCCATGTATTTTTCGTGGTAGGCGAGAGCAGTCCCTGTGTCACCCTGTTTCTGGGCGATCAGATAGAGCATCTGATAGGCAGTGGTCCGCGGCTCGGTGTATTCGTTTTTGATGCCGCTGTTTAAAGCATTGAGTGCGAACTGTTGTGCCAGCGCAAGCTCGCCCTCCTTCCAATACGCCTGCGCCAGCACCGCATCGAACAACGCCAAAAGATTTGCGTAGTGTGCGTGCTGGACGTCGGCGTAGTTTTTTTGAAGCAGTGTAATTGCCGCCGCTGGGCGACTTTGCTGAACGTCGAATTGTGCTATTCGCGCACGAATTCCATTGGCATAAAGAACCTCGTCCACCTTGGCACAAGCATCAATGCCGTCCTGGAATTGTTGGTCAACTGTACGCAACTTTCCGCTTTTGTAGAGCGCTTCAAGCTTGTAAAATCTACTTCTGCAGATGCCTCTACCACCCTTGTCTTCCGCGAGCAGCTTGTCCGAATAGGCCTCGACCAGATCAAATTGTCCAGCCTCGATATAAAGCTGCGCAGCGACAGCCAAGCCTTGCCTGCGGGCATCCCTATCAGCTATCTGTGGCAATTGATCCAGCAACTGGCTTAACCGTGCGAATGCTTCCTCGTAACGCGACCCGAGTGTCAGAAGGTTGACCTCAGTGATACCCGCATGAAACCGTAAGGTGGCATCAGTGGATTTGGCGATGACCGCATTCAGCTCTGGAATCGCCGTTTCGTAGTCGCCGCGATAGGCGCCTTCCCACGCCTTGAGATAACGCAGATACAACTGCTGCTCCGAAGACAGTTTCGTCGCGCTTTCATCGATCCGCTGCACAAGCACGTCGAATTCAGCTGGGTCCGACATCTTGACGCTGTCCGCATGCCTGATTAACTGCGCAGAATCATCTGTTGCAGGCACGGCCGTCGCGGCGGCCGTGCCCACCTGCAGTACCACGAGCAATGTCCACCAAGCAAAAGATGCCTGATGCCTCTTGCCCGATCGAAGCATCGAACTAGGCTACCGAGACCACAGCACGAAACCCAAAATGTGGGGCATTCCCCCTGCCTTCGCGCGTCGGGCTCTCCTCGGCGTCATCATCCTCATCCTCATCCTCCTTGCCTGGTTCTTGCATGCAGCAGAAGACGCCTTGTCCAAGCAACGCTCCCAATTGCGAGGGATTCTTCGCAAGAATCGCCGCCTGCAACTCCAGGTCGATCTTCTCACTTACAAGCGCAAGCTCCACCTCATTCTGCGATGCATGACGCAACTGCGAGTCCCGCCCCATCCTTTCGAGAAAATCAATAATATTCGACATTGCCCGCTCCCTGACAGTTGGTTGTTTCAATTGCACACGACGATGATCGATGAATTGAATAGTGATATGTTTTTGGCAACCCAATCTTCCCTTACCGCATCAGCGCAAGACGCGAACTCAATGTTGACGACTAACTGCTTGGCCGTCAGGTTTTCTGCGGGAACCCGCGCCCACACTTCATTTACTAGCGACACGACGAAGATTCTTTTCACCAAAGCCGTGAAAGCGCTCCCCCGTCCCCTCTGAGCTCGCGCTCCAGGCTTCAATCCCATGCCGACGCCAGTCGAAGCGTATCGGCATCGTACTGCGATGTACCACAAATGCCCGCGGCTTGCAGCCGTCGCCTTATCCAGTATCACTAAGAAGGCGCCCCTTGAGGGTCGGCTTACGCTGCCGTGTGACAATATTCAGAAAGCGCGGCGCGGACTGTTCGGCGGAAAGCGGCGGACCGATGAAGCGCATGGTGCCCGGATCGGGATAAAGGCCATGGAGCAAGGCCTCATCTCCCTCTTGCAACGGGCGCAGGCGCAGCTTCTCGGCCTCCAGATCGAACGCTGATAGCTCGATCTCACTCACGCCGGCGCGACCTCATTGATGGCCGCCAGATCAAGCCCGGTAAGCCGGGCGCGAGTCCGCTGGTAGGGTTCCACGATCCCTGCGGGCGGAACAATCACTGGGCGAGCAGGTCAACCTATGCCTGCGGCAGGCTCCCAAGCGCGACCACCCGATATCGACCGACATGCAGATGGGGTGATGGGACGCCTTAAGCGCAACCATCCAGCTGAGCGTAAGGCGCAGGTCGCACAGTCTGCGCTTCGGCGGTCACGCCGTTTTCAGGCACTCTTCCACTTCTTCGGATACCACGACACGATTGCGGCCTTCACGCTTGGCCCGGTAGAGCGCCTCATCGGCATGGATAAGCAGCGCGCGCAGCTCGTAGCCGGATCGGGCAGTCACCGCGACGCCGAAGCTGGCTGAGATGGGAATGCCTGGCGAGTCTTCGCCAGACGATGCCGTCGCGATCGCCACGCGGATCTGCTCGGCTCGGCGCTGGGCACGATCCAGCGTGCAATCGGGCAGCAGGATGCCAAATTCCTCGCCGCCGAGGCGACCGAAGACATCGGTCGATCGCAGGTGTGCCTGGCAGGCTTCAACAGCACGGCGCAATACGCGATCGCCGACCGCATGGCCATGGGTGTCGTTGACGACTTTGAAATGGTCCAGATCGATCAGCACGACGCATGCGTGTCGCGCCGATTTCTTGCAGTACTGCAGCAGCAGCTCGACCTCTTCAACGAAATGCTGACGGTTGAAGATGCCGGTCAGGCCGTCACGCCGCGCGAGCTTCATGAAACGCAGCTGGGAGCGCTTGACCCTGTAGGTCCACAGCGCGATCGACGCCAGCACCATCAGTAGCAGGATGATAGACAGCCGACTGGTCACTGCAGCCTTGCTCGCGAGCTTCTGCTGGAGCTCGAGTATCTGGTTCTGCTTGTTCAGCGTGTCGATCTGCAGCTTCTTCGCCAGTACTTGCTGCTTCACGGTCTCGTACGCGAGGGCCTTTGCACTCACGGCATTCAGATAGCCCTTGTCGGCCACCATGAATTTTTCGTGATAGGCGAGAGCTGTCCCCATATCGCCCTGCTTTTTGGCGATCAGATAGAGTTGTTCGTACGCGATGGTCAGCGGCTCGGTGTATTCATCCTTGACGCTGCTGTTTACCGCGTCGAGGGCAAACTGCTGCGCCAGCGCGAGTTCGCCCTCCTGCCAGTACACCTGTGCAAGCAGTGCGTTGAACTGCGAAATAAGCCGCTGATATCGGGTAGTCTGAACTTCCGCGTAGTTTCCCTTCAGCAGCTTCAAGGCGCTGTCCAATTGGCCTTGCTGGATGTCAAAGCTCGCTGCATAGGAGCGGATCAGGTTAGCGAAGATGGGCTCAGCGGCTTTGACACAAGCACCGATGCCGTCCTCGAACTGCTGACCGACCGCCTGCATCTTGGCGCTCCTGTAGAGCGCCTCGAGTTTCAAATAGCTGCCTTTGCAAGCACTTTCCGGCGCTGAACCTTCTTTGAGCAACTGGTCCGCATAATTCGAGGCCAGATCGTATTGTCCAGCCTCGATATAAAGAAGTGCGGCAACGCCCAAGCCCTGCGTGCGCGCGTCCTTGTCGGTGACTTGTGGCAATTGGTCGAGCAACTTGCTTAGACGTGAAAAGGCCTCATCGTAGTGAAATCCAATCCCCTGCAAGTTGACCGAGGTGACACCGGCGCGAAATCGCAATGTAGGATCGGCGGATTCGGCAATGACTGAATTCAGCAGTGGCATCGCGGCCTCGTAGTCGCCACGATAGGCTAACTGCCACGCCTTGAGATAACTCAGATACAACTGTTGTTCCGGGGACAGTTTCGCCGCACTGTCGCCGAGCCGCAGTACAAGTTCAGCGAACTCAGCATGATTCGAGGTCTTGATGCTGTCCGCATGCCTGAGCATCTGCGCAGGGTCGTTAGAAGTGGGCACAGTCGCAGCGGCCGTGCCCACCACCAATACCGTGAGCATGACCCACCCGGCTAAGCACACCCGGCAGCGCCTGCTCGATCGAAGCATCGAACTAGCCTACCGACGCCACAGCGCGAAACAAGGAACTTGAAGCAGCCTCTTTGTCATCCCTCGACGGACTTTCCCCGGCATCTTCGTCTTCGTCGTCCTTATCTGGGAACTGCGCGCAGCAAACATTCACTTGCCCCAGCAATGCCTCCAGCCGTCCATGATCCTTGGCAAGAATAGCCGCTTGCAACTCCTGATCGATCTCTACCGCTGCCAAAGCATGTTCCAATTCGCTCTGCGAACCGTGGCGCAACTGCGCGTTCTGGCCCATCCTTTCAAGAAAATCGATGACGTTCGACATTACCTGCCCCCTGACAGTTGGTTGTTTCGATTGCGTACCACGATGATCGATGAGCCGACCAAACGCGTTTTGACCAGAGCCCCTCAACCTGCACCTCATCAACGCAAGGTACGAACCCCACACGGATGTTCAATCGTTCCACCGCCGGACATTGCGCCGAAAACCGCACGCATATTTCCTGGATGGGTGACACGGCGAAGATCCTTTTCATCAATGCCGTCAACGCTTCCCTCGCAAACCCCTTCGCGCGCGCCTCAGGCCTCAATACTATGCCTACTTCCACTCGAAGAGCATCGGCATCGTAACGCGATGTGCCGCAAATGCCCACGGGCTGCAGCGTGGCCTTGTCCAGCATGGCTAGAAACCGCCCCTTGAGGGACGACTCACTCTGCCGGGCCACTATCCTTTGAAAGTTGTTCGAGGCCTGTTCCATTGAAAGCGGTGGGGCGATGAAGCGCATAGTCTCCTGATCGGTATAGAGCCCGTGGAACAAGGCCTCATCGCTTGCATTTAGCGGACGCAAACGCAGCCTCTCGGTCTCGAAATCGAACGCGAATGGCTCAATCTCGCTCAAGCCGCTGCGACCTCACTGGCGACTGCCAGATCAAGCGCGGCAAGCCTTGCGCGGATCTCGACATCGGGCTCCATGGTGCGAGCGGGCGGGATGACGATGGTGTCAGGCATCCCGATATCGGCCTGCGGCAGGCTACCGAGCGTGACCCGCTCGATCCGCGGCTGCTGGATCGGCAACGTCGCCGTGCGATAGATAATCACTTCGTGATTCAACGGATAGTCGCGCGCGAGCACATCGACCAACACCTGGCGGTAAGCCGCGCCAGTGGAGAATCGCGCCAGCGATTGATCACCCGCCAGCCCCACCTGCCACAGCACCAAGTAGGCAGTCGGGTCGATGCGTCGCCGATTGAGCATCAGCTGGCTCGCTTCGAAATGCTGGCAGCCAAATCGGCCTGGATCAATGCCGAGATCCGCGTACAAGCAATCTTCAGCCGAAATGCCTGGTTCCATATGGGCGCGATAGCCCTCGCTTCGCGCGACTTCGATGGATTTGTGCGGCGCCCACGCAAATACACCCGGGTGGCCGTAAAAAACGCCGCATACCTTCTTGCCCGCGCGCACCTCAGTCAGGATGGCTTCGACCATCTGCCGGTAGGTCTGCATTCGCGACTTTCCCTCCTGGTAGAACGGCTGGAGGCTGCGTACGTCCGGATGCATTTCACTCAGCCACAATTCCACGATGCCGTCGGAAAGCCCAGCAAAAACCACATCCGACTGTTCTATATAGCTGCGTGCCAAGGGGCTGATATGGGAGCCCAGCGTCATGCCAAGACCCACGCATACGAGGCTGCCGGTTAAATCGGTGGAATTCATTTTGTCTGCTTGCTCATCGCTGATCTGAAGACCCGAAGGCACTTTTGTTGCGCGCGCACGTTGTCGCCCAAGCGTCGCCTTGAACGCTCGAATCATTTAAGTGAAATCCCCGCGTTAGCTGCCATCCCTGTTCGCCAATGCCGTCCGCTCCATGGAAGGTACCCATGAAGGCGAGGTCCAGGCAAGTGCATCTTTCCCTGAACCCGCTTACAGCTAACTATCCACCAACCGCCAGCGCCCAAGGACCTCATAGCTACCCTGCCCGATCACGCTATGAACGAGCACGAATTCCGTCACCTGCCACGTGACAAGTGCGATAGCCGCAGGCTCCAGCATGGCTCCGTGGCTATAGGCCAGCGTGACGTGTGGGGTGAAGCTGCGCTCGAGGTGACCACCCTGTCCGGCCAGCGCCAGGGCGTGACTCAGCGACTGCCACAGCTGCTGCATCGGGGCGGGAACCTCCGCACTGCGCAGCACGCACGGCGGCTCGCGTCCGCGGAAACTGGCGGCGCTGTCCAGCGCCCATGCGAACGGGGCGGCTTGGATCTTGTCAGCGGCAGCTATGGCGCCGTCGACCAGGGTGGGCCGCAGAGCGGCGTGATCACCCAGAAAATTCAGGGTTGCGTGATAGCGGTTCGGGTTGATCCAGCGGGCGCGTAACCCGGAATGGCTGGTCCTGAGTGCTTCTGCCGCCGCTGCAAGCCGGGCGCGGGTGGCGTCGTCGGGCATCAGCGCGAAAAACAGCCGGTGCAGCTCGGTGGAGGCAATGCGACCGCCGAGCAGATCGAGCTGGCGGGTTTCGGGTTGGGTTTGTCGGATGGGCATGCGGGATTATGTAGCACGGGCGGTGCGTTGGAGAGCAACCCCATCCCTGCGTTGCCCTGCCAACAGGGGAAGGAGCAAATCGCGGTACGGTGGTTGAGATGAGCGTGAGCGAATTCCAACACCGTTGCTGCGGGAGCGTTGGGCTTCGCTGGCGCTCACCCCAACCTACGTGGTGATTGCAGGCTCGCCCACGATTGCATTGACCCCGCAATGACAGTTCATGCCGTAGGATGGCGGTGTTTACGCACTTCTCTTGCGCCTTGGCGATCATCGCCGCTTCGCTCCCTCTCATGCTCGATCCCACCCACCGGGACGACGCCATCACGGGAGCGCCCATGCCTGGTTACACCACCCGCGAACTCACGGTCTGCCTTGGCGGCCATGACTACCGCATCCGCGCCTTGAGCGATCTGCAGCAGTTTGCCGACCCGCACCAGCTTGCCGATCGCGCCGGCATCTCGTCCGCGCTGTGGAGCCTGTTTGGTCAGGTGTGGCCATCGGGCCGCGTGCTGGCCGAGGCCATGTGCACGCACGATATCGCCGGCAAGCGCATCCTCGAGCTTGGCTGTGGGCTGGGCCTGTCCAGCCTGGTGCTGCAACGGCGACAGGCCGACATCACCGCCAGCGACCACCATCCGCTGGCCGAATCGTTCCTGCACCACAACGCGGCGCAGAACCAGCTGTCGACGATCGGCTACCGCGACCTGCGCTGGGAAGTACCCGATGTCACGCTGGGGCGTTTTGACCTGATCATTGGCAGCGACATCCTTTATGAAAGCGGACATGCCGAACTGCTGGCCGCGATGATGCTGCGCCATGCCCTGCCTGACGTCGAAGTGCTGATCACCGACCCGGGCCGTGGCAACAGCACGGCGTTCACCCGCGCGCTCAATAGCCAGGGCTATGTGGTCACCGAACTGCGTAGCCGGTTCGACAAGCACGACATCGCGCCGTTCCGCGGCAGGCTGCTCAGCTACCGGCGCGGCGACGTGATGGCGGGTGGAGTTCCGTCGCGCGGGCATTGAAGCTGCCCATGCCCCCCCTAAAACGAGAAGTGCCGCCGATGGCAGCACCTCATCTCGCTGAGTGATATTGAAGAACTCACCAGGCGGAGCGTGCAGCTCAAGCTGCACGCCCGGGATGCCGATAATCAATGACGATGCTTGTCCGCGTCACGCTGGGCATCGGCCGCCTTGCCCACTTCGTCCTGGAACTTGCCGACGTTCTTCTCGACCTTTCCAGCCACTTCCTTGGCCTTGTTGCCGGTGACCTTGCCAACGACTTCCTTGGCTGTGCCCTTGATTTGGTGCTTGGTACCTTCGATACGATTATGATCCATGCGAAATCTCCGACAGATGACGACTGCGGTATTGCAGACGCTTTCAGGTATAGGGATGCCTGGGTCGACAGTACGTGACCATGCTGTTTGCACGATGTTTTGCTGAGGCTTGCGTTCAGCATTCGCACTAGCGACTGACTCGCCAGCGCACCACACTGGAACGATCTGCACCATTTCTGCTCAAAGGGGCCTGGCGTCACAGTGAGCCGGCGAGAGCAACGTATGCCCACCAGGCGGACGCATTGGCTGGATTGTCGCGCTCTATTTCACCACTCGGCACGGTGTGTGCTTGGTAGCACTTATCTTTGCCAGGTAGCACGATGTTCACGATGGAAAAAAACGCCTACACGCCCTTGCACAAAGTCATGGACCTCTTGCTCGACACGGTCTGCCTTGTCGACGCCGAGGGGCGCTTTGTGTTTGTCAGTGCCGCGTGCGAACGCATTTTCGGCTACACACCTGAGGAAATGATCGGCCGGCAAATGCTCGATATGGTGTTTCCCGAGGATCGGGCGAAGACACTGCAGGCAGCCTCCCGTGTCATGGGCGGGCATCTGCAGCTGCATTTCGAGAATCGCTATGTGCGCAAGGATGGGCAGGTCATCCATATCATGTGGTCGGCCCGCTGGTCGGAAACCGATCAGCTGAGGATTGCCGTAGCGCGCGACGTCACCGAGCTCAAACGCGGCGAATCCATGCGGGCTGCGCTGCACAATATTTCCGAAGCCGCACATTCGGCTGAGGACCTGCTTGCGCTGTTTCGGCGCATTCACCAGATCATCGGTGGCCTGCTGCCGGCAGCCAATTTCTTCGTTGCCCTTTACGACGAGAAGAATGACGAGCTGAGCTTCCCCTACTACGTCGACGAGCACGAGGACGCACCCGCACCGCGAAAACTCAACTCCGGCACCCTGAGCGGGGAGGTCATCCGTACCGGGCAGGCGCTGCTTTTGACACCTGACACCAAGCCCAGCCTGCACGAACGCGTGGGGCCGATTGTCGGCAAGCCATCGCTGGACTGGCTTGGGGTGCCGCTCACCTCGCAAAAGGGCGTCATCGGCGCGCTCGTTGTGCAGACCTATTCCGGCGACGTGCGCTATACCGAACAAGACAAGGCATTGCTGCAGTTTGTTTCGACCCAAGTGGCAGCAGCGATCGAACGCAAACAGGCCGAAACCTGGTTACGCCACATCGCGCGACATGACGCGCTGACTGATCTGCCAAACCGTGGATTGTTCAACGACCGCCTGCGGGATGCGCTCACCAGGACCGCGCCGTCCGACGATCGACTGGCCCTGCTCTACATCGATCTGGACCGGTTCAAGCAGGTCAACGATACCTTTGGCCATGCCACCGGGGATCTGCTGCTGAAGGAGGTAGGTCATCGCATCAGGCACTGTGTACGCGAGTCGGATACGGTCGGACGGATCGGTGGCGACGAGTTCGTGGTGCTGCTCAACCCCGTCAAGCTGCCGGAGCACGCTTCGATGGTCGCCGAAAAGATTCGCGCCTCCCTCAACCTGCCCTTCCAGCTGGCCGAGCATCACGTGCAAATCTCCGCCAGCCTCGGCGTAGCCGTCTATCCGGAGCATGGCGATGAGAAAAAACGACTGATCCGGCATGCCGATAGCGCCATGTACCGCGCCAAGAAAATGGGCGGCAACCGATTTCTGATGGCGCCGCTGGAAAGCGCCTCCGACGATGAGGGTCGCCCCTCTGGTAACGCCGTGATGGCGGGCCGTAGCGAAAGACTGACATAGAGGCAGCTACCCCCGGCCTCATCAAGGCACCTCGAATAACCGGTAACCCAGCTCGCCATCTCTGCGAGGCAGCGTGCGCTTTCCAACGGCGAAGCAGGCATTTGCCCGTCATTCCTGCGAAGGCAGGAACCCAGCGCCCTTGCTCTCCCATCGCTCACCGCTATCCCGTGCCCCATCGGCCGCGCCTGTAGCTCCCACCCGCCACGTATTGCTTTAGATACGGTTGCGATATATCTTTACGACACTCTCACGATATATCGGAACTCACCATGCGCATGCGCAACCTGTTTTTCAACGCCCTGCACCACCACCATCATCACGGCCATGCCTTCGGACACGGCGAAGGCTGGGAGGACAACGGACACCACGAACGTCATGCCGGACCGTTCGGTGGGCGTCACGGCGGCGATTTCTTCGCCGACTGGAACGAAATGCGCGGTGGCGGCCGCGGGCGCGGCGGTGGCCGCATGTTCGGCCACGGCGATCTGAAGCTGTTGCTGCTGGCGCTGATCGAACAACAGCCGCGCCATGGCTACGAGCTGATCCGCATCATCGAGGACATGTTCCACGGCCAGTATTCGCCCAGTCCCGGCGCGATCTATCCCACCCTCACCATGCTCGAAGAACTCGGCTACGCCGAAGTGACGAACGAACAGGGTGGCCGCAAGCTGTATGCGATCACCACCGCCGGCCGTGCCTACCTGGACGAGAACCGCGGCGCGGTGGAGGCGGTCACCGCACGCACCGAACACAGCGCGAAAATGGCCGCAAAGATGGCTGCGCCGATGAATGTGCGCAAGGCGATGCATGCACTCAAGCATGCGCTGCTGATGCGCGCCAACGATTGGAGCAAGGCCGAGGCACAGCGCGTGGCCGACATACTGGAGCACGCCGCCAGCGCCATCGCCACCGGTGAACGCCGTGAGTGAAGCGGACAGCGCCGCACTGGTGGCGTGGGAAGCACGCTGCAAATCGCTGGGTCTGCTGATGACCGCGCCGCGTCGCGCCATCCTCACCGCCATGCTTGGACTCGAGCAGGCGCACGATGCGGTCACGCTGCTGCAAGCCGCCCGCGAGCACCATGCGGGCACCAGCATCGGCACCATCTACCGCTTCCTGCGCGAGCTGGAGCAGCGCGCACTGGTACGCACCGAGACACAACCGCACAGCCGCTGCCGCTGGCGTCTGCGCGACTTGCCTCTGGATGCAGCTGAGCAGACGCCCGATAACATCCGCGCCATGCTGCAGCAGATGCAGGGCTTTCTGCGCGAGATGGAGAAGCTAGGGTTTGCCGAGGCGTTGCAGACGCCAAGCCCCACCGTCGCGTCACCTGCAACCGGCCAAGCCCATCACGCCTCGACTCGCCCCGCCTCCGACGCCATGCGGGAGATCGCCGAACGACTCGGCTACCGACTCGCGTAACAACCCTTGCACACCCAACTGTAGCCATCGCCACCGCCCTCACTTTCCGCCATGCGCGGATCGAGCAGAGCCTTTAGCCGGCACCTTGTCCCACCCATGGAGATATTGCCGATGACACCTCATACCCATCGCAGGATCCGCCACACCGTGGCCTTGCGTACCCTGGAAGTGCTGCGCGTCGAGCAGCTGACCCCGCACATGCAGCGCATCGTTTTCGGTGGTGCTGAATTGCATGGCTTTGTCAGCGCCGCGCCGGACGACCACGTCAAACTGTTCTTTCCCAACAGCGCCGGCGAAATCGTCAGGCCGGTGCTGGGGCCGAATGGGCCGGAATATCCGCCTGGCCGTGAATACTCGCCGATGCGCGATTACACCCCGCGCCACTACGACCATGAGCTCAATGAACTGACGGTCGACTTCGTGCTGCACGGCGACGGTCCTGCCTCCATTTGGGCGGCCCAGGCCAGGCCCGGTCAGCAGATCGGGGCGGGCGGACCGCGTGGCTCGTTCGTGGTCGCGGATGATTTCGACACCTATGTGCTGGTAGGCGATGAAACCGCCCTGCCCGCGATCGGTCGTTGGCTGGAAGAAATGCCGGAAGGCGCGCACGTCGAAGTGCTGGCGGAAATTCCGCAGGCGGACGATCGCCAGTCATGGCGCTCGCGCGCGCATTTCAACGTCACCTGGCTGGAACGCAACGGCACCAGCGCCGATCACAGTGGCCTGCTGGAACAAGCATTGCGTGAGCTGTCCACTCCAGTCGGCGACACCTTCTACTGGATCGCCACCGAATCGCGCCGCACCCGCAGCATGCGCCAGTGGCTCAGCGAAGAACGCGGCGTGCCAAAGGATTGGCTGAAGGCGAAGGGATACTGGAAGGCCGGCGCGGATGAAGACGACGAAGATGATTGAGCCGGCGCATAAAGCTCGTCGCGCAAGGGGGACTCAGCCCCCTCGCTCGTCACGTCATCGCTTTCGAATGGCCCTTGATACCCGCCATGGCAATCGCCGCAGCGCCGAGCAACAGCACGATGGAGATCAACGCTGACCAGTGCAGACCGGTGACGATATTTTCCTTGTGATCTCCTGCCAGGGCACCGAAAAGCGCAACGCCGATCGCTCCGGCAGCCTGACGGGCTGCATTGAGCACGGCAGAGGCGACGCCTGACGATTCCTTGTCGACGGCGGACAGCACGGTGTTCGTCATCGCCGGAACGCCCAGACCCATACCGGCAGGCAACAACGCGAATGCCGGCAACATCAGCCAGTAGGAACTGCTTGCGCCGAGTAGCAGGAACAGTGCGAATCCGGCCGCGTCGATGAGCGCGCCAAAAATCATCGGGAGGCGCGCACCCGTGCGCGCTACCAGCCATCCGCTGAAAATGTTGACGCCAAAAAAAGTGGCGGTCAGCGGAAGGTAGGCAACGCCCGTGCGCACTGCGCTGTAGCCATGCACGGTCTGTAGATAAAGACTCAACAGGAACACGACGCCGTAGTAAGTCATGTTCACTACGACGCCGTAAAGAGTGGCTGCGGTAAACCCCGGCGCCTTGAAGAATCGCAACGGCAACATCGGGTGTGGACTGCGCGCTTCAGTCCGCAGGAACAACCCACCGCTGATCAGCGCCAGCGAAAGACAGCCCAGCACGAACGGATGGATCACACCCAGCGGGCGTGCCTCGATGACGCCGGTGATCAGCGCAGCGAGCATGACGATGGCGAGGATCTGGCCGACCATATCGAAGCCACCGCTGTGTTCTTTGCAAACGGTTTCCGGCAGGCGGAACGTCAATGCAGCACCGATGACGCAGATGGGGATATTGACGAGAAAGATGCTTCGCCAGCTCGCTACACCAAGCAGCAGGCCGCCAATGATCGGGCCCGACGCAATGGCGATACTTCCAGCAGCGGTCCACCAACCGATGGCGCGTGCCCGCGCCGCAGGTACATGCGCCGAAGCATGGCTCAGCAAGGCGAGCGAGCTGGGAAGCATCGCCGCCGCGCCGATGCCCTGGATCGCACGACCGGCGATGAGCAACGTCGCGTTGGTTGATAGGCCGCATCCCAGAGAAGCAACGGCAAATAGTGCGAGCCCACACAGATAGACTCTGCGCGCGCCGAAGCGGTCGCCCAAATAGCCCATGCTGAGCAGCAGCGCGGCAAAGGTCAGCGCGTAAGCGTCAACGACCCATTGCAGCATGGCGATATCGGCGTGAAGTTCGCTCGCGATGCGCGGGAGTGCGACGTTGACGATGGTCACATCCAGTTGCACCAGCGCGAAGCCGAAACTCGCCGCGGTGGTCACCCACCCTATCGTATTGTCACGCTGGGCCATCCGAGCTTCCGTTTTGCGTTGGGGACGATCGACATCCAGACGTCGATATCGGTGATCAAGGCTCAGCGATATCGACGTGCTTGAACGGTGTAGTCGGCATCAACAAGCGCGTCGCCAACCGATCGCTGATCGCTGTGCCTGACGAGAAAACGCGCCACTCCAATCAACGTCGCGTGCACAATGGGTGATCCAGGCCAGCCATGGTCTGCAGCAATCGTCGACGCAGCGGCTCCACTTTGACTAGCTCAGGCATCAAGGTATTGCGCAGCCAACGCAGCGGCGCCGGACGACCGCGCATGATCCGCGTCAGCGCAGCCACGCGACGCACCACCTGGCGATGCACGGGTTGGCGCAGCTGTGCGTATTCCTGCATCCGCTCGAGCTTTCCATTCAGTGCGTCGAACGCACAGTCGGCGAACACATACGCGTCTTCCATGCCGAGATTCATGCCGCGCGCACCGAGCGGCGAATGGATATGCGCCGCATCCCCACCGAGCGCGACGCGGCCCACGCTGGCCTTGCCGGCCAGCCGGTGCGCGATATGGAATTGCGATTGCCAGATCACCTCGCCGGGCACGCTGCCATACGGCAACTGTGCCAGCGGATCCACGCCGTTGCCGATCACCCGCCATATGTCCGCCTGCAGATGCATCACGAACAGAAAGCCATCCGGCTGCAACCCGATGTGTACGCGTTGCGGATCCAGCGGCGTGTCCAGCCGCACATCCCATAGCAGCCATGGCTCGGGCAATGCGCTGCCCGCAAAATCGACACCCAGCGCATGTCGCACCACGCTGCGCGCTCCGTCTGCGCCGAACACCAGCGGCGCCTGCACCATCTGCGTGCTGCCGTCGGCTTGCTGCAAGGTCAGTGTCACCTGCTGCGCATCCTGCTGAAGCGTCTGCAGGCTCAAGCCACGTTCCACATGTACGCCCAATGCTTCCAGCGCCTCGTTAAGCAGTGCTTCGGTGCGCGCCTGGGCCAGGCCGATCGGCAACTGCGGCAGCTCACCCTGCAGGTCGACCGACACCACTTCACGGTTTCGGCGATGCATCGCCATCCCCTGCACCGCCCAACCTTCGGCGATGATGCGCGCCGCCACGCCGGTGTCCTTGAGCATCTCCAGCGAGCGCGGATTCACCAGCAATGCCTTCGAAGTGGTTGTGGGTTGTGTCGCGGCATCGACAATTCGCACGGGTACGCCGCGACGAGCGAGAAATAGCGCGGCGGCCAGCCCGGTCGGACCGGCCCCGATGATCATCAACGGCGCCTTGGCGGAAGCAGTCATATGAGGAGCATCCGTGGGGCGATCGGCTTAAGCTACCTGAGTCGGCCACCGATGGAATATGTCGATTGTCAGGATGCTGCGGGCGGCTTCCAGACGAGCTGCGCTTATCTTGTTTCGATTAACAACAAACTCACGCCGCGGCGACGTCGCTACAACAGAAGTTGTGCTTACAACTGGCTTGGCTGCGCGGCAACCTCGCGTTCGCGCCATGCCCGCCCTCGCGAGGTAGAACGTCGAAAGCGGAAGGAGTGTTTCATGAAAAACCGTTGCGTATTCTGCACACCCGACTTGCTGGTTGCGCAAGCCGCGATGGATGCGGCGCGGGAGGCCGGCATTGCCGACAAAGACATCTCGCTGATTGCCCGCGAAGACATCGAAATGCAAAAAATCCCCGAGCATCGTTTGAAGGAACACCACGACGTCACCCCATCGGCCGTGCGCGGCATTGCCTGCGGCGGCGGTAGCGGCCTGTTGCTCGGACTGATCGCAGTCGCCATACCACCGCTGGGCCTGACGCTCGCTGGTGCCGGCGCCATGGTCGTTGCCGGCGCCGCGATGGGCTGCTGGACCGGTGCGCTGGTTGGCTTCGACGTCGATGATGCAATCAGTCGCAAGTTCAAGGACGAGATTGCCTCCGGCTGCATCCTGGTCGTCCTCGACGGCGACAAGGAGAAACTGGCGCTGGCCAAACCCTTGGTCGAACGCACCGGTGCCATCCCGTTACCGTTCAAGGCGCATACCGCATTGACCTGAGCAAAGGAGACGCCCCGGCACCCAGGCGATCAGAGTAGCGTCAGCAGCAACGGCACGATGATGCCGGCGAGCAGGACCATCGCGATGCGCTTTCCGTGGCGAGTGAAGCGATACGCCATGTAGAGCCCGGTCAGCGTGGACAGCATCAGGCTCAATGCCACCAGCGCGAAGAATATCTTCATCGGCAACAAGTTCTTTTTCGGCCTCGCACCGGCGTTGTCGGCGGGACCGTTGGACACAGGGGGCGTCCGGGCATCGGTTACCGGGTTCGCCTGTGATGGGACCGCGGCGGCCTCCGCAACGTGCGCTTCTGTACCGGGCGTAGCCGTCTCTGCCGGATGCGGCCGCCGCGGCGGCATCACGGTTGTCTGCTTCTTGTGCAATTGCGCCAGGGTCGCCAGCCATGCCGGCGGCGTATAGCTGCTGCCGCGGGTCGTCTCATGCAGGCTGAAGGTCTGCATGCCTCCGGTGAACGCAAAAAACAGCAGCATGGGGGCGGTGAACACACCAAGATAAAGGTGAATCTGACGGATCCATTTCAGGAAGCTGTGACCGGCGGACATGAGAACCTTTCTCATTTGGATGAGCGCGGACTGTAACGGCAATCAGCCGATATCGCCAATCACCGAAACCCACGGCGTCGCCATATCCCTTGACGCAAGGCCCTCCGCACAACGGCAATGACTTGGCCGTGCCCACGGGGAGCCGCTAGAGTGCTCTCCCAGAGGAAGTCTCACCTCACCGCAAGAATCGATGTCGATGCCACTCAACCGGAGCGATCCATGATGAGCATGCGTCATACCGCCCTGTCCGCGATCCTGTGCGGGGGATTTGTTGCCGGCACCCTGGATGTCGGTGCCGCGGCACTGATCAACATGATCAGTCCGATCGTGATACTCAAAGCCATCGCCAGCGGCGTGCTGGGCAAACCCGCATTTGCCGGCGGCGCGTCAATTGCGGTGCTGGGACTTGGCCTGCAATGGGCCATGTCACTGCTGATCGCGGCCATTTACGTATTCGCTGCGCATCGACTCCCTCGCCTGATCCTGCGCTGGCCGACCTGGGGTGTGGCCTATGGCGTGGCGATCTTCTTCGTCATGAATTACGTGGTGAGGCCGCTGTCAGCCGCATGGCCCAAGACGCACTTCACGCCCGCGCAGTTCGTCGAGAACATGTTGGCCATGTTCGTGTTCGGCCTGATCGTGGCGTTTTGCGCGCATGCGTTTTTCGGCCGCGCTGAAAGTCCGTCTCGACATGGCTAGCCGATCGTGATTCCACATTTCAGCGACCATGCCGCCAACGAGCGCACGTACCTGGCCTGGGTACGCACGGCAATCACCGTCATGGCGTTCGGCTTTTTGCTGGAGCGCTTCGACATCTTTCTTTTCTATGCCAGCCACGCCGCCGGTCAGACGGTCTCGGGGTTGCATTTGCACGCCTCCGAGTGGCTTGGGCTGCTCTTGCTGCTGTTCGGCGCCTTCGTGGTGCTGCTTGCCACGTATCGCTTCAACCGCAATCGCAAACTTATCGACAGCGACAACATCTCCAACTATGGCGGCGTGCTGCTGGAACGGTTGATGACCGGACTGCTGATCCTGATGGCGGTGTTTCTGGTGGTGTATGTGGCGCGACAGATCGTTGCGCTGGATTGAAGCCGTTCCGTCGCACCGGCTGCACTACCAGCGTTGGGTAGCGGTGATCGAATCGACAGGAGTGCGTGGTCCGCAGACCGTGGGCCGATCGCCCCGCCATTGACGATAAGGTCGCGTCGCCTTCACAACATCAAGCGCGAGAATGACGCCTCGCCCGAACATGGATCCACCCGTCGGGTCAGCGTTGCTGGCCGTTCACCTACGATGACATCGGTGCACACGGAATGCAGTGACTTGTCTGGATTTCGGCTCGAGTTGGCGGGTAAACAGTGACACTTATTCTGCGACGTGCGGGGATTATCGTTGCGCTGGCAATGCTCGGGCTTACGCTCGGAGCATGCTCCGAGCTGCGTACTGATTTCACCAAGCGACCGTCGAAGGCGTTGCCGCCGGCAACCAGCACACCAAGCGGGCATTACATCCGATCCGAAGTGGACCAGCATCAGGGGCAGTCCGGATTCCGCCTGATGTCGAACAACAACAATGCGCTGATGAGTCGCATCGCGCTCGCCGATCACGCGCAACACTCCATCGATCTGCAGTACTACATCTTCGACAACGACGCGACCGGGCGACTGGTGGCACAACACCTGTTGGCGGCTGCCGACCGTGGGGTACGCGTGCGCATCCTGCTCGACGATATCAATGTGCATAATGAGATCGACATGCTGGATGCACTCAATGCGCACCCGAATATCAAGGTCCGATTGTTCAATCCGTTCCACACGCGCAACCCATCCATGCTGTCCAAGATCACGCAGTTTCTGTTCGATGCGCGTCGGCTCAATCACCGCATGCACAACAAGTCGTACATCGTGGACGGCAACGTGGCGATCGTCGGGGGTCGCAATATCGGCGACGGCTATTTCGACGCCGGCAGTGAAACGAATTTCCGCGACCTTGACCTGATCGCGATCGGACCGGTCGTGAAAGAGGCATCGCATGCGTTCGACGAATACTGGAACAGCGATGCCGCCTACCCTGTCACGGCCTTTCGCGGCAAGCGCGCCAACGGCTACGATCTAGCGCGACTTCGGGTGGATCTCACCCGCGATGCGCGCGCATTCGCGCAGTCCGATTATGCGCAGGCGACGCTGAGCGTGCTTCCCGACGGCCCCACGGCAGATCGCCCCGGCACGTGGTTCTGGGGCTCGGCCACGCTGGTCGCCGACCAGCCGGAAAAGATCGACACCACGCAGGATCAGCCGTCGCTGCGGATCGGCCCGCAAATCAAGTCGATGATCGACCAGGCGCAGCAGCACGTGTTGCTGATATCGCCCTACTTCGTTCCCGGAGAAAGTGGTACGCGCTATTTCACCAACCTGGCGGCGCGTGGCATCAGTGTGAGCGCGCTGACCAACTCGCTGGCGTCCACGGATGAGCCAGCTGTGCATGCGGGATATTCGCGCTATCGGTATGCGCTGCTCAGAGGTGGCGTGCAACTCCACGAATTGCGGCCCACCCCTGGTGCAAGACAGCCGACGACGGCGAAGGGAACATCGTCCGGCATCAGCCTGCATGCGAAGGCTATCGTGGTGGACGAGCAGTGGGTGTTCGTCGGCTCGATGAACCTGGACCAGCGCTCGAAACTGCTGAACACCGAGATGGGCATCATTGTCGATTCTCCGCAGCTGGCGAACGCAGTGACACAGTTTTTCGATACCGCCATCCTGCCCGCGAACGCCTATGCCGTGGTGCTGGGCGCGAAGGGCACGTCTCGTGCGGGAGAGATGCAATGGCAGACGATCGATGACGGCAAGCCGGTGACCTATGACCGCGATCCAGAGGCCACCGCGAAACGTCGGCTGGAAGTCTGGTTCCTCAAGCTGTTGCCCATTGAGGGAATGCTCTAGCGATGTGTCGGAGCGTGCTTGTCGCAATCAGCTTTCCTGCACCTCCCCGACACACTGTTTGTGCTCTGCTAGCTGCTACAGCCTCATGACGCGTTGCTAGCGAATGCATGGCAACGCCGAATCGATCTTTCGTCAGCAAGGGGCTGCGAGGTGACGTGGCTATACGAGAGCAACTTCAGTTGCAAGGACTTCGGTTGCAAGAGCCGCTTTCGTTGGGTGCCGCTGCGAATAGCAGGTTATCCGCGGTACACCTTGTCGACTATCGACTGAACAACAATCGATAGCCCGGCGCCATTTGTCATTTGGATTGTTATTACCACGCTATCGTAGACCGATGTTGTCGGCCTCCACAGGGATATCCCATGAAATTGCATGAATGTACGAATAGCCGTCTGACGATGCGATTGCGCCCGCTGCGCCGCATGGCCATCTGGACGCTTGCGGCCTGCTTCACGGCGATACCGGTCTCGTCGTTCGCCGGGGTATTCATTTCAGTCGCCATCGCGCCGCCGCCGCTGCCGATCTATGTGCAGCCCGTCGTGCCAGGCGATGGCTATATCTGGACGCCGGGTTACTGGTCCTACGCCGGTGGTGGCTATTTCTGGGTCCCGGGCACCTGGGTGCTGGCGCCTTACGCCGGCGCGCTGTGGACACCGGGATACTGGGGCTGGAATAACGGCTTCTACGTCTTCAACGCCGGCTACTGGGGCCCCCACGTCGGGTTCTATGGTGGCATCAACTATGGCTTTGGCTACGGTGGCGTGGGCTATTCGGGCGGCTACTGGAACCATGGCTCGTTCAGTTACAACCGGACCGTTATCAACAACACGACCATCAATCGCGTCAGCTTCAACGGCGGCAGGGGCGGCGTGATGGCACGAGCCACGCCACAAGAGCAGCTGGCTTTGCATGATCAGCACATGGCACCTCTGGCAGCACAGCAGCGGCAAGTCAGCATGGCCGGCCAGAATCGCGCACTGCGCGCTTCGGTAAATCATGGCGCACCGGCGATTGCCGCCACACAGCGAGCGGGTGTTTTCAGTGGAAATGGTGTGGTCAGGGCGAATGGCGCTGATCCGGTGAGGGATGCAGCGGCGGCCAGGGCAACAACAAATGTTGCCGGCTCACGCGAAGCCCGTACGAGCAACGCCGCGTCCCGCAGCAACGTGACTGCGCAACGCACCGCCAACAGCGCCCGTGCTTCCAACGTGCACACATCGAGCCCACGCACCACCAGCAATGTGGCGCATAGCAACAATGTCCAGCGGTCGGCACAGTCCAGCCATGCGACTTCGCACCCCGTGCAGCACACCAACACTGCGCATCAGACTTACGCGCGATCGGCCCCAGCCGCCCGCCCTGCAGCCCCTTCCCATCAACAGCAGGCACGCCCGCAGCCGCAGGCACATCAGCAGGCACAAGCACGTCAGCCCGCACGCGGAGGGAACCAGGGCGAGCACAAGCAGCAACACTGATACGAGCGCAACATCAGCGATACCCAAACGGGCCAGAGCGATCTGGCCTGTTTTTTCTCATCGAGCGTGGCCAGACTCTGCCGTGGCCCGGCCATCGACCCGAAGGCCGTCACGCCTTCTTCAGGAAGCAGACCTTCAACACCAGTCCCTTGATCTTTTCCGAGCTGCCCTCGATGTGCTCATTGTCACCATCGACAAGACGAATGTTCCTGATCACGGTGCCCTGCTTCAACCCAATGGACGAACCCTTCACCTTCAGGTCCTTGATTACCACCACGGTATCGCCGGCTTGAAGAATGTTGCCGTTGACGTCCCTGACCACCTGGCCAGCATCAGCCGCTTGCGTGCCCGCCACGATCGGCCATTCGTGGCCACAGTCGGCACACACGTAACTGTCTCCATCCGGGTAGGTATTTTCCATCGCGCAAAGCGGGCAAGCGGGGATGTCGGACATCGATCGGTTCTGCAGCAATCATTCGACCGGTGAGTATAGACGGTGGGTCCGGTTCGCCATTCGCACATGGCCTTCACGCGCCTGCAGTCACCTTAGCGACATCGGGGCACGCGTTATTCGGGCATACGTTACTCAGGCATGCGCCAATCTAGGGAATCGGTCATGAAAGCAAGCCAGGTTCTTGCCACTGTCGGTGTAAGCGACTTTGACGCTTCCAGTGCATGGTATGCGCGCTTGTTCGGACGAGCTCCCGACCACTGCCCGAGCACATCCTGCGCGGAATGGGAGATAACCGGCAGCGCGACGATCCAGGTAGTGCAAAAGGCTGCCTTTGTCGACGACAGGAACCGTTCGGGTTGGGCTTCGGTCGGCATCATCGTCGAACATCTGGACGACATACTTGCGGAGTTGCGCAAACGGCAGATCGATGTGGCGCCGCCGCAGATGGTGACCCATTTCGTGCGCCTTGCGCCGGTGACCGACCCGGACGGCAACCGGGTGACCTTCGTCGAGTCGATCGCCGGCTAAGGGATCGGCGGCACGCTGCGGGATCACCACATGAAGGCGCCGAGCGCCCCAGGCGTCCGGCCAAAACATCGCCGAAAGCAACCGCCTTGCGGTAAAGTCCGGGCCCATGTAGCAAGCGCGCCATCAGCCCGTCGGCATTCGACTGCGAGGCATGCGCGACAGCACCATGCCATGTTCGACAGCGATGGAGTACGCCTTGTCCGATGCTGACGCGATACCGCATGCCGCCTTTGCCATGGAGCACGCCAGCAAGCGCTACGGCAGCGTGCTGGCGCTGGACGACATCAACCTTGCGTTCAGCGCTGGCACTACCACGGCGCTGATCGGCAGCAGTGGTTCGGGCAAGTCCAGCGTACTGCGCCTGCTGCTGGGGCTGGAGTGGCCCGACCGCGGATGCGTCAAAGCCGACGGCCGCCCACTCGAGCGCTCGCAACTGCTGGCGCTGCGGCGGCGTGTGGGCTACGTGATCCAGGATGGCGGCCTGTTTCCTCACCTCACTGCGCTGGGCAACCTGGCGTTGTTGCCGCGCCACCTTGGCTGGAGTGCGGAACGCATTCGCCAGCGCGCCGAAGAACTCGCCGTACTGACCCACCTGCCGCGGGACGTTCTGGAGCGCTATCCGGCCGAACTCTCCGGCGGTCAGCGACAGCGTGTTGCGCTGATGCGTGGGTTGATGCCGGATCCCCACGCGCTGCTACTGGACGAACCGCTGGGCGCACTCGACCCGCTCGTTCGCCATGAACTGCAGGACGAACTCAAGCTGATCTTCGACCGGCTCGGAAAGACCGTGATCGTGGTGACCCACGACCTGGCGGAGGCCGCGTGGTTTGCCGAACGCCTGGTGCTTATGCGCAAAGGAAAAGTGGTGCAGGACGGCAGCCTGGAAGATCTGCGCGAACGCCCGGCCGATCCGTTTGTCACGCGCTTCGTCCAGGCACAGCGAACCTTGCCGGCAGCATCGTCATGAGCAGTGCATTGCGCATGTTGAGCGCCCTGTGTCTGTTCCTGTTGCTACCCGCGCTGGTATCGGCCGAACCTGTGCGCATCGGCTCCAAGCAGTTCACCGAATCGGTCATCCTTGGCGAGCTGGCGCAGGCGACTGCTCGCGCAGCGGGCGTCGATGCCGTGCACCGGCGTGAGCTCGGCGGCACCAGCATCCTGTGGGCTGCGCTGCTGCATGGGGATATAGACGTCTATCCCGAATACACCGGCACCATCACCCACGAATTGCTGAAGGATGTGTCGCCGGATGCCGACATCCCAACGTTGCGCGCCCGACTCAAGCCGCTTGGCATCGGCATTACTGACTCGCTCGGCTTCAACAACACCTATGCGATCGGCATGCGTGAAGATCGTGCTGCAGCCCTCGGCATCAAGCGGATTTCCGATCTTCCCGCACATGCCGATTTGCGTTTCGGCTTTTCCAACGAGTTCATGGACCGCGAAGATGGCTGGCCCGGTTTGCGTGAACGCTACGGACTAGCACAGACGCAAGTGCGCGGGCTGGATCACACGCTGGCGTATCGCGCAGTGGCAAGCGGCGCGGTGGATGTCATCGATCTCTATAGCACCGACGCGGAAATTCCCTACTACCACCTGCGCACGCTGGACGACGATCAGCATTATTTTCCGCGCTACGAAGCGGTATACCTGTACCGGCTTCCTCTGGAGCAGAGCGCGCCGATATTCGTCGCCGCGCTACAGAAGCTCGCTGGCCGCATCGACGAAAACGCGATGCGGAAGATGAACGCGGAGGTGAAGCTGCAGGGCGTGAAAGAGAATGTGGTGGTGGCGAACTTTCTTGGTCTCCGCGCCGAGAACGACGGATCCAGCTTCTGGTCGCGCTTGCTTCAGCGCAGCCTCGAGCACATCAAGCTGGTGGCTCTTTCGCTCGGGCTGGCAGTGCTGCTGGCTATCCCATTGGGGATCTTGGCGGCGCACCTGAAACGCCTCGGCCAGCTGGTGATCGGCCTCACCGGCATCCTGCAGACCATACCGTCGCTGGCGATGTTCGTCTTCATGATTCCATTGTTCGGCATTGGCACGTGGCCGGCAGTTGCTGCGCTGTTCCTGTATAGCCTGCTGCCGATTGTGCGCAACACGCACGCCGGTCTCGTCGGCATTGCACCGGAGCTGCTCGAATCGGCCGCTGCACTGGGCCTGCCGCGAAGCGTACGTCTATACCGTGTGGAACTGCCGCTTGCCACCCGCTCGATCCTGGCCGGCATCAAGACCGCCGCCGTGATCAACGTCGGCACGGCCACGCTGGCCGCCTTGATCGGTGCCGGCGGCTATGGCCAGCCGATTCTCACCGGCATCCGTCTGGACGATATCGGCCTGATCCTGGAAGGGGCTGTGCCGGCCGCGCTGCTGGCGCTGCTGGTGCAAGGCCTGTTCGAGGGGATCGAGCGATGGCTCACCCCGCGCGGGTTGCGGATCGAGGCGCGACAGTGAGCGCGCGCGCTGTACCGCGCTGAGCCAGCGCGACTTGATTGCTACACCCCCGGCCCGGCGCTCGGACAGGAGAAAAGCCGATACTCAGGTATTGGGTCTGCGCACTCCGCTGTCATCGCAAGCGGATCGTGACCAACCCTAAGCCAGGGCCCTGGCAGCGAGCAGATCGTCGATCAAAGTCGATCGCGGCGATCGCCGTTCGTCGTATTTCAGAGTGCGCGGGCATGACCCATAGCCCGCGTCCAGCCATCCACAATGCATCTGGAGAGCGAGGAGAAACCCGATGAATACCAGATTCCATCGCATAACACCTTTCCTCTGGTTCGATGACCAGGCAGAGGAAGCGGTGAACTTCTACATGTCGGTTTTCGACAATTCGAAAGTGGTGGGCACGACCCGCTACAACAAGGAAAGCGCACAGGCCTCCGGCAGAAAGGAAGGGTCTGTGATGACTATTGCTTTCCAGCTCGATGGGCAGGATTTCACGGCGTTGAACGGTGGCCCGATCTTCAAGTTCAACGAGGCGGTTTCACTCGTCGTGCAGTGCCAGTCGCAGGATGAGGTAGATCGCTATTGGGACCATCTGTCAGCAGGCGGCGATGAGAAGGCCCAGCAGTGCGGCTGGCTGAAGGACCGCTACGGCCTGTCCTGGCAGATCGTGCCCATACAGCTGATCGCGCTGTTGACCGACTCCGACCCGAACACGGCGCGCAAAGCCATGCAGGCGATGCTGCGGATGAAGAAGATCGACCTCGATGTACTGCAGCAGGCCTTGGCGTGATTCAACGACACACCTTACGGGGGCGTTGTGCGGATGCGCACGTGAATCTGCCAACCCCGCCAGTTGGGTCAGCCGGGTCAATCGTCGGCAGGCAAGTCGAACTCGGCAGACAGATCGAACTCGACGGGCCAATCGAACTCCATCGGTTCGGGAGGATCACCGATCAGCGGCCACCGGCCGATGATTTCGTGCCTGGACTGCCCGAAGAAACTGCGGATCAGCACGAATTCGTCTGCGTTCCAACGGATCGGCGGCATCGACTCCTCGACCGCATCGATCGCATTGCCACGTAACAGCGTCACATGCGGCAGGTAATTGGAGACACCCAGCACCTGCAGGCCAACATTGCGCTGGGCTTCCGCAAGGGCCACGCGCAGCTTCATCGCCAATCCGCTGGATGTGTTGTCCGCGCAGAAAACGAACGGGAAGTTGCCATCCTTGGAGGCGCTGAGTCGCACCGCCGAATCCAGCGAGATCTCGAAACCGTTGATGTGTATGGCCTCTGCCGCAGCGACCAGTGCGCTTTCCACCGACTGCCGCAGTCGCTCCGGCCGACCCACATCAACCAGCGTCAGATGGAACGCGTCGGGATCGACCGGCGAGCCGATCAGCCGGTGCGTCTTGCGAAAGCGCTCGCCAATCCGGGCAATCTCGGCCGTGGCCTTGTCGTCTGGCTTCAGCGCAAAAAAGAAATGAGTGCCCACCGCGGGCTTGTGACCATGTAACGAGCTCGAACTGGTGCGCGACTCCAAGGCCATCTCTACCTCGAGCGTTATGTGACAACAGTATTTCCCCGCGCCCATCGTACAGTGAGTGGGTGATCTGTCCCAGATGCGCTGTGCCCCGGGCACTGCGATTCGATGTCAGCACAAGTTCTTGCGGTCGCATGCCGTCAGGCCAGGTCAATTCCTGGCCGCTGGAGATGACTTATTTGTTCATGACGTCGCCAACATGCCGGCTCGTCACTTGGTTATATGCGAATGGAAAGGTCGACCTGCCTTCAAGAAGTCAGCCGCGGGGTCAGTCCGTAGGGTCGGTACAGGCCGCATAGCGCTTGCCTTCGACGCGCACGACTTCGCCGCGACCCTGCAACACGATGCTGGCGGTGTAGTGCTCCGCCGAATCAAAATCCACGCGGCCGCGACCACTCACCGGCGGGCGTCCGGAACAACTCACCGCCCAGGCCAAGGCGGTACTGCTGCGATGGGCGTCGCTTTGCTCACAGTGCGCATCGGGAACGGACAGGTTCGCGAACGCGAGCCACGGGTCCGCGCCCTCGTGCACGCAACGCCAGCGGATGGATGGATGGCCCGGCTGACCATGACTGATGACGCTCACGACGGTCTTCCACAGACCCGGCATTGCCTGAAAATCGGCGGGGTCGGCATGCGTGATCGAACCACCCACGCCAATGGCGACGAGCAACGCGAAGGCGAGACTACGGCGAACGGCAACGTCGCGGCACCGTCGCCGGACACTCAGGAGGGGGCTATTCATGGCTGCAACACTCTGTTGTGAGCCGAAGTCGGAGCAGACGTCGGCGCAATGCATGACACCAAGACACGCGAATGCCCTGCCTGCATCAGCAGGCAGGGCATGATCCGCGATTCGCTCAGTCCTTCGTCGCGACGGCGTGTCCAAAATTGAACATGTCCATCAAATTGCCGATCGCGGGCGAATTGACCGGCACATAGGGGTTATCCGACTGCGCAACCGGATTGGGCAGGTTGTCGCGGCTACGCGACGAGATCGTCTCGTCCAGGCCCCAGTTGGCTTCGACAAATTTGTCGAAGGAAACGTGATCGTAGTAGGTGTGCACGACATGACCACCCTGCGAATACTGCGAGATCACCAGCAGCGGGATGCGCGTGCCGTCGCCGAAGAAGTCGATCGGCTGCACATAGCCCGAATCGTAGTAGCCACCACCTTCGTCGAACGTCACCATGATGACGGTATCGCTCCACACCTGCGGATTGGCCTTGGCCATCTCGACGATCTTCTGCACGTAGCCCTCGAAGAGTTCGAGCTTGGACGAAGCCGGATGGCCGTCCAGAAGTCCATCCGGCTTGGCGATGGAAACAGCCGGCAACGTGTTGTTCTGGATATCGTTGTAGAGGTTGTTGATATCCTGATTGTTTGCACGAAGTGTCGGATTGGTCATGACCTGCGTGGAATACAGGAACGGATCGCAGATGTTGCAGAACGTGCCAGCCTCGCCGTTCTCCTGGCCATTGCCCCAGCCTTCACCGTAGTACTTCCAGCTCACGTTATGGCGAGTCAGCAGCAGCGCGAGGTTGTCCTGCTTGGTCGGCGGCACGGTGTACTGATCGGCACCCAGTGGTGCGGGCGTGCCGTCGCCCAGATAGCCAGGGTTGTAGTTGTTCACCAGATAGAACGCACCTGGCTTGCAATCCGTGCCGCGGAAAGTACGGTACGGCAACGACCGCAGATAGCCTTTCACCGGAGCCACGCCCGGCTGCGTTTCGTCTGCGCAGTTGACGTACGAGCCGCCACTGTAGCCATCCTGTACGTACCAGTTGTTGGTGCCCGACTGGGCATTCGGGTTCTCGACCTGGTTCGATGGCGGCGCCACTGGGTTGCCCTGCCCGTCGGCGTAGTAGATCGGACTGCCGAAGCCGAGCATGATGTGGTTGGCACCCGTACCACCCATCACCGACTGGTGGAAGTTGTCGCTGAGTGCATAAGTACGGGCTAGCTCCGCAAGGTACGGCGCATCACCCTTGGCGATGTTGAGGAACTGCATCGAGGTAGAGCCTTCGCCCGTGCTCTGATCGGTGAAACCGGCCGGCTGCGTCACCCCGTTGTTGCCTGCACCGATCGTGGTTTCCACCCACGGGAACAGATCGTTGCGACAGCCGCTTGGGTTCTTCCGGGTAGCCGCCTGGGCGCTGCAATCCAGCTGTTGCCACATCTGGAAGAAGCGGTGTACCGGGCTGTTGGCGTAGTCGTTGTAGCTGATCGATGCATTCATATCGACCGGCGCATTGGTCAACTGAGTGGGGAAACGCGTATCGACGACGTCGTTGGGAAGACCCGTGCCGCCCTCGGCGAGTTCGGCGTAGTCAGTCGTCGGCAAAGCCGGCTCGATGGCCTGCGCTTCCGCAGCTGAGGAAAAAAATGCCTGGGTCGGTGCACCGCCGGTGTTCATCGACGGCAGCAGCGAATATGGCGCGGTATGGGTCGGCGCGTTCGCATATTTGCCGGTATTCGACGCCTGCCACTGACGCGCTGCTGCAACGTTTGGACCGGGCGTGCCATCAGCGTTGACGATGCCTTCGGACAAGAGGTTGTGGACGCTCTGCCCTGCCGGCGGTGTGTAAGTGGCAAAAACGTGGTCGAAAGTGCGGTTCTCGCCGATCAGCAGAATGACGTGCTTGATCGGAGTGCGCGTGTCGCCGCTGTGATCAGCCCCAACACCCGGGTTGTGCAGCACGACGACACCGCCGGGCAGACCGTTGCGGTTACTGGTGGCGGCGGTCGGCACGTTCTGGCGGAAGGTAGCGTCCTTGTCGGGCGGGGTGGTGCTCTGAGCACTCACGACGCCGGCAAGTCCGGCAGCGAGCACGCCAATGGCGAGCGATTTGAATCGCGTACGGCCTAAATGTGTGGACATGACTAGATCTCCTGCAGGAATCCTGTAAAGGCTGCAATCGAGTGTTCCCCCTGATTCGTGGCCTGCAAGCGACTGGGACCTGCAGACCACCGGCAGTCTGGTCCGCGCAGATGACGCAACGTTGGCAGTGACACGACAATGCGCGAGTCCCGCATGACAGTGCGGCGACAGCGCGTGATCCTGTGCGCTGGCTCACCAAAAGTGAAACCGGCGCGTCTTCGCCTGTTCGCGATCTCCACGTCGCTCGCGCCGCTGTGGCGAGCACATCAGCTGCTATGAGCACACTGGCTTTGCTTCTTCCCCTGCTGGCAGGGGGAAGCTGAGTGGGGGTACTTTTGATCTTCGAACGAAGAGCAACCCCACCCCAGCCCTCCCCTGCAAGCAGGGGAGGGAGCAGACCCGCAAACAATGGCCGCCTCGCTCAGCGGCGATAGGACGCCAGCAACTGGGGATCGTCGAACAACCCCGCCGGCAGCAGATAACGCGGATCGCGTCCGGCAGCGAGCAGCTCGCGGATACGAGTGGCGGAGATTTCCAACGGAGTGACCGTCAGCTCGATCAACTTGCCGGCTGCCTTGTGGCGCAGCGCGGTAGCATCGTCGACACGACGGCCGGCGACCATCTGCTGCAATTCATTGGGCAGCACGGCGTCCATCCCTGGCCGGCTCAGCACGCCGATATGCGCCACATCGAACAATTCGCGCCAGCGGTGCCAGCTGGGCAAACCGGCAAACGCGTCCGCACCGATCAGTAGCACCAGCGGGCGCTCACCCTGCTCCGCACGCAATTCGATCAGGGTGTCGATGGTGTAGGACGGGCCGCTGCGTTGCAGTTCGCGGATATCCAGGGTCAGACGTGACTGACCTTGCAAGGCGGCGCGCAACATCGCCACGCGCTGCTCTGCCGAAGCGATGGGTGCTGGGCGGTGTGGCGGCACACTGGCTGGCAACAGGCGCACTTCGGCATCGAGCAGTTCGGCAGCTTCCCACGCCACGCTCAGATGACCCAGATGCACCGGGTCGAAGGTGCCACCAAAGATGGCGAGCGTAGAAAATGACTCTGGTGCCTTCTCTTCTTTTCGCTCTTTCATGCCAAAGCCTGTGCCATCCGCGGTTCGGCGATAGCGGCGATCAGTCGCTCCGCTTCCTGCCATGGGTCGCCGATTTCGCGGCCCTTGGCCATGCGGTCGATACGCGAGGCGCGGGCAAGGCATTGCAGCCAGTGCTCACGCGGCGCACGGCGCAACGCCTTGCGGAACAATTGTTCGCGCGCAGGCCACAGGTGCTCGATGCGTACCTGCGCGGCGAGATCGTTCGCATTGGCCAGACGCAGCGCCAGCTGCAGTTGATTGACCAGCCAGCCCATCAACGCGATCAATTCGTCACCTTCGGAGCGCAGGCCGGCGAGAATGTGCAACGCGCGGGCGCCCTCGCCAGCGAACGCAGCATCGGTGAGCTTGAATGCGTCGTAGCGGGCGCTGTCGGCAACCAGGGTTTCCATCTCGGCCGCATCGATGCGGCCCTGCCCGTGCAGCACGGCGAGCTTGTCGATCTCCTGCGCGGCGGCGAGCAAATTGCCTTCAACGCGCTGTGCCAGCAATGCCGCGGCATCAGGTGTGGCGGACAACCCGCGACTGGCGAGCCGTGCGCCAATCCATGTCGCCCATTCGTTTGGCCGGGGTGCGTTGAACACCACCATCGTGCCACTGGCATCGAGTTTCTTGCTCCATGCACCGTCGTGCTTGCTGCTCCACTCCATCGCGGTGATCAGCAGGGTGACATCCGGCGGTGGGTCTGCGCAAAACGCGTTGATCGCCTTGGCGCCTTCGATACCGGGGCGGCCGCTGGGCAAGCGCAAATCGATCAATCGCCGCGTGGCAAACAGCGACATGCTGGCGCCGGCGCGAGCCAGGTCGTTCCAGTCGAAATGCTGGCCGACATCGAGCACCTCGCGCTCGCTGTAACCCAGCTTTTTCGCCTGCGCTCGCAAGGCGTCAGCTGCCTCAAGCACCAGCAGTTCCTCCCCGGCGAGCAGATACACCGGCGCCAGGCGATCACCCGCCAGCGCCTTTTGCCACTGGCCAAGACTGAGCGGCATCAGCGTGCGCTGGAGGCAGTCGCCGGCATGGCTATTGCTGATGTGGCAGACGTCGATGTAGACGCTGGCGCCGCAACCGGCGCGGCCAGATCGCGTTTGGCTGCCGCCTGCAGACGAAACAGGATCGACTGCACCATGTCGCTAACCAGGCTGCCCTGGATCTCCTGCACTTCCGAAGCATTGCCGATGGTCTGGGTGGCGTCGTAACTGTATTCACGCGACATGCTGATGGTCTGCAGGGGTATCACCGTCCTGCCTTGGGGATCGATGAGGTCGAACCGCACCTGGTAGTGAACGGCGTATTCGGTGATAAGCGAATAGCCACCAAGGGTCAGTGTTTCCGTGCCGAACGCCGCTGTCGGCACGTTCATCTCGGCAATGCCTGCGCCGCCGTGGTCCTCGATCGTGGCACCGGAAATTTGCAGTGCACGTGCCAGCTGACGCTGCAGATCGCTGCCCGCACCGCCGCTGACGGTAAGGTGGACCCGCTTCATCGCTGGCGGCAACGCCGAACTCGCGCGCAGATGAAAGCCGCAGGCGGCCAGCGCGAGCGCTGAGACCAGCAGCAGTGAAACTTGGAACAGGCGACCGGCTTTCATGAAGCTCATGGATTTCATCCTGCGACGATGTTGACGATCTTGCCGGGTACCACGATGACCTTGCGTACGCTCAGGCCTTCCAGAAAGTGCATTACTTGCGGCTGCGCACGTGCTGCTGCCTCGGCCTCTTCTTTCGAGGCGTTGGTCGACAGCTCGATGGTAGCGCGCAATTTGCCATTGATCTGCACCGCTATGGTGAGCGTGTCACGCACCAGCGCAGCCGGATCGGCCTGCGGCCACGGCTGGTCTTCCAGCACGGCTTGTGCATGGCCGAGTACCTGCCACAGCGCGTGGCTGATATGCGGCACCACCGGGTTGAGCAGCAGCACCATCACTTCAAGCGCCTCGTGGCGCACGGCGCGCCCCTGATCGCTCTGGTCATTGAATTTGTTCAGCGCGTTCAGCAGTTCCATCAAGGCGGCGATAGCCGTGTTGAACGCATGGCGGCGGCCGAAATCGTCACCGACTTTCTGAATCGTCTCGTGCACCTGCCGGCGCAGCGCTTTCTGGCCTGCATCCAGCACCGCCGGCTCTACTACAGGATGATCCGGATTTGCCGCGTGCGTCGTGACTTCGCGCCAGAAACGTTTCAGGAATCGTGCCATGCCTTCGACGCCGGCCTCGCTCCACTCCAGCGACTGCTCCGGCGGCGCGGCGAACATCGAGAACAGGCGCACGGTGTCGGCGCCGTACTTGTCCACCATCGTTTGCGGATCGATGCCGTTGTTCTTCGACTTGGACATCTTCTCGGTACCACCGATATGAACCGGCTGCCCGTCCGCACGCAGCACCGCACCGGTGACGCGACCGCGCTCGTCGCGCTGCACATCGACCTCGGAGGGATTGATCCAGTCCTTCGAGCCGTCGGCGTGGTCGCGATAGTAGGTCTCGGCGATCACCATGCCCTGGCACAGCAGGTTGCGCGCCGGTTCATCGCTGCCGACCATGCCCGCGTCGCGCAACAGCTTGTGATAGAAGCGGAAATACAACAGATGCATGATCGCGTGTTCGATACCGCCAATGTACTGGTCGACCGGCAGCCAGTAGTTGGCGCGCTCGTCGATCTGCGCATTGGCACCAGGGCTGGTGTAACGCGCGTAGTACCAGCTCGACTCCATGAAGGTGTCGAACGTGTCGGTCTCGCGCTCGGCCGGACCACCGCACTGCGGACAAGTGGTCTTGCGCCACTCGGGATCGGCCTTGATCGGTGATTGCACGCCGGAGAACGCCACGTCCTCGGGCAATATCACCGGCAGCTGATCTTCCGGTACCGGCACGGCCTCGCACTTCGCGCAATAGATCACCGGAATCGGACAGCCCCAGTAACGCTGGCGGCTGACGCCCCAGTCGCGCAGGCGCCAGTTGACCCGGCGCAACCCGCTGCCGTCGTGCTCGAAACGCTTCGCCAGCGCATTCAGTGCCTGGCTGAAATCCATGCCGTCATATTCGCCGGAGTTCACCAGCACGCCGCGCGGCGTCCAGGCAGCAACCTGCTGAATGCTCCGTTCGAAATCCTCGACCACCCGCACCGGCGCGGAAATGTCCTGCGCGTTGATGTCGCTCCCGTCCAAGGCCGCTTGCATGGTGTCACTGTCGACACCTTGCGACAGGTCGTGCTGGATCTGCTTCAGCGCATCGAGCACCGACTGATCGACGATCACCATCTTGATCGGCAGGCTGTATTTCTTTGCAAATTCCCAGTCACGCTGATCGTGCGCCGGCACCGCCATCACCGCGCCGGTGCCGTAGCCCATCAGCACGAAGTTCGCGACCCACACTGGGATCGGCTCGCCGCTGACCGGGTGGATCGCGCGCAGGCCGGTGTCCATGCCGCGCTTTTCCTGGGTCTCCAGCTCGGCTTCGGAAACACCGCCGTGCTTCAAATCGGCGATGAAAGCGGCGAGCTTTTCGCTATCCTGCGCGGCCTTCAGCGCCAATGGATGTTCGGCGGCGATCGACAGGAACGTCACGCCCATCAAGGTGTCGGGGCGCGTGGTGAACACACTGAGCGGCTCGCTACCGCCGTCCACGCCCTCGAGCTTGAAGTGGATTTCCAGCCCCTCGCTGCGGCCGAGCCAGTTGCGCTGCATGGTCTTGACCGCATCGGGCCAGCCCGGCAGCGTATCCAGGCCATCCAGCAGTTCTTGTGCGTAGTCGGTGATCTTCAGGAACCACTGCGGAATCTCGCGCTTTTCCACCAGCGCACCGGAGCGCCAGCCACGACCATCGACCACCTGCTCGTTGGCCAGCACGGTGTGATCGACCGGATCCCAGTTCACCACCGCGTTCTTGCGGTACGCCAGGCCCTTTTTCAGCAGCCGGGTGAACATCAGCTGTTCCCAGCGGTAATAGTCCGGACGGCAGGTGGCGAACTCGCGGGTCCAGTCGATCGCATAACCCAGCGACTTGAGCTGGCTGCGCATGTGGTCGATATTCGCGTACGTCCACTTGGCCGGCGCGGTCTTGTTCTTGATCGCGGCGTTTTCAGCCGGCAGGCCAAACGCGTCCCAGCCCATCGGCTGCAGCACGTTCTTGCCGTTCATCCGCTGGTAGCGGCTGATCACGTCGCCAATGGTGTAGTTGCGCACATGACCCATGTGCAGCGCGCCGGACGGGTACGGCAGCATCGACAGGCAGTAGAACTTGGGCTTGGAGGAGTCCTCATTCACCTCATACGCGTGCTGCGCGTTCCAGTACTGCTGCGCGGCTGCTTCCAGCGCCTGCGGTCTATAGCCCTGTTCAGGAAGGCCGCCCTGTTCCGCGGCGTTGCCCTGTTCCTGGGAGTTCGGGTCTTGAATGTCCTGCATGATTCCGGCGCCGTTATGCGGTTAGCGCAGACCGGCGACAGCCGGCTGCGGTGAACTGATCAGACTAGCCCAGCGCGGGCCGGGCGCCAAGCCTGCAACCCTGTTCACGATCCCCGCGCGGCCCGCGCCGGGATCGTGAACAGGCTCTCAGGGCGCCGGGCAGGCCGCCACCTGCCCGTTGCCCAGCGAGTACGCCGCGCTGGCAATCTGCGCCGCCAATTGCCCGATCGCGCGCTGGTGACCCTGCACCAGCGCGTCGTAGCCCAGCCCGACCGTTTCGCTGACACGACTGGTGCAGGCCAGCGTGCCAGTGTGCTCACCATGCAATACCCGCACGCTCCAGCTGCCCTCGATCAGGGCATAGCTGCCCGGCTGCGAGTCGAAGCGGCGCACGTCCAGCTTGATGCGTAGCAGCGGCTTGTCGTTGCCGGGCAACCCGCTGACGTCCTGACTGTGCAGCTCGCGGGCGAGATCGGCCGACAGCGCGCCGCGCACTTCGTCACCGAGCGGGGCGATCCAGCGTTCACCATCGAGCAGCGCCACGCCCTGACCACCTTCGCGCACCACGAGCTGCGGCTGATCGACCTGCGCCGGCACGCTGACCGGCAGCAATTCGAACGGCAGCGGTGATCTGGTTGAGCTGGACGACGCAGCGGCTGCCCCATCAGCGGGTGCCACCAGGGTGTAGTAATGCATCGGTGCCGAGGCACACGCCGCCAGAGCCAACGTGGCGCCGAGGCCCAACAGGCACTTTCCTGTTCGTGTCATGCCTGATCGAATCATGGCTGGCTCCCTGTCTTGGGTTCGGTGACTGGCGTCGGCGCAGCGGTTGTGTCGACGGTAGGCGTCGCGTCCGGGCGCCGGCCCCGAATCAAGGCCTCCGGATGACCACTGAGATAATCGGTAAGCACGCGCAACGAGCGCGCCGCGCGTTGCAGCTCCTGCAGCGTACTGCCCAGGTTCTGTTGCAGTGGCGAATCCCCGGACAGCGCGTCGTTCGCCGTGCCCATGGTCTTCTGCACACCCTGCAACGTGTTCTTGAGCTCCGGCAAGGTGTTGCCATTGACCTGCTTGATCGTGGAGTTGAGCCCAGCCAGGGTTTGATCCAGGTTCTTGCCGATGCTGTCGAACGGGATCTTGTCGAGCTTGTCGACGATTTCGGCCAACTGCTCCTGCAGCTTGTCGAAGCTGCCAGGCACAGTGGGTACCATCAGCGGCTTCGCATTGGGATCGAATTCCACCTTTGGCGTGTGCGGCACGAAGTCCAGCGCGACGTACAGCTGGCCGGTAAGCAGGTTACCGCTGCGCGCCTGCGCGCGCAGGCCGTGATCAACCAGACGCCCTATCATCTGGGTCAAGTCGGGACTCTCGCCGCGCGCCTTCGCCAGCGTTTCCAGTTTGTCGTAGGCCTTGCCAAGGCGCTGCGGATAGACGACCGCCCCGACCATCACGGGGAAGCGCTGCTTCTGCTCGTCGTAATCGAGGTTGACCGACACCACCTTGCCGATGTTGATGCCCAGGAATTCCACCGGGGCACCCACCGTCAGCCCGCGCACGGACTGCTCGAAGCGCATGCGGAAGTAATGCGGCTCGCCATCGGGCGGCGCCATCGCCGTGGCCTGATCGGCAAACAACTGGTACGGGGTCAGCTCAGGTGCCGGAGTGCTGTCGTGGGGGCCGGGCGGGTCCAGGAAGGCAACGCCACCGGCCAACACCGAAGCCAGCGACTGGGTGTTGACCTTGAGCCCGTCGGCGCCCAGCGACAGATCGATGCCGCTGGCGTTCCAGAAGCGCGTGGAATTAGTGACGAACTTGTCGTTGGGGCCATCGATGAAGATACCCAGCGAGACACCCTTGCCGTCCCCGTCCAGCTGATAGGACACCACATGGCCGACCTGGATGCGCCGGTAATAGATCGGCGAGCCGATATCCAGCGAGCCGAGATCGTCGGTATGCAGGGAGAAGCTGCGACCCGGTGCACCGTGGTTCACCGAAGGAGGTATCTCCAGCCCCTTGAAATCACTCTGGGGTGCCGATGAATCGCCCACGTCGGCACCGATGAAGGAACCGGACAACAGCGTGTCGATGCCGGATACCCCGCCCAGACCGATGCGCGGCCGCACTACCCAGTAGCGCGTGCCCTGGGTGGCGAAACCCTCGGCACTTTTCTCCAGCGACACGCCGACCAGCACGCTTTTGTGATCGGCGCTGAGTCGGATCTTGTGCACCCGGCCGATCACCACGTTCTTGTATTTCACGGGGGTCTTGCCAGCATCCAGCCCTTCGGCACTCTGGAAGTTGATGGTGATCTCCGGGCCCGCCTGCAGCCAATAATTGACCACCAACGAAAGACCCACCAGCGCAGCCAACACTGGCACCAGCCAGATCAGCGACGCGTTGACACGGGGATGTTTCACTACCGGCCGCGGCAGCTCGTCATCACTGCGCGGCCCTTGTCCTGTGCTGCTGTCGTCAGTCATTGGTATCCCTGCCATCCCAGATCAAACGGGGGTCGAAACTCATCGAAGCCAGCATGGTCAATACCACGGTCAGGCCAAAGAAAATCACACCGGGCAACGGCGCAACCAGGCTTAGCAAGTTGAAGCGCACCAGTGCAGTCAACAAAGCCACCACAAACACGTCCAGCATCGACCAGTAGCCGATCAACTCGACCAGCCGGAAGAGCTTCGCGCGCTGCGGCTGCGCCCAGCCGCTGCGGCGCTGGCTGCTCACCAACAGCGTGCCCATCACCAGGAACTTCAGCATCGGCACCACGATGCTGGCGGTAAAAACGATCACTGCCAGATCTGGCGACCCCTTGACCCACAGCTCGACCACGCCGCTGAGGATGGTGTTGTCGTCGATGTCATTCAAGCTGGCGGTGCGCATGATCGGCACCAGATTCGCCGGTATGTACATGATGAACGCAGCAATCAGCAAGGCCCACGTCCGCGCATAACTGGTCGGCTTGCGCCGATGCAATGCGCAGCCACAGCGCGGACACGCCATGCTGTTGCCGGAGTCGCCATCGTCGGCGACACCGTTACATACCAGTCCGCAGACATGGCAACCGATCAGGCCGAGTTCGCTGGCGCGCGGCAATGCGCTCATGCGGATGTCTCCGGCGTGAGATCCCACAGCTTGCGCAGGTCAATACTGGCAAAGATGGTGATCAGCAAAGTGAGTACCGCATAGGCATAGATGCCTGGATTCGCCACCACGTCGAAGTAGACGTGCGCCTTGACGATCGCCACCAGCGCGCCGAGCACGAATACCTCACTCATTGTCCATGGACCGATGTAATGCAGCATCACCATGATCCGCACGAAGCCCGGCGCACGTCTTCCCTTGCGGGAAAACCACAGCAGCCAGCCGAGCGACAGCATCTTCAACAGCGGAAAAAAGAACAGCGTGGCAGCGGCCAGTACCGAAACGACCTGCGCCTGCTGCTGCCACATCTGGATAATCGCGCCCCACAGGGTGGCGCTGCTGTACTGACCATTCAGGCCCAGCGTGACGATCGGCCACACGTTCGCCTGCACAAACACGATCAGCGCCGTCAGCACCAGCGCCAACATGGCATTCACGCTGAAGCCGTGATGGCGCTCCAACACCGCCTGGCAGCACACGCAATAGGCCACTTCACCACGCGCCAACGTGCGGCGACGGTAAACCGTGTCGCAATATTCGCAAATCTGCAGTGCTTCTGGTGACGTCGTACCCATGCACTCGGTACCTTGCCCGGATGTGGCGATTTGCGGATTCTCGCAAATCTGTTGTGAACGCGCTGAACTACAGGCGCCTTGATATGCTGGGCAGTGCCCTGATCTGAACCGGCATCTGCCGAGATGGAGTTATCCGTGACTGCTGCCGCCGCCCCAAGCCATGTCTTCGACGTGGATCAACAACGATTCGAGACCGAGGTGCTACAGGCCTCCCTAAGCACACCGGTACTGGTGGATTTCTGGGCAACCTGGTGCGAGCCCTGCAAAACGCTGGGGCCCATGCTGGAGAAGCTTGCCGCCGAGTACAACGGTGCATTCCGGCTGGGCAAGGTCGACGTCGACAAGCAGCAGGAACTGGCCGGCATGTTCGGTATCCGCAGCATCCCGACCGTGATTCTGGTCAAAGATGGTCAGGTGCTCGACGGTTTCAGCGGCGCACTGCCGGAAGGTCAGCTGCGCGAATTCCTGTCGCGTCATGTACAACCGCTGGAAGCGCTGCCCGAAGAAGGCGCCGTCGATGAAGCTCCACCGGAGACACCCGAGCAGGCCATCAGTCGGCTACAACAGGCGATCGCCACCGACCAGGCCAAGAGCGAACTGAAACTTGAACTCGCGCTGGCGCTGATGCGCGCCGGCCAGGCCAGCGCTGCCGAAGCGGAGCTGACCGCGTTGCCGGCCAATCTCGCCACCGATGCACGTGCGCTGCGCCTGCGCAGCGAACTGGACCTGGTGCATGCGCTGAAAGACGCGGGATCCCTGACCGAGTTGCAACAGCGAGTGCAGGCCGACGGCAACGACTGGGCTGCCCGCGACCAGCTCGGTGTGCGACTGCTGCTGGAAGGCGACCCGTCCGCCGGGCTCGAGCAGTTCCTGGCGATCCTGCAAAGCGCCCGCGAGTGGAATGACGGCCAGGCCAAGAAGCGCCTGCTGGCCGCGTTTGCCACGCTCGACGACGCTGAGCTGGTCAGTCGTTACCGCCGCAGGATGGCTTCGTTGCTGTTCTGAACACCACCACGCAGCGACGCTCGCCCTACTATGTAGGAGCGACTTCAGTCGCGATGCTTTGCTGACCCTCCAAAGAGCATCGCGACTGAAGTCGCTCCTACAAGACCGGATTCCGAACCTCATGCGAGCATCCACCTTCCGTCGCCTGCTCAACCTGTGGCCACCGTTCCTGTGCAACAGCATCAGCGTGCAATCGGTCAGCGCAGACTGGAGCGAGGCGACCGTGCGGCTGCGACTGCGCCCGTGGAACCGCAACTACGTGCGCAGCCAGTTCGGCGGCAACCTGTTCGCGATGACCGACCCATTCTGGATGCTGCTGGTAATGCATCAGTTGGGGAACGACTATTACGTATGGGACAAGGCCGGCGCGATCGATTTCGTCGCACCGGGGCGTGAAGACGTCTACGCCCACTTCAAGCTCGAAGAGAGCGTGATCGACGAACTGCGCGCTGCGGCCGCCACGGGCGAGAAAGTGCTGCGCTGGTTCGAGACCGAAGTAAAAACCGCCTCCGGCGAAGTGATCGCCCGCGTGCGCAAGCAGCTCTACGTTCGGTTGAAACCGAAAGCGCGCTGACAAATCCGGAATCGGCAATGGCCGTCCACGTCGCACTTGCAGCGTGATTCGCATGATCGCGGATAGTCACCGCACCGCATTGGCACCCGTGACGTGCTCGACAATCGGCGGCCCATCATGGGATTGACCGCGCCAGTCCGTGAGTTGGGCGCGGCCGACGTGCATGGCCCGCTCATAACGATCCGCGCGGCCGATCATCGTCCTCTAGAATGAGAGGACTACCCCTTTGACTGAATTCCAGCCATGCCACCACTGCGCCTCAAACGCTACCTCATCACCGGCCTGCTCACCTTCATTCCGCTGTGGGTAACCTGGACCGTATTCAAACTGGTGCTGAGCATGCTGGCCGGCATCGGCGCACCGCTGGTCAATGCGTTGCTCGGCGCGCTGGCATTGGTGGCGCCGCGTGCGGCCGCCGCGCTCAACAGCGAATGGCTGACTTTCGTCATCGCCCTGCTGATCACGCTGGGCGCGCTGTATCTGCTCGGCTGGGTCGCCAACCGGGTGATCGGCGAGCGCTTCATCAACGGTTTTGACGCGTTGCTGGCGCGCATTCCCGTGGTGCAGACGATCTATGGCGGCACCAAGAAGTTGATGGCGGTGCTGCAGAACAAACCCTCTGGTGTGCAGCGGGTCGTGCTGGTGGAGTTTCCCCGCCGCGGCATGCGGGTCGTCGGTTTCGTCACGCGGGTGATGATCGAGGACGGCACCGGCCGCGAGATGGCGGCGGTCTTTATTCCGACCACGCCCAATCCCACCGGCGGCTATCTCGAAGTGGTGCCACTGGACGAACTCACACCGACCGACTGGACGATGGACCAGGCAATGGCGTTCATCATTTCCGGCGGCGCGGTGTCACCGGATACGTTGCCGGCCTCGCCCGCTGCTTTGCGTCATGACGACCGCAGTGACCACGCATGAACTTGCGCAACGTTGCATTATTCGCGTTGCTGGGAGCTGCCACCATGACCACGCAAGCCACCACCTCAAACGGCGCCGACTGGATCACCCCGTCTGAAGCGGCGCAGTTTCGCACCACGCCCAGCTACGCCGACACTCTGGCCTATCTCGAACGCCTGCAGCACGCGGCGCCCAACATCATTCATCTGGCCACCTTCGGCACCACGCCCGAGGGTCGACCGATGACCGTGGTGATTGCCAGCGGGGATGGCACGTTCGATCCCGCGGCCGCGCGCGCTGCCGGCAAACCGGTGGTGCTGCTGCAGGCCGGCATTCACCCCGGCGAGATCGAGGGCAAGGACGCCGGGCTGATGCTGTTGCGCGATATCGCGATCACTCATAAATACCCGCACGTGCTCGATCACCTGGTGCTGGTCTACATCCCGGTGTTCAGCGTGGACGGTCACGAGAACTCGTCGCCGTACCATCGCATCAACCAGAACGGTCCCGAGAGCATGGGCTTTCGCGGCCAGTCGCAGTACCTCAATCTCAACCGCGACTACGTCAAGGCCGATGCGCCGGAGATGCTCGCCTGGTTGAAGCTATGGCAACACTGGCAGCCTGATTTCCTGATCGACGTGCACACCACCGATGGCGCGGACTACCAGTACGACCTGACCTGGTACACCGAGGATCCACACAAGCTCGATCCGGCGGTGAGCGCATGGCAGCACGATGCGATCGTCGACCACGCGATGCCCGCGTACGATAAGCGCGGCCATCTGGGCTCGATCTATCTGGAGTTCAAGGATGGCCGCGATCCGCGCAAGGGCATCGAGAACTTTGGTTCCGGCCAGCGTTTTTCCACCGGCTACGCGGCGCTGCAGAATCGCCCCGCGCTGCTGATCGAAACGCATATGTTGAAGCCTTATGCGAACCGCGTGCGTGCGGTATATGACCTGGTCGAGCTGATGCTGGAGCAGGTCAACCAGCATCCGGCCCAGCTGCTCGCCGCCACCGCAAAGGCCGATGCCGACACCATTGCCCGTGCCCATGATGCCCAGGCAAGCGTGCCACTGACCTTCAAGCCGGATCCGCAATCGACGAAGTTCGAACTCAAAGGCTACGCGTTCACCCTCACCCACAGCGACATTTCCAACAGCAACTGGATTCAGTACGACCCGCGCCAGCCCAAGACGTACACCATCGACAACTGGAATGGCCTGCTGCCGGATCTGTCGATCAGCCCACCGGCAGCGTACGCCGTGCCCGCGCAATGGACCGCGATCATCGACAAGCTCGACGCGCACGGGATCCATTACCAGCGCCTTGATCATCCTTTGAAGATCCAGGCGGAGGGCTATCAGCTCGATCATCCGCAGTGGGCCAGCGAACCGTTCGAGGGCCACCTGATGCTGCGCACGTTTACCATGCATGACGTGCCATCGCACGAAGTGGAACTCCCCGTGGGTTCGGTGATCGTGCCGCTGGATCAGCGCGCCGCAAACGTGGTGATCAACCTGCTCGAACCACAGGCGCCCGATTCACTGCTGCGCTGGGGCTTTATCAATGCGATGTTCGAGGCCAAGGAATACGGCGAGCCGCGCGTGCTGGAAAAGCTGGCGCGCGACATGCTGGCGCGGGATCCCTCGCTCAAAGCCGAGTTCGAGCAGAAGCTGCACGACGACCCGGCCTTCGCCGCCAACCCCGGCGCGCGGCTCGAGTTCTTTTTCGAGCGCTCGCCCTGGTACGCCGCCCAGCGGGTGGGCGCCTACCCCGTCTTGCGGCTGGACACCCAGCAGCTACAGAGCCTGACGGCAAATCCCTACGCAACAGGGGTCAGCACCCCCTGACCTTTGACACTGTCTGACCCATGACGTTTGACCTAGCGTAAACAGGCACAGCCGCGCCTCAAGGGGTGTCTGACAAACCCGCGGCCTGGTGAAAAACAAACCACTGCATTCGCCCGATCGGCGAAACCACTTACAGAGGGATATCCATGACCAAGCAGTATCTGAAGCCCGTGGCACTGGCGGTAAGCCTGGCCCTGTCGCTGACCGCCTGCGGCAAGAGTGAACAGGCCGCAGCCCCGGCAGCTCCCGCTCCGGCAGCCAGCACACCGGCAAAGAGTGCCAGCGCTGCCCCAGCTGCAGCCAGCACGACCGCCGCCGCAGCCGATACCGGCAAGAGCGTGTTCGACGTCAGCGAACTCGATCCGAGCTTCAAGACCTGCGAGGACTTCAACGGCTTCGTCAACGCCAAGTGGGTCGCCGCCAACCCGATTCCCTCCGATCACACCAGCTGGGGCGCATTCAACAAGCTGGCCGAAGACAGCCTGAACACCCAGCACGCCATCGTCGACGCTGCCGCCAAGAACGTCGCCAGTGCGACACCCGGTTCGATCGAGCAGAAGATCGGCTACCTGTATCAGTCCGGCATGAACAATGACGCCATCGAGAAGGCTGGCTACGACCCGATCAAGCCCGAGCTCGATGCCATCGCCGGCCTGAAGAGCAGTGCCGATATCGTCGATTATCTGGACAAGACCGCCGCCAAGGGCGACAACCCGGTATTCAACTTCGGCTCCGGCGCGGACTTCCACGACGCCAAGCTGCAGATCGGTTACGCCGTACAGGGCGGCCTGGGCCTGCCCACCAACGGCTACTACACCGACGCCGACAAGAAGGATATCCGCGACGCTTACGTCGCCTATATCGCCAAGACGCTGGCATTGACCGGCGTGTCCGAAGCCGACGCCAAGAGCCAGGCCGACCTGGTCATGAAGTTCGAGACAGAGCTCGCCAAGGCCTCGCTGTCGCCGACCGAGATGCGCGACCTCAACAATGAATATCACTTCGTCAGCGTCAAGGACGCCGACAAGGTCACTCCGCATTTCAGCTGGGAGAATTTCTTCACCGCGCAGGGCGTGACCATCGACAAGGGTTTCTCGCTGTCGCAGCCGAAATTCTTCGCCGAGTTCGACAAGCTGGTGGCCACCGCGCCGACAGCCGAATGGCAGGCCTATCTTCGCTTCCACACCATCGACAATGCCTCCGAAGCACTGTCGAAGAATTTCCGCGACAACAAGTTCGCGTTCTACGGCACCACCCTGGCCGGTCAGCCGCAGCAGAAGGATCGCTGGAAGCAGGTGCTGGACGCGGTCAACAGCTCGATGGGTGAAGCCCTGGGTCAGCTCTACGTGGCCAAGGAGTTCACTCCCGAAGCGAAAAAGCGGGCCGAGGAGCTGGTCACCAACGTGCGCGATGCACTCAAGACACGTATCGAAAGCCTGGACTGGATGAGCGCCGAGACCAAGACCAAGGCAATCGACAAGTGGAACCAGTTCTTGCCGAAGATCGGCTACCCCGACAAGTGGCGCGACTGGTCAGGTCTGAACATCACCGGTGACAACTTCTACGCCAATCTCGAAGCAGCGCAGAAATTCAACTACGACTTCGACCTTGGCCATATCGGCAAGCCGACCGATCGCAAGGAATGGGGCATGACCCCGCAGACGGTCAACGCCTATTACGATCCGAGCACGAACACCATCAACTTCCCGGCCGCGATCCTGCAGCCGCCGTTCTTCAACGCCAACGCCGACGACGCGATCAACTATGGCGGCATCGGTGCAGTGATCGGCCACGAATCCAGCCATGGCTTCGACGATCAGGGCAGCCAGTTCGACGGCCTGGGCAACAAGAGCGACTGGTGGAGCAAACAGGACCAGACACAGTTCAAGGCACGTACCGCCAAGCTGGTACAGCAGTTCGATGACTACGCGCCAATCAAGGACCAGCCGAAGCTGCACGTCAACGGCAACCTGACCCTGGGCGAAAACATCGCCGATCTGGGCGGCCTGAACGTGGCTTATGACGCTCTGCAGACAGCGCTGAAGGCGAACCCGACCGAGGCCGCACAGAAGATCGACGGTTACACCCAGGACCAGCGCTTCTTCCTCAACTGGGCGCGCGTATGGCGCGGCAGCATGCGTGAGAAGACCGCCGTGCTTCGCCTCAACATCGATCCGCATGCACCGATGGCGCTGCGCGCGATCGGTGCCCCGTCGAACATGCCGCAGTTCGCCGACGCGTTCCAGTGCAAGCCCGGCGACGCGATGGTGCGTCCGACCGACAAGCAGGTGAAGATCTGGTAAGTCACCTGCGCTGACAGTCGCGCGAACAGCGCGATATAGAAGCAAAAGCCCCGCATGTAAATGCGGGGCTTTTTTGTGTCGCCGACAGGGATACGCGGAGCCGTCCGTTGGAGCGCATCGGGCCGGCACGTGCCGGGCCTGGGACGACGCCCCACTGCCGAGGCCTCAGATCAACCCGTAAAACAACACCAGTCCGTAGTGCCAATCCAGCGCAATGTGGGAGATCGGAGTGGCCGAAGCGCCTTCACAGATTTATAACTACGTGTGATAATAGTAACGATTCGCATTTGCAATGATGCCAGCAGCGGCCAGCGACATTGCGACTAAGTGCGCCAACCAACTGTTTCACATAAGAATTCCAAGGCCCCTCATGCCCCGCTACTTTCGTGCCAATCCGCTGCAGGCCGCCCTGATGGTTGCGTTCGCCATTCCAATGACCGCGTTGGCCCAGACCACGCCGGCGTCGACCGACGCCACTACTGCCTCTCCGACGAAGACCCCGCCCGCGAAGACGCAGACTCTCAGTACGGTCAATGTCACCGGCAGCGTGGTCGGCAATCACTACGATGTCGACAGCTCCAGCATCGGCGCCAAAGTGCCCGCGCCGCTGCGCGACATTCCGCAATCGGTGGTTGTGGTGAATCGTGACCTGCTGGATGCGCAAGGCGTGACGTCCTTCCAGGATGCGCTGCGCAATGTGCCGGGCATCACCATCGGCGGCGCCGAAGGCGGCCAGATCGGCAACAACATCAACCTGCGCGGTTTCACCGCACGCACCGATATCTACCTGGACGGCTTCCGCGACCCCGGCCAGTACTATCGCGACATCTTCGATTTGTCCGCGATTGAAGTGCTCAAGGGTCCGTCCTCGATGATGTTCGGCCGCGGCTCCACCGGTGGCGTGATCAACCAGGTCAGCAAGGAACCCGAGCTCAAAGCGTTTGGCACCGTCTCTGCCACCGTCGGCACTGATGATCGCTACCGCACCACCGCCGACGTCAACCAGCCACTGTCGGATACCGCCGCAGTGCGCGTGAACATATTCGGGCAAGACATACATTCCACCCGCGACGTCACGTCGAACCAGGACCACGGCATCGCGCCGTCACTGCGACTGGGTATCGGCACGCCGACGCAGATCACCCTGTCGGCCCTGCTGCAACGCAATCACGATATGCCCGACTACGGCCTGCCGCCGATCAACGGCCGTCCGGCAGACGTGAACCACAGCAACTGGTACGGGCTCACCGATGACCATACCGACCAGACCGTCAACAGCTTCAACGCACGTCTGGAACATACGTTCAGCCCCGACGTCACCCTGCGCAGCCAACTGCAGTACAGCCAGTACACCACCAATGCGCGCGAGACGGCGGCCAACAGCGTGGTGACGGCAGCCGGCGTGACGCTCAACAAGACAGCCGGCAACCCCACCACCTTGCCACTGCAAGATCTGTACGTGCAGCTCGCCAGCCACGACCGCCTAATCCACGACGACATCCTGGACAGCCAGACCGACCTGGTCACGAAATTCGACACCGGCAGCTTCCAGCACACCCTGATCAGCGGTATCGAACTGGCCCACGAGACGTACAACAACCAAGGCTATACCCGCAACGGATTGCCGCTGCTGTCACTGCTCGATCCGGCGCAGGAAGCAACGCCTGCAAACGTGACCACAACCGTCGGCAACCATGCGCAGTCCAGCGCCGATACCGTGGGCATCTATGCCAATGACACCATGCGGATCAACGATCAGTGGATTGCGGTGGCCGGCCTGCGGCGTGATCGTTTCGCCGCGGATATCACCAACACGGTGTCGCTACCGGGCTACGCGACACAGACGGTGTATTTCACCAGCGTGCGCGGCGGCCTGATCTATCAGCCCAGTGAAACGCAGTCCTACTATGTGTCCTACGGCACGTCATTCGATCCTTCGCTGGAAGCGCTTACGCTGACCAGTGGCACTCAGGATCTGGCGCCGGAAAAAAACTATTCCTACGAAGTCGGCGGCAAATGGAATCTGCTCGACGACACACTGCAGATCACCTCGGCCCTGTTCAACCTGGAACAGACCAACGCCCGTACCCAGACCTCAAGTGGCGAATACGTGCTCGACGGCAATATTCGCGTGCGTGGTGCGGAGTTGGGCGTCGGCGGCCATATCACCGAGCACTGGCAGGTGTTCTCCGGCTATACCTTCATGAACGCCAAAGTCGTCAAGGCGATGGACGGCACCCAGGGCAACGTGCCGGCGAACACACCACGCAACACCGCCACCGCCTGGACCAGCTACACCTTTGCCGGCAACTGGGAAGTTGGCGGCGGCCCCAGCTACATGTCGCAACGTTACGCGGCGAATACCGATGTGGTCAGCGTCGGTGGCTATACCCGTTGGGATGCCACGCTGGCTTATCATCAGCCCGTCTACGATGTGCGCCTGAATGTGATCAACCTGACCAACAAGCAGTATTTCGATGCGCTGATCCAGTCGGACGGCGGGCGCTCGGTACCCGGGGTCGGCCGCACCGCGATGGTGACCTTCACTTACAAGTTCTGACCGGAGAACGCCGATCATGCTGGTGCACGTACCCGCCCTGCTGAGCGGCGAACAACTGGAATATTTCCGCGCCCGGCTCGATGCCGATGACGCGCCCTGGATGGACGGGCGCGTCACTGCCGGGCACCAGGGCGTGCATGTGAAGCAGAATCAGCAGATCGCTGAAGGCTCTGCGCTGGCCCTCGAACTGGGCGACAGGGTGCTCGCCGCGCTTGAACGGCATCCGTTGTTCATCAGCGCGGCGCTGCCAAACCGGGTGTATCCGCCGATGTTCAACCGCTATCAGGGCGGCATGCATTTCGGCAGTCATGTCGACGGCTCGGTGCGGCTGGTGCCGGGCAGCGGCGCAAAGTTTCGCACCGATATTTCAGCCACCCTGTTCCTCGCCCCGCCGGAAAGCTACGACGGCGGCGAGCTGCTGATCGAGGACACCTACGGCGCGCAATCGGTAAAGCTGTCCGCAGGCGACATGGTGATTTATCCAGCCAGCAGCCGGCACCGCGTGACGCCGGTCACTCGTGGCGCCCGCCTGGCGTGTTTCTTCTGGGTGCAAAGCATGGTCCGCGACGACGGCCAGCGCGCGCTGCTGTTTGATCTGGACAACGCGATCCAGCGACTCACCGCCACCGGCGCCGACGAGTCCGCACGCTTACATCTCACCGGCTGTTATCACAACCTGCTGCGGATGTGGGCCGATATCTGAGTTGGCGATGGCCTGGCAGGTATCGCTCATCCTGCGCGAACGCCGTCCTCAGTCATAGGCGCTGCAAGCGCGGGCGATTTCCATACCTGCGCCACGGTGAGCAAGGCGGTGCGTCAGCACATCGGTTTCATGACACGTGATCGTGTGATGGATGGTGATGTGCGCCAGGTGTCCGAGCTGGTGCTACAGCCGGTGTTCGCGCGGGCATAAAGCAAAAGATGCCGCGTAAGCGCGCTTTGATCGTCATCCCCGCAGAAGCGGGGATCCAGCGTCTTTCACTCTCGTGCCCGCCACCAAGGCGCTGGATCCCGCCAGCTAGGGTGACGCGCAAATGAAAACGCGTCTAGCGGAAGGCGTCGGCATCGTGCCGGACGGCTGAATTCAACTGCCGCGAGGCCCAGCCCAGCCACAACAGGATCAGTGTGATCAGCAACTTCTGGGTCACGCCCTGCGGCATCACCTTCCAAAACGCCAATATCAGCAACTGCACGAAAGCCAAGCAGGCCAAGATGAGGCCGACATAGGCATCGCGGCGCTTGCGCGCGTCGCGCAACCAGCGCGATGACAGCAGCATCATGCCCACCGTGAGGCACAGGAATGTCGTTTCCGCCGCCTGGTCATGGATGATGCGCGCAAGGTCGCGGTTCGGCCCGCGCATATAAAGTTCGGTGACCGCCACCAAGGGCAGCGCCAGCGCGGCGAAGAAGAACAGCGCACGGGCCAGCCCGCTACGCAGATCCGTGCGCGTGACCTGGTAGCTGGCCCAAGCCAGCACGGCGAGAGCGCACGCCATCAGGTAGTACGCCGCGCGCAGCCACACACTACCTTCACCTTTCAGGTACGCGCTGAGCGGCATGGCGAAGGGGTTGAGGTCGGTGCGGGTCACCTGCAGCACCAGTGCGGTCACCGCAAAATCGACGACCGCAGCCAGCAACAGGATGGCGGAAAATCGCAGACGAAAGCTGGAACTGACTTGGTGGCAGTGACTCCCGCCGCGGCGTGTTTAACAGCAATATCGGCGCCGATAAAGACGCCGTACTGCAACGCACTGGCGTCTATCACAACCTGCTCAGGCAGTGGGCGGAAAGCTGAGTTCACCCACCCCAACACTGCGCCACGACCGTGGTGGTCGTGCCGCCTAATGCCGTACGCGAGCCAAGCTGGTTCAGCGTGAGCTTACCGCACTGCGTATCGCGCTTCAGCTGCGCATTGATCGGTGTGGCCTGGATGATATAGCCCGTCGTCGAAGGTGCCGGCACCGAGTACGTGTAGTTGTTACCGGTCTGCGTCGTGGACGCACAATCCAGCAACATGGGAGACGGCGTACCCGTGGCCGGGTTGGCCGCGGCGACTGTGGCTCCGGAGGCGGGAATCTCGTCGTAGCGCAGGTTAGTAGTGTAGAAACGCTCCATGTAGTTCGCGTACTCGGATATGCAACCCGTCGCCGCTGCCCGATTCGTCTTGACCACGTAACTACTGTACGAGGAGAGCGCGACCGCCGCGAGGATCGCAACGATCGCCACCACGATCATCAATTCGATCAGGGTGTAGCCGAACGAAACGGCGCGCTGCGGTTTGGATGATTGCTGGATGCTCATGCTCATGCTCAATTCCTGATCTCGCGCCAGGAGATGCGTGCCGCGCTATTGTTGGTCGGCGGGTTCACGCGATTGATGGCTGCGCTGCCCGGGACAGTCTGGGTCAACAGGTAGACCTGGCCGTTGTAGGTCACGGAAGTCGGCGTGCCCACACCGTTGAGTTTTACGCCACTGGGGACCGGGGAACCCGAACCCGGGAAGAAGCCTTCCGACAGGTTGCCGCCAGTGGCTGCGTTGAACGCCATCGTCCAGCCGGTCAGCTGATTTGCTAGGCACTGGGTCGCCGAGATCGTCGGCGGGATCGTCGTGTTCACCACCACGGCGCCGTCGATGATCGTGGGGTTGTAGATGATCTGCTCGTTGGTATCCGGCAAGTTGTACATCCAGCCGAACTGCGTATCGCCTGACGAGCAGGTTGTGGTGCCCTTCCAGCAAACGGTGTTGCTTGACAGGTAACGGTAGCCACTCACCGAGCCGCTAGACACAGTCACCTCTGTCGAGGTCTGCACCAGCAGATTGCTGCTCGTGAAGCTCTGCGTTTCGGCCAGCGTTGCGTACTTCACGCTGGACAGCGAGTTCCAGTTGCTCATATCCCAATCCCAGATGCCATAGAAGGCTTGGGTACCGGTGGTGTCGTAGGTGTTGCCCGATGTTGTCGTCTGCGGAGTTACCTGGCCAGTGCCGAAATACAGCATGGGCCGGGTCACGCTACCCGTCTGGACCGCGGCGGCAACAATCGCCGTGGTAATCGGCTGCAAATTGCCGGAGTAATCCTTGGCCACGAACAGCGGCGTCGCTGCCGTCTGGCCGAAGGTGG
>Ga0302232_10000113_pt1 | contig 67346 bp, 65 predicted proteins | sample II_Palsa_N2_3_FD_193575 | JGI IMG/M metagenome (GOLD analysis project Ga0302232, IMG submission 193575) | Peat permafrost microbial communities from Stordalen Mire near Abisko, Sweden - II_Palsa_N2_3 | ecosystem: Environmental > Terrestrial > Soil > Palsa > Peat permafrost | place: Sweden...
AGGGTTTCATGGGAAAATACACAGAGCAGCAAAAGTTGGCGGTCGCTGAAGATTACTGTTCGGGGACGGCAGGACTTAGAGCCGTAGCGCAGCTTCACGGGGTCAACGTTTCGTCGCTACGAAAATGGGCTGCAGGCTATCGCGAGCACGGTGCGGCGGGAGTACAAGCCAAGCAACGAGAACTCTACAGTGCAGAGTTCAAACTATCGGTCGTACTGCGAAAACGCACCGACCAACTGTCCGATCGCCAAGCTGCATCTCTGTTTAACATTCGGAATTTCAACATCATTCGAAACTGGGAGCGCGCCTATGACGAAGGTGGTTCCGGCGCGTTGGAGCCGTATAGCTTTGGAAAACGACAAAAAATGATGAAGAAGCCTCCATCCCCAGCGGACTCGATGCGAGCGCCGGATGTGACGCGTTCTAAAGAAGACCTGATCATCGAACTGAATCAGCTTCGAATGGAGAACGCGTATTTAAAAAAGCTAGATGCCTTGGTTCAGGCAAAGAAGAATGCAGCGCCGCAGAAAAAGCGCTGATCATCTCTGAACTAAGGCAGCAGCACCCGTTATTTGACTTGCTTAAATTCGCCGGACTTGCACGTAGCACCTTTTACTATCAGAAAAAGGTGGCACAAGTGACGGACCGACACGCCGACCTGAAAGCAAAGATTCAAGCCATATTCGCACGGCACAAGGGACGTTATGGTTATCGTCGTATCACCGCCGCGATTCGGCGAGACGGCTCAACAGTCAATCACAAGACTGTGCAGCGTCTCATGGGAGAGCTAAAATTGAAGTCGCTTGTACGTATCAAGAAGTATCGTGCATATATGGGCGAGGTTGGCGAAGTTGCGCCTGATGTCCTGAAACGCGGGTTCTCTGCGAAACGGCCGAATGAAAAATGGGTGACCGATGTGACCGAGTTCAAGGTCGGGGATCAAAAGCTATACCTTTCTCCGATACTTGATCTTTACAACGCAGAGATAGTTGCCTATCACATTGCTCGCCGACCTCTGTTTAACATGGTCGAAGCTATGCTGGAGAAAGCCTGGGGCCGGCTAAAAAGACGTGACCGCCCGATATTGCACTCGGATCAGGGGTGGCAATACCGTATGCCGGTTTACCGCCGCGCCCTCAAGCAGCATTCAGTCACACAAAGCATGTCGCGCAGGGGGAATTGCCTCGATAATGCGGCGATGGAAAGCTTCTTCGGAACACTTAAATCGGAGTTCTATCATCTGAATTCGTTCCGAGATGTCGACGAGCTGCGCGCCGGAATCGTCGAATATATTCAGTACTACAATTGCGAACGCATCAAGCTGAAACTGGGCGGCCTGAGCCCGGTAGAATATCGGACCAATCTGCGTCAACCATAGTCGTGCCACTATCCAACTTTGTGGGGTCAGTTCATCGGCGCTTGCTGGCAAAACATGGGGTAACCCAAAGCATGTCGCGCAAGGGCAACTGCCTGGACAATGCCGCTATGGAAAGCTTCTTCGGCACGCTTAAGTCGGAATTCTTTTATCTGAACAAGTTTGCCAGCGTGGCACAACTGCGGGCAGAATTGCCGGGTTACATCCATTACTACAACAACGATCGCATCAAAATGAAACTAAAAGGGCTGAGTCCTGTGCAATATAGAACTCAGCCCAATCTAGCCTAGCTTTTTTAACTGTCCAACTTTACGGGGTCACTTCAAAGTAGGGGGCATATTTGGGGGCACATAGAAATGGTAGAACGGCTCGGGCCTATATTTTAAAAGGTTTTGGCTGATCAATTCAATTCCTGCAGCCGCACCAGTAATATCAAGGGGTTACAGCATTTTTGCTTGTAGCCCCTTTGTCATTTCTGGCTCCATGTAACCGCTATGTAACCGGATTTGGTCGAATCGAATCTATGCCGATCAACGTCGCCGCGTTGTGACGTAGCTGGAAGTGTTGTAGCGCCGGTCCGACGCCAGCCATCCCATGGGTTGACGGCGAGAGGCCAATACCGACTAGGACGACATTAGATGCTTTTCCTATGGTCTGGTTAGCGGAAAAACTGCGCGATGCGTTGATATGCTTGATCACGCAGCAACCTCCCTCTTTGCCGGCTCGATCTTCACCGTACTCGCCTGCTCAGCGTGCCACAAGTCATACTGCAATTGCTGCCGCAGCCAGATTTCCGCATTTCCGCCCAGCCACTGAGACAAGCGGATAGCCATATCGGCACTGATCGCGGCCCGTCCATTAATCATTCTCGACAGCGCCACACGCGACACGCCGAACTGCTCGGCGGCTTCAGTCACACTCAGGCCCAAGGCAGGGAGTACGTCCTCCTTAAGCGTTTCGCCGGGGTGCGGCGGATTGTACATGCGCGTCATATCCCTATTCCTAATGATAGTCTTGGTAATCGACGATCTCCGCATCGTCTCCGTCAAAGCGGAACGTCAATCGCCAATTATCGAGGGTGCGTTTCCTGGTGCCGATACGTTCGGCGAACTGCTCGCGTGTGTATTCAAGCGTTGCCATGGCATCCCGCAGAAAGGCTTGCTGGGACTTGGTTTGTCACTTTTTTCACTCGGGTATTTCCGTAGGATGATCGTTACTTCGTGGGCTATTGTAGCGGATGCGCCGGCCCTCCTTTTCGGCTTGTTGTGTGCCGTACCATCTGCAACAAGTTCAAGACGTAAAACTAGGATGGCGGCATTCCGCTCGGGATTGCTGGCAATTGCGTTACCCAGGTACAGATTTCTGCGGAAACCGTGGTCGGTACGATACCGCACGCAAATAAGGATGCGCATGCGGCAGCGTTTGAAGTCGACGTTAGTCTCGCGCTCCGGGATCTATACCGGCACAGCGGGTGGGGCGGCCGCCGGTGTTTGCGCTTGCGCCACGACTGTTTCGACAAAGGTCGCGAAGGCGCGTGCTTTGGCGCTGGCGCGGCGGCCGGTGGGAAACACGGCCCACAGATCGAGCGGCGGCAAGAGCCAATCTTCGAGGACGAGTTTGACCGTTCCGGCCTTCAACTCCGGTGCGAAGAGCCATTCCGAGCTGACCGTCAGCCCGAGATCGGCGAGCACCGCGGCTCGCACGCCTTCGCCTGCGGTAACTCTGATGCGTCGTTTCGCCGACACCGAAACCTCGATCGTTCCACGTTGAAAGGTCCAGACTGTTGCCGCCGCCGACCGTTCCAAGAAGACGGCCTGGTGGTGCGCCAGATCGTCGGGCGTGGACGGCACACCCGCACGCTCGAAGTAAGCCGGTGTCCCCAGCACGAACCGTCCGCATTGGCCGATCTTGCGAGCGGTCAGCGTCGAGTCGCTCAGCGAGCCCATGCGTAGCGCTACGTCGATGCCGCCTTCCACCAGATCGATGGGGCGATCATCCATGATGATCTCGATGTCGAGATCGGGGTGCTGAGCGAGGAATGCGGCGAGGTGGGGAATCACATGCAAGCGCGAGAAAGTGACCGCCGCGCATACCCGCAAGCGGCCGCTCAGGCTCACACCCGCACCGCGCGCGGCGCGTTCGGCTTCATCGGCTTCTACGATGGCGCGCTTGGCTCCATCGTAGAAACTCCGTCCCGCTTCGGTGGGCATAAGGCCGCGGTTGGAGCGTAAGAGCAAATGCACGCCCAGCCATTTCTCCAACTGGGAGACCGTCTTGGACACGGCCGGCTGCCCGATATGCAACTGACGAGCAGCGCCCGAGAATGTGCCTGTCTCGACCACGCGGACGAATACCTCCATGGCAGAAAGTCTATCCATCACCGGCTCCTTAAAGTCGACATAGGCTGCGGTGGGCAAGGCGAGCAGCTTGAATAAGCAGGTCTATCATCGGTGCGCCAGATCATGAGCCAATCGCACGCAGTGTCTATCTGCGAGGGGTATCTTGGTACGCCCTGACCTGGGCGGCAAGGCGGTCCAATTTGTCGTCGGGGATGCCGCGCATATGCAAACCTTCACAGGTATGAAAGAGGTAATCGGCAGAGGTGCCTAATGCACCGGACGCAGTTGCCAAGCGCTCGACGATCGCATCGTATGCCAGGTCGCCATCGTATTGCGCACCAGTCGGTCAACCACGGTCGACCGACTGGCAACACAGGCATGAAGGTCAAGCCAGGGTCGCCTGGATCGCGTCGCCGCAGATCAGACCTTGACTTCGGGCACAGTCGGAAAGTCCACGGGAATCTCAGTGACGCTATGCAGATAGTTGCTGATGATTTTATCGCCCACGACAACCAGCACATCGACCAGGTTGCCCTTCGTATAACCGGCGGCAAAAAAAGCATCCAGCAGCACCTTGTCGCCATGGCCGCGTTCGAGCGCGACATTGCGCACGAACTTCGCGAGTGCATCGAGCTTCGGCTCGAAAGCGATATCGGCCTTGCGTATCGCGATGATCTGATCGTCCGTGAAGCCGTGCATTTTACCCAAGGCAGTATGGGCGCTCAGGCAATATTTACAGCCGTTCACCTGGCTGACGACCAGGTTCACCACTTCGCGTTCCTTCGTGTTGAGCGACGACTTGGAATTTTGCAGTGCCAAGTAATTGCCTAGCGCGTGTTCCGAGTAAGCAAATGTCGCGTATAGGTTAGGCACGAAACCGAGCGCTTTTTGCAGGTTGTCAAAGATAGCCCGATTCGCGGGAGCGACGTCTTCGCGCTGGGGAACTGTGATTGTGGTCATGCTGTGATTCCTTCTTGGTGATGCCCTTGATGCAAGGGACATCCGCATTTCCGCGGATGTGTGCAAGCACGGAATACTCGATACGGGAATAGCGAGTATTCCCGTGCCACCTCGTTTTGGCGATCGCTCAGTACTGAGAGACGCCGCCATCGACATCAAGCTCGATGCCCGTGATGTAGGCACTGTCGTCGGAAGCGAGGAATACGGCTGCCTTACCCATGTCTTCGGGGCTGCCCAGCCGAGACAGAGGAATCGTGTCGACGATGCCGGCATGCGCGGCCTCTGGGATCAATGACTGCAGTCCCGGGGTGAGGGTATGGCCTGGGCTCAATACATTGATGCGGATGCCCAACCCTTTGGTGTCCAAAATCCAGCCGCGCGCCAAGTTCCGCACGGCTGCTTTGGTCGATGAATAGACCGACATACTGGGGATACCGATGGAACCGGCGATCGAGCCGGTGAAAATCACCGACGAACCCGTCGACAAGAGCGGCAGGGCTTTCTGGAAACCGAACAGCAGGCCCTTGACGTTCGCATTGTAGGTCTTATCGAAATGCTCCTCGGTGATCTCGCCAAGCTTCATGAACTCATAGAAGCCGGCGTTCAATGTCAGCACATCAATGCGCCCGGCCTTCTGCTTGATGGTCGCATACAGCGCATCTAGATCGGCAAGCGTGCCCGCATCGCCTTGAACGCCAATCGCACCGTGGCCGATTTCCGCTACCGCGCGGTCAATTTCAGACTGGCGGCGGCCCGTGATGAACACGCGAGCGCCTTCATTGGCGAATGCCTTGGCGATACCGAGGCCGATACCGGCGCTGGCACCGGTGACTACGGCGACCTTACCCTCAAGTTTTTTGCTCATGGTTGCGTTCCTTCAATCTGGGTTGCGTTACGCCGTTCGTCCATGTCGGAGCGTCTCGGCGGGCGCCAGGGTTGGCGCTGAAGCATCGAAATAGTAGAGGATGGAACGAATCACCAGTAGCCGGCGGCCGAGACTAATCACTATTCCGGTTTGGAATATCAACGACACGACCCGCCGTTGCCGCGGCGCGCGTTCACCAAGCGTTGCACGGCCCGGCCGAGCATTGATCCGACTACCGCTATGGCGATGCCCGCAACTCACGTACTCCTTTACCGATCCGCCGCCGTAGCAACGTTCGCAAAGTGTGGCCGTCCGCATATCCAACCTGCTCCGCGATACGATCAACCGTCTGTTTGGTCGTCTTGAGCGGATGGACGGCGTGCTCGACGCGCAGATCCTGAACTTGTAACGCTTTTTGTTTTTTTATCCTGTTTAACCACTAAGCTGATAGATCCGTAGCGATGCTACAGATCAAGGTTTTGATATAGGGTTGAAAAATACTGCGATCCCATCAACACGCAGACATCAGCCCTTGCTCTCCTTGAGTTGGGTCAGCACATGACGATGCCGCCGGATAAAAAGCAGCAGAGACAAGTCAATTCGCGGGAGGACGTCGACCATGCGGTTATGCAGGGCGTCGAAAATGACAAAAAAGTCACTTACGTGTCATACGTGGTTCAGCGTGCCATGGTTAAGATGCAAGCGATTCTTCACATTCCACCGCGATTGCTGTCAAAAGAGATTTGCATCGAATGGAATGAATGCTCGAAGAGAGTGTTCGCCCTTGTGTACAACAGATTCCCGCGTCCGTTTTCCGGTCGGAAGATAAGCGAAATCCGCAAATCTCGACCTATACCTATTTTGGAGAAATCCCATGAAGTTGAGTTCGTTTTTTCTCGCCGGGTTCGCCTGCGCCACCTTGCTGAGCGCCACGACGTCATTTGCACAAGACAGCGCCGCCGCACCGTCCGCGCCAATCAAGAACGTGGTACTGGTTCACGGACTGTTTGCCGACGGTTCGAGTTGGCAGAAAGTTATTCCGCTGCTTCAGGCGAAGGGCTTGCATGTGACGGCGGTGCAGAATCCGACGACGTCACTGGACGCGGACGTGGACGCGGTCAAGCGCGCGCTTGCGCAACAGGACGGCCCGACGTTGTTGGTCGCGCATTCATACGGCGGCATGGTGATCAGCCAGGCGGGCGATGATCCGAAGGTGGCTGGCCTGGTGTACATTGCCGCGCGCGCACCGGACGCTGGCGAGGACTATCCGGCGCTGACGAAGAAATTTCCGGCTGCGCCCGCATCGGCTGGGTTGCAATGGTCGAGCGATGGTTACGGCAAGCTGTCCGAGCAGGCGTTTGTGAATGACTTCGCCGGCGATCTGCCTAATGCAGAAGCAGAAACGTTATATGCGGTTCAGCAGCCGATGGGCCGTGCGGTGACGATGGCAAAAACGACCGTTGCCGCGTGGCACGACAAGCCGACCTGGTATGCGGTGTCGACTGAAGATCGGACAATCAATACCGATTTGGAGCGCTTCATGGCGAACCGGATGCACGCACATACGATCGAGCTTAAAGCGAGCCATGTGTCCCTGCTGTCGCATCCGACCGAGGTGGCGAACCTGATTCTCGAAGCAGCCGGCGCGCAAAAGTAAGGCATCGTATCCATCCCGACGTGTTACACCTTGTTGGTGTGTACAACCGGGAAGACCGACGATCGATCATGAAGCGTCAGAAAGCGGTTTTTCAGAGAACGTAATCTGCCTGGGGGCGAACACATTTTCATTCGCCCCTGACAGGTGCCGCTTGGCATGCATGCCAAGCGGAAATTACGGTTTCTCTGATTTTCAATTTTCGGGAGTTTTTCATGAACATCGTTTCTGACCAATCCGTCATTGATCGCTACATCAAGGAAAAAGCGCTCAACGAATTCAAACTGGCAAAAGCGCTGTGCGAGTTGTTCGATACCACCAGCTTTCCGCTACGCGGCCAGTTGCAAACCATCGCCAAGACCGCACTTTCGACCTTGGTCCAATTCAATAAAATCCTGAAAGACCAGGTCAAGTATCCGAAGACCTCCGCGCTGGCGGCCAGCGTCTATGCGAAAGAATCCAAGTTGAAGATACTCAAGGATGTGGTCCTGGGCGGGGTCGACGTCAAAGCCGTGAACGACCCGAACGTCGGTCCCAACCTGGATAATGCGACGCGCCAACTCGAAGCGCTCATCGCTAACCTGCCCAATACGCAGGGCATTGGCGAAATCGTCCGCCTGTTCGCCGCGGTGTGCGAAACGGTAAAGGATTCCAATGACGCCAGGACTGAAGTCAGCAAGCTCATCTTTGTGAAGAATCCCGACGGTACCAAGCTGATCTCGCTGGGGGATTTCTGCTCGACGCTGGGTGCCTACCGGACTACGGCGTATGGTATCAAGGCATTCGACGCCAAGGCCCGCGTGCGCCGCGACAGCAAAACCGGCATGGACGGGCGGCCCAAGCCCGATTTTGGCGGCAGGATTATCGATGCGGATATCGCGGCGGCGCTCGGTTTTCCGCCCAATCAAAAAGTCGCGGCCGGCAATAATTTCTTTTCGCCGCTGCTGCCGGGCGACGTTGTGCGCTGCATCGATACGATCCTGGGGTTACCCGAAGGCGCCTCGATTTCCGGCACAACCTCCGACACCATCTGGGCCATTGAAACGCTCAGCAATTTCCTCTATTACAACGACGTCAAGAAGAGCAATGAGGCAGACCCGAACTTGCACCTGCTAGCCGTCGCCGCCATCGTCTCCGGCTATCATCATACGGTGCTCGAAGTCGGTTTACCCTTGACCATCAACAGCCAAGGCGATATCGCCTACCAGCCAGGGGTATACACGAGTCTCCAGGATGGCCTGATGGCCGGCACACCTGCCGGGCTGCTGATCCGTAAGGTGTTGAGCGATTACGAGAATACGGCGGAAAACCGGTTCATGTACATTGCATTCGAACAGAAAGGAAAGACGCTTTGTCTCGTCGATAAAAATGATACGGGTGCGGTCAATCACTTCAAGGACACGGTGAAGATGGATTACGTCAATTACCAGAAATGGCTTGCGTTGGCTCAACCCGGAAATTCCTCCGGGGAATTCTTCAGTCTTGACCAGGTCAAGCAGTTTGCCGGCCTGAGCTGATCCGGCATGCAGGTGCATTAGGCAACAAGGAATGGCCCGCTTTCATCTCGAAAGCGGGCCATCGGCACGTCCGCTGCGCCCATGCTGCGAGATACCGGCCAACGCTTGGGGTTCGCCGGGTACCGTGCATGGTGCCCGGCTGCGGGGTTGGGAAAGATGGCTGCGGTATGTGCCAGGCGATGCGCTCCGCTAAGGTTGGCATGCCGGTGGCAGGAGGGGTGAGGACACGGGCTCGGTATGCGGCGAAGGGCGACGAGCTTCGCATGCAGCGTTGACAGGTATGCGTCGCTTCGCGACAATGCCGGCCCCTGTCCTCACCTTTTATCTTACGCAGCGGAGCGGCCGGCAACCTGACGCTCTCTGAGCAAATCGCCTGCGCGTCATCCGATGCCGAGGGCCTCCTGGGCTTTGCGCCACAGCGCGACGCGCGCCTCCAGGCCGACCGTGCCACCATTGATGTGCTTGGTGATTTGCGTAAAGGCTTCGGTTGGGTCGGTGTCGGGCTTGGGGTCGGCCAGCTCGTTGAGCTTGGCTTCGGCCCAGAACCAGGCTGCGGAGCGGGCCGCGCCTTCCGGTTGCTCCAGCAGTTCCGGCTGAGCCAGCAAATCGAGCTGCAATGCCTTCGCGCAACGCTCGTAGTTTTGCCGGCCGGTCAATTGAATCAAGCCGCGGCCGCGGTACCGCCAGCCGTCGCCGCTGACCGAGTCGCCGTTGCCCAGCCGATCCGCATAGACGCGATTGGCCAGCTTCTCCGGGTCGCCCGCGCACTCGGCGGCGATTTCATCGGTGGGAAAGCGTGCCGGCCAAATCTGACGCAGGCGCTCGGCGGAGTAGTGCAGGTTTTCCGACAATGCGCGGAATTGATTCGATTCGTGCATCACCTGGGCCAGGAAGGCCGCCAGGCGATGTTCCGTATCGATCGCCCATTCGCTGCTCGCGGCCTTGATCGGTTCCAGCCAGCGGGCTGCATGTTCCTCGACATTCGGCACGTCGAGGATGCGCTTCAGTTGTTCCAAAGTCAGGTCCGACATGATTCTATTCTCCAAAGAAGACGGGCAAATGGATCCGGCAGGATGCGCTTGCCCGCGTTCGACAAGTCGAAGTGAACTTACGGGTTGGCCGGCGTCGTCGAGCCGCTGGCGGCGGCAGCGGTACGCGGCTGGATCGCGGTTTGCAGGATGTCGAGCACGCGCGAGAGACCTTCCGGCATGCCCGAGTCCTCGGCCAGTACCTGGACGTGGTACTTGGCCGAATTGTCGGAACTGCGGGTGTTCTCCTTGTGCGACGAAACCGAGCCTTCAACATGCACGGTTGCGCTGATCGGCCCCCAACCGACCTTGACGTCGGCTGACATCTTGCCGGATTTATCGTCCGATTCCTTGGCCATGAACGATGACTTCACTTCCATATCGAAGGTGATATCCACTTTGGTAATCGACAGCGCGGGGATTTTGACGATAGCCAGCAACGGGACATCCAGCGTCACTTGCTCCTCGATGGTCTTGCTGACGTCGTTGGGGTCCTGGTTCGGCCGGGTGAACGAGAAGTGCGCCAGACGAGTTGCGCCGACTCCGTTTGGATCATTGCTAGCCGGCGGCAGGAAACCGACATATTTGATGAAGTCGGCGGTTGCGTTGGCCAGCTTGATCTGCGCTTCGCAGGCTGCGGTCAGCGGACTGCCGATCAGGTCGCTCATCGGCAATCCACGGAATTGGGATGCCATATCTATCAGTTCGGACATCTTCTACTCCTTATAGGTACGTTCTAAAAGTCACGACGCCGCGTCTGTCGGGCGTCGCCGTGCGCTGCATGCGCTGAAACCATATTAGGAGTACTGATGCCGGGCTTCGTGACGGTTTCTGTCGGAACCTGCGGTGGCCAGTCTATCGCTTCCGCACCGAGTACCGAGTACCGCGGCGGCGGCTCGGCCGGCCATACGCTAGCCCCGGCGGCGTTGCCAAAGGGCGGCCCAGCGGCTCATCAGCCCGACGCCAGCGGCAACGCGCTTGCGCTTCGACTCAGTTGCGGAGGTGGCCGTATCGTCTTGCGCCGCGGAGTCTGCGGGGTCCGTATCGGCCGACCGGGTCAGCATGGCTTGCTGTTCCGGCGTCAACAGCACGATCCAATCCGTGCCCTTGCGCGGCAATTGCATCAGGTCGCCCGGGAGGAACTGTACGCGCGTGCCTTGCGCCGAAACCTCGATCTCGATCCGCCGGCATGGCGGCTGGCGGCCCCAGCGCCGCCACCAGGCTGGCAGGCGCAGGCGCAGCACCGTCTGCGGGTTTCCATCCTGCTTGCGCGTCGAGACGCAACAGGGAAAACTGAAGACGATCTCGCTGACCCGGTAGCGATAGCGGCGGTAGAGCGCACTGTGCGGTATCGCGCGCCAGGAGTGGGGCGTGTCTGCCGCGATCCGATACGACAACGCGGCCCGCCCGGTGTCGTCGGGCCAGGAAATTTCATGCGGCGCGGCGTTGGCTTGCCGCATGGCGTCGGCGATTACCGCGCATATTTCATCGAGCCGGAGGATGCTGCCGTCCATCGCTAATCCAGGAAGATCGGCTTGCGTGTAAAGCCGAGGTGATACACCGCATATTGCAATACCACCTGGTGTTCACCGACGTTATACAGGCCAAAACTTTTCTCGACGTTCAGGATGTAGCCGCGCGGCGTACCGCTCAAACAGCGATTCACCAAATCCATCGACTCCTGTACCTCGGCTTCGGTACGGAGACTCTGCGGATTGTCGTTACCCACCACGATGCGCTTGATAAAGCGCATGTCGGTCAAGTGAAAGCGATCGGTACTCATGTCGGGCTCCCCCTTCAGGACTGCGGTACCAAGCCGGTGGGGCCTTGGCATTTGACGACATCGTCGAGCAGGCGGGCCAGGCCCTCTGTCTTATCGGTCGCCTGCAGCTTGAGCTTGATATGGGCAATACTGCGGCTGTCGTTTTTGCCGTTGCCAGGGCTGACCATCAGGGTGGCCTTCTTGTCGGTCGGTGCGGCATTGCCGGTCTGCGACATGATCGCATCGTTCGGGCCGTCGCGTTCCTGCTCTTCGAAAGAGCCGAGTTCCAGATCCAGGTCGATCTCCGCTTCGCCGATCACCAGCGAACTGTGCGGTACCAGGGACAGCAGCGGCAAGCGGTACTGCATCTTGTCGTCGGCTTGTGCCGTACCGTGTATGGCCGGCAGCTTGATGTCGATGCTGGTCGGCTCTTTTGCGTCGGTAAAGAACGACGAGAAATTGGCAATTTGCGCTTTCTCCACCATGTGCTGCGCGTTCATGATAGAGCCCGCGATAGCGCGCACGATGTCTTCCAAACTGGTCGAATTGGGCATGACTGCTCCTGGTTGCGCCGGCGTATGCCGGACGGGTTTCATCCTCTGAACCAGGTTGCAGCATAGGCAGGCATGTCGCCGCCTGCCTGACCATTCCTGACCCCGCGCAATCCGCACGCAGTCCGCACGGAACTCCAGATTTGGTCAGGAAACAGGTGCGCGGCGAACGTACGCTGAGTGCTTTCATATCGCGCAGCTCATTGCGCATAACGTTCGCCACCGATCGAAATGCCATATCTGACCAAAAAAATGAAGCGCCCGCGCGTGTGGCTGGGCTTGTCTATTTTCTGCCTGCTGGCCTACGCCACCTTGCACGTATTGCCGGGCAGGCACCTGAGGATCGCGGCCGGGCCGGTGGGCGGCAGCTTCTATGAAACCGCGCTGCAGTACAAGAAGTCCGTCGAGCGCGCGGGCTATCGGGTAGATATCGTTCCGTTCCAGAACACGGACGAGATCGGCGCCGACGTGGCCGACGACGGTCAACACCTGGACCTGGGTTTTGTGGCACAGGATCTGAGCGACGCCACCGGGGAAAAACTGGTCTCGCTGGGCGATATCCAACTGCAACCCATCTTCATCTTCCAGACGCGCGACAGTGCCGCGGCGCGCCCGATTCAATCGTTCGCCGATCTGCGCGGCATGTCGCTGGTGCTGCCTCCCGAGCGCAGCCTGACGAGCAGGACCTTGCTCAGCATCTTCGCCTTGAGCGGGATCGACAAGCAGAATACCCCCATCCATTTTCTGCCGCTCGATCAGGGCATGGCGCGGCTGCAACACGGCGAATTCGATGTCGGCTTGTTCATCCTGGCGGCCGACAGTCCATTGATGGCTCGTCTCGCGGCAGACCCCAGCTTACTGCTGGTACAAACCGCCCAGCAAAATGCGATCGCGAAAAAGCTGTCGTACTTGAGGGTGGTGACGTTGCCCGCGGGCATCTTCGATCTTGCCCACCGGCTTCCCGAACGCGACCTTGAGATGCTGGCCGCTACCATCTCCGTCGTCGCGCGGCGCGAGATGCCTCCCGCAACCCAGTATGCATTTCTCGAAGCGATGCGCGAAGCCCATCGCAAGGGTAGCTACGTCAGCCGCAGCGGCGAATTTCCGCGCTACTCCGAAAACGTCGGCGATGCGGAAAGCCTGGTCGACGACTTCTACCGCAACGGTACACCTTGGACTTATGCCCATTTCTCGGTCTGGGTTGCCAGCGTGATCGACACCTACCTGGCTCCTTTGCTGGCGGTCTGGTTCGCGACCAGTGCCTTGAGCGCGATTTCCGAATTGGAAAAGGTGCGCCTGATCCTCTTGCTCGCATTCGCCAAAACCATGCTGTGGTGGGTAAACCGGCGCGGCAAAAAGGGCATCGTGCCTTCCCCACGCATCCTGGCTTTGATCCGCGGGATCGAAGCCACCATTGCGCGCGAGGAGCGCGGCACGCATCGCCTGTTAAGCGAGTTGCGCCGTATTCGGCAGCGCTGAACAGAACGGGTTTGCAGCATTTATTTTTAATCGACGGAGGTAGGTGTGAACGATCATATTGCTAAAGAAATGCAGCAGACTTACGACCACTATTTTCTCAGTCATGGTTATCGTCGGCGTTATCCGGAGCCGAACGCGGCGACGCTCGGCTATGTGCTGAAGCATGGCGCGCACGGCGCCTCGCGGATTCTCGACTTTGGCTGCGGCAATGGACGATATGCCATGGCATTGCTGGCGCAGACCAGCGCTCATCTCACCGCCTACGATATCTCCGCGGCCTCGCTGCTGGAGTTCGAGGATACGCTGAAACAGACACCCTATCGCGAACGCGTGACGCTGGTCCATGGCGAGATGGCAGCCCTGGCAGCGCCGGCGGGCTACGACGTGGTACTGATGCTGTTCGGCGTGCTGTCGCATCTTGGCGACCGCGCGAGTCGTCTGCATACGCTGCGCGAACTACGCGGGCAGATGCGTGCCGATAGCCGGCTGATCGTCTCGGTGCCGTCGATCTATCGCCGGCGTCCCTGGGAACTCTTGCGTTATGGGCTGGAGAGACGCCTGGGCCTGGCGCAACCGCCTCAGGACGAGCCCGGCAATATCTACTTCACGCGGCACATACAAGGGCAATCGCTCAGGTTTTTCTATCATCTCTACACCGTCGATGACCTGCGCCAGGAATTGCATGCTGCCGGCTTCGCCCTGTCCGACTGGCAAGCCGAAAGCATGCTGCCGGAATGGTGGATCACGCAATCCACCACATTGCGCGGGATCGACCGCGTGCTCAGTGCCCGGCTTCCGGCCGCACTCGGCTATGGCATGCGGGCCGTGGCCATACCGTTATGAAAGCGGCGCCTTCCTGGGTCTCGCTGCTGCGGCGCACGCCGCGCCGCGCATGGGCCGCGGCCTGCTGCCTGGTGCTGGTCGCGCTGCCCGCCTACGGCAGCGGGCAACTGGAAGCGATTCGCCAGCGAGGCGTGTTGGTGGTCGGCGTGAAGACCGACTATCCGCCGTTCGGCATGCTGTCCAGCGCCGCGGTGCAGGAAGGTTTCGAACATGACCTGGCCGCCGACCTGGCTGCGCGCCTGGGGGTGCAACTGCGTACGGTCGGTGTCAGCAGCACCAACCGCTTGCAGGTGCTGGACGATGGACGTGTCGATGTGACCATCGCGACTCTCGGCGACACAGCCGAGCGGCGTCAGATAGCGACCCTGGTCGAACCCGATTACTACTCGTCCGGCGTCGCGCTGATGACGCGTCCGGACAGCAACCTTCAGCACTGGTCCGAATTGCGCGGCCAGACTGTCTGCGCAATCCAAGGCAGTTATTTCAACCGGACAATGGCGCTGCGCTACCTGTTGAACCTGCAGATCTACGCCAATGGCCGCGACGCGAAGATGGCGGTACGAGACGCGCGCTGCAGAGGCTGGTTGTTCGACAACACCGCGATCGCCGGCGACCTGCTGTCCCCGGAATGGCACGACTACCAGATCCGGCTGCCGCCCGAACTGATGACCCCCTGGGCGATCGCGATAGCACGCAGCGAGCGGGGCGGGGCGCTTGAGCGCCTGGTCGGCGATACCGTTGCGCAGTGGCACAGGCAGGGTACCTTGCTGGCGCTGGAGCGCAAATGGGGCTTGCCGCCGTCGCCCTTCCTGGCCCAGATGCAGGTGCTGTGGAACGAAAAGGACGCCGACGGCCGGTATCTATGCCGCCGCCAGGCAGACGGGCAATGGCCCGTGGTTTGCCGCAATCAGATCTTCGTCATGTCGGCCGACGTCGTCGGCCTGCGGCGCTGGGGCCTGCGCTTGTACGAGAAGACCGGGATCAACTTGACCTACATCTACGACGACTACGAGCGCCGCGAATTCCTGCATGGGATTGCGATGACGCTGGCATTGACCTTCAGTTGCGTGACGGGCAGCCTATTGCTCGGCATCGCGCTGGCCTGGCTGGCGCTGCGTACGCCACCGGCGATCGGCGCCGCGGTCAGAAGTGTCGCACTGGTGATGCGCATGACGCCACCGCTGTTGCAGATCTATGTGCTGCTGTTCGGGGTCGGCAGCGCGGTGGCGGCGCGCTGGGGCCTGCAGTTCAGCGCCTTCTGGATCGTCGTACTGTGTCTCAGTGCCTACACCGGGTCCGGTTTGATGCACATCCTCGATAACGAAGCCCGCGAGGCGTGGCGCTCGACGCCAGGCTTGGTGCTGGATCTGCCGGGGTTGCTGCACTTGATGGGCCGCTCATCGGCTTCGGTGACCGCGTCGCTGGTCAATGTCGCCAAAGCGACCATGATTGCGAGCGCGGTCGCGGTGCCGGAATTGCTCTCGGTCTCGACTTCGATCATCGCCGAACACGGCAATGTCGCGACCATGATGAACACCTTGATGCTGTTTTTTGTGTTGCTGATCTTCGGGGTGCTGCACGTGCTGCGCCGGCTTCAGAGTAGGGGGGATCATGAACGGGCTTGAGATCGTCCGGCATCTGTATGCCTGGACGCCGTATTTGCTGGGCGGATTTCTGTGGAATATCGCCATTTCGCTGGTCGCGCTGGCGATGGGAACCGCGGTCGGCCATGGGCTTGCCTCGATGCGCGGGGCCACGCGCGGCCACTGGGCCAACGGTGGCCGCCTGGCGACGGCGCTGCTGCGCAATGTACCGACCTTCGTGTTCCAGTTCTACCTGGTATTCATGCTGCCCGAGGCATTGCCGCTGCCGTTTTCCCTACCGAACCTGCCGTTGCCGGCGTGGCTCAAGGCCTCGCTCGCGCTGGCTCTGGCGGTGGCGGGCTTCGTCTCGGACAACCTGTCCCGCATCCTCGCCAAGCCCCCGTCAGAGCGCCGGCGCGACCTATTGCTGTTGCTGCTTAACTGGGGCAACTACTTCGTGATCATCGTGATGGCGTCGTCGACGGCGTCGGTGATCGGTGTGCCCGAACTGATCAGCCGCTGCAATACCGTGGTCAATGCCGGCGGTACGACCGACATGATGCTGTGGGTCTACCTCTATGCGATGGGCTGGTTCTTCCTCTTCTGTTGTTCGGCCAGCGGCCTGATCCGCTATTGCTCTCGCCATCTGGAGCGCCGGCTCGGCATGGCCGATTTGGGCCAAACCGAGGTTTAGCCGGCCGGCCCGGGATCTGCTTTCGCCTGCCGGCGTGCGGCGATAAAGCGGCAAATACCCAGCCGATTTTGATTCGGTTTGCCTATTTATTGTTGATGATGGATAAACCCGTGATTTAATTGGCCGCGCATGCGACTCCCCATCATGCACTTGTGATTGGGGTCGCTTGCCCCGCGCCGTCCATAAATACAAAACCGGAGAAAGCGGACTGAATAGTTTCGCCGTCGCCGACCAAGCGACCTTAAACAGCTTAAGCGGTTTTGAGTGGCTTTGGGCGCCTTGGGATAAGACACGGCATCGGACCAGCCGGCAGCATGCTGCTGAGCGAGTAAGCAAGGCATTGAACCCACTAATCTGAAGAGCCCTGATTGACTGGCTTTGCCGGTCGAGGGCTGGGGGATTGAATCCGGAAGCATCAACTCATTAATTCCGATATTCGCCAAAAATTACATTAATTACAATTAATTTTAATTACCAAAAATTGGTGTTGGTCTATTAATCCCCTTCACATTAACCATGGTCTCAATGTCATGAATTGTCATGTTTACTGTTTTCCCTTGATCCAACATAACCCCGTGTATCAACCTTGTTGGAGCAAAAATAATGGCGTTGCTTCTGCTTGAAGATGATGGACGAAAGAAAAGCGAGATTTGCGATATATTCAGTAATGCCGGTTATCAGATTACCTGGCGCGAGGTGCCGGAAGCACTGATGGCGTGGCTCGGAAAAGGCGATGCACATAAATCGGTAACGATCTTGCAGGTCGACCATGCGCATGCCTTTCCTTCCTATATCGCTTCGCTGGCACGCAGCGCCATTCCGCCGTGGCGCTTGTCGCTGCATCAGCGCAGCCTGGTCGCGCCCAATAACTGTTGTACCAAGCTGACGAGCCTGGAATTCATCCTGATCAAGACCTTCGCGCTGACGGAAAAAGGAGAGGTGGTATCGCGCAGGAAGATCATCGATGCCTTCGGCGAACATTACCTGAGCTACGACCAGAATCGTCTGGACACCATGGTGATGCGTCTGCGCAAGAAAGTGAAGCAGCGGCTGGATATGCCGCTACCTTTGAACACGGTGCGTGTGCGCGGCTTCAGTTTCGATGATTGGCTTATTCTGGATCATTAGGAACCTTAATCTATACGAGCGCCAATCGTAACTCCGGGATATGTCGATGGGGATTTTGAGTCAGGCCGATCAAGCGGCATGCGAGTCGGGCGCTAGTCGAGCCTGGACTGCTGCAACAGCCATTTACTGAATATCTGCAGCGATCGCATCTCTGCGGATGGATTCGGATAGACCAGGTAATAAGCCTTCGGATAGCGCCACACCTGTGCCGGCAGCATGACGAGCTTTCCGGCCATCACCAATTCCGTTGCCATGTAAGGCGGCAGCAACGTGACACCCATGCCGGCTACAGCAGCATTCAGCGCCATCGACATGATTTCGTATCGAGGGCCTTCGTTGCCCGCTTGGGCATCTATGCCCTCGCGTTTGAACCACTCCTCCCATGCACCGGGCAAGGTCAGATGATCGATCAGGCATGACTTGGGGGTGTGTGAGCCGAGGGTATTGCCATGCACTGCGATCCAGGAAGGTGCCGCATACGGCAATAGCAATAGAGGCAAGATGAAGTCGTTGTGCAGTCCTGGGCGATTACCGTCGCCGAATTCCAACGACGCATCCACGCTCGCGATGCCGAAATCCACCGGACCGACGCGTGTACGCAAATTGAGCGTGATCTCGCTGTGCTCGCGCGTGAATGCCGGCAGGCGCGGTATCAGCCAGTAATTGCCGATCGTCGATCCCACCGAGAGCGACAGCGCACCGCCTTTCCCTTTCAGCGCCATCACATTCACTGTCGCCCGTTCCAGTCGTTTGAGCAGCGGTTCGATCTCCGCGATGTATTCGCGTCCCGCGTCGGTAAGCGTCATTGCATCGCGCCGGCGCACGAAAAGCGCGACCCCGAGATGCTCTTCGAGCGTCTGGATTTGCCGGCTTACGGCGCCCTGCGTCAGATGCAGTTCGTATGCCGCTGCGGTGAACGAGCGCAACCGCGCGCTAGCCTCGAAACAGAGCAGCGATTGGGTCGAAGGTGCGTGGAACATAGAGTCGGATTAGCTGTTCAAGGGCGCCAGTAATTTCCTGAAAAATCATGTTAGCACGGGTCGGAAACAGACGTTATTGGGAAAAAACGATTCTCTGCATGATTTTTTCTCACGTTGACCGCAGAATTAATCGTTTGCCCGCTTTTTTTTTCGATCCGATCATCGACCCCGTCAGGAATATGAAAGCGAGGGCAAATATGTTTGATCTGGTGATTGAAAACGGGACGGTGATCGACGGCACGGGTGCGCCACGGATGGCGTGCGATGTCGGGATCGAAAACGGTCGCATCTCGATGCTCGGCGACCTCGGTGCGTTGCCCGCGGTGCGCCGCTTCGATGCGAGCGCACGGATCGTCGCGCCGGGTTTCATCGATGTGCACACGCACGACGATCGTCTGCTGCTCGATACGGTCAAAGGCCCACATCCCAAACTGTCGCAAGGCGTGACCACGGTCGTTACCGGCAACTGCGGCATCAGCCTGGCACCCTTGATCACGCAACGTCCGCCGTCCCCGCTCGATCTGCTGGGCGACGATGCCTGGCGGTTCGCACGTTTTGCCGATTATCTGGATGCGCTGGACGATGCACGGCCCGCGCTCAATGCAGCCTGCCTGGTCGGTCATTCGACTTTGCGCGTGCGGCATATGACAACGCTGGATCGCGCCGCCAGTGCAAACGAGACCGCGAGCATGGCACGCGATCTGGAACACGCGCTCGACGCAGGTGCGATCGGAATGTCGACCGGCCTTTATTATCCGCCGGCTCGCGCGGCGAGTGCACAGGAAGTGATCGAGGTTGGCCGGCCGCTGAGCGCGGCGCAGGGGATCGTGACCATGCATCTGCGCGATGAAGGCGATGCAATCGACGACGCACTGCGCGAAGCGTTGCATATCGGCCGCGCCTTGGCCATCGATACCATCGTGTCGCATCACAAGATCGTGGGGCGCAACAATCACGGCCGCTCGGTCGAGACGCTGGCGCTGCTGGAAGACGCGGCTGGACATCAATCCGTCTGCTTCGACTGTTATCCGTACAACGCTTCATCGACCATGTTATTGCCCGCGCGGGTCAAGCAATCCGACGAAGTGCTCGTCACCTGGTCGAAGGCCGATCCATCCGCCGCCGGACATTCCTTGTTTGCGCTGGCAAAGAGCCGCAATCTGGATCCGGAAGTGCTGGCGGAGGCTTTGTCACCGGCCGGCGCGGTGTATTTCGCGATGAGCGAGGACGACGTGTCGCGCATCCTGGCACACCCGATGGCGATGGTCGGATCGGACGGCCTCGCGCACGACATCAAGCCGCATCCCCGTTTATGGGGGACATTCCCGCGTGTACTGGGCCACTACACACGCGAGCGCCGCCTGTTCACGCTCGAAACCGCGATCCACAAGATGACCGGATTGAGCGCGCGCCGCTTTGGGCTGGAGGGGCGCGGTTCCATCGCGGTGGGCCAGTGTGCCGATCTGGTGGTGTTCGACGAAAACCGGATCGCAGACCAGGCGACATTTGCCCACCCGACACGCATCAGTACGGGGATCGATGCGGTATTTGTGAACGGCCAATTGGCTTGCCGCGACGGCACGTCGGTGAACCTCCACGCCGGCCAGGTGATACGTCGCCGTCATCGCTGATCCCAAGCTGTTCCGTATTCAACGTCATCAGAGACCCGATATGAGCTATTCGACCGACCCGAGCCAAGCGCCGGCATCGCACCTCAGTGCCCATTCCAGTAACGACGATGCCGTGAACCTGTCTACTTCCTACTCCCGTTCGAGAAAGACATTTGTACTCGTCATGCTTTTTTTGTCGTGGATACTGGCCAACGCGGACCGGATCGCGATGAGCATTTCGATTGTGCCGATCACGCAGGAGTTCGCTCTTGACGCGCGCTCGGCGGGCCTGTTGTTGAGTGCGTTCTACCTCAGCTATTCTTTGATGCAATTGGCAGCGGGATGGCTCGGCGATCGCTTTGGTTCGCGACTTGTGCTGGTTTTCTCGGTCGCTTGCTGGTCGGTATTCACGGGGCTGACCGGGCTGGCAGCGACTTTTACCGCGCTGTTTGTGATCCGGGTGCTGTTTGGCATCGGCGAAGGCGGATTCGTTCCTGCCAGCACGGTAACGATCGCCGAAGCATTTCCGCGTGCGGAACGCGCTCGCGCCAAGTCGCTGGTGATCGGCGCTTCGTTCATCGGCAGTGCGATCGGGGCCAGTGTGATCGGCGCGTTGATTCATAGCCATGGATGGCGCTACGCGTATCACGTCTTTGGCGTCTTCGGGATTGTCGTAGCCATCCTGCTATGGACGGCAGTCAAACCGATTGCCAAGCGCAAACAGCTAGTGGACCGACGGCACGTACGAGGCTCATTCGCGTCGCCGGTGTTGCGCAAGACCATGTTGATTTTCTTCTTCAGCAATATCGTCTATGTCGCGCTGATTTCCTGGATGCCGGCGTTCCTGGTCAAGACACGCCATATCGATATCCTGCACGCCGGCCTCGCTTCATCGGTGCCGTATCTTGTCGCCTTTGCGTCCTTGAATGGCGTGGGTTGGATGCTGGATAAATTTGGCCACGGGCGCGAGCGCATATTCCTGGTATGCGGCGCGGCGGCGGTCTTCATTTTCCTTGCGTCGATCGCTTTCGCGGATTCGCTACCTTCGTTGCTGGTTCTCTGGACGCTTTGCCTGGTCGGCTACACGGTGGTCTACGGCACCGTCTTCGCTATTCCGCTCAAGCATATGCACGACGCGTCGGTGGGGTCGGCTGCCGGCATCATCAATTTCGGTGGCCAGTTGGCGGCGGCGATCGCCCCGGCCATGGTCGGGATGCTGGTCGACCTGACGCCCGGCAGCTATCTGGCTGCCTATGCGGCGCTTTTGATTGCTGCGCTGGGTGCGATCCTGGTCGCGCTGACATGGCGGACTGAAATCGCTGCGAGCTGAATCGTATTATCCCGAACCATGAAATAGTGCATGCAATTGGCGTGGGGTTGGCTTTAGGGGAGCGGCAATGATTACCTCAATACGAAGCAAAATTCTACTGATTGCTGCCGGTACCGTGATCTTTTCGCTGGTGCTGACGAGTGCAGTCATTTATGCACTGGTGCGTGCCGATGACCTGCGCACCATTCATCAGAACCTGGAATCGCTTGCAACGGCCAATGCGCTGGCGATCTCGGACTGGAGCGAGGCGAAGACGGTCGCGGTGAAAGCCACCGCTGACGATGTGGACGCGGGCGATCCACGAGCTATGGTCACGGCGCTGCAGAAGTCGGGCGGCTTCTCGCTCACCACCGCGGGCTGGCAGGACAAGTCGTTTATTTCATCGACGCCGGGTTTACCGGCGGATTACGACCCAACTGCGCGTCCCTGGTACAAGGAGAGTATCAAGGAAAAAAAACCTTTGATCACCCGGCCTTATCGATCGGTATCGGGCGTGGTGCTGGTTTCGTTCACCGCGCCGATATTGCGTGATGGCAAGGTCCAGGGTGTCGTTGCCGGCGGCATATCGCTGGAAAAAGTGCGGGACGTGATCGAGGCGATTCATCCGACGCCATCCAGCATCGGTTTTGTCGTCGACAAGGATGGCACTGTGATTGCCCATCCGGACGACAAGCTTTTGCTGAAGCCTGCGACCGACTGGCTTGCGCTACTGACCCCCCAAGCCCTGACGTCCATGGCGCACAGTGGCGATGTATTGCAGGCTGACGTAGACGGAGTGCCGAAGCTGCTACGCGCCAAACCGATTGCGGGAACAGACTGGATGCTGGTCGTGTCGCTCGACCAGTACGAGGCTACCGCCGGCATACGCAGCGTACTGGGTGCATCGGCGATTGCAGTCGTGTTGCTGGCGATTATCGCGACCTTGCTGAGCGGCATCTTGACGGCACGTTCATTCCACCGGCTATCGCAAGCGCGTGACGCCATGGACGAAATCGGTTCCGGCACCGGTGACCTGACGCGACGGCTGCCGGTCGTCGGGCACGACGAGGTTGCGCAGATCGCCACGTCGTTCAATAGCTTCGTCGAGAAAATTGGCGCTGTCCTGAAGCAAATCCGCGATAGCAGCGCTTCGGTATCTTCAGCGACCTGCGACATCGAATCGGGCAATCTCGATCTGTCCCATCGCACCGAAATGGCGGCCGGCAATCTGCAGGAGACTTCCGCCTCGCTGGAGCAGTTGACTGGCGCAGTCGACAGTTCGGCGCAAGCCTCGACGCAGGTCACTCAACTTGCGCAGGATGCGAGCCAGTGCGCGGTCAAGGGGCGCGAGGTGATGGCTGGCGTGGTCGCGACCATGAACGCTATTGCCCAAGCATCCAATGACATCGTCAACATCATCAGCGTGATCGACGGTATCGCTTTCCAAACCAACATCCTGGCACTCAATGCCTCCGTGGAAGCCGCTCGCGCCGGCGAAAATGGCCGCGGCTTCGCGGTGGTGGCGAACGAAGTCCGTAACTTGGCCCAGCGCAGTGCGACCGCAGCCAAGGAAATCAAAAGCCTGATTGCCGTTTCCTCATCCAGCGTCAAGTCCGGCAGCGCCAGGGTACAAGACGCCGATCGCAATATGGCGGAAATCGTCCATGGCATCCAGCGTGTGGCCGAGATCGTCGGCGAAATCAACCTATCGATGCGTGAGCAAAGTCAGGGAATCGGTCAGATCAATATTGCGGTTGCCGAAATGGAACATGCGACGCAGCAAAACGCCGCCCTGGTTGAGGAGGCTGCGGCGGCATCGTCTACGCTCAAGAGCGAAGCGGCCAAACTCGATCGGCTGGTCGCATCGTTCAGGCTGGAGACGAACTCGGCCGTAGATCAGCGCTTCAGTTGCGACAGGTCGCGCACCGCGCCGCGGTCGGCGGAGGTGGTCAGCGCGGCGTAGGCTTGCAGCGCTTGCGAGACGACGCGCTCGCGGTGTATCGGCTGCCAGGCGTCGCGGCCGCGCGCCTCCATGGCCGTGCGGCGGTGCGTGAGTTCTTCGGCCGAGACGCGCAAGCTGATGGTGCGGGAGGGGATGTCGATGTCGATCATGTCGCCTTCTTCCACCAGCCCGATCGCACCACCTTCCGCCGCTTCCGGCGAGGCGTGGCCGATCACCAGGCCGGAGGAACCGCCGGAGAAGCGGCCGTCCGTGAACAGCGCGCATGCTTTACCGAGGCCCTTCGATTTGATGTATGAAGTCGGGTACAGCATTTCCTGCATACCCGGGCCGCCCTTCGGACCTTCGTAGCGGATGATGACGACGTCGCCCGCCTGCACCGTGTCGCCGAGGATGCCTTCCACCGCCGCGTCCTGGCTCTCGAACACGCGCGCCTTGCCGGAGAACTTCAGGATGCTCTCGTCCACGCCGGCCGTCTTCACGATGCAACCTTTCTCCGCGATGTTCCCGTACAGGACCGCCAAGCCGCCATCCTGCGAATACGCGTGGGCTCGGTCCCGGATGCAGCCGGCGCTGCGGTCGAGATCGTTCTGCGCGTAACGCTGCGCCTGCGAGAACGCCACCTGCGTCGGCACGCCGCCCGGCGCCGCGCGGAACAGCTTATGCACGGCAGGATCGTCGCTGCGGCGGATGTCGTACTTTTCAATCGCCTCGCCCACCGTCTTGCTGTGCACCGTCGGCAGCGACGTGTCCAGGAGGCCTGCGCGCGCCAGTTCGCCGAGGATCGCGACGATGCCGCCGGCACGGTGTACATCCTCGATGTGGAATTTGTCCGTCATCGGCGCTACCTTGCACAGGCAGGGCACCTTGCGCGAGATGCGGTCGATGTCGGCCATGGCGAATTCCACCTGCGCCTCGTGCGCCGCGGCCAGCAGGTGCAGCACGGTGTTGGTGGAACCGCCCATCGAGACATCCAGCGCCATCGCATTTTCAAACGCCGCCTTGGTGGCGATGCTGCGGGGCAGGACGGAATAATCGTCCTGCTCGTAATGGCGTTTTGCCAGTTCCACAATCAGCCGGCCCGCGCGCAGGAACAGCTCTTTACGATCGGCGTGGGTGGCGACGATCGTGCCGTTCCCCGGCAATGCCAGGCCCAGCGCCTCGGTCAGACAGTTCATCGAGTTCGCCGTGAACATGCCGGAGCACGAGCCGCAGGTGGGGCACGCGGAGCGCTCCACTTCCGCCATCTCCGCGTCGGACACGCTGCTGTCACCGGCCTTGATCATGGCGTCGATCAGGTCCAGCTTGATGACTTTTTTATCGCTGGTGACGACCTTGCCCGCCTCCATCGGCCCCCCGGACACGAACACCACCGGGATGTTCAAGCGCATCGCCGCCATCAGCATGCCCGGCGTGATTTTGTCGCAGTTCGAGATGCACACCATCGCGTCGGCGCAGTGCGCGTTGACCATGTATTCGACAGAGTCGGCGATCAGGTCGCGCGAGGGCAGCGAGTACAGCATGCCGCCGTGGCCCATCGCGATGCCGTCGTCGACGGCGATCGTATTAAATTCCTTCGCCACGCCGCCGGCTGCCTCGATCTCGCGCGCCACCAACTGGCCCAGGTCCTTCAGGTGCACGTGGCCCGGCACGAATTGGGTGAACGAATTGACCACCGCGATGATCGGCTTGTCGAAATCGCCGTCCTTCATGCCGGTGGCGCGCCACAGCGCGCGGGCGCCCGCCATGTTGCGGCCTTGGGTGGTAGTGTGGGAACGGTAGGTGGGCATGTTGGGTGTTTCCTCAGAGCGGCGAACGAAGTAAGGGCACAAGCGTGCCGTGCGCGCCATGAGTTGTCCAATATATGATTCAGTGCTCTGTAATTCGTATTGCGTATCACAGCTTTGGACGGAAACCGAGGCATGGCTTCATCCGGCCGACGCCTTGGGAAAATTACCCGTCAGCGGCCCACCCGGGCAGGATTTGTGCCTGTTGCCCGGCTCAAGTCCGAGTCACAACGGGATGCAAAGCTCCATCATGTCAGGCTGTAATACCGTTCGACACCTCGCTATTCTCACGTCAATTCCGCGCTTAATCGGACATTCCTCGATCCGATACCGGTTGTATTGGATTAGAGCTTGCCAAGTTGACTCGCTAAAATATTAAAAATATCGATGAAAAATCGCGGGTGGCGGGCGATCAGATTAATCTTAATGCTGGATTGTTAATCAGCATTAAGACGCCCAGCTATCTGTTTAACGCTTGATTTTTTTGAGATATATCAGATTCGAACAAGAGTCTGGCATGGCTTGGTTCATGGGTTCGGCAACGTGGGCAGCTCACCCGATGCATCCTGCCATCAAGCCTTGATTAAACTTATACTTAATTAGGAATACGACACATAGAGGTCCCGTCGCAGAGACTGAAATTCATAGTTCTTATCATATTAAAAAATATAACCGATACTGATTTTCAATAAAATAATGTTGTTGTTTTAAACGCAAAAAATGCCACAATTTCTGCCTTTCCCTTAATTCGCTTGATTCGCTCTGCCGATTCGCGATCTACTGGAGCCGCCGGCAAAATGGATTGGCGCTCCCATTGGGAGTGGCATCGCGCAATGCGTACCCGCCGGTAACGTTGGAGACCCGTCTTGCAAAAGCAAACGCGGACGGTCAGTTTTCCCTGCATAGTCAATTCGTAGCTTCAGTCCACCAAACCGCCAATAATGACACGACGATATCGCCTGAAAGTGTGGGGACTTTTAATTGCGGCGCTGCCTGCCGCGGGCACGACCAACGCCTATGCGGACGACCAGATTACGCTATATGGCATTGCCGACGCCGGGATCGGATATGTTTCCAACAGTGCCACGGTGGAAGCCGCCGGCGCGGCCGGGCGGCCGGCGCGGCTCAACGGCGGTTCCAATCTGGCGTTTGCGAGCGGCACCTGGAACGGAAACCGCTGGGGCCTGAAAGGTAGCGAAGACCTCGGCGGGGGGATGCACGCGATCTTCCGCCTTGAAAACGGTTTTAATATCGGTACCGGCGCGCTGGGCCAGGGCGGCACGGAATTCGGCCGCCACGCGTATGTCGGCCTGTCCGATGAACGCTATGGCACTTTCACCCTGGGTCGCCAGTACGAACCGATGATCGACATGGTGGGCGCACTGGGCGGCAACATTGCACTGAGCGAGGTGGCGGCTCACCCGGGCGACATCGATAACTTCGACCACAGTTCGCGCTCGAATAATTCGCTTAAGTACCAAAGCCCGACAGTCGGCGGCTTTAAGCTGGAAGGACTGTATGCACCCGGCGGCCAGGCCGGCAGCCTGCCGCTTCAAAGTTCATCCGGATTCGGCGTGCAATATGCCGGCGGGCCGCTGGTCTGGGGTGTCGCTTATTCGCACGCGAACAATCAGAAAACCGGCATCGGCGACGGCACCATCGGTAGCTGGGTCAGCACGGCGGACAGCGGCTTCGGCTCATCGATCAATGCGGGTTACGCGAGCGCGCGGGCACGGGACATCATCGGCACCTCGGCCACTTACGAAATCGGGGCGACGATACTGGGAGTGAACGGCAGTCATACCGAGTACACCCCCGGTCTATATTCAAGATTTCACCGGGTGGAGAAATTCGATGCCGCGGGCATCTTCGCCATGCACAGTTTCAGCGTCGCACTGCGGGCGGGTATCGGTTACAGCTTCTTGCATGCCAATGCACCGGCCGACAACGTGTCTGCCGCGACATATCACCAATTCAACCTGTCGAGTTTCTACCGCTTGACGACGGCTACCGAACTATATGTGTTGACCGGTTATCAACGAGCGCTAGGCAGCACACTGGACATGTACGGCAACGTCATTCCCGCGACAGCATCGGTGGGCGACGCCGCAAATGGTATTTCGTCCGCATCCAACTCACAGTTTCTGATGCGAGTCGGCATGACTCATTTATTTTGAGGGACGGGACAAGCCACGCAGAACGGGTTCGTAAATCACCGCGTAAAGCCTGGCGTTTCCCGGTTTGCCCGAGGCAGCGGCAGGTCGACCTTTAAAGCGGCAGTTCGCGCAGTGGCTTGCCGTCCATCCAGGCGCGGATGGCCTCAATGATTTGCGGGTAGGCTGCCCGGTAGGTGTTCTCGGTCACATAGCCGATATGCGGGGTAGCCAATACGTTGGGCAGAAAGCGGAATGGGTGGATGGGCGGCAGCGGTTCCGCGTCGAACACATCGAGCGCGGCGCCGGCGATACGCCTTGCTTGCAACGCGTCGATCAACTCGGCTTCCGACACGATCGGTCCGCGTGAAGTGTTGACCAGATAGGCGCTGCTTTTCATCAGGCCCAATTCGCGTGCCCCGACCAGGCCCCGACTGCGTTCGCCTAGCTTCAGGTGGATCGTCAGCACATCGGCTTGCTGAAATAATTGATCTTTTTCGACTCGTTCAACGCCTGCGGCTGCGGCACGCTCGGCCGTCAGGTTCGGGCTCCACGCGATGGTGCGCATGCCGAAAGCGGTGCCGAAGCGCGCCACTGCCTGGCCGATGTTGCCCAATCCCAGCAGGCCGAGGGTCTTGCCCTGCAGGTCGACGCCCACTCCGATTTGCCAGCCGCCGGCCTTGAGCGAAGCGGCTTCCGCATAGAGGTTGCGCGTCACGGCGAGGATCAGCGCCCAGGTGAGTGCCGGGGTCGCGCTGGGGTCACCGCCGCTGGTGCCCGATACCGTTACACCACCCGCTTTGGCCGCCTGAAGGTCGATTGCGGCATTCCACATGCCGACGGTGACGATCAGCTTGAGGCGCGGCAAGCGTGCCAGCAGATCGGCGCCGATCCGGGTGCGCTCGCGCATCAGGACAATACCGTCGAACGGCGCCAGCCGCGCGGCGAGTGCTTCGAGATCTTCGACATGATCGTGGAAAAACACCAGGTTCGATTGCTCCTGCAACTCGCTCCAATCGCCGAAAGTGTGCGCTGCGTGTTGGTAGTCGTCGAGGATGGCGAAATTCATCGTGGACGGAAGAGACATGCGGTGGCTCCTGAAGGTAATGGACCGAGGGCGCGCCTGCGCGACTTCACTGCGCCAAGCTCGACAGTTTTTCTGTGTGATGACGTGTGGGTGCCGGTTCCTGGCGGTCATCGACCAGACCGATGTGGAGTGTGGCGGCCGGCTTACGGCACGGGCCACAGCCGGGCCGCGACGCGAGCAACTTGAGCATGGACGCTCAGTATCCCGCACATCGCCGGTTAACACAGTTTAGCGCCGTTGCGCATCGCTTGCCGAGCGCTATCGGGGACGGATCATGGCCGTTCCGCGCGCAGGGTAGATGAGCATGGCAAGCCGGCTGCCAAATTCGATATTCAGTGGCGCACGTATATTTCGCCAGGTTTAATTGCGCGATGGCCATTGCGGTCTTGAGGGCCAATCGTATAAATTTATTTAGTTATGCAAATTATATTAATGATGAAATATAAGGTAAAAATGCCCTGCGCATAACAACTGGTCATCTTGTGTCGATCCGATCCATAATTCGTTGCCCTTCGCATGGCATAAATTACCTCGGTAACATTGCAGGTTGATCTATCCAATGAATCGGCTGCTTTCTTCATGATCAACTCTCCCGACTTTCCAAGGCTGCTGGCAGTGGGCCTGAAACGGCAAGCTGGGCCGATATGGAACCCGCATGCCGACGCCAAATTCCAATGCGCTCGAACGTAAGAAGATCGCGCTGATTCTATCGCCTAGACTGGGAGACTCACTGCTGCTGATGTCGGTCGCCCACAATTTATCGGCGGCCGAATTCCAGGTGACTGTGTTTGGCGATTTCATCTCCGACTTGAGAGACTGGTTCCCGCATGTTTCCATCGAACCTGCGCTCGGCGAATCGGACGCAGAAACAAGGCTGGCCGAGTTTGATGGTGCGATACAGATGCATCGCACCATTCCTCTTAAGAATTTACAAGAAATCCATGCCAAACCGATCTTTTTCGATCAGTGGATCGTGCCCGATAAATTGGACCGTCGTCACGCGCTGGTTCAACTGCTTGATTTTTGCCGGGACGAATTCGGCATTCAAAACCCCAGCGGAGGAAATGGCATAAGCGCCAATGCGGGATTGCGGCATCGCCATTTTTCCCAACGTGTGATTATCCACCCCACAGCGAGCCACCCGGCCAAAGCATGGTCCCCGGAACGGTTCCGCAGGCTGGCGCAGAAGCTTGGCGAGCGTGGGCTCAACCCCGTATTTGTGATGTCGCCGGCAGAGCGGGTGGAGTGGCGATGGCTTGGCGATCACGGACTGGAAGCGAAGGCCTTTGCGTCGTTAAGCGAGTTGGCTGCGCTGCTCTACGAGTCAGGATGGTTCATCGGGAATGACTCGGGAATCGGTCATTTGGCTTCAAATCTCGGCATTTCAACCGTTTCAATTTTCCCTCGGCCGCGTACCGCAAAGCGATGGCGTCCGATCTGGGCGCCGGGGTGCGTGGTCGCGCATGCCTGGTTACCTACGGGTGCGCTACGGCGGCGCTTTTGGCGATACACGGTCACGGTCGACCGGGTCATTAGATCATTGGAATTCTTGATGAACGGCTCAAGTACACCCTGCACAAACTGCTCCAGCACCGGATTAATCGCGCCTGCGCGCCACACGAACTCCACCGGATAAGACGGGTTCAGCTCGGAAAACAATGTATTGCAGCCAAGTCCGGCAAAGATCTAAACTACAGCACCGATCCAAGCCCAAGACTTATGAACAGTAAACCTTATCTGGCAATGCTTGAAGAACTTGGCGGATGTTATATCCGACAGGATGCCGGGCGTGAAGAATGGTGGCGTGTGACGGCCTCCGAACGCGCCAATCTATTTCACCTGGAACACGGCTTCGAGCGTGGCGCCGTCGATTTCGAAATGGAGGCTGACAGCGAGAACCTGAGCGCGAAATTTCTCAAGTGGGAGCGCGAAGGTTTTGTCCGCGAAACCATCGCGCCAAACGTAAGCGATAGCGCAGAGCAAACGACAAACATCGACTTCATGCAAGAACTTGCGCGGCTGCATGGTTTAACGCGACGTGCGGCGCAGCAGAGTCCTGCCGAGCATTATGTCTTGGTCAGCAACGTCAAGGTTCCACTCGGCGACGGTGGCCCGCTCACACCGACGGTGAACCGAGCTTACTTATTTCCGCCGCGTTATGACGATATCGTCCAGGACATCGTGGAGAATCGCCGCATCATGCTGATCGGTCACACCGGCTGCGGCAAGACCAGTTTGATTGAACAGGTCGCGGCGCGCTCGCAGCATGGGGTGATCCGCTCCAATATGAATGGTCAAACGACCATCGGCGACTTCGTTGGTTTCTGGACCGTCAAAGGCGGCGAAACGATGTGGGTGGATGGCGTGCTACCGGTGGCGATGCGCAGCGGGGCATGGTTGATTATCGATGAAATCGATTTTGCCGAGCCGGCGATTCTGGCGGTATTGACAGCGGTGTTGGAGTCGTCCGGTCAGCTGATGCTAAAAGAAAAAGGCAATGAGATTGTCGCGCCGCATCCGGATTTTCGCTTGTTTGCCACGGCTAACGCGGTGGGAGCGATGAGTCAATTCCGCCATATGTATCAGGGGTCGAACCTGATGAACGAAGCTTTCCTGGATCGATGGCGGGTCTATCTGATCAATTATCTGTCGCCGGAGGAAGAGGCCCAGGTTCTGCTTGAAACCTTGGCTCCTGCCATGACTCTGTCGTTGGCCAAGACGCTGGCGGCTATCGCGGCCGATTGCCGGGCGGCGTTTGCCCGCGAAGATTTGTCCAGCGCGTTTTCGACTCGGCGGCTGCTGGACTGGGCCCAACTCATGGTGCGGGTGGGCGACCCGGAGCGGGCAGCCGAACCCACGATTTATGCCAAGGTCAGTCCGGTCGATGCGGCCCTGATCCGCAGCGTGATTCGCCATCATATTGCACCTGCCGTTTAAGCGATGAAACGGGCGATAAAACCAGCCGCGCCTTTTCTCGGTTTCGATTTTGAATCCACCCTGACTAAAATTGCACGCGTGCTGACGCGTCAATATGAGGTGGAAGTGGTGTTCAGTCCGACCGGACCGCGGGTCGAACCCAACCGCATTATTCTGCCCGAGCTGGATCAAGCCGATCCGGCGCTACACGATGTCTTGATCGGTTATCTGGATTTGCTGGTTGCCCGGGCCAAACATTCGCAATTGGCGCAACTGGCCAAGCCGGGACCTGCGCTGGAACGGCGCTTGGCGCAAATTATCGAGGACCGGCGGGTCTGTGTCTTATTGCTTCACGATTATCCCGGCGCGCAATGGTTTTTGAACCGCTTGCGCGACCATGCACAGCAGGATGCTTCCGCGCGCTGGGAAAAACTCTCTTGGAGCGCACGTTTTGTCTGGCTGGTCGAATGCACGTTATGGCACGAGCCGATGCTGCCGCGCTTTGCCGATGAATCGCTGCAATCCAGCCTGGGCGTCTTGCATGAGGTGCTGGATGCCGCGCAGCATAGCCGCTCGACCCGTGCCAGCCTGGATGCCGCGCGCGAGATCATCAACCGGGTGCGAGTCTTGGGGCAAGGCCGGGTCAATAATATGATGCTGTCGGCCGACGCGGCACACGGATTTGAAGCCGAGAGCGGCGAGGCCGCCGAGCCCGGCCTCATCGACGATGGCGACGCTGACAGCGACCTGGCCACCGAGCCGCCGCCGGCAGAACCCCCCGCCAGCGGCGCGTCGCTTGAAAGCGAGAGCAGCGAGGCGGTCGGCATGAGCCAGTCGCTGCCGGGCGTCAGCCAGCTTGCACCGCAAGCCGCGGCCGGGGCGCAAGCCGATGCAATTTACCAGCGCCCGGTTTTATCCATTCCCCTCTCGACCGAATTCGATACGGTGACCGACCTGACCGGGCAGGGAGAGTCTGCCGTCTGGTTGCAGTTGCGGCGCACTGCGCGGGCCGAGACGGGCGCCTTGCAGGCCAAGCTGGAACGGGTGCTGCGGGCCGATGCCTGGACCCATTGGAAGCGTGAGCAAGAGCGCGGCGAGATCGACCGCAGCGCCTTGGCACGTTTGGTCAGCGCGCCGGGGTACCGCACGCCGTTCAAAGTGAAACGTGTCACTCAGGATCGCGACACGGCCATCACGCTATTGCTCGACCTGAGCGGTTCGATGGCAGGCCAGAAAATCGCGCTGGCGCGCTTATGTGCGGCGGCGTTGGCTGATGCCCTGACACAGCTCGACTTCGCTTGCGAAGTACTGGGTTACAGTTCGATCGAATCGGCCGGGATGCGCCGCTTATTCGATGCCGGCACCGCCGCGGGCCATGATTTGCGCCGCTACAACCGGCGTGTCGAGCGTCTCGATCTGCGCATCTACAAACGCTTTGATTCAACCGATCTGACAGGCATTGCCGCCATCGAATGCGGTCATGAAAACCCCGACGGCGAATGCCTCGCCTGGGCGGCCAATCGGCTGGCGGAACATCCCGCCGAACGCCGTATCCTGATGGTGCTGTCCGACGGTTATCCCGCCACCGGGGACGGCAATCCGGCAATCCTGCAAACCGATTTGCACCAGCGCGTACAAGCGATTAGCCAAAGCGGCATCGAATTGATCGGCATCGGCATCCTGGACGATGCGGTCGAGACTTTTTATCCGGTTGCCGTGGTGGTGCGCAAGCTGAGTGAGTTGCCCACTACCGCATTGGCCACGCTAAGCCGGATGCTGACGATGAGTGTGAGGCGTTAGTCGGGTCTATCGGTGCCTTAAACAGCCGCGGCCAACCCCGCCGTCAGGCTTTACATAACGACGCCATTTTATATGCCGCCTTAAATCCCATTTTTTCATACAGACGCAAGGCATAGTGGTCGTCCTCGGCAACGATGACCAACTGCTGCGCGATAGTCGATGCGTCCAATGCGGCGGCGGCCAACAAGGCACGGCATAAACCCCGGTTTCTATATTTTTCCTGGGTATAAACCGACTGGAACCGTCCCACTTCGCCATCAAAAAAGAGGCCGAGATTGGCCACTTGCCGAGTGCCGTCAAATGCCCCCCACCACGCGCCGCGACCCTGTTTAATCAGCGTCATATAGGTCGCCTGGAGGAAACGCAAATAGGCATGATATTTCTCGTCGTCCTGCACCGCGTCTTTATCTTCCATCTGCAATGCATACCATCGCGTCCAATCGTCCGGCTGATGGTAGCGGCGAATAGAGAATCGGCTTTCCAGCGGGGTCGAGCTTATAACGTGTTCCGGCCGGGCGAGCAGTACCGTTTCGCACGCATAGCTATAACCCCGCTGCAGAAAACGCGCGATATAGAGTGGGGCGATGCGATCCGCTGACCAAACAAACACCGTATGAGCGATTGCCTCCTGCTTGCCGATCAGCGCCGCAAAGCGGCTCTCCAGCGTATCCAGGTCTGCGTCGCAGGGTGGCTGATACAGGATCAGGTAATTGCCGAAATAGTATTCGCGGCAGGTAGCTGAATTAATCGCGATGCAGGCGGGGGTGAAATCGACCGTGCCGGAAACTGCGTTGAAAAATAAATTGGTGCGCAATCCCGGATTCGATAACACCCGCTCAACCTGATCCTGATAGGTTGAGTCAATACTACTCATAATTTTAGTCATGCGGGGTTAATCCACCGGGTTAAACCGAAATGATCTCAAAAACCTGCCTATTGCGCCAATTCCGTCCATTCCGTCTTCTTCGATTAGTCGCTGGAGCGGAATAATGAATTTCCATAATCAGGGTTTATCCCTAGCATCCTAGGGAATACCATTAGCCCTGTCGATGTTGCACCACCACCCGTTGGCGGCACCGTCCCCTAAATTGCAGATAGACAGGAGCTACACCATGAAAACCCAATTAATCGCTGCGTTGATGATTTCCGGTGCACTTATCGCATCCCCCGCTTTTGCCGGCAATAATGCCTCGAATGCACCTTTCACCTCGTTTCCTGGCGTCAGCACCAAGAGCCGCGCCGAGGTGAACACCGAGCTGGTGGCCGCCGTCCAGGACAAGACCGCAACGCCCGCGGGTAACCGCGTAGACCCGTCGGACGCAGTCGTTGCACGTCAGGCAGCGGTTGCCCGTCCCACGGGATTGGCCCAGGGCAATGGCTTGATGGATCGTGAACGTCCGTAATTCAGTGATTCAGTGACTTCGGGCGCTTGAATGCCGCCTGGAGTGCATGCTGGGTGCCGGGCGGCACCCATAAAAAATGTGTGCCCCAGGTCTGAAGCGTGAACCGCACCCCAAAAATTGGATATCTGTCCAATTTTTGGGGTGTTTTTCATGGCCCACGGATTTTTACGCACTCGGTTTCCTCGTCCCAGCCAATCCCGGGGCGGATTGCCGCGCGTGATCCGCTCAGGGTGCGGTCAATTCGATCAAACGTTTCAGCGTCGCAAACGACTGGTCGTCCATCGGGTCCATTGAGCATCCCATCCGCGACCAGCCTGCCATATGGTCCTCGGCAACCCAGCGCACCGTCAGCCCGACTGCCAGGAAAATTTCGTCCGCACCGTCGAGCGGCGGCGATTGCAGCCAGCCGGCAATCGTTTCCCCGGCAGTAAACATGCCGCGGCGGGCGAACAACAGCGCGCCATGCAGGCTGAGGTCGGCGACCCGTGCCAATACCCGGCCTTCCTTGTCCAACAGTAACGGGTCAAAAAGCAGCATGACCCGCGCACTTTCTCTGCGGGCGTTTTCTTCGGTTTGCCATGGCATAGCGGATTCCTGAGGTTTAGCTAAGAAACGGTTTGTCATCGAACCGGCCGCTGATATTGAGCCGGGCGTATGCCTCACTGCGGTCAAAAAGCTAACTTTGTTTCAGGGGCGTCATGCAATCCGTGCTACATGTTCTAGATGAACTGAAAGAAAAAGACCGCTGCGTCCCGATATCTTATGATTTTTACTTGTGATCAATAGCATACCGCCTTAATGGCTAGTTTGTCATGGCGCTGCCGATCTTGCCCGCCAGGCGCGGGCCGGAGATGATCGCTTTATGAGGAGAATCAGTTTTATGGTTAATCAAGTTGAATTGGTTTCGCGTTTACTGGTGGCGGCTGCCTTGGGTAGCGCGGTTGGCTTCGAGCGTGAACGTTTGTCGTGGGCGGCGGGTTTGCGTACCCATATGCTGGTCTGCGTCGGCTCATGCTTGCTGATGATTGTTTCCGCATTTGGTTTTGCCGACGTGCTGGGCACCAGTAATGTGGTGCTCGACCCGTCGCGTATTGCTGCCCAAGTGGTTTCCGGTATCGGGTTTCTGGGCGCCGGCGCAATTCTGATGCGCGGTGAGATTATTCGCGGCCTGACCACGGCGGCGAGCTTATGGTCGGTGGCGGCCATCGGGTTGGCGACTGGCGGCGGCTTATATACGCTGGCGATTGCGGCGACGTTGATTATTTTGATAATCCTGGCCGGGATCAAGCCGCTGGAAAAACGTTATTTTTCCAGCCGGCAGCGGCGTGAACTGCGCATCAGCGTGGATCGCGGTGCGATGACACTGCAAGCTTTACACCTGACGCTTGGACCCAGCAGTGCGCGGGTCAAGCAATTCGTGATGCAGCAAAGCGAGGCGGACCCGGATACCGATGAGGTGGCGATTACGCTGGCCCGGGTTTCCGATGCGGAGTTTGAGGGTGTGCGCGTGCGCCTGGAAAAGATGGCCGGGGTGCGCAAGGTGAGCGACGCTTGAGTCTATCGGCCGGCCCTTGAGTATCGGCGATAACAGGCGAGCGCCGCATGCCGTCGCCGATAAAGGCATGCCGTTATTTGATACTGAAACTATAGTCGCCCTGGGTGCGATGGCTGTCGGCCGCGACCGCGGTCCAATGCACCGTGTACTTGCCTGAGGGCAGGCTGGGCAAGGCCACGCTGATCAGTTTGCGATCCGTGCTATCTACTTGGGCGTGGCCGGTGCTGACGATATGGCCTTGGGCGTCGCTGACGCTCAGCGTGCTGAAGGCCGGCTCCAGCGGACCGTCGAATTCGATCTTGACGGCGGCTGGCGCGGACACTTCGGCGTTGGCGCCGGGGGTTTGAGTTTGCGGATGGACGTGGGCCGAGGCCAGGGTGCTGAGCGTGATGCCGCCGCAGACCAGTAATATCTTGAACAGTGTGCTGTTTTTCATGGTTTAACCTCGGTTTGGCTGGATCCGGAAAGCTGTTTGCGCCGCTGTGGAGTGGCCCGCCGGCGCCGGCCGAATGTCAGGCACCGGCTGCGTCGCCGCTGGATAAGGGTGGCACTAATTCGGAGGGGGCACTGATGCGGCTGGTGTCGCTTCGGATGGCGCCAGTTCGCGCCAAGTCAGATACATCCGCAAGTCGAATTCCAATTGGTGATAACCGGGCTGCATGCTTTCGCATAAGCGGTAAAACGCTTTGTTGTGATCGTGTTCTTTCAGATGTGCGAGTTCGTGTACTACGATCATGCGCAAAAATTCCGGCGGCGCTTCCTTGAACAGGGCGGCAATCCGGATTTCCTTCTTGGCCTTCAATTTGCCGCCTTGTACCCGCGAGATCGCCGTGTGCAGGCCTAGCGCATGGCGGATCACGTCGAGCTTGCCGTCGTAACCGACTTTATGAATTGGCGGCGCGACTCGCAGATGCGCCTGCTTCAATTCGGTGGTGTACAGGTAAAGCGCTTTATCGGTTTGCACCGTATGCCGCTGCGGATATTTGGCCGCCAAGTGTTTGCCCAAAAGATCGTCGGCAATCATCTTCCTGACCTTGTCTTGCAAGGCCTCCGAATAAGCGCTTAAATATTTGAGGTGCGGCATGGGGACGGCCTGAAACCAGTGACAGGCCGCTATTTTGACACCCGCCGCGGCGGCTGTCGCGCGATACCTGCGACATGTGGGCGGCCTGCGTGTCGCGTGAACCGGCCCCAGATCAAGAGATTAAGCGCTGCGTACCCGTCCGGACAGCAGATTGGCGCGGACTTTGTCATACACCAGGTTAAAGACGAAGGTGTAGGGCAGGAAAAACAGCACGATACTGAAATCGAGCAGCAATGCCTCCAGCAGTCCGATCTCCAGCCACCACGCGGCAACCGGTACGGCGACCAGAATCAGGCCGGCTTCGAACAAGATGGCGTGGGCGAGGCGCGCCAGCAGACCGCGTTTAAAGCCCAGGCGGCGTTGCAGCCGGTCGAAGCCGAGATTGAAGATCACATTCCAGATCATCGCCAGCAGCGAAACCAGGAGTGTCAGCACGCCGGTATGGACCAGCGAGATGTCCAGCAGCCATGCGCCTACCGGGGCGCAAATCAGGATTGCCAGGGTTTCGAACGCCAGGGCTTGGAAAAAACGTTCCTTGAAAGATTTTGAGTGGTTCATGGCAGCCTCCGCTGCGGGTTGACTTGAAGATTGACCTCATTGTGATCGTTTTTTGTGATAGTTTAAAATCAATAACCATCTACTAAATCGATAGGTCATGCGCCATTCCCCTGAAGCCCTGCTGGCCTTTGCCGAAGCGGCGATGCTGGGTTCGTTTTCCGCCGCGGCCCGCAAGCTGGGTAAAAGCCAGTCCACCATCAGTAGTGCGATTGCCAACCTGGAGATCGACCTGGGCTTGACCTTATTCGATCGCAGCAGCCGCAAACCGCGCCTGACCGCGCACGGGCAGGTGATGCTGGGGCGAGTACAGGAAATTCTGGCTGCAGGCGACCGGCTGGACCGGTCGGCGGCTCAATTGGCGGGCGGTCTGGAGGCGCGGTTAAGTATTGTGTTGTCGGATACTTACCAGTCGGATCGTTTCGAGGAAATTCTGAGCGCGTTCGAGCATAAATTTCCCGATCTCGAATTGGAATGCCTGATCGCCGAGCATGGCGATTTGGTGGTGTTGGTGGAAAGCGGGCGGGCCCAGATCGGGCTGGTCGCAGCTCAAGGGTCTTATCCTCCCGATATCGGTGCCGCCACGCTGTCCGAGCTGTCGGAAATCGCGCTCTTTGTGGCGCGCTCGCATCCGCTCGCGGTTCAGGCCGATATTACCCGGGAGATGCTGGGCGATTATCGCGAATTGCGGCTGAATACTTATCTGGATGACGCCGAGCGGCAACCGCCCCTGCGCTCATGGTCGGCACCGAGTTATTTGATGCTGCTGGAAATGGCGGTGCTGGGTTTTGGCTGGGCGGCGATTCCGCGCTGGCAGGTGAATCGTTTTGCGGCTGACTCCTTGGTGGAGCTCAAGGCGCGCGGATGGCCTCAACGCGTTCCGGTCGACGTGGTGTGGTCCAGGCAATGCCAATTGGGGCTGGCCGGGCACTGGCTGTTGCAGGCTCTATTGGCCGGCAGCGGCCGGGCAATCGCGGCACAATGAACGCTTGAATCAGGATGTCGATTGAAGTCGGCAGCAGCACGTGCTGTACTGCTGCCGATGTACTGCTGCCGCTGAGTGCAGTCAATATGTCACCGCGGTTTAAACTGCGCTTCAGGCTTGGGTTTTGCCGGCTTTCGATACTTTTGCGGCACCTTGATCGATGTCGTCGTGAGGTTCGCGTTCGTCCAGGTAAGCGGTGCGATAACCCGCATGCACGCCCCAATAATAGAAGGCGAGTGCCACCACCGCCACAAACAACATATCCCAGCCGTAGGGCAGCAGACCGCGGCCGCCGAATTGGGTGCTGCCGCACAAGGAGATCAAGGCCATCACGGGCAGATAGGTAATCAGCCACCAGGATGCTTTCAGGTCACGGCGCCAGCCGACCCAGCCATGTTTGGCGGTGTAATAGAAATACACCGGCAGGGCGACCACCATCAACAGGATGATTTCGCCCGTCAACGGCCACTTTGCCCAGTACAGCACCAGTGAAGCACAGACAAAAGCAAACGGTGCTATCAGCGGCATGCCTGCGATATGCAGCGGACGGTCCAGATCAAGCGCAGAACGGCGCAAGGACATCAAGCTGATCGGGCCGGTCAGGTAGGAGATCACGGTGGCCACTGAAATCACGGCGGCCAGCGAGCTCCAACCGCGGAAGAAGAACATAAAGATAAACGCGACCAGCAGGTTGAACCACATGGCTTTGCGCGGTACGCCAAAGAGCGGGTGGACATCGCCAAAAATCTTCGGCAGGGTGTTATTGCGTTCCATCGCGTAGATCATGCGCGAGGTGGTGGCCATATACGTGGTGCCGGTGCCGCTGGGGCTGATAAAGGCATCGACGTAGAGCAAAAACGCGAGCCAATTTAAATTCAAGGCCAGGGCGAGTTCGGCAAACGGCGAGGCAAAATTGAATTTCGACCAGCCTTTGGCCACATCCGCCGGGTTGACCGCGCCGATATACGCCACTTGCAGCAAGACGTAGATCACCAGTGCCAGCAAAATCGAGCCGATGATGGCAAACGGCACGCTTTTGGACGGATTACGCGCCTCGCCGGCCAGATTGATCGGGCTTTGGAAGCCATTGAAGCTGAACACGATGCCGCTGGTGGCAACCGCGGTAAACACCGCCGACCAGCCATACGGCGCGAAGCTGCTGACCGTGCCGAAGTTTTCGTGATGAAAGCCCGTCAGCATCAGGCCGAGAATGGTCAAGCCGGGGATGATGAATTTAAAGGCGGTGATCACCGAGTTGGCGCGGGCAAACAACTTCACCCCCCAATAATTCAGCATAAAGTAGCCGACTACCAGCAATGCGGCCAAGCCTAGCGCTATCGGCGTCAGCGAGCCGTTGCTATAGAGTCCGTGGGCCCAGCTATAAGGCCAGGTGCTCATATATTGGATCGACGCTTCGGCCTCGATCGGGATCACCGAAACGATGGCGATCCAATTGGCCCAGCCGCTGACAAACCCTACCAGCGAGCCGTGCGAATAGCGTGCGTAACGAACCATGCCGCCCGACTCGGGAAACATCGCGCCCAGTTCGGCATAGGTCAGCGCAATCGCCAATATCACGACGGCGCCGATCACCCAGGCGACGATAGCCGCGGGTCCGGCGATTTTGGCGGCTTTCCAGGCGCCAAACAGCCAGCCCGATCCGATGATAGATCCGAGACCGGTGAGTAATAGGGCAACCGGCCCGATATTGCGTTGAATTGAGCTTTTCAATGCGTCTCCAAATTTTTTTAAAAACAAGTTGCTCGATGCTTAAGCCATGCTTGGCGGCGTCGGGCATGTGATGCGCCGAGACAGACTAGTACCGCGAGGCCGGCGCACCAGATCAGGGCGCGTAGTTTAACGGCTACGCTGCCCAAGCGCAGCGATACAGGAAAATTTTTAAGCGTCGCGAAAATTTTTTAAGACTGAACGTCTCGGCCGGACGCGGCACAATACTTCGCTACCGCTGCCCAAGTGCGTCAGACGTCATGCTGGACGTTTAGTCCAGTTTGTCGCATGGAAGTTGCGGGAGATTGCAGCGGTACGTAATCGATGTAGGTGAAGCTGTCGGCGTTGTAGGCGTTGTAGGCAACTCGGCCGCGAGCGATCCGCTTCAGCCGCAGATGTAAACTGCGTCAGTGCCATGAGAAATAAGCGTGGAGCGTGGCGGGCGGGGAAGTTAAATGGGCCAGGGTGGGACCGGGCGCAACCAGGCAGCGGCCGGCTTGAATCAGCAGGCACGGCGGAAAGCTCGGAGGCCGGCACCGCGGCAGGAGGCCGGGAGCAGAAGCGAGAGGGGAAACGCAGCGTGTAAAACGCAAGGCGTAAAACGGGGTACGCCTCACGGGGTACGCCTCAACGAGGCGCGCGCTCACACAGACTTGAACCCCTTACGACTAGCGTAATCAGTTCAAGTCCAGAGCGCGACCACATTCAAACAAAACAATCGGCCTGTTGCTGCCCATCGGCTTGCCGGCAGGTCCACACGGACCCTCAACACACAGCAGGCTTAAACCAGGCAACGCCAGACGCAGACTGCTTTAGTACATCTTTTTCGGCAGCTGTTCGTGACGCAGGCGTTTGCGCAGACGCGACACGGCAGACGCTTTCTTGCGCTTGCGCACGGCAGTCGGCTTTTCGTAGAACATGCGCGCGCGCAGTTCTTTGATCAGACCGTTGTTATCGATCGTGCGGCGGAAACGGCGAAGAGCCACTTCGAACGGCTCATTCTCTTTTAGGCGAACAGTTGTCATGTAATTCCTGAGTGGGCTTTCCTCTGGCAGTAATGCAGAGCGACCCGACATTATACTCTTTTATTGACGCTACACCATTTGTCGGGGTGTAAAACGTAGCAATTCCGTTGTACCCGGTTAAGCGCCAGGCTGCGAACTCTTATGTGACGGAGGTTTGCAGTTCCAGCGGCGTTAATCCGCCTGCGGCAAAAAACACACGCTGCATAGTCGTGTACTTGCGTTGGGACCGCCTTTTTACCTTAAGCCGAGGCGAAAATCAAGTGTTTCGCGTCTCGGGGCCCGCAAAAGTCGGCTGTGGCATGCGCGAACACCCCCGGGCGCCGCGGCCGACTGATTTATTTGCTGCTGTCGGGCGGGAATTCGACCGCAGCCAACTGCCATGACCAGAGGCCGGTGCGGCGGAACACAAAGGTATTGTCGGGGGACCACAGCGGATTCTTGGGCGCATGCGCCTGCGGGCTGCGGCCGGGCGAGCTGGCGGCCACGGTGGACCAGTCGCGATAGAGGATCAGGTAATGCTGCTGCCGATCGGCCTGAGGCGCCGGGAGCTGCCCCGCGGCGGCAGAGTCGGGCGCCGGGTTGGGCTGGAGCTGATTCGGCGCCGTGGGAGCGCTGGCTTCATCGGGGCCGGCATTGGCAAAAGCCTGTTCCACACTGGCAGGCGAAACCAGCGTGTCGACCACCGGATCGGTCACGTTGGAGGCAAGTGCCGCGCCCAGCGTGGCGAGAAACTTGCCCGGCAAACGCTGGTTCAGCTTGTCGCGCACTTTCGCCTGGGTCTGGGCCTTGACACTGGCTTGAACGGAGGGGAAGTCGATGTACGACGAAAATGCCGGGGCGTCGCGCCGGTCGTAAGCCTGTTTCATCTGGTAAATGGTCCAGTACGGACTGAAATAACTGGATGCCACGCCCAGCAGGATGACTGCCGCGATGGCGCTCAGGCCGGCTACTGCTTTCTTTTGCATGATTCGTCTCTTGAAGCGGGAACCCGGAGCGGGTGAGGTCTGCGTATTGGCGCTTAGCGTGCTGGACTGCTTCAGCGGCGATTTAACCGGGCTGGAGCCGCTCCGCCCGGTCGATCATGGCGGCCACACAATCGGCCGCCGCCGCCAGCATGGGGTGGCCTGGACCATAGGTCTGGCTGGCGGCATAACACCCCTCTATCATCAACGCGATGCCATACGCCAGGGTGAGCGGATCAGCCACCCCTGAGGCACCGGCGATCTCGGTAATGCGGGTCAGCAGCCGGGTTTTATTGCGCAGCACGAATTGTCTGGCGGGATGCTCGGGGTCGGCAAATTCCGCGGCGACATTGACAAACGGGCAGCCCCGGTAGTCGGGCACCGAGGCGCGCTGAGCCCAATCGCGCAAGAATTGCGGCAGTTGCAGCCGTGGCGCATCCGGATGTTTGGCGATACTGGTGTCGAATTTCTCCCAGAAGCACGCGTCCTGCCGTTCAAGATAAGCCAGCAACAGGGCATCTTTCGATTCGAATTGCCGGTACAAGCTCATTTTATTGACGCCGGCGCGTGCCACCAAAGAGTCGACGCCGACGTTGCGAACGCCTTCGCGATAAAACAGTTCGTCGGCGGCATCCAGTAGGCGAGCCTGCGCATGCGCTGCGCTAATCGGGCGGCGTACGGGTTGATGCGGGGTTTGGTTCATCTTGACTCCGGTTGCGCTTGACATGTTACCGCTCGGTAACTACGATGGCAAACATGTATTGTTACTGATCGGTAACGTGGTGTCCCGCAAGTGCATATACCTTAGGACTCATCTTATCGTGCCGCCGTTCAGATTAATGATTGGCGGCGTTAGCGACAGACATTGAGCTCGCCGGTGCCCGGCGTCAGCTAGGACACTCGCCCTTCGAAGCGTAAGACAACCCGACGAGATGCAATGAATTCAGCTCTAACCGTGTGGCGCCAACGCCTTGCTTTGCGTGTCGGCCCGCATTTTCACTATGGCTGGCTGACCCTGGCCGTGACTTTCCTGGTCCTGCTGGCCGCTGCCGGCACGCGGGCCACGCCCGGGGTATTGATGTTGCCGCTCGAACATCAATTTGGCTGGAGCCGCTCGACGATCTCGCTGGCGATTTCGATCAATATTGCCTTGTATGGCTTGACCGGGCCTTTTTCGGCGGCCGCCATGCAGCGCTTCGGCGTGCGCCCGACAGTGCTGGGCGCGCTGGCCGCGCTGGCCGCCGGTGTGGCGTTGTCGGCACTGATGCAAAGCCCAACTCAGATGATCCTGATCTGGGGCGTCCTGGTCGGAAGTTCGACCGGGGTCTTGGCCATGACTTTATCGGCCACCATTGTCGGGCGCTGGTTCGTCAAGCACCGCGGGCTGGCGATGGGGATTCTGACGGCCAGCACCGCCACCGGACAGTTGGTGTTCCTGCCCATGCTGGCGGCCGTGGTTGAACATTTCGGCTGGCGCATGGTGGTGCTGATCGTGGCCGGTGCCGCCTTGCTGATCTGGCCGCTGGTGTTGTTCTTGATGCCGGAATCCCCGGCGCAGATGCAACTGCGGCCGATCGGCGCACATCCCGATGCGCCGTTGACGGACCCGGCGCCCAGCGGCAACCCGATCACCATTGCTTTTTCCACCTTGTTCCAGGCGGCGCGCAGGCGCGACTTCTGGTTGCTGTTTTTCAGTTTTTTTATCTGCGGTGCGAGTACCAACGGCTATATCGGCACGCACTTTATTGCGATGTGCGCCGATCACGGCATGACCGAAGTACATGGCGCCAGCATGTTGGCGGCCATGGGGGTGCTCGATTTATTCGGCACCACCTTGTCGGGCTGGTTGTCGGATCGCTTTAATAGCCGGGTTTTGTTGTTCTGGTACTACGGTTTGCGCGGCTTGTCGCTGATTTACCTGCCTTACGCTTTCGGCTTCGATTTTTTCGGTTTGCCGGTGTTTGCCTTATTTTATGGGCTGGACTGGATTGCCACGGTGCCGCCTACGGTACGCTTGGCCAATGACGTGTTTGGGGCGAAGGCGGCGCCGGTGGTCTTCGGCTGGATTGTCGCCGGGCATCAACTGGGCGCCGCCACCGCCGTGCTGGGCGCCGGGATGATGCGTTCCAGCTTGGGCAACTACACCCTGGCATCGATGATTTCGGGCGGTTTGTGTTTGATCGCCGCGGTGATCGTGTTGCGCATTCATCGCGGACCGGCGTCGCAGCGTCTTGAGGTAGCCGCCGGATAGCGTGCTCGATGCCGGCCGGGCGCACCCCTGTCTAGGCCGGTTTCATGTGTGGGTCCAATGCGTCGGTCTCATGCGCCAGCCCCCCTGTGCGGCCCGTGGAGCCGGCCTTGCGCAGCCTTTTGCCGCGCCGTCAGGCTCGAATCGGGCTGGACTGGTAGTATGCTAACGCGGCATTTCATTTGCGCCGCAGATGCGCCATAGAGCTGACCGAGCCGCAGCCCCATTTCGAGCCCCAGGTCTGACGGCTGCCTAGCCGTCAGATCAGCGCCGCGACTCACATCATGCTTGAGGCCGCTGGTGAAACTCCTTATATCCCCTACCTTGCCGGCTATCGTGCCGGCTCTTTTATTATGGAACACTCATGAGCGCCAAACCTGCCCCGACAATCCATCCGATCGATCCTTTGCTGGCCGGCCGCTGGAGTCCGCGCGCCTTTTCCGCGCAAGCCGTCACTGCCGAACAGTTAAATTCCATCCTGGAAGCCGCCCGCTGGGCCCCTTCGTCGTCTAATATCCAGCCCTGGCGTTTTTTGGTGTGGGATCGCTTCCTGGACGCAAACGCGTATGATCGAGCCTTCGCGACCTTGGTACCCTTCAATCAGGATTGGGTGCGTGGCTGCCCGGTATTGATCGCGGCCTGCGCCAGTACCGTAAATAGCCGGGGCGAGCCTAACCGCACGGCCTGGTACGACACCGGTGCCGCGGCGTTCTCGCTGACGTTGCAAGCTCATGCGCTTGGACTCGCAGCCCACCAGATGGGGGGCTTCGATCCGGCGCTGTTGCGCGTAGCGTTTCAGGTCCCGGCTGAGGTCGAGATCATCGCCATGATCGCCATCGGCCATCATGGCGATGTGCAGCAACTCAACGATACGCTGCGTGAGCGCGAACAAGCGCCGCGCGGCCGGTTGGCGTTGGGTGACATCGCCTTTGCGGGCGAGTGGGGCAAAACTGTCTAATCCCGGCGACGGCAAGATGACGTAGCGCAGTGAGTGGCCGCCAAGGCACCGCTGCGACTTGTCGTGGCGGGCACCTGTTTTTAATTGGATGACATGACTTACTGCGCTATTGATTTTGGCACTTCGAATTCGGCGGTTGCGCTGCCAGGTACCGCGGTGCGGCTGGCCAACGTCGAAGGGACTTTTGCGACCTTGCCGACGGCGGTCTTTTTTAACGTCGACGAAGGCCGGCGCGAATTCGGCCGCGCCGCGGTCCAAGCTTATATCGATGGCTATGACGGGCGCCTGATGCGCTCGATGAAAAGCATTCTCGGTTCGTCGCTGGCGGAACAGACCACGGATATCGGCGACGGTAGCGCAATCCGCTTCGTCGACGTCATCACGCTGTTTTTGCAACATCTCAAGCAACAGGCCGAAACCTCGGCGCAATGCTCGCTGACGCGCACGGTACTGGGGCGCCCGGTGTTTTTTGTCGATGACGACGAGCATGCCGACCGGATGGCGCAAAACCAGTTGCAGGCGGCGGCTCACGCGGTCGGCTTCAGCGAGATCCATTTTCAGTACGAGCCGATTGCGGCAGCCTTCGATTATGAATCGCGGCTGCAAGACGAGCGCCTGGTGCTGGTGGCGGATATCGGCGGCGGCACCTCGGACTTTTCCCTGGTCAGGGTGGGGCCGCAGCGGGCCGCCAAGCTCGAGCGGAAAGACGACGTGCTGGCGCATCATGGGGTTCATGTGGCCGGCACCGATTTCGACAAGCGGGTTGAGCTGACCAGCATCATGCGCGAACTCGGTTATCAGAGTATCGCTCCGGAAGGCCGCGAGGTTCCCAGTCGCGTGTATTTCGATTTGTCGACCTGGCACTTGATCAACAGCGTGTATTCGCCGCGGCGCTTTGGCGAATTCAAACTGATCAAGCATCTATATACCGATCCGCAGCATCATGCGCGCCTGATGCGCGTGATTGAGCGCAGGCTGGGCCACGTGCTGATGGGACAGGCCGAGCAGGCGAAGATCGCGGTCGCGGCGGGTGGCGACACCGTGATCGATCTGGAGCAGGTGGAAGAGGCGTTGCGGCTGGCGTTCAGCGAGCAGCAACTGATCGAAGCCGGTCAGGAAGAAAAATCGCGGATTGCCCAGGCGGCCCGTGAAACCGCCCTGATGGCGGGGGTCTCGCCGGACCAGGTGGCGGCCATTTATTTTACCGGCGGCACCACCGGCTTGAAGTTCTTGTCCGATGCGATCGCCGGTGCATTTCCGGCAGCCGAGCCGGTGTTTGGCGATCCGCTGGCCAGTGTGGCAAAAGGGCTGGGGATACACGCGCAGCGTCTGTTCACCTGACTATGACGCCTTGAGCCGGAGGGCTGGCGGTGTGGGAAGGTAAACGGCAGACGAAAAAAAACCCCGCAGCGCGGGGTTTTTTATAAGCCGGACCACTTTGCAGCGGTCCGAAGCTTTCAACAAACCTTACAGCGGCTTGATGTTAGCTGCTTGCTTACCCTTCGGGCCATTCTTCACTTCGAAGCTGACCTTTTGGTTTTCTTGCAGCGTCTTGAAGCCGTCTGCGCGAATTTCCGAGAAGTGGGCGAACAGATCTTCACCGCCGCCGTCGGGGGTAATGAAGCCAAAGCCTTTTGCATCGTTAAACCATTTGACGGTGCCGGTTTCCATATTACTTTCCTAAAATAAAAATTGAAGTGAGCCGAAGCTCGTTGTGCACGGAATCAAGGAAGGGTGAATATGACAACCGGAGTACCGTTGATGGGCGACTGCGAATGGACAAATACTCGCCGCTTGAAAATCCTGCTACGACTTTATACGGCTAATTTGAACGTCGGTCAAGCCCTTTTAGTGGCGCCAGTTCGAGTTTTTGCAAATATTTACTCGGGCTGAGTGTCAATACGGCGGAACTACCCGAATCGGCCGGAAAATAAGTCAATTAAAACAAGTTATTGCGGCGTTTCGCGCAAACCTTGCCATTTTGGGGCATCGGCGGGGGCCAAATCGAACAAATCCAGCACCCGGCCGGCGGTATGGTCGACCATCTCGGCGATCGAGGCCGGTAGCGTGTAAAACGCCGGCACCGGCGGAAAAATCACCCCGCCCATTTCGGTGACAGCAGTCATATTGCGCAGATGGGCTAGATTAAGAGGGGTTTCTCGGACCAATAGAACCAGCCTGCGGCGCTCTTTGAGCGCCACGTCGGCAGCACGTGAGATCAGGTTGTCGGCAAAGCCGTGCGCGACCGCTGCCAGCGTTTTCATCGAGCAGGGTGCGATGATCATCCCGTCGGTGGCAAACGATCCGCTGGCGATGCTGGCCCCGACGTCGCGCACGTTATGCACCACGTCCGCCAGCGCGTGCACCGCATCGCGTTCCAGCCCAAGCTCCTGCTGCAGCGTCAGCCACGCGGATGGGGAAACCAGCAAATGGCTTTCCACGCAGCCGTTAAGACGCAGCATGTGCAACAGGCGCACCCCGTACACCGCGCCCGATGCGCCGGTAATGGCGACGATCAGGCGGCGCGGCTTGGGGCTGCCGGAGGTCATCAGCGACTTAGACGGCGGTAAACAGGGTCTGCAGCTCACCCGATTCGTACATTTCCATCATGATGTCCGAGCCGCCGATAAATTCGCCGTTGAGATACAACTGCGGAATGGTCGGCCAATTCGAGAATTCCTTGATGCCCTGGCGCACTTCCTGGTCTTCCAGCACATTGACCGTGTGAATTTGCGCGGCGCCACAAGCCTTAAGAATCTGGATGGCACGGCCCGAAAAGCCGCACATCGGAAACTGTGCCGTGCCTTTCATAAACAGGACAACCGGATGTTCGGTGACGATTTGTTTGATGCGTTGTTGCGTTTCCATGATCAGCCTTGCGGTCTAAAAGTTGCTATTTGCACTAAGCGCTAAATGATAGCGGATTTCAACGCCGGTGGTTGAGTCCCAGGCCGGGCTTGGTTTGCGGCGCTTTGAATCGGGGCGGCCTGGGGCTACAGCATGCCGGATTATGACCTCAGAGCGACTGCCTCCAAGTTATTGCCTTATTTTGCGCGCGTGGGGCTTGGGTGCTCGAACTGTCCGCCGCTCACGCGTGGGATGCCGGCCAGGTCGCATACCGAGCGTACCGCACTGAAACCGCGCGCGCTGAGCCGTGCGGCAACCTCGGTGCTTTGGTCATAGCCATGTTCGATCCAGAGCCAGCCCCCGTCGGCGAGAAATTCGGGGGCCCGCGCAATGATGGCGCGAATTGCCTCCAGTCCGTCCGCCTCGTCGGTGAGCGCGCCGCGCGGCTCGAAGCGCAAGTCGCCTTGGTCCAGGTGCGGGTCGTCGGCGCGGATATAAGGCGGATTGCTGACGATCACCGCGTAAGGTGTGGCGGCCGTGGCAGGCTTGCTGCCGGGCGCGCGCCGGTTTATCGCCTCATCCGCAGTCTCACCCGCAGTCTCATGATTCACAGCGTCATGTTCCAGCGTGTCCAACGCGCCGAACCAGTCGCCGCTGAGCCAGGTTAAACGGCCGCCGGGGCGGGTTGGCGGCAGCAGGCGGGCAGCATTTGCCTGTGCCACGGCGAGTGCGCTCAAACTGCGGTCGCTGGCCGTGACCACCGCATCCGGACGTTGATGCGCAATCGACACCGCGATGGCGCCGCTGCCTGTGCCGAGATCCAGGATCCGTGGCTGGACGATGCCGTGGCAAGCTTCCAGTGCGAGTTCGACCAGCAGTTCGGTTTCCGGACGCGGAATCAATACCTCCGGCGTGACGCTGAAATCCAGGCCGTAGAATTCACGTGTGCCCACCAACTGTGCAATCGGTTCACCGGCCAAGCGGCGGTCGACCAGTTGCCGATAACGCTCGACGGCCTGCTCCGGCAGTACCGCATCGGCGCGTGTAATCAACGCGGTGCGCGGCCATTCGAGCACATGGGTCAGCAGGATACGGGCTTCGAGCGCATCGAGCGGGCCGGCCTCGACGAGCGGATCGGCTGGATCGGCCGGATCGGGATAGCGGGCGCGCAGCAGTTGGGCGGGGGTGGTCATGGCAAGCGTTTCGCTTAATCGGTGGCTGGGTCGCGAGCTTAGTCGTTATCGCCGAGGGCGGCGAGCAGTTCGGCCTGGTGCTCGCTGACCAGCGCGTTGATCAAGTCGTCCAGGTCGCCGTCCATAATATAGTCGAGCTTGTATAAGGTCAGGTTGATGCGGTGATCGGTCATCCGCCCTTGCGGGAAATTGTAGGTGCGGATCCGCTCGGAGCGGTCGCCCGAGCCGATCAGGCTCTTGCGTGCCGCGGCTTCTTGCGCGTGCTGCGCCTGGGTTTGTTTATCCATGATGCGCGCGGCCAGTACCTTAAGCGCCTTATCTTTGTTCTTGTGCTGCGAGCGGTCGTCCTGGCATTCGACCACGATCCCGGTGGGCAAGTGGGTGATGCGCACCGCCGAATCGGTCTTGTTGATATGCTGCCCGCCGGCGCCCGAGGCGCGGAAGGTATCGATGCGCAAATCGGCCGGGTTGATCTGCACTTCGCTGATTTCGTCGGCCTCGGGCAAGATCGCCACGGTACAGGCCGAGGTATGAATCCGCCCTTGCGCTTCGGTGGCGGGTACGCGTTGCACCCGATGCGCGCCCGACTCGAATTTGAGGCGGGAATAAGCGCCTTGGCCGACGATACGTACAATCACTTCGCGGTAGCCGCCCAGGTCGGAGGCACTTTCGGACATCATTTCCACTTGCCAGTGCTGGCGTTCGGCATGGCGCAGATACATACGCAATAAATCGCCGGCGAATAGCGCGCTTTCGTCGCCGCCGGTACCGGCACGGATTTCCAGGAAAATATTGCGCTCGTCGTTGGGGTCTTTCGGCAGCAACATTTTCTGCAAATCGGCCTCAAGCTGAAGCATACGCGTGCGCGCGGCGCCGACTTCCTCTTCGGCGAAGGCTTTCATCGAAGCGTCGGACAGCAATTCAAGCGCCGTCGCTTCGTCGGTGAGCGCGTGGCGCCACAAACCATATTGCTCCACCAGCGGCGCCAGTTCGGCGTGCTCGCGGTTCAGTTTGCGGTATTGGTTCATATCGGCCGTGACGTCTTCGCGGCTGAGTAACAGATTTAATTCGGCCAGCCGTTGAGTCAGCTGATCGAGTTTGTTTTGCATGCTGATTTTCATGATTCGTCCGAGGCTCAGGCCTCTAATGGGGGCTTCGGTAATACGCAGGGGATGTATCCGGGTTGCGCGCGCCGCATCGGCGGCGGGCGCGGCACACTCAGCGAGCGACGCTAACGGTCGTTCGAGCCGGAGGATTTGAACAGCTCGGGCAACAGGTTGACCAGGGCTTCGCGGTCGCTGCCTTGAGCGTGATTCAGTGCATGGGTTGGGCCATGCAGAAATTTATTGGTGAGCGCTTGCGATAATGCATCCAGCACGCTGGCCGGGTCGTCGCCGCGGGCCAGCATTTTTTGTGCGCGCTCAAGTTCCATGCGACGCAGCAAGTCGGCATTCGCATGCAAGCCGCGGATGACCGGCACCACGCTGCGCGCGTCCAGCCATTGCATGAAATTCTGCACCCGCGTTTCGATGATCGCTTCCGCTTGCGCCACGGCGGCTTGGCGCAGGGCGCTACCTTCCTGGACGATGGTGCCGAGGTCATCGACGGTGTAAAGAAACACGTCTTCGAGTTTGCCGACTTCGGGTTCGATATCGCGCGGCACGGCCAGGTCGACCATAAAAATCGGCCGGCGGCGGCGCGCGCGAATGGCGCTTTCGACCGCACCCAGGCCGATGATGGGCAAGGTGCTGGCAGTGCATGAGACGACGATGTCGAATTCGTGCAGGCGCGAAGGCAAGTCGGCCAGCGGCATGGCGTGACCGCCGAAACGATCGGCCAAGCGGGTGCCGCGTTCGGCGCTGCGGTTGGCCACCACCAGTTCGCGCGGACGCTGGGCGGCAAAATGCGTGGCGCACAGCTCGATCATTTCACCGGCGCCGATAAACAACACCCGTTGCTCGGAAATATTTTCGAAAATACGTTGTGCCAGCCGCACGGCCGCGGCCGCCATCGATACCGAGTGCGCCCCGATTTCGGTCTGACCCCGTACTTCCTTGGCCACCGCGAAGGTGCGCTGAAACAATTGATTCAGGTAAGTGCCCAGGGCGCCGGCTTCGGACGCCGTACGCACCGCTTCTTTCAATTGACCGAGAATCTGGGTTTCGCCCAACACCATTGAATCGAGCCCGCTGGCGACCCGGAACGCGTGGCGCACGGCCTCGGACTGCGGCAACGCATATAAATGCGGCGCAAGCTCCTCAACCGGCAGATTGTGGTATTTCGACAGCCACAAAATGGCCTGTTCACGCGCGCTGCGGTCGTCTGTGGCGCAATAGAGTTCGGTGCGGTTACAGGTCGAGAGGATCGCGGCTTCGGCGAGGTTATTCAGTTCGGGCGCATCGCCCAGCCGCGCAATTTTGCCGCTCCAGGCCTGTTTGAGGGTCTGCAGGGCCGGTTTGATCTGCTCAAGCGGGAACGCCACGCGTTCGCGTAAAGCGACCGGCGCGGTGTGATGGTTGATCCCGATGGTGAGCAGTTGCATGTTTACCCAGTCCTTAGCCGGATATTATAACTTTTTTGAGTAGGACTCATGGCCGTTGACTGAGGTTGGGTATTGCACGGCGGCACTGCGACGCTTGGTCGCAGCGGAGTAACCCCGGTAAACAGCCGGATAAAAGTCGGCCCGCCATGCCAGGGATGGCAGGCGCGATGCGGCCTAGGCTTGCGCTGACCGGGGAGCGGCCCTTACACTCTTAGGCATTGGCACGCGGCCTGCTTTTCGGCGCTCGCGTGGAGGGTGTTGCGACGCCAGTCGGCGCGGCTAGCCCGCTGAAAATTAAAGCAATTTGTCAGGATCAAGGCAAAAGGGGCCTACATGGGCTGGTTTGGGACTGCGTTCGTCGGTGCCGTGGTGGGCTTGTTCGGCTGGAAATTCCATCGTGCGCGCGATCGTTTCCGCTTGTGGCTCGCGGTAGTGTTGGGCGCCACCGGCGCCACCATCGCCAAACTCGCGGGCAACCTCAGCGGCGCCTTTTATGACGGGCAGACGCTGGAATGGCTGGCTTCGGTGCTGGCCGCGATGTTTGCGGTGATGCTGCTGGGCGGCTTGTTCCGTAAGGCTTGAGCGTGTACCTCGGGCTGCCCGCGAGCCTGAAATATGAAACTGCGCTTGAGACTAAAACAATACTGAACCCCGCCAAAAGCGGGGCTTCAAGAGGGTGCCCATACTGTGCTGAACCCGGCCCCGACAACTCCTACCGGCCGACGATCTCGGTCTACACCATAGGTCCTAATCATGAATGCTCGTTCTCCCATCAGTACCGAATCTCAAGAACGCCTGGCGCGCTTGCGCGCCGCTTTGAGCGACACCGGTTTTGCCGCGTGTATCGTGCCATCATCCGACCCTCATTTGTCCGAATACCTGCCGCAACGCTGGCAAGGTCGTAGCTGGCTCTCGGGTTTCACCGGTTCGGTCGGAACCCTGGTGGTCACGGCCGATTTCGCTGGGGTCTGGGCCGACAGCCGTTATTGGGTGCAAGCCGAGGCCGAGCTGGCCGGCAGCGGCATCGAACTGATGAAAATGCGCCTGGGTGAAGCGCAACCGCATGCCGAATGGCTCGCCGCCAATTTGCCCCAGGGTGCGCGGGTGGCGGTCGATGGCGCCGTGCTGGGCATGGCGGCGGCGCGTGCTTTGTCGGCGACGCTGGCGCAACGCGACATTACACTCGACCCGGCAGTCGACCTGATCGACACCATTTGGCCCGACCGGCCCAGCTTGCCCACGGGCGCCGTATTTGCCCATGAAGCGCCGTTCGCGCCGCGCTCGCGCGCCGAGAAGCTGGCGCTGGTACGCGCTGCGATGCAGGAACACGGCGCCAACTGGCATTTTGTTTCGACGCTCGATGACATCGCCTGGATTTTCAATTTGCGTGGCGCCGACGTCAGCTATAACCCGGTGCTGGTGGCGCACGCCCTGATCGGCCCGGACAAGGTGGCGTTATTTGTCGCCGACGGCAAAATTCCGCCTGAATTGGCGGCCCAATTGGCGGCCGACGGCATTACGCTGGCTCCTTATGCGCAGGCCGCTCAAGCGCTCGCCGCGTTGCCCGCGTCGACCACTCTGTTGATCGATCCGCGCCGGGTTACCTTCGGTTTGCTCAAAGCGGTGCAGCAAGAGCGGGTCAAGGTGGTCGAGGCGGTCAACCCTTCGACCTTCGCCAAGTCGCGCAAGACCGAGGCGGAAGCCGTGCAGATTCGCGCCACCATGGAGCAGGACGGCGCCGCCTTATGCGAATTCTTTGCCTGGTTTGAAGGCGCGCTGGGCCACGAAACCATTACGGAACTGACCATCGACGAGCGCCTGAGCGCGGCGCGCGCGCGGCGCCCAGGTTTTGTTTCGCTGAGTTTTTCGACCATTGCAGGTTTTAATGCCAATGGCGCGATGCCTCACTACCGCGCCATGCCGGAATCGCATTCGGTGATCGAGGGCAACGGTTTGTTGCTGATCGACTCTGGCGGCCAGTATGTCGGCGGCACCACCGATATCACGCGAGTGGTGCCGATCGGGGTGCCGAGCGAAGCGCAGCAGCGCGACTTTACCTGCGTCCTGAAAGGCACCATCGCTTTGTCGCGCGCCCACTATCCGCGCGGCATCCGCTCGCCCATGCTCGACGCCATTGCGCGTGCGCCGATGTGGCAGGCCGGGGTCGATTACGGCCACGGCACCGGCCACGGGGTCGGTTATTTCCTCAATGTGCACGAAGGCCCGCAGGTAATTTCGTATTACGCCGCGGCTGAGCCATGGACCGCCATGGAAGCCGGCATGATCACCTCGATTGAGCCGGGTTTGTACCGCCAGGGCCATTGGGGTGTGCGCATCGAAAATCTGGTGATGAATGTGCCGGCCGGCGAAACCGAGTTTGGCAATTTCCTCAAATTCGAAACCTTGACCTTATGCCCGATCGACACGCGCTGCATCGTGAAGAGCATGCTGACGGTGGAAGAAATCGAATGGCTTAACGCTTATCATGTGACGGTGAAAACCCGCCTGAGCCCGCATGTCAGCGGTGCCGCGGCCGAGTGGCTGGCGACCCGGACCCAGGCGATTTAATCGGCATCCTGGATGCACAAAGGCCCGGCGTGGGGTTCACGCCGGGCCTTTTCGTTTTATGCGTAGCCGCGGGATGCGACCCGGCGCGCTTTAACGCGAGATCGGTTTGTAGCGCAGACGTTTGGGTTTGGCGCCTTCATCGCCCAGGCGTTTGCGTTTATCCGCTTCATATTCCTGATAGTTGCCGTTGAAGAACACGACTTGCGAGTCGCCTTCAAAGGCCAGGATATGCGTCGCGATCCGGTCGAGGAACCAGCGATCATGCGAAATCACCATCACCGAACCGGCGAATTCCAGCAGCGCATCTTCCAATGCGCGCAAGGTTTCGACGTCAAGATCGTTGGAGGGCTCATCCAGCAACAGCACGTTGCCGCCGGCGATCAACATCTTCGCCATATGCAAACGGCCGCGTTCGCCGCCCGACAGATTGCCGACCAGTTTTTGCTGATCGCCGCCCTTGAAGTTGAAGCGGCCCAAATAGGCGCGCGACGGGGTTTCGTAACGGCCCACGGTGAGGATATCCGCGCCACCCGAAATTTCGTCGAACACGGTCTTGTCGTTGGATAAGGTTTCGCGGCTTTGGTCGACGTTGGCCAGCTTGACGCTCTGGCCGATCTTGACGGTACCGCTATCGGGTTGCTCTTTACCGGTGATCATCTTGAACAGCGTCGATTTACCCGCGCCGTTCGGTCCGATAATCCCGACAATTGCCCCAGCCGGAACCGAGAAGCTCAAGTCGTCGATCAGCAGGCGATCGCCGTAAGCTTTGCTGACGTTGGTGAACTCAATCACCTCATTACCGAGACGCTCCGCCACCGGAATGAAAATTTCCTGGGTTTCATTGCGTTTCTGGTAGTCCTGGCTATTCAATTCTTCGAAGCGGGCGATCCGCGCCTTGGATTTGGCCTGGCGTCCCTTGGGGTTCTGCCGCACCCATTCGAGTTCTTTATGCAGCGCCTTCTGGCGTGCCGACTCGGTCGACTCTTCCTGCTTCAAGCGGGTTTCTTTCTGGTCCAGCCACGAACTGTAATTGCCTTTCCAGGGGATGCCTTGACCACGGTCAAGCTCAAGAATCCACTCGGCGGCATTGTCGAGAAAATAACGATCATGGGTGACGGCGACCACGGTGCCCGGGAAATGGGTCAGGAATTGTTCCAGCCAATCGACCGATTCGGCGTCCAGGTGATTGGTCGGTTCATCCAGCAGCAACATATCGGGCTTGGACAGCAGCAACTGACACAGCGCCACACGGCGCTTTTCACCGCCCGACAGCACGCCGATCTTGGCGTCCCAGGGCGGCAGACGCAATGCGTCGGCGGCGATTTCCAGCGCTTGCTCCGGATTGCTGCCGTCGCTGGCGGCAATGATGGCTTCGTAGCGTGCCTGGTCGGCCGCCAGCGCATCGAAATCGGCATCGGGTTCAGCGTAAGCGGCGTAAATCTCTTCCAGCTTTTTCTGCGCGCTGAAAATCTCGCCCAAACCCGCTTCGACCGCCTGACGCACGGTGAATTCAGGATCGATAACCGGCTCTTGCGGTAGATAGCCGATCGACAAATTCGGCATCGGCGTGGCTTCGCCTTCGATTTCCGTATCGAGGCCGGCCATGATTTTCAGCACGGTCGATTTACCTGAACCATTCAGGCCGAGCACGCCGATCTTGGCGCCGGGGAAAAACGATAAATTGATATTCTTGAGAATCTGGCGTTTGGGCGGAACGATCTTGCCCACGCGATTCATTGTAAAAACATACTGTGCCATGGCGGGTCCAGGTTACTTTGAAGGGGAGCCGGGTATGCGGAGCATGCCGTGCAAGCTCAAGCGGCCGGATGCCGTGCTGGCCAGGTGGCATACCCGTGCCGAGCGGTCCGTGGTGCTTGCCTCACGCTGCGCGTTCAGGCTGCCGGGCAGGCCTTGATAAGTCCGGCTCGGCAATACAAGGACACCATTGTACGGGATCGAAGCACGCTCTTCATCGCTTGCTGCATCGCATACTCATCGGGCCGGGTATGCCGCCGCCGGATTAAACTGGGCTGGGGGGCTGCGTCGCACTCAGCGCGGCCAACGCCTGCCGCACGTCTTTTACCACGCTATCCCAGTCGCCCGCGGTGGGTTGACGGAAAATACGCATCACGCCGGGGTACCATGGCGTATCGCTGCGCTCCAGCAGCCAGCGCCAGCAAGTGTCGAAGCGATTGAGCAGCCATACCGGCTTGGCCAAGGCGCCCGCCAGATGGACCACGGCGGTATCGACCGAAATCAGCAGGTCGAGATGTTCCAGTAGCGCGGCGGTGTCGGAGAAATCGTTGAAGCCGGCGCTCAGATCTATGACACGATGCCGCTGCGGACTCCGGGTTAATTCGTTTTGTGCCGCGCCGCCTTTCTGTACGCTATAAAACTCGATGCCGGGCAGGTCCAGCAGTGCGGCCAGTTGGGCAAAGCCGATGCTGCGCCGCCGGTTCATCGCCACCTCGTCGCTACCCAGGCGCGCTTCGCCGGCCCAGGTCAAGCCGACACGCAGTTTGCCTGTGCGCGGACCGAGTTGGCGCGCCCAGTGTTGCACTTTGAGCGGGTCGGCATGCAGATAAGGTAAATTGGCCGGGATGGTGTCCAGCGTAATGCCCAGTACCCTGGGCACGCTCATCAGCGGACAATGGTAATCGTAGGGCGGCATGGTTTCGCCTTGCCCGATGACCTGATGCGCGCCGGGTAATCCGGTGAGCAGGGTTTTTAAACTGGGATGGACCGCCAGCACCACGGTGGCGCCACGTTCGGCGACGGCGTGGGCCAAGCGGCAGAATTGGATCGCGTCGCCTTGACCATGTTCGGCATATAGCACGATGGTCTTGCCGGTCAATGCTTGCCCGATCCAAAATTGTTTGGCGAAATCGGGGCTTAATTGCCTATTGGGCGTATTGCGCCAGCGCCAGTCGAATTTTTCCCAGCCGGCCTCGAATTCGCCCAATGCCAGATAACTCGCGTATTGGTTAAAATTGGCGGCAAAGTTATCGGGTTCCAGGTCGACGGCGTGCTGATAGGCTGCCAGCGCTTCCCGGTGCCGCGTCAATTCTTGCAGTAGCAGCGCCCTGACCCTTGCCGCATTGAGGTCGTCGGGTGTCATGGCGCAGGCTTTTTCAAGGCAGGCGAGTGCCTCGTCGTGCCGCTCCAGTGTACGCAACAACAGGCCGCAGTTCAGGTAAACCTGGGTCGACTCCAGCTTGAGCGCAATGACTTTCTCGAAACACGCCAAGGCCGCCTGCGGCTGGGAATCCTGGGTATAAGCAAAACCAGCCTGGAACAAGCGGTTCGCATAACCGAGCACCGGGCCATGCCGCCCCAGTGCTCTTAACGCCACACAACAGCCATAGAGCGCGTCGCTGTGGCGCGGATCCAATTGCAAGGCTTGCTGGAACCAATCGAATGCCTGTTGATGGTTGCCCTGGTTGGCCGCGGTTATTCCGCTCTGGGTAAAATGGTCTAGCTGGCTCATGAAGGTGACGGTAGATGGGGTGCCGGGAGGTGTGCTGAAGTGGCGCGCACGAGGTGACCAAATTGGATGAATAGTAGAGACAATTTTGCCTCAAACCAAGAGCGCCCGCACAATAGCGCATCAAGCTTGCAGGGTAACAGGTTGATTCATCTTTCGGCGTGTCCGGCGGCCTGTGTCATTGGGTTGCGCCGGCCGGATTTAAGTAAAATATATCGAGACATCGGGGGCGTTATGTCGGCCAATTTTGTTCTACGCGCAGGATTAGGATTGTTTGCTGCCAGCTATCTACTTATTTCGCATGCTGGCGAGCTGGTGTCGATTCCTACCCGTGCCTCAGTTACTCAAGGCATTTATATCGAGGAGGGTGCAAGCACTTCACCATCGACCGCGGCCACGTCCGCCGCCCACTGGATCGTGGTCCTGTTTGCCGGCGACGACGGGGCAGTCGATTTGAGGGAGGGCGGGCCGGCCCGCATGCGGGGCAATTTTCTGCTGCGATCGAGCGCCTATTGGAACACGCTCGGTGCGATTCCGGTGGTGTTCGACGCGCCGTCGGATTATGCGCGCGGTATGGACGACAGCTTCAGGCTAAGTGACGAGCAGGCGCAGGATGTCGCGGCCGCGGTGGCACTCTTACGTAAAAAATATCCGGACGCCAAGATTGCGCTGGTCGGTACCAGCCGAGGTTCGATTTCTGTCGGCAATATTCTTAAGCGTGAGCCGCAGGTGGCCGACGCCTATGTCATGACTTCACCCGTCACCTTGCCTGGGCGCGGCGGTCCGGGGTTGGCAGGCGTGAGTTGGGAACATGGCGCGGCCCGGGTGCTGGTGCTATCGAACAAGGGCGACGGCTGCGTCGTCTCGCCATTCTGGAGCGCAAAAAAAATGGCGGAGGCGGGCGGTTTCGACTTTATCGAGGTGTCCAGCGACGCGGGCGCCAGCCGCATGCCCGAAGCTTGCAAAGCGAATTCTCCGCATGGTTATCTCGGGATTGAAACGCAGGTATTGGATGCCGTCAACGGCTGGTTGGGTGCCGCGCCATCGACCAACTAAGCCGCTTGCGGTTGCGTTGCGCCGATGATGTCGGAGATGCGTTAGCGGCGGGCGCAACCAACCGGGGATCTTGGGCCGAGCTCAAGCACCCCTGACCTGTTGGTTTTTATCCTCGGCATGACGACCCAATTCTGGTAAAGATAAAATCGATGGAATAAAAGCGGGCACTCGAGCGTTTAACCAAGACGAGCGCAGTAAAATTGCACGGCAGATGACGCGACATCGCATCGATCTCATCTCCTTTAACCGAAAGCGGAAGTGTGACCCTTATCAAAGCCTTGCATATGCTGCCAATCGAATTGTAGTCAGGAATGACCTTGATGACGGGTGAAGACCTGCCGGCCATTTTGCCTTCCTTATTGCCTCGCCTATGGGCCTTTGCGTTACGTTTATCGACCAATAAACACGACGCCGAGGATCTGGTGCAGCGTGCCTGCGTGCGCGCCTTGGAGCGGCGTCACCAACTGCTGCCCGAGACCTCCGCGCTGAGCTGGATGTTCGCCATTGTGCATTCGCTATGGATTTCCGAAGTCCGTTCGCGTCGCATCCGCAGCCGCGCCAGTATGGAGTGGGATGACGAATTGATGCAGACCATCGCAGATCCACTTGCGGTTAATCCGGAAACCGACCTGCTACATCGTGAAATTCTGAAGGCGGTGGACGCGCTGCCGGATGCGCAGCGCGTCATTATGCTGCTGGTCGCAGTCGAAGGCCTGAGTTACCGGGACGCCGCCGAAGTACTCGATGTGCCGATCGGCACTGTGATGAGCCGTCTGTCGCGTGCGCGACTGACGATAGGTCTGCGCTTCAGCGAACATTCTGCTCCTCCCGGTACCCGAACCAAGGACTCGATATCATGAATCTCGACGATATCCTGCTCATGTCTTATGTGGATGGCGATGCTTTGCCCCAGCAATGCGCCGACATCGAATCCGCGATCGACGCATCGCCGGATGTAGCGCAGCGCGTGAACGCGCTACGCGCTGCACGCCTGCCTTATCAAGCCGCCTTCAGCCGGCAGGATCTGGCTCCCGTCCCCGACTCGCTGGTGCGCAATGTCGAGGCCCTGATACGCGGTGCGGTGCATGATGCCAAACCTGAGATAGCGCACCAGCCCGGTCGCCTGACGTGGGTGTCGCAGTGGTTGCCTGGGCGGTCGCCTAAGCAGGCGTCGCTTGGACGTAGGCGTTTCACCTTGTCCTGGCTGGGGCTGGCTTTTGTCGCCGGGGTCTTGTGTTGCGACGTGGTGGTCAGGTTTGCGCCGGAATTGCTGCCTCTGCACCGGGCTCGGCCTTTACCGTGGATTCAGGCGGTCGCCGAATACCAGGACCTATACACCCGCGAAACCCTGATTGATCTTCAAGATAATGCGAACCAGACCGCCAACACGGTCAAGCAGATCCGGCAGGACGATGCTCTGGCGCTGAACGTCCCCGATTTGCGCGCGGCAGGCCTGGATTTCAAACAACTGCGGCGCTTGCGTTTTCGCCAGCGGCCGCTGGTCCAGATCCTCTATCTAGCGGAGCATGGCGGCCCGGTCGCCCTCTGTGTGATCACGGACAGCAAACCCGATCAGGCATTGCAGACCCAGCAGGTGGGCGAGATGAAAGTGGTGACCTGGCGGCACGACCGGCTGAGTTATGCGCTGGTGAGCAATGACGCCGAGGTTAACCTGGTGACGCTCGGCCAGCATATCGCCACCCATCTCACGCCGACTCTGTTCGATGGGGCCGGCAATCCGGACGCTTTGCCGGCGGCACCCCGCAACCCACCTACTTGAGTGGGGCATCGAGCATCAATTGACCGCGATGCGCGGAGCCTTCGGGGCTCCGCAAGCGGGTCCCGGCCCGGCGTGGTTTAACCATTTGCGGTGGCGCTTAGATGTTTTCTTCGGTGTAGTGACCGAACTTGGCCCGCTTGGTCTGGATATACCGTCGATTTTCCTGGCGCACCGGAATTGCCAGCGCAACCCGTTCGTGGACGGCAATGCCATGCTGTATCAAGGCATCGAATTTTTTCGGATTATTGCTGATGAGCCGCACCGAGGTCACGCCCAGACTGCGCAAAATACCGGCCGCCGAATTGTATTCGCGAGTGTCGTCCGGCAGACCGAGGTCGCGATTGGCTTCGACCGTATCGCGGCCTTGTTCCTGCAAGGCGTAAGCGCGGATCTTGTTGGCCAAGCCGATGCCGCGCCCTTCATGGCCGCGCAAATATAACAACACCCCCCGGCCTTCCGTCGCGATGTAGCGCAGCGCAAGATCGAGTTGTTCGCCGCAATCACAGCGGTAGGAGCCGAACACATCGCCCGTCAGACATTCCGAATGCAGGCGCGTGAGTACCGCCTCGCCATTCGTTACATCGCCCATCACCAGTGCGACATGTTCCGTATTGCCGGCACCGACGCGAAAAATATAAGAAGTGAAGATGCCGTAGCGTGTAGGCAATGCGGCGTTTGCAACCAGCACCGCAGGTTCGTTTCTGGGCGCGGCGTCGATGAGAGATGTAACTTCAGATAAAGACATAATGACGTTATTTATCCGCAGGCGGTGCGGTCAGCCCGGCGCGATGTTGTTTGCCCCATACCCGTCCGCCACGGACGAATTGCAGCCAGCCTAGGGTGGCGCCGACGTGACGCAGCAACTGAAAAGTGAAGGGCTCGGCCAGTGCCGCGAGCATTGCCATGCCGATACTCGAACTTTTGCTATCTCCAGTCCAGCGGCGATACAGATGGATGCTCCATACATAGAACAGCAGGTCGAACAAGGTTTTCGCGCCGATCACGCTAAAGATCGACAGCACGATCGCGCCATGTCCGCCAAACACAAAACCAAGCAACAACACAAATGCGGTCAGGCCGTATAACGGTTGTACCGTATCGACCGCCTTGACCGGCAGCATCAGCATACCGAGTGTGCCGTAGCGCCGGTTGCCGGTCATGTCGCGGTTCCAGTATTGGGTTTGTAAAAACCCCGCAAACCAGCGCCGCCGCTGCCGCATAAAGGTGGTCAATGTACTCGGCGCATCGGTCTGCGCGTGAGCGTTGCCCACTACCCGCACATCCCAGTTCAGCCCATGATCAACCGAATAGCGGCGCAAACGGTGGATCAATTCATAATCTTCTACCAGACATAAAGGATCGAAGCCGCCCACGGCGAGTAGCGCATCGCGCCGAAATGAGGCGAAGGCGCCGGAGATCAGCAACAAGCTGTCGGCGCGCATCCACGCATAACGGGCGATGAAATTGCGCATATATTCGTAGGTCTGGAACCATTGGAACAGCCGGCCCGACACCGTTTTGCTGCAGACCGGAACCAGGATGCCGGCAGCGGCGACCAGATTCGGGCTTAGTGCAAACGCGCGCCGCATGGCGAAGGTGGCGTCGCCTGCGAGCAGCGTATCGGCATCGACGGTCATCACGGTGTCGGTTGTCATCACCGTGATTGCCGTATTTAATGCGCGCGCCTTGCCGCCATGCGGCACACGCAACCACAGCAATTGCGGATACAAGGCACTCGGTGCGCTTAACTCGCCTTCAGCCGGCGCGATCAGGCCAAAATGGCGAGTCAGGAGTTGAGCGGTATCGTCGGATGACCCATCATCGGCGATAACGATTTGCGCCGGACCGTGAATCTGATTCAACAGAGCGTTGAGCGTGATGGGCAGTACCGACGCCTCGTTATGCGAGGCAACAATCACCCCAAGGCTGGGCAGATGGCCGACCGGTTCCGTGACGTCGAGCGGCCTCTCGCGCGGTCTCAGCAGCGGCAGGGTTTTCCAGCCGACAAACAGCAGCAGGATGGTGTCATACAAAATGTAGGCAATCCCGGTCGACCACGCCAATGCGCCGTGCAAAAAGAAAGCGCGGGCGAACAGCACGAACCACAAGGCCATCACGCTGAGATGGATGGTTACGCTGATCAGTGTGGTCGCGCGCGGCAGGATGCGCGGTGATGCAAGTGCCAGCGCCTGTTCGAGAGATGCCGCCGAAGCTCGCCTGGCATCTGGCGTGGGTGAGTTTTTTTCTACGATATGTAAAGGTATATTCGGTATATTCATAAAGGTGTGTTCATTACGGGACCATACGCTTAAGCACTGATTTCCGATCGATCCACTCGTGCTTTAGCGCACCGCCGATATGCATGGCCAGTAGTGCATAGAGCGCATAACCGAGCCACGTATGCAGGGTGCCCAAGCGGTCATGTAAATGCAGCGATTCTTTCACCGCGGGATCGAGATTCATCAGAAAGCCGATCCGCGGCCAGGAGAACAGACCAAAAAATTTCATCGGATGGGTGGCCGCGGCAACCCAGGCCGAATCGTGCGCCCAGCCCGACAGGGGCAAGCCGATCATCAGCAAATACAGCAGGAAATGAGTGATATGCGCGGCCATCCGTTCCCAACTCGGGAAGCTTGGCGACAGCGGCGGCGGGCGGTGCGAGACGCGCCACAGGATACGCAGCAATACCAAGCCCAGCACGGTGATGCCGATGGACTTGTGCAGATCGATGACCGGGCGCACCTGATCGTCGGCGAGCCAGTAATTGGCGCTTAGACCCAGGCCCACATTGACGATGATCAACACCGCGATCAGCCAATGTAGAAGCATGGCGATGTAGCTATATTTCGACGCGGTTTCGGCCGTTTCGAGTGAAATCGGTGCTGGGTTGACCTTGGAATTCATTGCAAGTCCGTCACGGAATAAGTGGATCGAGAGCAGCCACAAGAGGGTGGCGCGGCGTGCGAGCGGTTGGCGTAGCATCGGCTATGTTCAAGTTAACGCGCGAGCAGGGTACTTTATTCCATCCAGCAGTTAGATTTCATTTCAAATTATTTCTTGAGCGTCACGCTGCCACGGCGAAGAGCCTGTTGTGACGTGATCGAACGGGTGCTTCCGACCCTTTTCAGACGGTCAATTTTTCCGACCACGGACCTGCGCCAAACATGCTTGTTTCGGCGAGCGAAAGGGGCGTTCGCTGGTTTGTGAGCGTCCATGGTATCAATACTCATCTATCTCTGCACGGACGCTCGGCAACTTGGTTCGCGCCTATTTACGCGACCGGTTAGACTGCCTCTAGCGATTTTTCAATCGATCAGACACAGGGACCGACAACATGAGCTATATCGTTGCAGTGATTGCGCCGGGCGCAATGGGAAGTGCCATCGGTCAGCGACTTCGCGAAAACGGCGCGCAAGTGCGTACCTCGTTGACGGGCCGCAGCGCCGCGGCCATCGCACGCGCGCAAGCGGCAGGCATGGACGACGTGGAAGACGCGCTCATCGTGAGCTCGGATATCATCCTCTCGGTGGTTCCCCCTGCCGAGGCCTTGGCGGTGGCCAGGCGATTTGCCCCGCAACTGGAGCGTGCCGGCCGCAAGCCGATCTTCGTCGACTGTAATGCGGTCAACCCGCACAGTGTCGCAGCGGTCGGCGCAGTTATCACGGCGACCGGCACTCCGTTTGTCGACGCCTGTATCATCGGCCCTCCGCCTCAAGCTGGGGTTCAAGGTCCGGCACTCTACATGTCTGGGCCTCATGCGCAAGCTACCTTGGCACTCGCTCAGTTCGGCTTCGATGTGCGGATTCTGCAGGCGCCTATCGGCGCGGCGTCGGCGCTGAAAATGTCTTACGCCGGCATCACCAAGGGCCTGACCGGCCTGGCTGCCGCCATGATCCTGTCGGCCAGCCGTGCAGGCGCTGGAGCGGCGCTCCTTGATGAGTTGGAAAAGAGTCAACCTATGCTGCTGAAACGCTTCACCAAGTCGGTGCCCGATATGTATCCCAAGGCCTACCGATGGGTCGCGGAAATGCAGGAGATTGCGCAATTCGCCGGGAACGACAGCGCGACGCAAGCCATTTATAACGGTCTGGCATCACTCTTCGAGCGCTTGGCCCAGGATTACGGAAACGACCGGACGGAAATCGACGCGATCGAGTCGTTCCTTGGTGGGCTGAATGTTGAGGGGCGTCGGAATGGCGCGTCCTGAGGGGTTTCGGTTACTGCCGAGCTGCATTCGTTGACGAGTCTAGCATCCTTCAGCAAGATTCAACATGGGGTTCCAGGCATGCGCATGTTGGGTATTTCGAACTGGGTGATCCTGAAAAACATTTACTTTGAAAGGCTGCCGTCGGTCTCTTTCGATTGAGACGGACCACCAGCCGGTCTTGGCTGGGATCTGCGGTTCCTGATGTTGTCTGCCAAAAGCGGACTATGCACAATTTACATATTTCGGTGAAATCGGCTTTGCGGTGCCGGTATCCACAGGCAGCAGCCGGCCAAGAGCGGCCGATCGTCTAAGGTCTGTGACTGACCGCTTTCGACAAAACCAGCGTAAACACTGAATCCTCAACTCAACTTGAATGTTCTCATCCTGTCTCGCAAAGATTGTAGGCCCCGAAAACAATTGCGCTGACCGCGCCAAGGGCTTGCGCTTCGGCAAGAGCCGAGGGGGCGCCGAAACGGTTCGAATAGTACCTCGCCAGTTCATCGGTGGCTTCACGAATCAACACAGGATGCCGTGCCACAAAGCGCGGTACATCCACATCTTTCGTAGGATCGTCGTTGTCTTCGTCCTGACCTCCCTGATTCACATCGAGTTTCTTGGAATTCCATAAGTCAGTGCGGTGCAAACGAACGGCCACTAGTGTTTTGTCGAAGTTACGTCCGAGACTAAACCGAATCGTGGCCCGACAGAATGGTTGAGCGGCCGCCGCCGCTTTCGTCAGGCGAGCGACAGCTGGCAAGCTCGACGTCATTGCCTCGCAATCGCTCCGGATCAATTGACCATCAATTGCTCCGCCGTACACCGCATTCAGGGCATCGCTCAATCCGGGGCGTCGCACCAGTGCCGAACAAGGCATCGTCAGCTTATAGTTACTGACCGACGCGACGTCTAGGAATGCTGAGAAATTTTCGTCTGATGACGCCGCATCATGAGTGTCCTCAACATTGGACAAAGGTCGTGCCCACGGCTTGTCGTGAAACTCTTCGAACGCCGGGCCGATCAGTTTGGCGACCACAGTCGCGCGGTCGACGGTATCGTCGATCGTTGCGTAACGATAGATAGCTTCGTATAACGCGGCAGATTTCGGTTTTTGTCGAGTTAGTTCGGCAAGGGCGTCATCTGGGGCCTGGAAAAGTGCCGCCACCGCTAATTCATTCAACCGGTCGTCGTATGTCTCGACGAGACACGAATGCATGTCGCCATTCGTACATTGCTCGTTGCGCATCTTCAGCCACTGTCGTTGCAGGATTTGCTGTTGAGACCTACCCTGGTTGAAAGCGTCCTTCTGAGATGCGGTGAACAACGTAGCCATCGTTCGATCACGTGCGGTAAGTGCGGCATCGTTACAAATTGTCGTCTCGATGACGCTGTTCGCTGGCCCACACGAAAAGCTCGGACCGGAGATCGCACGATTCTGCGCGGAAGATGCAATTGGCACTTCCAAAGCCGCCCCTAGCAGGGAAATGGAGACTATCAACCGCATCGTGCGAACGGTCCATATCGTAACCGGCGCTCCAGTCTTGGCTTTCAAGGCTCGATCCCCATTTATTTGTTCGGTTGTGGGATGTTACCGCTCCTGCTGATATTGTCCAAGTTTTCTCGCAAGCGGACATACGGGCGCGCATCGGAAATGTCCGTTTGGGGTCGACTTGAGCCGGTCACGTGCGGCAGTAACCCGGCTAATTTCAGACACGCTACGTCGAACGCTAATACGCTGGCAATCTGCCCGCTAACGCGAATATTGAAAGGATGTGACGGGGCGGTCCGA
>Ga0302232_10000116_pt1 | contig 66248 bp, 49 predicted proteins | sample II_Palsa_N2_3_FD_193575 | JGI IMG/M metagenome (GOLD analysis project Ga0302232, IMG submission 193575) | Peat permafrost microbial communities from Stordalen Mire near Abisko, Sweden - II_Palsa_N2_3 | ecosystem: Environmental > Terrestrial > Soil > Palsa > Peat permafrost | place: Sweden...
CCGCTACATCCGCTACTACAATCACGACCGCATCAAGCTCAAACTAAAAGGCCTGAGCCCGGTGAAATACCGGACTCAGGCCTTCGGTGCCTAGCTTTCAACTGTCCAACTTTGTGGGGTCAGTTCACATGCGAGGCCTTTTCTTTGTGCGTAGGTTGGGATGAACGAAGTGAACCCTAACGGCACCCATCAGCGACGCGGCAAATGTTGGGAATCGCGTTGCTCACCCCAACCTACGTGTCGCCTTCTCTTTGGGGCGTAGGTTGGGATGAAGGGAGTGATTCCCAACGCAACCATGGACGGCACGGCGAGCGTTGGGCATCGCGTTGCTCACCCCAACCTACGGGCACGAAACTGCATTGCTAGCTACTTGTGGCGATGCCGTTCCTGTCGCGCTTGGCTTGATAGAGCTGGCGGTCGGCCGTCTCGATGAACGGCAGGAGTTCATCGCCGTGTATGGGGATCGCGGTGTGCACGCCCAGGCTGACGGTTAATACCGTACCCACTTCCGACCCTTCATGCGGGATCTGCTCATTCGCAAAAAAATCACGGCAGCGCTCGGCGATTTTTCTTGCGGCAGGTTCATCCGTTTCAGGCAGCACCAGTGCAAACTCATCGCCGCCGAAACGGGCCACGAAATCGCGTGCCCGCGTCGCGGCTGAACTCAGCAAGCGGGCAGCAAGCTTCAGGCATTGATCCCCTTCGAGATGCCCGTAATGGTCGTTGTACTGCTTGAAATAGTCGATATCGAGCATGACCAGCGACAGCGGCTGTTTGTTGCGCCTCGCATTGGCCCACTCCACTTCCATCAGGGCATCGAACCGGCGTCGGTTCGCCACGCCGGTCAGTCCATCCTTGTACGAGAGTTCTTCCAGCTCTTTCTGTAGATCGATCAGCTTCTGTTCGGTCCGCTTGCGCTCGCTGATGTCGAACATGAAGCCGATCAGCGAGTCGACCGAGCCGTCCGCGTTGCGGACCACGTGCACCACGTCGCGGATCCACACGTATTCACCATTACTGCACAACGCGCGGTAGTCGGCCTCGTGATCGACACCAGCCTTCGATTGCGCGACGCAGAAATCCACGGCCCAGGCCCGGTCGTCCGGATGCATGCGTTCAGCCCAGTCCTGCACGCTCACCCAACTGGAAGGTTCCCAACCGAGCAGGCTTTCGATCTGCGGCCCGATATAGGCAAACGCCATGGTGCCCCAGTCGATTTTCCAGGGTATGGCCTTGGTCGACTCCAGCAGGGTCTTGTAAACGGCGCTGTTGGCTTCGATTTTATTTTCGATAGGAACCATCGTTTCCGACCCCGATCATGGTTGGGAAAACAGTCAAGGCAGGCGACCAACTTCTTCACACGGCCGCCGCGCATGGCTGCATGACGTCACTTCCGGCCCCTTCAGGGCAACGGAAGCAGTGCAGGCACCGGTCGGCACATCACACCAACGCTCGCAAGCCATGGTGCGGTCCCCTTACCCCGGATACCTCTCCCTTCCCAAGCAATGGTTGTGCCCATCTGGGCCGCACGTCAACCGCACCTACGGCAGGGCGCCACTGATCATGAACGCCTCGACCTTCTTCAGGTTCACGTTAAGCATCATCGTCATCGAGTCGAGGGTGGCATCGATGAAATTGCAGTCACGCGCCCCACGCGTGATTCAACGCATTACTTCACGCTAGGCGATGGCTCGGTCGGCGCAGCTACCTGCTGCAGCGGCCCAACGGTGACGTGTCCGGCCCAGCCATCGAACACGTTAACGGCGGCCTTGTCGATGGCATCGGCCACCACCTCGATCGGTGCGCATTGCGAAGGGTCCGGCGCCATGGACGACTGCGCGGAAGTGGTGACGCCCTCCATGCAGTAGTTGCTGCCGCCGGTGTTCAACAGCTTGAGCTGAGCCATGCCCTGCGCATAGCGCTTCTCGGCGCGTACCGCCGCCGTGGCATCGCCATAGGTCGGGCGCATCGTTGCCAGCAGCTGTTCGGCGGCCTGTCGTTCGGCCACTGTGGCGCTGGCATAGGCCGATTTATAAGCCGATTCAAAATCCGACTGCGGGCGCTCCGCAGCCAGCGCCAGCCACGCCAGTGCCAGCGGCCGGTTCACCGGCTGATGATCGCCCGTAAGCGCCATGATGCCGAGCACGTACTGCGCCGGCTTGCTGGCCCAGCTGGCCGCCGTCGTGAAGAACTTCTGCGCATAACCGTAGCGCTGCTCACCGTAGGTCTGCTTGGCCACGCAATAGTAATAATCACCCGGCAGGAAGCGCTCCTCGCCGATCGCACACTGCGTGGCAGCAAGATCGGCACCGCTCGGCGTCTTATCCACCTTTTGCGGCGCGGACGCCCCGTCGGTTGCCGCGTTCACCACCAGCGGCAGCGCGAACGCCGCCACGAACATCGTCGTCAACAACATCGGCCGCATCGACTTCCAGCACAACCCGTACATGGTGTAACTCCCGCGATTAAAAGATGGCCAAGATGGCCGAACCATCATGTTAACGGCGATACCCCCTACCGAGATGACAACATCCAGACGATCCGCTGGCCGCAGTGAGATCAAGCAATGTTCCGACTCCGCGTACAGTTCATTTCCATGGTGTGCCCCCAGCAAAGTCGCTGCTGAGGGTAGTGTTGAGCTGGGACAGAATGGCAGGCGCATCGGTGATCAATCCGAGCTCCCGGTTCTTCGTCAATGAAGCCTCGGAAAAGTTCTCCGAACCCACAAACGCCTTCGCGCTCAATGTCCCGTAGTCGGCCACGATCACCTTCGCGTGGACGTACAGTGAGGCCGTCGCGGCATAGGTGCTGATATGCACGCCTGCCTTGGCCAGCGTGTTGAAGTTCGTGGCCCAGTCGCTGCTGTCGGTCATGCACAACGTTACTTTCACACCACGCTTGGCTGCCTTGGCCAGCGCAGTGACGATGGTGCTGTAACTCAACTCCTCGTTTTCGATCAGCAGGCTGGACTTGGATGCATTGATCAGGTTGACCAGATCACTCTTGGACACCGTTGGACTCCAGACCAGCGCATCGCCAACCGGCGGCGTGATCGACTGGTTACTGAAGTCGGCATTGAAGGTCGCTTCGATCGCCTTGACATCATTGGCATCGCTCTCGATCACCGCGAAATCGCGACTACTGCTGTAGTAGCGGCTGGTAAGGTTCAGTGTCATCACTGCTGCGGTGGTGCCGTCGATAACGATGCTTTTCTGATGCGTAGCGGCGTACTGCACCGGCGCCCAAACCACTTGCACACCATGCGACTGCAGATCGGTATAGGCGGCCAGATTATTGCTGCGCTCGAGATTTTGATCGAGGATCACGCGAACCTTGATGCCATTCGAGGCTGCCTCGTCGAGCAGCGTCTGTGCCTGCGTATCGACCAGTTCGTACATCGTCATGTCGATGCTGGTCTTGGCCGACTGGATCAGGTTGTAGATCGACGTGAGACCCTGGTCAGGCTCAGTGATCAGCGTCTGGGGCGTCGTGCTGGCCTTGCGGTCGAGGGCCCGCATGTTGGTAGCCGATGCGCCTGCATAAACAGTGCCGAACGCGACAGAGAAAAGTGCGACTCCCGCTGCAACTGAAAATCCGCGATGATTTCTCATGACTCAACTCCCAGATTGATGTTGAAGGATGCTAGTGCGGGCTCACGCAAGACGTGGTGCCACTCCCCGAACTAGTCCGACTGTTCAGCCGATCTTGCGCTCTGCGGCACCCGGTGCGCGACGCCGCTACCGCCAGTCATTGAAACTTGGCTCCATGACATCGTTCTCTCCGTTAAGGAAGGCCTTAACACCTCAGAGCTCGTCATTGCGGCAAAGGCTGGGTTCCAGTGACTTCCAGACGTTGCCACGGTACTGGATCCCGGCCTTCGCCGGGATGACGATGTGTCACACATTTGTCTCAACTCTCCTCTAGTTTCGGCGGAACAAACCGACGGGAGTTGACGATGTCATCAGAAGCCGCCGCTACAGCCATTGGGTCGCAGGACAAGAAGTCCGGCCGCATGTTTGCCATCGTTTTCGGCCTGATCCTGCTGATCGGCGGCAGCTACGCTGTGGTGCACCTGATGCAGGATCTATCGATCGTGCGCAGCGGTACGGCAGCGCCCTATATCCTGCTTGGCGTGGCGTTGCTGATCGCACTCGGCTTCGAGTTCGTCAACGGCTTTCACGATACCGCCAATGCCGTAGCCACGGTGATCTATACGAATTCGATGCCGCCCAATCTCGCGGTGATCTGGTCGGGCGCGTTCAATTTCCTCGGCGTGCTGACGTCGTCCGGCGCGGTCGCCTTCACGATCGTGGCGCTGCTGCCGGTAGAGCTGATCTTGCAAGTCGGCAGCCACGCCGGATTCGCGATGGTATTCGCGCTGTTGATCGCAGCCATCCTGTGGAATCTGGGCACCTGGTATTTCGGCTTGCCGAATTCATCCTCGCATACGCTGATCGGCTCAATCATCGGCGTAGGGTTGGCGAATCAACTGACCTCCACCACCAGTGGTACCAGCGGTGTGAATTGGGATGCCGCGATCGGCGTATTCAAGGGCCTGGTGTTTTCACCGATTGCTGGTTTCCTGCTCGCAGGTTTGCTGATGGTGGTGTTGAAAGCCGTGGTGAAAATTCCCGCGCTGTATCGCGCGCCGGAAGGCAAAAAGCCACCGCCGTGGCCGATCCGCGCGCTGCTGGTACTGACCTGCACTGGCGTGAGTTTCAGCCATGGCTCGAACGACGGACAGAAAGGCATGGGCCTGATCATGCTGATCCTGATCGGCACCGTGCCGACCGCCTACGCGCTGAACGGCGCCGTGACCGGCAGCCAGGTGAAATCATTCCATCAGGTCTCGGCGGAAGCGCAGCAGGTGCTGGCCGGCATCGGTGGCGCGGCGGGTGTGACCATCGATCCGCGCAAGACCGTGACCGCCGCCGTGCAGCAACAAACCTTCCTGCCTGGCACCGCACCGGCCTTGGCCGCGCTGATGGCGTCGATCGACAGGCAACTTGGCGATCGCACGTCGCTCAAGGCGGTGCCGCCGGATCAGATGGGCAACGTCCGCAACGATATTTACCTGGCCGACACCGCGATCCCGCTGGTGCTGAAACAGCCCGGCCTGACAACTCAGCAGACCGCAACACTGACCGCATGGCGCGGCCTCGGTACACAGGCAACGCAGTTCATTCCGCCGTGGGTGAAAGTTGCCGTAGCGCTGGCACTGGGCCTTGGCACAATGGTTGGCTGGAAGCGCATCGTGGTCACCGTCGGCGAGCGCATCGGCAAAGAACACCTGACCTATGCACAAGGCGCATCAGCCGAACTGGTGGCGATGGTGCTGATCCAGGCCGCCGATGCCTATCACCTGCCCGTCAGCACAACCCACGTACTCACCTCCGGCGTCGCCGGCACCATGGCCGCGAACGGATCCGGCCTGCAATGGAGCACCGTGCGCAGCCTGCTCATGGCCTGGGTACTAACCCTGCCCGCCTCGATCCTGATCGCTGGCACGTTGTTCGTGGCGTTTCGGCATATCTTCTGAAGGAAAGCGGCGAAGTACTCGCCGCGGTTACGCTCCTCAACGAACGACGCTGAGTATCTATCGCAGACCAGCCACGCTTTGAGTAGCTGCCGACAGTCAGCGTGACGCCAGCGAGCGACTGAAGCCCAGCTCCATTCGCCGCATGGCATGCTGGATGGCGGATTTTACGTCAGGCGCTTCGCTCAACAGATCAGCATGAGCTTTCAACTGCTGTGCGCATGCTTCGAGTAGTTGTGCTACTCGCTCGCGCGGCTGCTCGATATCACAGCGGTCGGCGAGCTCAAACAAGTGCAGTCGCGCGGCCTGGAAGCTTTTGCTGCCGCCGAGCGTGAGTGCCAGCGCGTCGTCTGGCAAATAAGCCGTGGTGTTGACGATGTCGTAGGCTGGTGCCATGCGGCAATCGCTGCTCGCCGGGTGGGTGTATAGCAGGCCAAAGTTCTTCAGGTGCGCGTCGCCATTGCCTACGATCACCGACAACGCCACCATGTCGTATAGCTGTGCAAGCGACGCGCGGACCTGGTCAGCGCTGCAATTGTTGCGGATCACCCGGGCCAGGCGTTCGTAGCTGCCCTCGTATTTCTGTTGCGTGCCCAGGCCCATCAGCACGGCCATATCCTCGAAGCCCAGCGGCAGGCCGTCCACACTGCGATCAAAGCGACGCATGACAAAAAGGTCATGCCTGTCGGAAAGAAAGAACTCGGGCACGGGGATACCCGCCGCTTTGGCGATCGACATGCAGACGAATTCATTGATCGCCAGCCCCGGAAATTCACGCTGGCCGCTTTTGACGATCAGGTCGCCACTGACCAGCGTGGCTTTCGTTGACGATGCCTCGGATCGCTCAGGCACCAGCACCTTGGGCTGTACGCCGGATACACCCGTGCGCAGCAGGTAGCGCTCAACCAACTCGGTAAACAGATTTTCGGCGCCGTCCCAGGCAAGTATCTCCGACAGACGCTCACCTCTTGTCTCTGATTGCGTGCCACCTGTCAGCAGCTCGACTGCCGGCGATTCCACGCACAAGCGACCGATGGCGCCGTCGTGCCCGGTGAGCGCCAGCAATAGCATCGGATCAAACTGGGTGAGCTTGGCCAGGCGAAGACGCAACTGCTCCAGCACAAAACCTTCCGGCAGGCTTTGCTGGAATATCGGCAATAGCTGAGCGGACCGATATTGATCGCGCCGTACCGGCATGGTCAGGCTCACTGCCACATCTGGCGTGGCGCCTGAGTAGCGAAATTCGTATTGGCCAGCCTCGAAGTGGAGGTCACCACTGACACCTTGCGGCGTCAGCACGCGCGCCTGCGATACCGCGATGGGCTTACTCACGGTAAAGATCCTCAAGCTCCTCGAGCGTCGGGCGCTTTGCCGCTTCCAGCGAGATCGTCGCATCCAGCGCCGCCACCGCGCGGGCGTAGCTTTCGAACGCCACCGAGCCCCGGCCTTGTTCCAACAGCACGAGTTTGGAACGCGCCATGCCTGCGCGTTCGGCCAGAGCCGCCTGCGTGAGGCCACGACGCTTGCGCAGAAGCCGGATCTGCTCGCCTAGCTTGCTCATGAGGGTTTGTGTATCCATGTCGGTAATATCAGACATTTATCATTATATGTCTACTATATTGAACATTACGTTCATATATAACAGCAAATCTTGTCGTTCCAAGTACGCATGCGAAAGCGGATGGCGGGCGCCATCAACGGGAGTTTGCTCAGTCGCGAATGCAGGCGTTGGACTCTTCAGCAGTTGTCGCGCCAGGTGGAATGAGTTCGCGGCGCTTGCGCGGGATTGGTGGGCGACGCGGAGCCTGATGGTTCCCAGACCGCCGAGCACGTCGAGCCTGGCAGGTCGATCCATCGTTTTCTTACGGGACAGTCGACGGGTTATTCACCTCGGGCAGTGCACCTTCGGGCGACAACGAAGTGCGCGTTGCCCATCCCCTGCCCCGGAGCAAGACCATGGCGAAGAACAAGCCCAGCCCGTCGTCCTCGAAACCTGCAAAAAAGAAAACAGTCGACGCCAAGACCAACGACATCCGTGGCACGGGCGACGAGCTGCATCAGCGCGGCGGTGGCCAGCATCCGGCGCTCACCACCAACCAGGGCCTGCCGCTGTCGGACAACCAGAACTCGCTGCGCGACATGCCGCGCGGGCCGACGCTGCTGGAAGACTTCATCCTCCGCGAGAAGATCACTCACTTCGACCACGAACGCATCCCGGAGCGCATCGTGCATGCGCGCGGGTCGGCCGCGCACGGCTATTTCGAGCTGACCAAGTCGCTGAAGAAAGTCACCACCGCAAAGATCCTCACCGAGATCGGCGTGAAGACGCCGCTGTTCACGCGCTTCTCCACCGTCGCCGGTGGGGCGGGATCAATCGACACCCCGCGCGACGTGCGCGGCTTCGCCGTGAAGTTCTATACCAAGGAAGGCAACTGGGATCTGGTCGGCAACAACATCCCGGTGTTCTTCATCCAGGATGCGATCAAATTTCCGGACCTCGTCCATGCCGTGAAGATGGAACCGGATCGCGGCTTCCCGCAGGCCGGCTCGGCGCACGATACGTTCTGGGATTTCATCTCGCTGACGCCCGAAGCGATGCATATGATCATGTGGGCGATGTCCGACCGCGCCATCCCGCGCTCGCTGCGGATGATGGAAGGCTTCGGCATCCACAGCTTCCGGCTGATCGATGCCGATGGTAAGTCCACCTTTGTGAAGTTTCACTGGCGCCCGAAACTCGGCCTGCAATCCACCGTGTGGGACGAAGCAGTAAAACTCGCCGGCGCCGATCCGGACTTCCATCGCCGCGACCTGTTCGAGGCGATTCAGAGCGGCGACTATCCGGAATGGGATCTCGCCGTGCAGCTGTTCACCGAGAAGGAAGCCGACGCCTTCCCGTTCGATCACCTCGACCCGACCAAACTCATTCCCGAAGAACTGGTGCCGCTCACCGTGATCGGCCGCATGGTGCTCGATCGCTGGCCCGACAATTTCTTCGCCGAAACCGAGCAGGTCGCGTTCTGCCCCTCGCACATCGTGCCGGGCATCGACTTCTCCAACGACCCGCTGCTGCAAGGCCGCCTATTCTCCTACCTGGACACGCAACTCTCGCGACTGGGTTCGCCGAATTTCCACCAGTTGCCGATCAACGCGCCCAAGTGCCCGTTCGCGAACCAGCAGCGCGACGGCCACATGCAGATGGAAGTGCCCAAGGGCCGCGTGAACTACGAGCCGAGCTCACTCGACCCGACCTCGGCCCGCGAAGTCGCCAGCGGCTTCCATAGCGCGGCCACGCCAAGCGAAGACGGCGCCAAGGGCCGCATCCGCGCCGAAAGCTTCGCCGACCACTACAGCCAGGCGCGACTGTTCTATCGCAGCCAGACCCGACACGAGCAGGCGCACATCGCCTCGTCTATTGTGTTCGAGAATTCCAAGGTAGGAACCCCGCACGTGCGTGAAGCCGTCGTCGGCCACCTGCGCAACATCGACGAAGATCTGGCCCGGCGCGTAGCCAACGGCCTGGGCATGGCCAGCCTGCCGCCCGCCGCACCCACGGCCGTCAAAGCCAAAGACATGCCCAACTCCCCCGCACTGCAGATCATTGGCAAGATGAAGGACACACTGCAAGGCCGCAGTGTCGGCATCCTCATCCACGACGGCTCCGATGCCGGCACCATCAAGTCGCTGCGCAAGGCGATAGAAACGGCCGGCGCCACCGCCAAGCTGGTCGCCATCCGCCTGGGCAACATCAAGCTCAGCGACGGCAAACCCGTCGACGCTGACGGTCAGCTGCTAGGCACGCCCTCACTGGTATTCGACGCCGTCGCCATCGTGCTGTCCGATGAAGCCGGCAAGCAGCTGGCCAAAGAGGCCGCCGCTGTCGACTTCGCCAGCCAGGCTTTCGCCCATCTCAAGGCCATCGCCGCTGATGCTGGCGCGCAGGCTGTGCTGAAAGCTGGCGGTGTTGCGAAGGATGCGGGTGTGGTTGGTACTGACGACACCAAAGGGTTTATCAAGGCGGCGAAGACGCGGCAGTGGGATCGTGAGGCGAAGCTGCGCACGCTGGCGTAGATTCGGCCCGTTGCCGGATACGAAAAGGCCCGCGTTGCGGGCCTTTTCTCATGCTCTCGACGGCAGTCGCAGTGAAGACTACGCCTCCGGCTCCGGCTTCATCTTCTCCAGCACTTCCTCCAACTCAGTGATCGTCGTCTCCAGCGCCTCATGCAGCTGACCCTGCCGATCCATCAAATCAGCAATCTTGTCGGCCAGCTTCAACTTGGACAATTCACCGTCGAATAACAGCCACTCCGCCGTCAACGCCTCCACATTGTTCTTGGAGTAATGCCGCATCTCCTTCAGCTGGGACAACGTATCGCCGATATGGTCAGCGGGAGTCTTGGCATTTTCTTCGGACATTGGTGGTTCCTCGTGGCGAAATTCGGCTATCCAACGGACCCTAACGTCGATGACGCGAAGCGGAGGTCAATGGGCGGCAGTGGATCCTTAAGCTACATAAGCCTTGATTGAGGCCATTTGTTCAGGGCTCTGGATCTGAAGAAACCTCTGATCAAGGCCGCTTTCCTTGGCCTTGTAGCGAATCCGAGATCGGGACTCCCCCTCTCCTTGCAATTGGGCTCTGGTGCTGGGTTAATAACCTTTTACATACAGGCGGCAGGTAGCACGGATGACACCAGAAGCCAAAGCCCGGCAGAACATCGATCGCAAGCTTGAAGACGCCGGCTGGACGATTCAGGACGTCAAGGACATCAATCTGGGGGCGTCATCCGGTATCGCGGTGCGCGAATACTCCACCGATAGCGGCCCCGCAGACTACGTGCTCTTCGTCGACCGCAAACCTGTCGGCGTGATCGAAGCCAAGCGCGACGAGGCCGGTGAGAACCTTACCGTCCACGAGGCGCAGACCGAGCGCTATGCCAATGCCACGCTGAAATGGCGCAAGGACAGCGCGCCTCTGCGGTTTTTGTACGAGAGCACCGGCCAGATCATTCATTTCACCGATGGCGGCGATCCACGCCCGCGTGCCCGCGAACTGTTCCATTTCTTCCAACCGCAGACGCTCGCTGCCTGGGCTGCGCAACCCGATACCCTGCGCGGCCGCCTGGCCGAGCAGATGCCTGCCCTGCCCTCGCGCAACCTGCGCGATTGCCAGATCAGCGCTGTCACCGGCCTGGAAAAGTCGCTGGCCATGGCCAAGCCTCGCGCGCTCATTCACATGGCTACCGGCGCCGGCAAGACCTTTACCGCGATCACAGCGATCTATCGCCTGCTCAAGTTCGGTGGCGCCAAGCGCATCCTGTTTCTGGTCGACACACGTAACCTCGGCAAGCAGGCGCATCAGGAGTTCATGGCCTACACGCCACCGGATGATCCCCGCAAGTTCACCGAGCTATACAATGTCCAGCGTCTTTCCAGCAGCAACATCGATCCGCACGCGCAGGTATGCATCAGCACCATCCAGCGCATGTACTCCATCCTCTCCGGCGAGACGATCGATGAATCGGCCGAGGACATATCGCTCAGTGAACTGCCGCAGACGGAGAAACAGGCCAAGCCGGTGCGCTACAACCCGGCCGTGCCGATCGAGACATTCGACTTTATCGTCATCGACGAATGCCACCGCAGCATCTACAACCTGTGGAAGCAGGTGCTGGACTACTACGATGCGTTCCTGATCGGCCTCACTGCCACGCCGGACAAACGCACCTATGGCTTCTTTAACGAAAACGTGGTGGCCGAATACAGCTACGAGCAATCCGTGGTCGATGGCGTCAACGTCGGCTATGACGTATTCGAGATCGAAACGCATATCACCCGCGCCGGCGCCGAGCTGAAGGCGAAGGAATGGGTAGACCATCGCGATCGCGAAACCCGCAAGAAGCGCTGGGCCGAAACTGACGAAGACATGGCCTATACCGGCAAGGAGCTGGATCGCTCGGTGGTCAATCTGAGTCAGATTCGCCAGGTGATCCAGGCCATGAAGTCGGCCGTGGAAACAAGCATCTTCCCCGGTCGCAAGGAAGTGCCCAAGACGCTGATCTTCGCCAAGACCGACAGCCACGCGGACGACATCATCAGGATGATCCGTGAGGTCTATGGCGAGGGCAATGCGTTCTGCAAGAAGGTGACTTACAAGGCGGACGAGGATCCGGACACCATCCTTTCTAACTTCCGCATTGACTATCACCCACGCATGGCCGTCACCGTGGACATGATCGCGACCGGTACCGACGTCAAACCTTTGGAAGTGTTGCTCTTCATGCGCGACGTGCGCAGCAAGGGCTACTACGAACAAATGAAGGGTCGTGGCGTGCGCAGCCTCGACGCCGAGTCGCTGAAAAAGGTCAGTAACAGCGCGGATAGCGCGAAAACGCATTTCGTGTTGATCGATGCGGTCGGTGTTGAGAAGTCACTCAAGACCGAGAGCCGCCCACTGGAAAGGAAGCCCAACGTCTCGCTGGATGCGCTGCTCAAGAGCGTGGCGGTCGGTGGTCGCGACGATGACACCGTGCTCAGCTTAGGCAATCGCCTCGTGCGTCTCACCAAGCAATTGGACGACAAGGCACTGGCACGCATCAAGCAGCGCTCCGGCGGTCTGGCGCTACAGGATCTGGCGCGTGGACTGATCGGCGCACTCGACCCCGACTGCGTGATCGCCGATGCCCTGGACACAGCAAAAACCGCCGGCATAACCCGCAACGAAGACACGCTGACCACCGATGAGCTGGCCACTGCCCGCCTGCAACGCGTCGCCGCCGCGTGCCAACCGTTCGACGATCCCCAACTGCGCGACCTGATCGAGTCCGTGCGCCGCGATCACGAACAACTGATCGACCACATCAACCTCGACCACGTCACGTTCGCCGGTTACAGCGCACAGGCCGAAGAACAGGCCCAGACGACCGTACAGAAATTCACCGACTACATCCGCGAACACAAGAACGAGATCGCCGCGCTGGATTTCTTCTACCAGCAACCCTACCAGCGCCGTCAGCTCACGTTCGACATGATCGAGGAATTGCACGAGGCCTTGCAGCGCCCACCGCTGATGCTGACCACCGAGAGGCTGTGGTCGGCCTACGCCCGTGTACAGGCTTCCAAGGTCAAAGGCGCCGACACCCGCCGCCAGCTTACCGATTTGGTGGCGCTGGTGCGTTTCGCACTCGGGCTGGACGAAGATCTGAAACCGTTCGCCGACAGCGTCGATAAGCGGTTTCAGGAATGGATCTTCCGTCACAATGCACAGCGCACCACAGCGTTCACAGATGAGCAGACGCAGTGGCTGCGATTAATAAAGGATCACATCGCCAGCAGCTGCTCGATCAGCCGCGAGGACTTCGACTATGCGCAGCTTGCCGACAAGGGCGGGCTGCAGAAGGCGTGGGGCGTGTTTGGTGAGCAGCTCGATGGTCTGCTTCAGGAAATGAATGAGGAGTTGGTGGCTTGATTGAACTTGTAGTGGGTGCCAGCAGCGAACTGCCTGCATCTTGGATGGTCGCAGCGATTGAAGACATCGCAGTACTGAGTCCAAAGTTTGGCGCAGAGGGCATGAATGCAGGCGACCTCGTCCATTTCGTGCCCATGACAGCAGTTGCTGAGAATTTCGGCGGCATCGACATTTCGAGGTTACGGTCGCTCGATGAGGTCCGTAAGGGATATACGTCATTCGCCGAAGCCGACGTGCTGTTTGCCAAGATCACTCCTTGCATGGAGAACGGTAAAGGTGCACTCGTCCCGCCCTTACCTCACAAATACGCTTTTGGCTCAACCGAATTCCATGTACTAAGGCCATCCGCCGCCGTATCGTCGAAATGGTTGGCCCACTACCTGTCTCAACCAGACTTCCGGAAAATCGCGCGTCGAAATATGATAGGAACAGCCGGGCAAATGCGTGTTCCATCGAGTTGGCTTGCATCTGCGGGCATTCCTCTTGCACCTATCGCAGAACAAACCCGCATCGTCGAGAAGCTCGAAGAGCTGCTGTCCGACCTCGATGCCGGTGTGGCCGAACTGAAAGCGGCGCAGCGCAAGCTGGCCCAGTATCACCAGTCCCTGCTCAAGGCAGCGGTGGAAGGCACCCTCACCGCCGACTGGCGAGCCGCACGCCAAGAAAGCCAAAAACGCCCAGACCCGTCATCTCGGCGGCGGCTCTCAACTGCCGAAGGGGTGGTCAAGCCGCGATCCAGTGCCCTTCGCTCTGACGCAACGAATGCAAGATCAAAGTCCCCGGATTCCCGCCTCCGCGGGAATGACGATCAGAAAGGGAATGCGCCCGACTGCGAAACCGGCGCCAACCTGCTGCAACGCATCCTCACCGAACGCCGCGGCCGCTGGGAAACCAGACAACTCGCCAAGTTCGCTGAGCAAGGCAAAACGCCACCGAAAGATTGGAAGGCCAAATACAACGAACCCGCCACGCCTGAAAGTGTGAGTCTCCCGGCGATTCCACCAGACTGGACGTGGGCGAGCATCGAGCAAATCGCCTCCGATGAGCGTTACAGCCTGGCGATCGGTCCCTTTGGGAGCAATCTCAAAGTCCCTGACTACCGCGAAGAAGGTGTGCCACTCGTCTTCGTTCGCAACATTCGATCCGGCAACTATGGTGGCGACTACACGAAGTACGTCACGTCTGAAAAGGCTTCAGAGTTGAGCGCTCATGGAATCCAGCCCGGAGACGTGCTCATCACAAAAATGGGCGAGCCACCGGGTGATGCGGACGTCTATCCATATGATCAACCGCCTGCGGTGATAACTGCTGATTGCATCAAGGTTCGATGCGGTCGCGAAGTCATGCAAGCACGATTCCTCGTTGCCGTGATCAATTCGAGCATAGGCAAACAGCAGATCAAGCCGATCACTCAAGGCGTAGCACAAAAGAAGGTTAGCTTGGGCCGGTTCTCACTAATCGCTGTTCCGCTACCTGGTATGGAAGAGCAACAAGAAATTTGTGCGCGCTTGGTCGACGTCTCAAAAGAAATTGATGCTCAGTCTGCGGCAGTCGAGCACTCGCTCAAGCAAGCCACCGCACAACGCAAAAACATCCTCAAGGCCGCTTTCGTCGGCCAGCTGGTGCCGCAAGACCCCAACGACGAACCGGCCAGCGCACTGCTGGAGCGTATCCGCGCCGGGCAGTCAGCAGAAGGCAACACAACCGCAAGGAAGCGAAGCCGCAAGGCCGAGGAGAGCGCATGAATTACGCACGCCCATGGATGGATTTCTCCGACCAACTGGAGCTGTTGAAGTCGCGCGGCATGGAGGTTAGTGACGAGAAGGCCGCATTGAGCTACCTGGAGCGGATCGGCTACTACCGGCTGAGCGCCTATTGGTACCCGTTTCGCGTCTGGACGATGCATCAGGACACCAAGAGTAGCCAGATCACGCACCGGCGCACCGACCAGTTCATGGCCGGCGCCCGGTTCGTCGACGCAGTCAACCTGTACCTGTTCGACAAGAAACTGCGCCTGATTGTCCTCGACGCGCTGGAGCGAGTCGAGGTCGCGCTGCGGGTCGACATCGCCTACGTGCTGGGCGAGCGGAATACCTTTGCCCACCTCGATGCGAGTGGACTGCACCCCGGTTTCTCCGGCAGGTTGCTTCGAGACGGCAGGACGGCACATCAGGCGTGGTGCGAGCGCCATGATCAGCTGGTGGCGCGCTCCAGAGAGGATTTCGTCAAGCACTACCACGAAAAGCACGGCCCGGACCTGCCGATCTGGGTGGCCATCGAAGTGTGGGAGTTCGGAGCCATGTCGCAGCTGTTCGCCATGATGAAGGTGGCGGATCAGCAGCGTATCGCTGCCAAGTACGGCGTCTCCGACTGGAAGGTGTTCCAGTCCTGGCTTCGGTCGCTAAGCTATCTGCGCAACCTGGTGGCACACCACAGCCGTCTATGGAATCGCAACGTCGTGGAACAGCCAAAACTTCCGAAACGGGGAGAAATCGGGTGGTCCGACGCGCTTGCGGGCAAGAACGACCTGCTCGCAAAGCCTTTCCTATTGCTGGCCATCTGCCGTCACCTGGTCCGGTTGATCTGTCCAGGCACGGAGTGGCACCTGCGGCTCAGACAACACCTACAAACATTCCCGCCGCAGCATGTAGCGCAGCCACGTTCGATTGTCGACATGGGCATGCCCCCGGGCTGGGAGGGCTGGTGGTGATCGTGGGCAAAAAAGAACCCCCGCGTGCATCTTTCGATGTAGTGGCGGGGGCCGTGTTAGGGGGGATTCTATTGCCCTGGGCGGACAGGGTCAACCAGCCCATGAATCTGAATGAACGGTCAAGTAATGCTTGACCGTTCCCGCTGAAGTGAGGACCAGCTTGCAGGCGTTCCTTTCGGGTTGGTCACTTTGGAGAATTGAATGAACAGCAACACCCTCGTCCAGAAGCTCTGGAATTTCTGCCACACGCTGCGCGACGACGGCGTGGGCTACGGCGACTATCTTGAACAGCTGACCTATCTGCTGTTTCTCAAGCTCGCGTACGAGTACGCACAGCCGCCACATAACCGCGACACGCACATCCCACGCAGCTGCGACTGGAACAGCTTGCGCACCAAGAACGGCGAGCCGTTGGAAGCGCATTACCTCACCGTGCTGCATAAGCTCGGCGATGAGCCGGGTATGCTCGGCGCGATCTTCTTCAAGGCACAGAACAAGATCCAGGACCCGGCAAAGCTGGCGCGACTGGTGCAGATGATCGATGCCGAGAATTGGCTGAGTCTGGAAACCGACGTCAAAGGTGATCTCTACGAAGGCCTGCTTCAGAAAAACGCCGAAGACACCAAGAGCGGCGCCGGCCAGTACTTCACGCCACGCGCCTTGATCCAGGCGATGGTGGAATGCGTGCAGCCAGAGCCAAAGAAAACCGTGGCCGACCCGGCCTGCGGCACCGGTGGCTTTTTCCTTGGCGTGCATGAGTGGCTGACCCGCAAGGGCAGCCGGCTCAATGCAGGACAGGCAAAGTTTTTGCGCAACGAGACATTCCACGGCAACGAAATCGTGCCTAGCGCACGCCGCATGTGCCTGATGAATCTGTTTCTGCACAATATCGGCGACATTGATGGCGCACCCGCTGTCGAGCGTTCGGACGCATTGATTTCCGAGCCCCGCAAGACCTTCGATTACGTGCTGGCCAACCCGCCCTTCGGCAAGAAGAGCAGCATGACCATCACCAACGAAGACGGCGACGAAGACCGTGACGCGCTGACCTACGAGCGCCAGGACTTCTGGCAGACCACCTCAAACAAACAGCTCAACTTCCTGCAGCACATCGTCGCGATGCTCAAGACTACCGGGCAGGCCGCCGTGGTACTGCCGGATAACGTGCTGTTCGAGGGCGGCGCCGGCGAGAAGATTCGCCGCAAGCTATTGGACACCTGTGACGTCCACACCCTGCTCCGCCTGCCCACCGGCATCTTCTATGCGCAGGGCGTGAAAGCGAACGTACTGTTCTTCGATAACAAACCGAAGGACGGCAAAGTGCACACCAAGGGCGTGTGGATCTACGACCTGCGCACCAACAAACACTTCACCCTCAAAACCCGAACCCTCAAACGCGACGACCTGCAGGACTTCATCGACTGCTACCACCCCGGCAATCGCCACGAGCGCGCGGAGTCCGAGCGCTTCAAATACTTCGACTACGAAACCCTGATCGCCCGCGACAAAGCCAGCCTCGACATCTTCTGGCTCAAAGACGACAGCCTCGACAACCTCGACGACCTGCCTCCCCCGGATGTATTGGCGCTGGAGATCGTCGAACACTTGGAAGCTGCATTGGCCTCGTTCAGGGAAGTAGCGGCCAGCCTCCCGAAATCCGAGGCTAATTGACTCACCCACCTCTTCACCGAGTCGCCCGACATTAATCGAAGCTATTCATAGGACAAAGCCGAAGATCATGGCCATCTACACCTACGAGAACAACGCCCGTCCGATCATCGACGCCGCCCAGTTATGGGTGAAGAAGTGTCTGATCGAAGACGGCTCAATTTTCGCTAACAAGCAACTTTGGACTTCCAAGCATCTCGATGAACTCAATCGCTATTTCGTTCAACGCCCTGATGCTGGCGACGGAAGTTTTTATGAAAAGCTTCAGACCCAACTGAACGAAGCGTCGGCAGGCGCAAAACAGCTCATGGCGGAAATTCTGTGGGCGCTGTTTCTTTTCCCGAGCAACATTTCCGCCACTACCAAGCGCGATTCCCTGATGAAAGTGTGGGGATGGTCAGGTGAATCGTTGGATCCGAAGCATCCGATGCTGGCAGAGGCTGTTTTGGACGGCATCGGCTCAGGTGGCATGGGCATCAACAATCATCGTTGGCGAGAACTGGTCTACATGATTGGGATGGCTTCCCAGCTCAAAGCTTTGAATCAGGCGACACGACAGCAGGCATTTTCGGACTATGACCACTTTCTCGCATGGGTCGAGAGAGTCCCTCAGGACGGCGAGCGGCAATTCAGACAGATGCTGCGGTACTTCCTCTTCCCCGAGCGGGTCGAGCGGATGTCGAGCAACAATGACCGCAAAAAGATTTTGCTGGCGATGGGCATTGCAAGTCGCAAAGAGCTAAACAAGTGGACGGATCGTCAAATTGACGATGCACTACTGGGAAAGCGCCGGGAGCTGGAAGCCCAGTTCGGCACCGCGGAGCTCGACTTCTACACTCCGCCTTTGCGTGAGATGTGGATGGCCGAAGGCGAGTCCATTGACTCGTCAATCAGTGAAGTGACGCGCCAAGATGGCATTGCCGAGAGCAACGGCGACTACTATGTCGCGCCGGCGAAACCAAGGAACATGATTTTATATGGTCCGCCTGGCACTGGTAAGACTTGGCGCCTGCAGCAGATGTTCACGGCATACACCGATCAGCCTGCCGATGTTGATCGAAATACCTGGGAATTGAATCTAGTCGCAAAGCACGGTTGGCGTGCGGTGATCGTCGCTGCTTTGGCGGAATTGGGGCAATCAAGCAAGGTATCCGACATTGCCATCCACCCTCTCGTCCTAGCGAAAGCCAAGCAGCGTGAGCGCCAGAATAGCTTCCGATCGACGCTGTGGGGATACCTGCAGGAGCACACCCCACCACATGTGACTACAGTCAGCACTGCCATTCGCCGGCAGCCCTATGTGTTCTCCAAGAACGAGACCAGCGATTGGTCTCTGCTTAGCGACTGGCGCACAGCGGACCCAGAAGCCGATGAATTGGCGAAAGTGTGGAAGTCCGGACCCGGGAGCAGTCAGAGTCCCGTGAAACGCTACCGTATCGTTACTTTCCACCCATCCTATTCCTACGAGGATTTTGTCGTCGGCCTGCGACCCGTAATGGTGGATGACGGTGAGGACAGCCCGCGCTCCGGTTTTCGCATGGTCGATGGAGCGTTCAAACAGATATGCGCTCAAGCCAAGGCGGACCCGGGAAAGCGCTACGCGTTGTTCATCGATGAGATCAACCGCGCAAATATTGCCAAAGTATTCGGAGAGTTGATCACATTGCTGGAAGTTGACAAGCGCGCACGCTACGACAAAGGCGGCACCCTCATCGGAGGACTCGAAGTCCAGCTACCAGGTACGGAGATCTCGGATGATGGGGATCACCAGTTTGGTGTCCCGGCCAACCTTGATGTCTATGGAACGATGAATACGGCGGATCGTTCTATCGCCCTATTGGATATCGCGCTACGACGTCGCTTCGAGTTCGAGGAAATGGGGCCGAAGTACGAAATTCTTGCTCACAAGGTCGATGGGATCGATCTGGGTAAGCTGCTTCGATCAATCAACGATCGTCTGGAATTTTTGGCAGATCGGGACCGGCTGATCGGACACGCCTACTTCACGCATGTTAAGTCGCTTGATGATCTGCGCAGCTGCTTCAAATTCCAAGTAATACCTCTTCTTCAGGAGTACTTTTTTGATGACTGGAGCCGCGTGCAACAGGTTCTCAGCGTCCGCGGTGGCTCATCGCCATTCGTTCTAAGGGAGAGCCTGGATGGAACCAAACTGTTTAATTCTGCAGACGACGGTTTGCGCATGGAGCGCTTTCGATTCGCTGTAACGGCGACGGATACGTGGACTACAGATGCATTCCAGAGCCTGTACGAAAGCGCGTCAGTCCACGATGTTCACATATCTCCGTAAATACCCATGCTAGAAGTCATCACAGTCTTTGAGCATCAGTTGGTTTCAGTCGGATCGACTGAAGATGGGTATGGCATCACGGTGGAGGAGTCCTGCCGACTTACTGAGTTGGCTAAAACCCGCCCCGGGCTCTGCACTCTGGGTCATCGATCCATACGTTTTGCCCAATACGCGGGCCTGATAAATCTTGGAGAGAGGGTCCTCGAAGTACTTCCCAAGGTTGATGAAGACAATGGCGAGCCTGAAGTGGGAAGGGGCATGCTTTTGCGTCTGCTTCGATTGGCAGGGAATCTCAAGCTTCCTACTTATTCCAGCGTGACTCATGACCTGCGCCGGCAGTCCCTGCTCGAAGTATTCATAAACGCATTCTTTGACTCTGTGTCCTCCCTGGTGCGCGCAGGTCTACTACGGCGCTATCGCACACTGGAAGACGACATACCACTGGTGAAAGGGCGGCTCCTGATCGCGAGGCAGGCAACAGTGCATGCTATGCGAATGGACAAGTTGGCATGCAATTTCGATGAATTAACGGCCGACAACGTCTGGAATCAAGGATTGAAAGCCGCGCTTATTGCTGTGAAGCCATGGATCAGAACTATCGATGTCGCACGTCGATGGCAAGAGCTCACCGCTGCCTTTGATGAGGTGTCGCTCGTCGCCATGGGGCCTGACGCGCTGGATGCTCTGCTGGTTGATCGGCAGGCCCAGCGGTACGTACCGTCGATGCAATGGGCGAAATGGATTCTTCGACTGCTTTCTCCCAATCTGCGTGCGGGGAGTAACGAAGCACCCGGCCTCCTTTTCGACATGAACCAACTCTTCGAGACGGCCATTGTCACCTTGCTTCGCCAACGGGCCCGCGGCAGACCCGCCTTGCAAATCGTGGCGCAGGAAACAGGGTCTCATCTAGCTACGACTATCGCTCCAGTCGCACGGGACGTTTTTCGGCTTCGTCCCGACATACTGCTTAGAGAAGCTGGCAAGGTTATTGCCATTGGCGATACCAAGTGGACTCGAGTCAATAGCAATACATACGGAGAACCAGTGCCGTCTGAGTCTCATATGTATCAGATGCTGGCCTACGCCAATGCCTTCTCTTGTAGCGACTTTAGCCTGATCTACCCCTGGCACGGAGGCATGACGAGTAAGAAGCCAACATCATTTTTATTGAAGCAGCTTGGGGATCGCTTTCCAAAGGTCCATGTCACTTGCGTTGATGTGAGCACAGATCTCTTTCGTTCGACATCTGGATCGGATGACTCGCCTATCGAAGATATGTTGGGGTCGCGCGATGGGCTTCACGCTCCTGATTAGCTCGATGGGGGCGCAAATCCTCGGCGAACGGACGAAGGAATTTTTTCCACACTATTCCCGGCACCTGGTCAGGGGTGCCCACTAGTACACCCATCAGTGGCTGTCAGCGAAGTGAGCGGCTTTTCTGGCCAGCGCTCAATAAAAAGTCCCGCAATGCGGAACTTTTTATTGCAGTAACCAGCGAACGATCAAGCGAACGGATCATCCAGCACAATCGTGTCCTCACGATCCGCGCCCGTGGCGACCAACGCCAAACGGCAGCCAGAAAGCTCCTCCACCGCACGCAGATAAGCACGTGCCGCAGGCGGCAACTTGTTCCAGTCGCGGATACCAGCGGTGGACTCTTCCCAGCCCGGAAACTCGAGGTAGACGGGCTTGCACTCGTCCCAGCCGTCGGCGTCGAGGGGGGCGAGTTCGCGGCGTTTGCCGCGGTATTCGTAGGCGATGCAGACTTTGATGGTTTCGAGGCCATCGAGCACGTCGAGCTTGGTGATGGCTAGGCCGTTGATACCGTTGATCTGGGTGGCGCGCTTGAGCGCGACCAGGTCGATCCAGCCGCAGCGGCGCGGGCGGCCGGTGCTGGCGCCGAATTCGTTGCCGACTTTGCGCAGGCGTTCGCCCATGTCGTCGTTGAGTTCGGTCGGGAACGGGCCGCTGCCTACGCGCGTCGCATAGGCTTTGCAGATACCCAAAACGTAATCGATGTCGCGTGCGCCCACGCCGGTGCCGGCGAGTGCGCCGCCGATGGTGGTGTTGCTGGAGGTGACGTACGGATAGGTGCCGTGGTCGATGTCGAGCAGTGCGCCCTGCGCGCCTTCGAACAGGATGTTGCCGCCTTCCTTGCGGATGTCGTGCAGGATGGTGGCGACGTCGTCGACCATCGGGCGGATGTATTCGCCCCAGGCGAGTGCGTCGTCCAGCACGGTCTGGTAATCGACCGGCTCGCACTTCAGCCACTGGGTGAGGATGAAGTTGTGATAGTCGACGGCGGTTTTCAGCAGCGCCGGCAGTTCCTGCGGATACATCAGGTCGGCGACGCGGATGCTGCGGCGGGCGACTTTGTCTTCGTAGGCCGGGCCGATGCCGCGACCGGTGGTGCCGATGGCCTTGCCGCCGGCGGCGATCTCGCGCGCCTTATCGACGGCGATGTGGTACGGCATGATCAGCGGCGTGGCCGGGCTGATCTTGAGGCGCGAGCGCACTTCGACGCCGTTTGCTTCGAGCTCGGCGATCTCTTCCATCAGCGCGGCGGGCGACAGCACCACGCCGTTGCCGATCAGGCACAGCGCGTCGTCGCGCAGGATGCCCGAGGGGATCAGGTGCAGCACGGTCTTCTTGCCCTTGATCACCAGCGTGTGGCCGGCGTTGTGACCGCCCTGGAAACGCGCCACGGCGCTGACGCGCTCGGTCAGCAGATCGACGATCTTGCCCTTGCCTTCGTCGCCCCACTGGGCACCAAGAATTACGACTGACTTACCCATGATCTTCTCGCTCAGGTTTGCATGCCCCACACGTGGGGCAGTCGGTGAATGGTCTTACGATCCGGCCGCATCTTGCGGCATCGGCAGTTGATCAGCGCTTCGTTGCCGCTGGCATCGGGTCGCTGAAGTAGCGCAGGAATTCCGAATCGGGTTTCAGCACCAGCACGCCCTTGCCGTCCTCGAACGACTTTTTATAGGCGGCCATGCTGCGATAGAACGCGAAGAATTCCGGGTCCTGACCGTAGGACTGCGCGTAGATCGCCGCGGCCTGCGCGTCGCCGTCACCACGGATGGTGGCAGCGTCGCGGTCGGCATCGGCACGCAATACCTGGCCCTGGCGATCGGCGTCGGCCTGGATCTTTTCTGCCGATTCCTGACCGGTGTAACGCAATTCATTGGCCAGCTGCAGTCGTTCGGCGCGCATGCGCTTGTAAACCGATTCGCTGACCTCGTCCGGCAGGTCGATACGCTTGATGCGCACGTCGACCACGGCGATGCCGAGGTTCTTGCGCGCTGCCGCGTCGGTCTGCACGCGTACCCGTTCGGTGATGTCCTTGCGGCCGCCGGAGATCAGCTCCTGCAGCGTGCGCGCATTGAACTCGTAACGCAGCGCGTCCTTGATGATCGGGGTCAGCCGCTGTGCCGCCTGCAACTGATCGCCGCCGGTGGCGCGGTAGTACAGCGCATTGTCGGCGATCCGCCACTTCACGTAGAAATCGACGTTGACGCTCTTTTTCTCGGAGGTGAAATAACGCTCCGGCTGGGCGTCCAGCGACAGGATACGGTTGTCGAACGGCATCACCTGCTGGATCAGCGGGATTTTGAAATGCAGGCCGGGCTGAAAGTCGGTGCGCACGATGCGGCCAAACTGCAGCAACAGCGCATTCTGGCCTTCGCTCACCACGAACAAACTATTGAGGCCGAGCAGGATCAGCAGCACGGCGATCACGGCGGAAGTGATCTTGATCATTACTGCTTCCCCTTGTCGTCAGCATCGCTGGTGCCGTCGGCGGCCGGTGGCGCCACGGCGCTGACGGCGCCGGTGGTGTTCGCGGGGGTCGCTGGCGTCGCTTCGGTGCGGCCAAACGGCATGTTGATGATGTTGCGGCCACCGGTGCTGTCGATCACCTTCGGGTTGTTCGCCAGCACCTGCTCCATCGTTTCCAGCCACAGGCGCTTGCGGGTGACTTCCGGCGCGGCCTTGTATTCCTTGAGGATCTGGTTGAAACGCGTGGTGTCGCCCTGCGCGCGGGCAATGCGTTCAGCCTTGTAGCCCGCGGCTTCGGCCGCGATGCGCGCCGCGTCGCCTCGTGCCACCGGCACCACCTTGTTGGCATAGGCCAATGCGGCGTTCTCGATGCTCTGCTTGTCTTCGCGGGCGTTGTTGACGTCGTCGAACGCGTCCTTCACCTCTTTCGGCGGCGACACGTTCTGGAAGCTGACTTCGGTCACGCGCAGGCCGGAGTCGTAGCCATCCATGGTCTTCTGCAACGTTACCTGTGCCTCGCTGACCAGGTTCGCGCCAGCGGCGGACAGGATCTGGTCCATGTCGCTACCGCCGATCACGCCGCGCACGGCTGCTTCGGCTGCGGCCTGGATGGTGCCGTCAGGATCGTTCAGGGAGAACAGGTACTTGCGTGCGTCATCCACCTGATATTGCACGGTGAAATCGACGGAAATGATGTTCTCGTCGCGGGTCAGCATGCTCACCTTGTCGTTGACCGAACGTACGCGCGTGGCCTCGACCTTTTTGATCGACTCGATCGGCTGCGGCAGCTTGAAGTGGAAGCCTGGCGTCAACGTGCGCGAATACTCGCCGAAGCGCAGCACCACGCCGACCTGCCGCGCATCGATGATGGTGTAGCTGCTCAGCAGCAGGCCCACGATGAGGAGCACCAGCACAGCCGTGAGGATGCTGCCGGGGCCAGGCCCGAGCTTGCCGAGATGGGTTTTGAGGGTCTTGAGCAAACCATCCAGCGGCGATTTGCCGGTCTGGCGGTTCTTACCCCACGGATCGCGCTGCCCGTTGCCGGGTTCATTCCATGCCACTGTCAGTCTCCTTGGGGCCGCCGGGAGGCCGGCAACCGCGGCCGGAACACACGTTGAACGGGATTGCACATGAGATGGACCAAACCTGCCAATGCGGTGTGCTGCCCTGGACGCGGTCGCACAAACGCTGGGCATTCTAGCAGAGCCCGATAGAATCTTCCGCTGCTGACGACAGCTATTCCGGCTGCACCAGCAGTTCGCGCAACAGCCGGGTCTCGGCCGCATCGCCGCCGCTCAACGGGGCGATCACACTGCGCGGCGCGTCGATCGTGAGCTGCCAGCCGTGTTCGTCGACCGTCTCGCCGGTGATGGCGCCAGCCGCCTTGAGCCGCGCATGCAGCCGGCCGGCCGATAGCGGCAGCTGCAGCGCGGACTGCACCCGTTCGCCACCCAGCAGCTCGCCAAGCGCCTGGCGCAACAGATCGATGCCGACGCCGGTGGCAGCAGACAGCCAGACGCGCACCGGTTTGCCGGCGCCATCGCGGTCGATCCGCGGCTCGACCCCGGCCAGGTCGATCTTGTTCATTATCTGCAGTTGCGGCACGTCGCCGGCGTCGATCTCATCGAGCACCTTGTCGACCACCCGATGCAGGCGCTCGCGCTCATCGTCCGCCGCGTCGCAGACATGCAGCAGCAGGTCGGCATCGCGCGCTTCGGCCAGGGTGGCGCGGAAGGCCGCCACCAGATCGTGCGGCAGCTCGCGGATGAAACCCACGGTGTCGGCCAGCACGGCCGGGCCACAGCTGAGGTCCTCGAGCTTGCGCACGGTGGGATCCAGCGTGGCAAACAGCAGATCGGCCGTATAGACGCCGCCGGTGGTCAGTGCATTGAACAGGGTCGACTTGCCGGCGTTGGTATAACCGACCAGCGCCACCCGCGGCACGGTATTGCGCAGCCGCGAGCGGCGTTGCTGGCCGCGCTGGGTCTGCACCTTTTCCAGCCGCTTGGTGAGCATCTTGACGCGCTCGGCGAGCAGGCGGCGATCCAGTTCGAGCTGGGTTTCACCCGGGCCACGGTTGCCGATCAGGCCGCCGCGCTGGGTGTCCAGATGGGTCCAGCCGCGCACCAGCCGGGTGGCGATGTGCTTGAGCTGGGCCAGCTCCACTTCCAGCTTGCCTTCGTGCGAACGCGCACGCAGGGCAAAGATGTCCAGGATCAGGCCGGCTCGATCCACCACGCGCACATTGAGCAGCTTTTCGAGGTTGCGCTCCTGCACCGGAGTCAGCACGTGGTCGACCAGCACCACGTCCGCTTCCAGCGCCAGTACCGCTTCGGCGACCTCGTTCGCCTTGCCGCTACCGATGTAATAGCGCGGGTTGGGATCTTCGACACGGGCCGCGACCACGCCCAGCACTTCGGCGCCGGCCGATCTGACCAGTTCGGCGAATTCTTCCCCGCGGCGGGTGGTATCACCTTCGCCGCGGGAATGCGGTAGCACCAGTACGGCGCGGTCGCCTTTCTTCTGTCTATCGAACACTAGTGGAAGTGGCCTCGTTGGGAGCAGACCCACTTCATGCGGGCGAACCTCCCCTCAATCAAGCGTCCGCTTCGTCCGATGCAGCTGACGAGTCGCCATGGCTGTCATGGCCATCATGGCCATCGTGACCATTGCCAATACGCACATTGCGGCTGGGTACCACGGTGGAGATGGCGTGCTTGTAGACCATCTGGCTGACCTGATTGCGCAGCAGCACCACAAACTGGTCGAACGACTCGACCGTGCCCTGCAACTTGATGCCATTCACCAGGTAGATGGCGACCGGCACGCGTTCACGCCGCAACGCATTCAGAAACGGATCTTGCAACGATTGTCCCTTGGACATTTCTTGTTCTCCCCTTGCAACGGACAGGCCCGAGAAAAAACGCCGAAGGCGCCCCGGCCCAACTTGCTTGGAATCTTAGCTGTTTTCAAACGCGTGATGAAAGGAGATTGTTAAGCGCGGAAAGCGCGGTCGTTCACGCTGGCAGCATGAGGGGTTATCAGAACCGGCAGCACTACCCGCCCGACTGGCTGGAACCACCCAGAAATAGCTGCAAGGCATCGGTGGCACGCTCAAGCAAGCAGGGCCGATCAGGGTCGAGCAGGCGTGCCCCGAAATCGCTGCGCAGCCAGGTGATTTGCCGTTTGGCGAGCTGGCGGGTGGCGAAGATGCCGCGCTCGCGGAACTCGGCCAGGTCAGTCAATCCATCCAGATGGTCCCACGCCTGCCGATAGCCGACCGCACGGATCGCCGGCAGGTCCGCGTGCAGGTCGCCGCGAGCACGCAGCACGCGCATTTCATCGAGAAAGCCCGCTGCCAGCATGGCGTCAAAACGTTGCGCGATGCGCGCGTGCAAAACGCCACGGTCTGTCGGCAGCAGCGCCAGCTTGAGTACGCGCCATGGAAAGGTGGTTGGGCGCGTGGCGCCTTTGCGCTGCAGTTCGGACAGCGGACGGCCGGTCAGCTCGATCACTTCCAGGGCGCGCTGCAGGCGCTGTGCGTCGTTGCAGCCGATTCGCCTGGCGGCTTCCGGATCGAGTTCGGCCAGCCGGGCATGCAAAGCCGGCCAGCCGAGCTGCTCCGCCTCGGCAGAAAGCCGCCCCCGGGTCAGCGGATCGGCCTCCGGCAAGTCGGAAAGCCCTTGCTGCAAGGCGCGAAAATACAGCCCGGTTCCGCCGACCAGCAGTGGCACACGGCCTCGCGCGCTGATTTGCTGCATTGCTGGCAGCGCATCAGCGCGAAAATCTGCCGCGGAATACGGCTGCAACGGATCGCGGATATCAATCAACGCATGCGGGTAACGTGCCAGCGTCGCCGCATCGGGCTTGGCTGTACCGATGTCCATGTCGCGATAGACCAGCGCCGAGTCGACACTGATCAACTCCAACGGAAACCGCCCGCTGAGTTCGCACGCCAGTGCGGTCTTGCCCGAGGCGGTGGGACCCATCAGGAAGATGGCGAGGGGACGTTGGTCGACAGGCATCGGCCCATTGTAGTGGTCATGTCGCAGCTTGATTGGTGTTGAATCTCGGTTGGGTTGGCTTTGGGCTTCCTCCCTTGCTTGCCCCGAAGAAGGTGGATGAGCGATACGCCGACCACGGCGTAGGTTGGGATGAGCGCCAGCGAATCCCAACGCTTACGTGCGGGAATGTTGGGCATCGCTGACGCTCACCCCAACCTACGCGTCACGACTCCACATGCCGCCGGGAAGCGCTGGGCCCACCTGATTAGTGTTGTATCCCGGCCTGGTTGGCTTTTGGCTCCCTCCCCTGCTTGCAGGGGAGGGTTGGGGTGGGGTCGCTCTTCGCTTGAAGATCAAAAGCACCCCCTCCCAACCTCCCCCTGCTTGCAGGGGGATGAGCTATACCTGCACCGCGAACACGGTCAACCGGTGCCGCGGACCAGACGTTTCATGGGACTTGCTACGCATCGCGATGCCAGGGCCGCCCACGGCGGGAAGGGCGCCACCCAACGGCGAGCTCGATGGACGTAGTCCGACAAAACCACGGTGAAACTGCTGCCATGACACTCCGGAAGTTGCTGTACCTGCCCCGCGCGCTGGTTATCGCAGGCTTGCTTGGGACTTGTGGCCTGGCCTCAGCTGCAAACAACCCTCCGCTCCCGGATTTCAACGGTATCTGGCGGCTGGACCAGCTGCACAGTGATGACGCGTCGGTCATCACTCAACGGCTGCGCGCCGAGCGAAGAAACGAGCAACCGGTCGTGCAGCCGGCGGCGGCCACGTCCGCTGGCGCACCAGCGGCCAGTCAGGCATCGAACTCGCATGGCGGGCATGGCGGTGGCATGGGTGGAGGTGGCATGGGCGGCGGCCACGGTGGCGGCCACGGGAACAAGGCGAGCACGAGCAGCAACAACGACAGCGATACGGCCGACAACCCGTCGCCTCCGCTGCTCGGTATCGACTCACTGCTGAATGTGCAACAGGACGCGAAGAGCGTGCAGGTGGCACTCAGCAATTCGGACCGGCTGGAAGCCCGACTGGACGGCAGCGCACGCCAGTCGCTCAACGGCAACGCGATGGTGCAGAGCCAACTGACCCCGGAGGGCCTGCAGATTTCGATCCAATTCGATGACGGGACCCGGCTGGAGCAGAACTGGGTGCGCTCGCCGGACGGTCATCACTTGACCGTGACCGAACTGTGGACCGCCCCGGGCATCAAGCAACCGATCACCTTTACGCGCAACTACGACCACCTGGATATCTGAACAGTGTCACCGGGAGGGCTGGCTATGGCGCAGCGCGTCAAGGCACGGCACCTGCCCGGCGATCTATAATGGGCGATTGAATATCCCCATTCCCGCCCATCCCCACGGGCCTATCCTGGATTCCCCCATGCAGCAGACGATGAAAGCCCTGGTCAAGCGCAAGCCCGAACAGGGTATCTGGATGGAAGAAGTGCCGATGCCGGTGGTCGGCGCGAACGAAGTGCTGATCAAGATGGAAAAGACCGCGATTTGCGGCACCGATCTGCACATCTACAAGTGGGACGAGTGGTCGCAGCGCACGATCACACCCGGCCTCACCATCGGCCATGAATTCGTCGGCCGCATCGTGGAGATCGGCCCGGGCGTCACCGGCTACAAGATCGGCGACCGCGTCTCCGCCGAAGGCCACATCGTGTGCGGTCACTGCCGCAACTGCCGCGCCGGCCGCCAGCACCTGTGCCCGAACACCGTCGGCATCGGCGTGAATCGCAATGGCGCGTTTGCCGAATACATGACCATGCCTGCCTCGAACCTGTGGCCGATCCCGGACCAGATCCCATCCGAGCTGGCCGCGTTCTTCGACCCCTACGGCAACGCCGCGCATTGCGCGCTGGAGTTCGACCTGATCGGCGAGGACGTGCTGATCACCGGCGCCGGCCCGATCGGCATCATCGCCGCAGGTATCGCCAAGCACATCGGCGCGCGCAACGTGGTGGTCACCGACGTCAACGATTACCGCCTGAAGCTCGCCGCCGACATGGGCGCCACTCGCGTGGTGAACGTTTCCAAGCAGTCGCTGAAAGACACCGTGAAAGAGCTGCACATCGAAGGCTTCGATGTGGGCCTGGAAATGAGCGGCAACCCGCGCGCGTTCTCCGACATGCTCGACTGCATGTACCACGGCGGCAAGATCGCGATGCTCGGCATCATGCCGCGCGGCGCGGGCATCGACTGGGACAAGGTGATCTTCAAGGGCCTCACCCTGCAGGGCATCTACGGCCGTCGCATGTACGAGACCTGGTACAAGATGACCCAGATGGTACTCACCGGTTTCCCGCTGCAAAAGGTGCTGACGCATCAGATTCACATCGACGACTTCCAGAAGGGCTTCGACCTGATGGACGCCGGCAACTGCGGCAAGGTCGTCTGCAGCTGGAGCTGAGCCTGCTGCGTGGCCTGAACACAACGCCAACCTGCGCCGGTTCGCCCGGCGCAGAGACGTTCAGCAAGTGCGGTCGCCCTTGTACACTCCGGTCAGGGCGGCCGACAGAATCGCCGGGATTGTGAAGGTGTAAGGCCAGATGGCCGCGCACGGTCGGCACGCGATGTCACCGGAGCATCGTCAGCATGGCTGATTTGAATCCCCGTCTGACCGCAGGACGCGACCGCGCCCTCGCCGTCTATCGTTCCCATCGCGTACGCAAGACGCTGCTGATCCTGGCCATTGTGCTGGTGATCTTCGGCCTGCTCGGCTTTTTCGCTGCGCCGTCGATCATCCGGTCGCAGATCGAAACCCGCGCCAGTGCAGCGCTGCAACGTCCGGTGACGCTGGGTGCGGTCCATCTCAATCCGTACACGCTACGGCTGGAACTTGACCAGCTTCATATCGCCGACCATGACGGCAAATCGCCGTTCGTGGGTATCGACCAAGTGGTGGTCAATGCGTCGTGGGCGTCCCTGTTCCGCCTGGCGCCGGTGCTGGACGAGCTCACCCTGCAGCACCCACAAATCCACATTGTCCGTACCACGGACCAGCGGTTCAACTTCAGCGACATCATCGACCGGCTCAACGCCAAACCGTCCGACCCGAACGCAGCGCCTGCGCGTTTTGCGCTATCCAACATCAGCGTTCACAACGGCGACATCGTGTTCGACGACCAGGCCATGCAGGCGAATCATCACGTCGAGCAGCTGGAGCTTGGCATTCCCTTTATCGCGAACCTGCCCAGCGACACCGATGTATTCGTGCAGCCGCTGCTGGCCATGCGCGTGGACGGCAGTCCGCTGCGCATCGAGGGTCATACCAAGCCGTTTGCGGACAGTCGCGAATCGACCGTCAGCTTCACGCTCGATCGGCTGGATCTGTCGCGTTACCTCGGCTACGTCCCTGCTCCGCTGCCGGTGGCCATTCCCGATGGCTTGCTCAGTGGCACGCTCGAGCTGCATTTCGTGCAGGCCAAGCCCACGCCACAGCTGCAACTCACCGGCAACCTGCAGCTGGATGGCTTCGTTCTCAATAGCAGCAAGGGTGAGGCGATCACCAAACTCGGACACGGCTCGGTACAGCTGGTCGATGTGCAGCCACTGCTTTCGCGCTACCAGCTTGGTGCGCTGAAACTGGATCAGGCCGAGATCTATTACACGCAGAGCGCCGACGGGCACAGCAACTTCGACACGCTCACTGCCGCCCCCGTTTCGGCACAAGCAGAAAAGAAGACAACGCCAACGGACCTTCGCATCACCTCGATCGCTCTTACCGGCAGCGCCGTCCACTACACCGACCTCACCCAGAACAAACTCGATCTGGCAAACCTGCATGGCAGCCTGCAAGGCCTGAGCATGCTCGCCGCGCCACCCGCCAGACTTGACCTGACAGGCCAGCTCTTTGGCGGCGACATCACCACGAGCGGTACGCTTGACCTTGCAGCCTCGCACCTCGCGGCAACCCTCGGCCTGAAGCAGGTGGACATGGTGCCGCTGCAGGCGCTGGCGGCGTCTTCAGTCGCCGCACGCATGACCAAGGGCAAGCTCGATGCCAGCGGCCAGCTGCAGCTCGATTGGGGCAAGGCCGTCAACGTTCACCTCGCCGATGCGCACGCCAGCGTGACCGATTTCGCGCTGGAGCCACAGTTCAAGGGCCATGGCGCCCCGGTGGCATGGAGCAAACTGGAGGCGGATATCACCCAGATCGACCTCGCCAGTCGCCAGGCGCAACTGGGCACCGTCACGGCAACCGATCTGAGCCTGGATATCCAGCGCAACAGCCACAAGTACATCAGCCTGCTCGACCTTTTCGCCGTCAAGAACGCTCCGCGCCATCCCGCGCCAGACCATAGCCCGCCGTGGCACTGGAGCGTCGCCCACCTCGGCATCGAGAACGGCTCGGTCAACGTGACCGACCTGGCTGCTGGCGATAAGCCGGTGAAGATCAAACTTGATTCGCTCAAAGCCGGGCTCGATAACCTCAGCGACAAACTCAACGAACCGCGCGCGCTCAAGCTGGAAGGTCGCGTGGGCGAAGGCAGCTTCATCGCCTCGGGCAAGCTGCAGCCAATCCCGACTCTGGCCGACATCCAGCTGACCACCAAACAACTGGATATCGCCAAGTTCGAGCCTTACCTGAGCGTTCCGCTCAATGTCACGCTCACCAGCGCCCGCGTCAGCAGCGACGGCAAGCTGCATTACGACGGCCGCGGTGCCGAGCCGAAATTCGCCTATCGGGGCAAGGCCGCACTCGAGCAGGTGCGCGTGCAGGACAAGCTCACCGGCGACGATCTCATGCGCTGGCGAACACTTACCAGCTCGGGTATCGACGTGGCCTACGGCACCGGCACGCCACGCATCCATGTAGGCAGTCTGGTGCTCAGCTCGTTCTATGCCCGCGTGATCGTCAACGCCAACGGGCGCCTGAACCTGTCGGATGTCGTGGCCAAGCCCGAAACCGCGCCGGTATCGGTGACCCGTGCCGAGAGCAACGCACCCGCGGCCCCAGCGATACCCAAGCCGCAGCCCAGCGTCGCACCAACGGCAGCCACTGCCGCTGCGCCATCCGCGCCTGCGGCGGACATTCGTATCGGCGGAATCACGCTGGTCAATGGCCAGCTCAATTACACCGACAACTTCATCAAGCCCAACTACACCGCCAACCTCACCAAGCTAACCGGCAAGATCGGCGCATTCGGCACCAAGGCGGGGGCGCTGCCGGCCGACCTGGCCGTGCAGGCCGCGCTGAACGACAACTCCCCGGTAGATATCGACGGCACCATCAATCCACTGGCCCCGGTGGCGTTCCTCGATATCAAGGGCAAGGCCAATGAGGTTGAGCTGACCCAGCTCAGTGCCTACTCCACCCGATACACGGGCTACCCCATCACCCAGGGCAAGCTCAGCGTCGATGTGCACTACTCGCTGGATCAGGGCAAGCTCAATGCCGACAACCACATCGTCATCACCCAGCTGACCTTCGGCAATCGCGACGAGAGCCCTGGCATCGCCCATTTACCGGTGAAACTGGCGGTGGCGTTGCTCAAGGACACCCAGGGCAATATCGACGTCGATGTACCGGTCTCCGGCTCGCTGGACGATCCGCAGTTCAGTCTCGGCGGCGTGATCTGGCACGCGATCGGCAACCTGATTGCCAAGGCCGTCACCGCTCCGTTCCGACTGCTTGGCGCGGCGTTCGGCGGGGGCAACCACGAGGACCTCGGCTACGTGGAGTTCGACCCGGGCTCCGCAGTCCTGGACGCGAACGCGCTGGAGCGGCTCGGCAAAATCGTTGGCCTGCTCAACCAGAAAACCTCGCTCAATCTCGACATCACCGGTCGCGTGGACCCATCCAAGGATCAGGATGGCCTGCGCAAGGTCACCGTGGACAACATGGTCCGCCGCGAGAAGCTCGAGGATCAATCCGGCAAAAATGCAGACACGTCCGATGCCGCGCTGGCCGCGGTGAAGGTGACCCCCGATGAGTACGAGGGCTACCTCAAGCGTGCCTACAAAGACGATGACTTCAAGAACAAGCCGCGCAACCTCATCGGCCTGAAGAAGTCGCTGGAACCGGATGAGATGCGCAGTCTGATGGAAACCAACGTCTCAGTGGACGCCAAGGCCATGCACGACCTGGCCGAGCAACGGGCCACCGCGGTACAGACGTGGCTGCACGGCAAGGTCGACGACAAGCGCATGTCGCTGAAGGATCCCAAGCTCACCACCGAGGGGATCGACGACAAGGGCAAAACGACGCGAGCGGATTTCGGCTTGCACCAGGATTGAGAATCCTGATCAAAGATTTCGCGCCACCGCTGGCAAGCGAAAACCTGTGGGAGCGACTTCAGTCGCGATGCTCGTCGCTATTTTTCTGTTTCTCCGTGAAGCGCTGAAGCAAGCCAGACGGCAAAGCCAAATCGGAGCAACGCGACTGAAGTCGCTGCCACAAGAGCAATAATTTCCCGCGAGCACCCGCCCCTCACCCCAACCCTCTCCCCAAGAGGGAGAGGGAGCAGAGCACCGCACGAGCGAATGTCTCTTCGCAGGTGGACGAAGCGTTCTTAGCCCTGAAGTACGCCGAACAGCACACCCAGAGCATCGCGACTGAAGTCGCTCCCACAAGAGACGGCATGCGCCGCGTGAACTGCGCTTCCTTCACAGCGCGGCTCCAAGGGCTCAAACTATGCCTTTGCCCCCAGCTGGAATCCCCCCATGAGCTACCCCGGCCAGACGCGCTACGCCAGCGAACTTGAATCCATCCGCGAACAGGGCCTGTTCAAGGCCGAGCGCATCATCACCTCGCCGCAATCCGCCGAGATTGAGCTGGAAGGCGGCCGTAAGGTGCTGAATTTCTGCGCCAACAACTATCTCGGACTGGCTGATCACCCCGAAATCATCCAGGCCGCGAAGGATGCACTGGACACGCATGGTTTCGGCATGGCGAGCGTGCGCTTCATCTGCGGCACGCAGGATCTGCACAAGCAGCTGGAAGCGAAGATCGCTGAATTCTTCGGCACCGAAGACACCATCCTCTATGCCGCCTGTTTCGATGCGAACGGCGGGCTGTTCGAGCCATTGCTGGGCGAAGAGGATGCGGTGATCTCCGACGCTCTCAACCATGCATCGATCATCGACGGCATTCGTCTGTGCAAGGCCAAGCGCTTCCGTTATGCGAACAGCGACATGGCTGACCTTGAGAAGCAATTGCAGGCGGCTGACGCGGCTGGTGCACGCACCAAGCTGATCAGCACCGACGGTGCGTTCTCGATGGATGGCTTTATCGCACCGTTGGACAAGATCACTGCGCTGGCAGCGAAGTACAACGCGCTGGTGCATATCGACGAATGCCATTGCACCGGGTTCCTCGGCGACACCGGTCGCGGCTCGGCCGAAGTCAACGGTGTGATGGACAAGATCGACATCTTCACCGGCACTCTGGGCAAGGCACTCGGCGGCGCGGTGGGTGGCTTCACCACGGGCCGCAAGGAAGTCATCGAGATGCTGCGTCAGCGCTCGCGCCCTTACCTGTTTTCCAATTCGCTGCCGCCGCATGTCGTAGCCGCCGGGATCAAGGTGTTCGAGATGCTCGCCTCAGCCGGCGAACTGCGTGAGCGCGTGAAGGACAACACTGCCTATTTCCGCGCGCAGATGACGCAGGCCGGCTTCGACATCAAGCCAGGCGTGCATCCGATCGTGCCGGTGATGATCTACGACGCGAAAAAAGCGCAGGCGATGGCGACGGCCCTGCTCGACGAAGGTATCTATGTCACCGGCTTCTTCTTTCCGGTGGTGCCGCAAGGCCAGGCTCGTATCCGTACGCAGATGAGTGCGGCGCATACCCGCGCGCATCTCGATCACGCGATTGCGGCGTTCATCAAGGTGGGTAAGCAGTTGGGTGTGATTGGGGCCTGACGTCGGCGCGTTATTGTGACTATTGATCCGGTCCGCAAATGGTTTGCCGGGGGCCCTTCGACTTCGCTGCGCTACGCTCAGGACGAACGGTTCATACGTATTCGCTGCGCGATGCTCAGGACGCACGGTTCATAGGTAGTATTTGCGGGCCGAATCAATAGCGAAAATCTCGAGAAACCGCACTTTGCTCGTCATTCCCGCCTTCGCAGGGACGACGAGCTCAGGTTATTCGGGGTTCCCTGAAGTCGCTTTTCCCGAGCGGCATGCCCACATCAGCCGGGTTCTGGTTTTCGCGCATCGAGCGCCCGAACCTCATCGTCGCTCAGCTGGCGCCACTGACCCTTCGCGAGTTCACCGAGCGCCAGCGGCCCGATCGCGACCCGGATCAATCGCAGCACGTCCAAACCCAGTGCGGCCAGCAGCCGGCGGATATGCCGGTTGCGGCCTTCGTCCAGCACCACTTCAAGCCAGGCGTTCTTCTCGCCGGCGCGCAGCAGCTGCGCCCGCTTCGCCCTCAGAAAATCGCCCGCATCGCTGATTCCCGTCTGCATCGCCGCCAGCATCGCGGTATCCGGCTGGCCGGCCACTTGCACGTGGTAGGTTTTGTCCAGATGCGTGATCGGGTCGGTAATGCCGGCTGCCCAGACCGTGTCGTTGCTGAGCAACAACAAGCCCTCACTGGCCTTGTCCAGCCGCCCCACCGGTCCCAGCCATGGCAATCCGGCACTGGCCAGCGCAGTGTAAACCGTCTGGCGGCCGTGCTCATCGGCCGCGCTGACCACCAACCCGCGTGGCTTGTTGAACATCACATAGACACGCGCGGCGGATTTCACCGGCTGACCGTCGACGGCAATCTGCTGGCGGTCAATCAGCGTCGGGTGATATGGATCACGCACCACACGCCCATCAAGACTCACCCGGCCTTCGCGCACCCACTGTTCAGCCTGGCTGCGTGAACAGGCGCCGAGCTTGGAGAGCACTCGCGCCAGGCCATGTCGTGGCGCTTGAGCGGATGCCGTGGTGTGAGCGGAACGAAGAGGTGGGCGCGGCATCCAGCTAGCGTATAGGCCGAGCCACAGCGCGACAAGGATCGCCTCGATGAGCGCTGCATCGCGGTGACACGTGGCAGCAACCTGCGCAGGTGATGTTCGTCGCGAGACCAAAAAAAAACCCGGCCGAAGCCGGGTTTTTTCATACTGCGTTACTGAGGTTCGATTACTGCTGAACCTGCAGCTCCGTACGACGGTTCTGAGCGCGACCGGCATCGGTGCTGTTGTCACCGATTGGATCGTTCATGCCGTGACCGATCGGGCCTTCCAGACGGCTGGCGTCGATACCATGGCTGGTCAGGTAGCTGTAGACGATCTGTGCACGACGCTCCGACAGCTTCTGGTTGTAATCAGCCGTACCCACGCCATCGGTGTAGCCGGCGACGGTGACATGGACCTGCGGGTAACGCTGCAGGGTGTCGACAGCCTGGTCCAGAATCGAGATCGAGTCTGCACTCGGCTCGGCCAGCGACTTGGCGATGTTGGTCTCACCCTTCTTCGGGCGATCGAACTTGAAGTTGACACCGCGCAGATCGATAACGACCTTCTGCGGGCAACCATCCGGACCAACGATCGTGCCTGGCGGCACGTTCGGGCACTTGACCTCCGGCGGCGGCGGCGGCGGCGGCGGAGCCGCAGGTGCCGGAGCTGCTGCAGGAGCGCCGAAGCGCGAAACGATGCTCAGACCCAGAAACTCATCGCCGAAACCGTTACGGTTCGGAATGCTGTCATCGTCGAAGTCATAACGATAGCCCGCTTCCACGCGAATGTCGGTGCTGTCGGTAATGGTCTTGGACACGCCAACACCCACTTCAACCGCCGGCGAAAAGCCATGGTCCAGCGAGCTGATGTGCTGATCGGCCATCACGCCAGCCAGCAGGTACGGGCGCCATGCATTCCAATCGCCGTAGTAGAAGCGACCGGCCACGCCATAGGCGTTGCTGGCCCAGGAGTTATTGGCGTTATGACCGCCACCGTTCGCCGGGCCATTGTCGATTTCACGCTTGGTACGGTCGACAAACGCGTCGATCGAGATATTCGGCGTGATAAAGGTGCCGAAACCAAGGCCGTAATAGAACTGACGGCTGTTGGTATCGCGCTTGGTATCGTTGTAATAACCGCCGACGGTCGGCGCGATGTACCAACGATTGTCGTAGCTGGCAATCCCGGTGGTCGTCGTCGTCGTGGTCGTGGTGGTCGTGGTGTCAGCCGGAGCCGGAGCCGGAGCCGTGGTGTCCTGCGCCGGAGCCGCGGCCGGAGCAGTGGTGTCCTGCGCATGAACGGCACCTACGCCGCCCAGGGCCAGCGCTATCAGAAAATACAAGCCCTTACGTTTCATCAGGTGTCTCCTCATTTTTAGGTTTTCGCGTCCGTTCCACCCTAACCGGAAATCGCGCGTCAGAACTTAACTACGTGATTGAAGGCTCAGTGCAGCCTAAAGCTTGGCGTTCCTATAACAAGCGGTGGAGAGTGTAGCAAAAGCGTTAAGTGGTTGGCACAGTAAAAACTCTAAGACTAAATGATCTTGGTGAGACTCTGTTCAGGAAGGCTGCGAACCGAGTCTGCACCTACATTTCCGACCTTGCAAGCTTGACGGTGACCTCTCCCGGCACTCTTTCACATTATATCCAAGGCTGAAAACCAACCGTGAAATAGCCGCCTGGATGTGCTGAAAAGTGCCATTTCGCTTCGCACCGTCTTAATCTCTCACTAACAAAGTCTTTACAATGTGAAGAGAGCGAGGAACTGCTGCAGCGGCATCGCATCAAGCTTCGCAGGATCTTGCGTGGCCGCCAGTATGGACTTCACCTGATGCGCCGGCAAATGCCCTCGCATCGCCGCCTCGAACTTCTTCAGCAATACAGGGATTCCCTCGGCCCGGCGCTTGCGGTGGCCGATCGGGTAATCGATCGAGACCTTTTCGGTGCTCGTGCCGTCCTTGAAGAACACTTGCACCGAATTGCCGATATATCGCTTGCTCGGGTCAAAATAGTCCCGTGTGAACTGCGGATTTTCGCTGACCACCATTTTGTCGCGCAGCGCATCGATGCGGGGGTCCGCGGCGATATCGTCGTCATAATCGCTGGCCACGAGGCGGCCGAAGATCAGCGGCACCGCGACCATGTACTGGATGCAATGGTCGCGATCAGCGTAGTTCGCCAGTGGGCCGGTCTTGTCGATGATGCGGCAGCCAGCCTCCTGGGTCTCGATCACGATCTTCTCGATCTGATCGACTTTGCCGGCTACCTGCGTGTGCAGCTGCATGGCGCATTCCACGGCGGTCTGCGCATGGAATTCAGCGGGATAGCTGATCTTGAACAGCACGTTTTCCATCACGTAGCTGCCAAACGGGCGCTCGAACTCGAACGGCTTGCCCTTGAACGCCACGTCGTAGAAGCCCCACGTCTTCGCGCTCAGCGCCGACGGATAGCCGACCACGCCGCGGTACACCGCGTTGATCGCGTGGGTCACCGCGCGACGGCAGGCATCACCGGCAGCCCAGCTCTTGCGCGGGCCGGTGTTCGGCGCGTGGCGGTAGGTGCGCAGCGCACCATTGTCGATCCAGCTGTGCGACACGGCGGTGACGATCTGCTCCCTGTTGCCACCAAGCATGGCGGTTGCCACCGCGGTGGAGGCCAGGCGCACCAGGATGACGTGATCCTGGCCAACGCGGTTGAAGCTGTTCAACAACGCATAGCAGCCCTGGATTTCATGCGCCTTGATCGCGTAACCCAATACGTCGCGCACAGTCAGTGGTGCGCCACCCTCGCGTTCGGCCTTGCGGCTTAGGTAATCGCCCACGGCGAGGATCGCCCCGAGGTTGTCCGACGGATGACCCCACTCGGCGGCCAGCCAGGTGTCGTTGAAATCCAGCCAGCGGATCTGCGTACCGATCGCGAATGCGGCCTGTACCGGGTCAAGCTCATGACTGGTGCCCGGCACGCGCGCACCACCCGGCAGCGTCGCTCCCGGTACCAGTGGACCGAGGTGCTTCACGCATTCCGGGAACTTCATGGCCAGCATCGCGGTGCCCAGCGAGTCGAGCAACATGTAGCGCGCAGTGTCGTAGGCTTCCTTGGAGTCGATCTGGTAATCGGCGACGTAGTCGGCGATGTCTACCAGCGGCTGGTCCGGATCGGGACGTACGGCGGAACGGATGTCGTGCGCACTCATGGAAAATCTCGCAACAGGGAAACGCCCATTTTAGCCGACTGGCATGCCCGACAGCATCCCCGCGCCGACACCGTGGCGAAGACCGGCAACGCTTGAGCTCGCTGCGCCCGACGCGAGACACTGCCATGCCTTTCCCTGCCCTCGGAATTCTGATGAAGCTCTACTACTTGCCTGGTGCCTGCTCGCTGGCTGACCACATCGTGCTGGAATGGATCGGCCAGCCTTACGAAGCCGTCGCCGTGCCACGCGAGCAACTGCGCTCGCCCGAATTCCTGAAGCTCAGCCCGGGCGGCGTGGTGCCCGTGCTCGTGGAAGACGACGGCTGGGCCCTGACTGAGAACGTGGCAATCCTCAACTATCTGGCGGAACGCTTCCCTGCCGCGGACCTGCACGGCACCACGCCGCGCGAGCACGCCGAGGTGAATCGCTGGCTGGGCTTCCTCAATTCCGAGGTGCATCAGTCGTTCAAGCCCTTGTTCGGACCCGCACGTTTTATCAGCGACGAGGCCCAGCATGCCGAGTTGCAGGCGAACGCCCGCAGCCGACTGCGCACTTGCTTCGAGCGGCTTGATGCACAACTGAAAGGACGCGACTGGCTTGCCGGTACACGCTCGATCGCTGATCCGTATCTGTTCGTGGCGCTGCGCTGGGCGAAGGCGAAGAGCGCGGACCTGCATGATCTCGATCACCTTGAACACTTCGCCCGGCGCATGCACGCGGACGCTGGCGTCAAGGCAGCCATGCACGCCGAAGGAATCTGAGTCGCGGCAGCGCCACCGCCGTCCCTATGCGGTGGATCGGAGCAAGCCCAGGATGGACTTGTTCGGTTCATAAACAGGCTCTAATACCTCATCGGCAACCTGACTGTCATGTTGACATCAGGGGTATCGCGGGTCGCCCCGACGCCCAACGTGAAGTTCAGAGTCCGCTTGTCACTGAGCCGGTACGCGCCACCAATCAACAAGGTCCCGAGCACGGTCTTGGTCGAGCCGGGCACCGTCTGGTTGTTCTGTTTGGTGATGCCGACGAAGCTCTGGTCATAGCCGAAGCTGATGGAAGCGCGATCATTCAACGCAAGCCCCACGCCGATGCTGACATCAGCGATATCGCCAACGGTCACCTTGCCAAGATACTCCTTGCCGGAATTAAGCAGGTTCAGACTGACCCCGTACCTGGGGAAGTTGTGCAGATAGCTCACGTTGCCGAAAAACACGACCGGGTCGGAGGGAAGCAGCCAGGTCATGCCCGGCTGCAAGGAATAGAAGCCGGAACCGGTGGGTTGTTGCAGTGGCAAGCCAGTACCCGTCGTGTTCTGCACACAGCGCACCACGCAATCGGTGACGACCTCGAACGGATCTGTTCCGGTACGCGATTTGAAGCGCAGCCAGCCCACGTAATAAGTGCTGTCGGCGCCGCCATCGTTGAACTGGTAGCGCGCCGTTGCCTCGATGTCACCGATGCCGTGGCCGCTGGTTGTGAATACATTGTCCTCGGCACTGCCAGTCAAAATCTCGCGACTGGTGGTGTAGCTGCCCGCGTCGACATAGGGCACGCGAACTTCAAATTCCAGCCGGTTCGTCAATCCATAACGCATGGTCATGGTGGCTGTCTGCGTGGTGGTCCTGACTTCACGCGCATCGATCAGGCCGATCAGGATCGCCGGAATGATCGTGTAGCCGATAAGGTCGACGCGCTCGACCGATGAATAGGCATACTGATAATCGGGCTCCAGCACGAAGACGCCACGTGGCGTCAACACACCGGGCTGATCGGTTATTTGCGCAACCGCCGGCGGCTTGTTGCCTTCGGGCGGAGCAGGTGCCTGCCCCACAGGTTTGATATCCGCCTGTTGGTCAGCATCGGCAGGCATCGGCAACGCCGATGCGCCGGTACCGGCAGCATTGATGTTGCCGCCGCGCTGGGCATCAAGTTGGTCCAGTCCAACGGCATGACGCAAGGCGTGATAGTCAGCTTCCTGGGCGGCCAGCGCGTGCTTCATTGCCTCCAGTTGCGCGGTGTAGGCATTGATCTGGCTGCGCATGGCATCCAGCTGTTCGCCCTGCTCGGTCAGCTTCTTGCTGACATCGGTCGAAACTAGTTTGGAGGCATTGGGCGTCGCACTTGCGGCGTTCGAAGTTGCGGCGCTCGAACTAGCCGTACTTGGGCTGGCGGCACTTGAGCCGGCCGCACTTGAACCGGCCGCAGTCGAAGCCGCCGGCACCCCCGTTTCCTGCGCGCTTACCACGCCGCCAAGCAGCACCAGACCAGCGCAACTGGCCGTGCACAGGTATCGCCACGATTTCCGTTCCATCACGTTTCCTCGCGAATCGGACGATCATCAAATCGAGTTGCACAATCAGCAGCAGAGGTTTGGGTGCGGCTACTGCATGTATCGAACCACTCAGTTCCCTAATGATCAGTACCCCACGATCAGCGCCCCAATGAGCTGATCAATGCCGACTGCAGGGTGCTCTGCAAATTCATGGTCTTGAACGCGTTCAGCGTGTTCACTGACGCATTGAGTGTCGTCAGTGCCTGGATGTTCTGATTGCTCAAGCTGTTCTGGATCACCGTTGCCGCTGTCCCTTGGGTAATCGAGGAAGGATTAAAAGTATTTCCCGGGCCGTTCTGGATCACGTTGACGGTGTTGGTCACGGCCGCAAGCGCACCGGCCTGCGCGGCGGTCATCTGCCCGACATTGGGGATGTACACGCTGGTGCTGGTTACCAGATTGCCGTTGACGTAGACGGCACGATCGATGCCAAACGAAATCTGCAGACCGGAACCCGCATCGAAGCCACCGCGCATGGCATCCAGCCGGCTATTGCTTACAGCAACGCCCAATCCCTCTGTGGCCACCACGCCAGACGGTCCGATACGAACATTGATCTTCGACGTCGTCGCTGCAGCTTCCGGCGCCGGGCTCGCGGCATACGCTGCGGTGGCCCACGTGAACGCCACGATAGACAAGGCGAAAAGCCCTGTGAAACCGAACCGAGTGTTGCTGAGGATCGTGTGTTTCATCGCAGTCATCCAACTCACCCATTGAGATCTCACCCATTGAGATCCGTTCGCCCATGGAGATTCGTTCACCCATGGGATTCGTTTACAAATTCAAGTCGTAGGGACCATCCTTGGGTATCGTCAGGAGGCCCAGCCCGGAACGGTCGATACCCATATTCAACGATGCGATCGGCGCGGCGTGCCAGTCGGCTGGACTGTTGAAAATGGCCAGTGAACGACGGTTGTGGATCACGAAGACCAGATGGTTTTTCCACAACGTGTTGAATAGCGTGACCGCCATCGAGCGCGTGCCGCGTGCGGGATCACCCACCAGCACACGTCCGTCAACCAGACCCTTGATCACCACGAAATGGTGATAGCCCCTCTCGTCGATCAGCACGATGGCTGGCAGATGTTCCTGCTGGAGTTTCGCCAAGGGCACTTCGAAGCCATCCGCATCGAATCCGTTGGCCTCCAGATATTGCTTGATATCCAGCAACGAGAACCCTTCCCTGCTGATCTTCTGCCGGTTGCCATGGGCATACATCTGCTCGAAAGCCATCTCCTCGGTGACCGGGTAACCGTACTGATAGGTCAACAACGTGGCGACCGCCGCCGAACCGCAGCTGAAATCGTATTTCTGTCGGATGGTGTTCTTGAAACGCGCTTCCTTGAGGCTGGTTATATGCAGTGCATACGTCCCGTCCTGCTCGACCTGCACCGGTATCTCCGCTGCAGCAGACGTCTGCAACAAAGCCGAAAAGAACCAGCCTGAAATCGCCAGCAGGGAAATCACCAGTGGCGGAGTCAATTTCATTGCTTGAACTGCACATTGACGATGGTGGCGTTCTGGATCAGCACGTTGTCGCCGCTGTTCTGGATCACCGTCGGTATGCCGGCGCTGCCGGCAAGAGAGCCACCGCTGATCGAATTGAGCCCGCTCTGGACATCAACGTCGACGTTGTTGCTCACGGTACCGTTGAGCGTCATGGTGTTGGTGGTGGTGTTGATGTTGGTGCCGCCACTGAACTTGGCCAAATCGCCCGTCTTGATGCTCTGTCCCATCCCGTCGACGTAGGTCGACTGTGATGACATCAACCCCTGGCTTGCAGCATCAGGGGCAGCGCGCACCGCGGCCGGCGCAGGTCGCTGGAGTGGCGATGCAGCACTGGCAGACGCGTGCGCCTGTTGCTGCGGCGCATCCGCGCTCAGCGCGGACAACGGCACGCCGGCCGACAAGACCATCACCAGGGCGAGTGCAGACACATGGGCCTGTGGTTGCAAGGTATCCGCGCTCATGGCGGGTAACGGCAGGCCGGACGACAACACCGTCAACAAGACGGTTTTAAACCGCAGGGCCACAAATCGGAGATCTCTGAGTGATCGCATAACGCTCTCTCCCACGCTGACCCAGGCGTCGACCAACCACACACCCGAACCGCGTGAAGGTGATTGCACATGAAACATCGAACATCCGACGTCGCCGTCAAAAATGCTGCGGGATGCCTCGCATCCCGCAGCATCAGGACTCCCTTATTGCGCCGGACCGACGTTCAGATTGGCCTGGACGTTCACGCCCTGCTGAACCAGCGAACCGATGCCGCTGTTCTGCGAGATCACCAAAATGCCCGCTGCCGATTGCGCAGTTCCGGTCATGTTGTTGGACGTGTCGAACGTGCCGGCATCAACCGACTGCGAACCACCCGCTCCACCTGCACCACCGGCCGCTCCAGTGCCAGCTCCGCCTGCGGGCGAACCGCCAGCTCCGCCTGCTCCACCCGTACCCGCCGTCGCAGTGGAAGTACCGCCTGCGCCGCCAGTTGCGGCAGAGGTACCGCCCGTCGCAGATGCTGCACCTGCGGCCGGCGAACCCGCCGTGCTGGAGTTGCTTCCAGCGGTCTGTGCGCCACTGTTGTAGTAGCCAGCATTGGCATTGCCGCCGCCCGCGTGCGAATTACCACCGGCTGCGCCACTGAACGCCCCGGAGCCACCAGCGAAGCTGCCGGCGTCACCGCCGCCGCCTGCGCCCGAGAACGCGCCGCCGGCACCACCGCCTTTCCCACCGCGGCCACCAACAGCTATGCCACCCAGGCCGTCACCACCGGAACCGCCCTTACCACCATTGGCGTTACCGTTGTTGATAGCAACATTGCCGATGCCGTGAACACGAATATCGGTGACCGTTCCATCCAGCGAGCTGACCGCAACGGCCTTGCTCGAGTCGAACGAGTCGGATACCGATGCCGTCGCTGTACCACCATTATTGGCAGCAGCACTGCCAGCCGCCGACGCGTCGGCATTAGATATCTGTTTGACCTTCGCATGGTTCTGCGCCGTTGCCGAGGCACCTGCCCCGCCTGTCGCTGTCTGGCTGTTTTGCGCCATGGCTGGAAGAGTGAGTCCCAAGCCGAGGCAAATTGCTGCAACAAGTACTGTCTTGCTCATCACGTTCTCCCAACAGAATAATTGCCCCCTGTTTACGGATTGCCTTTCGGCAGGAGAATCCAGCAACATCCATGCCGCCTATGGCATCAGGATCTGCCCGGTGATTTGATACTTACAAATCAGGTACTTGGGAAACTTTTCTCAGGCCAAAAAGCTGCCGATTCAGGCTCTTGAAAACGCAATGTGCATCAGTTGTGTAACAGGCCTACGGCTGATTTTTGAACGCTTCATACCGACGCGAAAATTTTCCTGACGATATTCAATATGTTGGAGACAGAAAACGCCGGCGTGCGTGAAAGCGCGGACTGTATCAACCCTGTAACACTCGTGAGCCACTTGTCTACACTTTGATGAGCTGAAGACGCGGGTGAATGACGAGCGCCGCGCACAAAAAAGCCGGCCGACATGATGCCGACCGGCTTGATAGGGGTGCCGTCCGTCAGTCGCGCTTGTCGATCGGCACGTAGCACTTGTCCTCGGGCCCGGTGTAGTTCGCGCTGGGGCGGATGATCTTGCCATCCTCGCGCTGCTCGATCACATGTGCGCTCCAGCCGGAGGTGCGCGCAATCACGAACAACGGCGTGAACATCGCCGTCGGCACGCCCATCATGTGATACGCGCTGGCGGAGAACCAGTCGAGATTGGGAAACATCTTCTTCACATCGCCCATTACTTTCTCGATCCGCTCGGATACCTCGAACAGGGTCGGATTGCCACCGTCGACGCAAAGCTTGCGCGAGACCTCCTTGATGATCTCGTTGCGCGGGTCAGACACCGTGTACACCGGGTGACCAAACCCGATGATGATCTCCTTGCGCTCGACGCGTGCGCGGATGTCAGCCTCAGCCTCGGCCGCGTTGCGATAGCGCGCGATGATCTCCATCGCCACCTCGTTCGCGCCGCCATGCTTGGGGCCGCGTAGTGCGCCGATCGCGCCGGTGATCGCCGAATAGATGTCCGAACCGGTGCCGGCAATCACCCGTGCGGCGAAGGTCGAGGCGTTGAATTCGTGCTCGGCATACAGCACCAACGACTTGTCCAGTGCATGTGTATGCAGTTCGCTCGGCTTCTTGCCATGCAGCAAATGCAGGAAGTGCGCAGCAATCGAATCGTCGTCAGTTTGCGTCTCGATACGCTTGCCGTTGTGGCTGAAGTGGTACCAGTACAACAGCATCGAGCCAAAGCTGGCCATCAGGCGATCGGCAATCTCGCGCGCGCCGGTGACGTTGTGGTCGTCCTTTTCCGGCAGCACCGTGCCGAGTACCGAGCAGCCGGTGCGCATCACATCCATCGGATGAGTGGCGGCAGGCAGCAACTCCAGTGCGGCCTTGACCGGTGCCGGCAGGCCACGCAGCCGCTTCAGATGCGCGCGGTAGTTGTTCAGCTCAGTCCAGTTCGGCAACACGCCGTGCACCAGCAGGTAGGCCACTTCCTCGAAACAGCCCTTGGCCGCGAGATCGTGGATGTCATAGCCGCGGTAATGCAGATCGTTGCCGCTGCGGCCGACCGTACATAGCGCGGTGTTGCCCGCAGCCACGCCGGAAAGCGCGACGGATTTCTTGGCCTTGGGCAACGTTTGCGTGGTTTCGCTCATGAATAAACCCTCAATCGATGAAACTGCGCCGGCAACCCGACGAAGCAGTAGAAAAAGAATGCGGCGTCAATCAGTCTTCGGACTTGCCATTGGCAAACAGCTCGTCGAGCTTGCGTTCGTAAGCTTTGTAGTCGAGGAAGTCGTACAGCTCATCGCGAGTCTGCATGGTCGGTACAGCCGCCTTCTGCGTGCCATCGCGACGTACGGTCTCGTAGAAATTCAACGCGGCCTTGTTCATCGCCCGATATGCGCCACAGCAATACAGGATGATGTCGACATCTGCGCTGGCCAGTTCTTCGCGGGTGAACAGCGGAGTCATGCCAAATTCGGTGATGTTGGCGAGGATCGGCACCTTCACCGCAGCCTTGAACTGACGGTACTGATCCAGCGTATAGATCGCCTCGGGGAAGATCATGTCGGCGCCGGCCTCGACGTAAGCCTGCGCGCGTTCGATCGCCGACTCCAGGCCTTCCACCGCGATCGAATCGGTACGCGCCATGATGACGAATTGATCGTCGGTCCGGGCGTCAACGGCAGCTTTCACGCGATCGGCCATCTCGTCTTTCGACACGATCGCCTTGCCAGGGCGATGTCCGCAGCGCTTGGCGGCGACCTGATCCTCGATATGCAAGGCACCAACGCCGGCCTTGATCATCGAGCGTACGGTGCGCGCGATGTTGAATGCGCCACCCCAACCGGTGTCCACATCGACCAACAGCGGCAGGTCGCAGACATCAGTGATACGGCGGATGTCGGTGAGCACATCTTCCATCGTGCTGATACCCAGATCCGGCATGCCCAGCGAATTCGCTGCGACACCGCCGCCGGACAGATAGATCGCCTTGAAGCCGGTGCGCTGCGCCATGCGCGCCGCATAGGCGGTGATCGCACCGACGACCTGCAACGGTTGCTCCTGAGCTACGGCAGCACGAAAACGCGCGCCGGGGGATGCCATCTTCGTCATGGGATGCTCCGCGTAAAACGGCTATTTTAGCGCACCCTTGCGCATGAGGTCGGCGGCTCCCGGCAGGCCGGGGCAATTAGCGAAATACTCACAATGCTTTCGCCCGAACGACGGGTGCTGGTCACCCACCCTGCTCCGGCCCGCGCTCCAGCGCGCGCCTTATCTCGTCCAGCACCGCCGGATCATCCAGAGTGGACAAATCGCCCGGATCGCGCTGCTCTGTCAGCGCCTGCAGCGAACGACGCAGCAACTTGCCCGAGCGTGTCTTCGGCAACGCGCTCACCACATACACTCGCGCCGGCTTCGCCACGCCGCCGAGTTGCTCGACCACGCGCTGTTGCATGCCCAGCGCGATGGCCGCAGCACCGTCGCCCGCATCCTGCTTGAGCGTGGCGAACACCACCGGCACCTGGCCTTTCAGCTCATCGTACACGCCGATCACCGCGGCCTCCGCCACCGCCGGATGACTGGCGACAGCCTCTTCAATTTCGCGCGTGCCAAGTCGATGACCGGCGACGTTGATGACATCGTCGGTACGGCCGAGGATCCAGATGTAACCTTCCTCGTCGCGGATCGCCCAGTCCAGCGAGCTGTACAGCAGTTGTTTGAAGTGGCCGAAATAGCTGGCGATGTAACGTTCGTCGTCGCGCCATACGGTGGTGAGGCAACCCGGCGGCAACGGTGGCTCGAAGACCAGCACACCCTTGCACTGCGGTGCGACCTCGTCGCCACTGTTCTCGTCGACCACTTTCATCTTGTAGCCCGGTGCCGGCAGTCCTGGCGAGCCGGCTTTCACCGGTTTCAGGTCCAGCCCCGGCATCAGGGTGATCGCCGGCCAGCCGGTTTCCGTCTGCCAGTAGTTGTCGATCACCGGCACGCCCAGAGCCTCGGTGATCCACTGTGCAGTCGGCTCGTCCAGCGCTTCGCCAGCGAGGAACAGCCACTCGAGCTTCGACAAGTCGTACTTTTTCAGCCACGCCTGATCCTGCTTCTTCAGCACACGGATGCCCGTGGGCGAGGAGAACATCGTGCGCACGCCGTATTTTTCGCACAGCTCCCACCAGATGCCGGGATCAGGCCGCGTCGGCAAACCTTCGTAAAGCAGCGATGTGGCACCGCCAATCAGCGGGCCGTAGACATTATAGGAATGCCCTACCGCCCAACCCACATCCGAGGTGGAAAACATCACCTGGCCCGGTGCGATGTCGAACACCGTACGTATCGACAACGCCATCGCCACTGCATAACCGCCGACGTCGCGTTGAATGCCCTTCGGCCCGCCGGTGGTGCCGGAGGTGTAGAGCAAATAGCTGGGTTCGTTCGATTCCAGCCACGTCACCGGCACCTCGGCGTCTATGAACTCCGCACGCAAGCTGGCGTAGTCGAGGTCGCGGCCCGCGACGTGGGTCATCTGCGGGTCCAGCTCACGATCGACGATCAGCACATGCGGCACTGCTGAGCGCGACTCGACCAGCGCGGCATCCACCAGCGGCTTATACGCAATCACCTTGCCGCCGCGCGCGCCGGCATCGGTAGCGATCAACAACTTCGGTTGTGCATCGTCGATGCGCAACGCCAGGTTGTGCGCGGCAAAGCCGCCGAAAACGACCGAATGGATCGCACCGATGCGAGCACAGGCGAGCATCGCGAACGCTGCCTCGGCGATGTTGGGCAGATAGATCACCACGCGATCGCCCTTGCCCACCCCCAGCGATTGCAGCACCGCGGCGAACACATTGACCTCGCGATGCAGCTCACCATAGGTGAATTCGCGCGTGATGCCGGTTTCGCCGGAAACAGCCACCAATGCAAGCTGCTCGCCACGACTGGCGAGGTGGCGATCCACCGCGTTGTAGCAGAGGTTGGTCGTGCCACCGACGAACCAGCGACGAAACGGCGGCCGCGATTGATCGAGGATCTGCTGCGGCGGCGTCTCCCAATGGATCAACCGCGCCTGTTCGGCCCAGAACTGCTCTGGCTGCTCGATCGACTGCCGGTAGAAATCCTCGTAGCGCATGGCCGCGTCCTTCGCACCGTGTGAAGGCTCAGACTAGACCAGACGCAGTGCAGCAAGACACCCGACTTTCACGACGCGCCCGAATGAAAACGGGCTGGCAAAAGCCAGCCCGTTAAAGCCCGCACCCTTACGCGATGTTGGGAGTCCGGAAAACCGCCCCACGCTCGTCATTCCTGCGAAGGCAGGAACCCAGCGCCCTTGCTCCTCAAGAAACTGCGGCTGCTGGGTCCCTGCCTTCGCAGGGATGACGAGGGGTTGCAGGTTATTCGAAGTACCTTGGTAGAGACTGCCAGGGCAGTCCCTGGAAGATCTCTATTTCAAATACTCACTTCTGCGCGAACAGATGCTCCACACCAGCGCGCTCTTCACGCAGCTCCTTGTCGGTGGCGTCCATGCGGGCGCGTGAGAAGTCGTTGATGGCCAGGCCCTGCACGATCTCGTACTTGCCGTTCTTCACCGTCACCGGGTAGCCGTAGATCACGCCGGGGGCGATACCGTAGGAACCATCCGACGGGATACCCATCGAGACCCAGTCGCCCTCGGCGGTGCCGTGTGCCCAGAAATGCATGTGGTCGATTGCGGCCGAGGCCGCCGAGGCCGCCGACGAAGCACCACGTGCCTTGATGATCGCCGCGCCGCGCTGCTGCACGGTCGGGATGAAGTCGCTCTCATACCAGCTCTGGTCGATCAGCGAGATGGCGGCCTTGCCGTTGACGGTAGCGTGGTGAATATCCGGATACTGGGTGGAGCTGTGGTTGCCCCAGATCGTCATCTTCTTGATGTCGGTGGTATGCGAACCGGTCTTTTCAGCCAGCTGGCTCAGGGCGCGGTTGTGGTCCAGACGCACCATCGCGGTGAAGCACTTCGGATCCAGATCCGGTGCGTTCTGCTGGGCGATCAGCGCGTTGGTGTTGGCTGGATTGCCGACTACCAGCACTTTGACGTCGCGCTTCGCGTGCGCATTCAGCGCCTTGCCCTGCGGGCCGAAGATCGCGCCGTTCGCTTCCAGCAGATCCTTGCGCTCCATGCCCGGGCCGCGCGGACGCGCGCCGACCAGCAAAGCGTAATCGACATCCTTGAACGCGACGTTGAGGTCGTCGGTGGCAACCACGCCGGCCAGGGTCGGGAACGCGCAGTCGTTCAGCTCCATCACCACGCCCTGCAGCGCTGGCAGCGCCGGGGTGATTTCCAGCAGATGCAGGATCACCGGCTGGTCGGGACCCAGCATGTCGCCCGCAGCAATGCGGAACAGCAGTGCATAACCGATCTGACCGGCAGCACCGGTAACGGCAACTCGAACGGGGGCTTTCATGTTGGCAACTCCTTCGGGGAATAAGGCATGGTCCGTACCCTTACGGTGCGAACCAAAACGAATCGATCAGCTCAGCTCGGCAAAAAACTCGGTGATACGTGCAAGTCCAGGCGCCAGCTGCGCGGTGGGACAGGTGTAGGAAATCCGCATGGCGCGGGGCTCGCCAAATGCCGAACCCGGCACGCAGGCGACGCCCTTGGCTTCCAGCAGCGCGGCACAGAACTCGACATCATTATTGATCTTGGTGCCGTTGTGGCTCTTGCCGAACGCCACCGAGATATCCGGGAACGCATAGAACGCGCCTTGCGGCCGCGGACAGACTACGCCGGGGATCGCGGACAACGCGGCAACGACCAAGTCGCGCTTGCCGGCGAATTCCTTGCATTTTGCCTGCGGAATGTCCTGCGGACCGGAGAACGCCGCTACCGCCGCAGCCGTGATGACCTCCGGCACGCTGGTGATGTGGTTGGAATTCAGCGTGGTGACCGCCTTGGCGACTGATTCGGGCCCGGCAATCAGACCGACGCGCCAGCCTGGCATGCCATAGGTCTTGGATACGGAATCAACGAAGATGACGCGCTCGCGCAGTTCTGGCCTGGCGATCGCAAGTTGTGGTAGCCGATGCCGTCAAACACCATCGAGTTGTAAATGTCGTCGGTGATCACCCAAGTGTCCGGGTGCTTCATCAGCACGTCGGCCAGCGCGGCAATTTCCGCGGCCGTATAGACCATGCCGGTGGGGTTGGACGGGTTGTTGAACAGGAACACCTTGGGCTTGCGAGCCAGCGCCGCATCGAGCTGCGTCGGGGTGAGCTTGTAGCTCTGCTCAGAGCCGCACGGCATCACATTGACCTTCGCGCCCACGATGTCGGCGATGTCGCGATAGGTGGTCCAGTACGGCGCCGCGAAACAGATCTCGTCGCCCTCGTTCAACAGCGCTTCGGCAAGGTTGTACAGCACCTGCTTGGCACCGATGCCGATCGACAGATTCGTGCGGCCATAGCCGGTGAAGCCCAGTCCCTCGATGTGCTTGAGAAACGCATCCAGCAGCGGCTCGGCGCCTCGATTGCTGCCGTACTGACCGGAGTCGTGCAGCAACGCCTCGCGCGCCGCGGCGTATACGTGCTCGCCAGGCAGGAAATTCGGCACACCAATCGAGAAGCTGATGATGTCGCGGCCGCTGGCCTTGAGTTGCTTGGCCTTTTCCGCAATTACCATGATCGCGCTGGGTTTGGCGCGGCCGACACGCTGGGCAAGCTGGGGCATGGTTCTCTCTGCAGTGGGGATGAAAGCAGCAAACCGGCGAATTTTAGCATGCGGTTATCGCTGCCTCGATCCAACCGCAAAAGTTTGCGAAGTTCCGTGTCATTCGGGCCGTGCTGGTTGCATCATGCGAGCGCCAGCCGTGTTGCGACATGATGGGTGCGGCAGGGGCATGGGCCAGCAGGGATACCGGCTCGTCAAACGCAGGGGAACTCACTCACCATCACATCTACAGAAGGACACTCGTATATGCATTGGCTATGGGTAATCATTATCGGTCTGATCGTCGGCATCATTGCCAAGCTCATCCGTGGCGGCAGCGACTCCATGGGCTTCATCGTCACGATCATCATCGGCATCCTCGGTTCGATCCTCGCCACCTACGTGGGAGAGCAGCTGGGCCTGTGGCAAGCCACCGGCTTCGTACACTTCCTGGCTTCGATCGGCGGCGCGATCGTGCTGCTGGCGATTTACCACCTGCTGTTCAAGCGCCAAACGGCATCGTGACAACCCGCGACGGTGGGGCCTTGCGCTCCACCGACGCCATCAACGCGTGAGCCGAAGCCTCAGGTCGCGCTGCCGAACAATTTACCGGCCAACCCTTCCAGCGATGCCAGATCGAAGCCACCCGCCAGCCCCTGCGCTGGCACCTGCCCATCCGGAGTCAGGTGATCGACCGTGTGCGGCAGTACTTGCGAGAGCTGCGCGAGCAACTGGTTCGGCTCTACGCCAAGCTTGCCGGCGGCCTCCTCCACCATCGGGCCCAGCCCTCCGTTCTGCAGCGCCTGGCCCAGCTGGTTGCTGGATACCGCCTGATTCACACCCGTGCCGACCCACGATTGCACCGCGTCACCCAAGCCATGCTGTTGCAGCATGCTGGTCAATCCCTGTACGCCGCCGGCACGCTGGATCAACTGCCCCGCGACCGAAACCAGCGAGTCGCCACTAACCGCACTACCCTGGCTGTCGCCTAGCAGATTATCGAGAAATGACATCGCCCTACTCCTTAGGAATGTGAAAGCTCAGTGGAGCTGGGCGATTTTAGGGCGGCAGGCACCTGGTCGTGGTGACAAATTTGTGAAAACGAAAAAGCCGCCGTTGCGACAACGGCGGCTTTCGACCGACAACAAAAGCTGCGGATGGATCAGCCGCGCTGATCGAGTACCGCGTTCCACTCCTTCACGCGATCGGACTGCGCCGCAAGCAACGCATCCACGTCGCCTTCCAGGGTGACTTTCTCGATCACGTCACCCTGCTCAATGGTGTTGACCACATTCATATCGCCCGCATCGACCACTTCGCCGAACACGCTGTGCTTGCCGTCCAGCCACGGCGTGGCGCCATGGGTGATGAAGAACTGGCTGCCATTGGTACGTGGGCCGGCGTTTGCCATCGACAACACGCCCGGCTTGTCATGCCGCAGCGAAGGATTGAATTCATCCTCGAATTTGTAGCCCGGGCCGCCGCGACCGCTGCCTTCGGGACAGCCGCCCTGAACCATGAAGTCCGCAATCACCCGATGGAACGACAGCCCGTCGTAATACCCGCGCTTGGCCAGATTGACGAAATTGGCCACCGTGACCGGCGCCTTGTCTTCATGCAGACGCAGATGGATCGGGCCGCGGTTAGTGGTGAAGGTGACTTGAATGGTCATGGGGAATCCTTGGGTTCAAAAACTGCACCGCGCGATGGCACGGGCATGGGGGTTGCCAAGAATAACCCCAAGCCACTTGCATGCGAACATGAAATCTCGCACAGACTCTTGCAGCACCGTTCTAGTGCAAGCCCAGCGTACTGCGCTCCAGAGCGCCTGCGCCGCGCGGTTGTGCTGCAGGGGCCGGCACGTCGGTCGGCCATGTCGCACCCTCGTAAAGGTGCGACCACAGCCGATCCAGCGCTGCGTAGCCATACGGTAGCAACGCGACGTGGCGCTCGCCGAAGCCGGGTAGCGACAGGAACGCATCGAAATGCTGGGCATACGGCACCTTCCAATAGATCGGGCGACGCCCCTCAGCACGCAACCACGCCACATAAGGTTCGGAGCTGAACACAGTCGGCAGCAGACCGTCGCTTGCCCCATGCACCACCCACAGCGGCAGGTCACTGCGCGGTAGCCGGGCTACGGTCGCGCTTACCGAGGCGTGCAAGGTCTGCGCTTCATGGTCATCCCCCGTCCACAACGCGCGCAGACATTCATTGCCGATCAGAGTGGGGTCGCTCGAGACGTTGGTACCGCCAAGCAGCCCGACGCCATTGCCCGGCGGAATGCCCGAGGCATCGGCCCACCATGCCGCCTTGGTGGCGGGATCGACCTCATCGGGCAAGCCTTTGGCGCCCACGGTCGCGTAATGGAAGCCGCATGGCATGTCCGTCGCACCGCGACGCAAATAGGACGAAGCGTAGCCCGCGGTCACCACCCGCCAGAGGTCGAACGCGGTCGTGCTGGCCGCCGTGCTCATCGCCTCGTCGGTCCAGCCCTTCGTGTGCAGATACTGCCAGGCTTGCTCGGCCTGATCGGCCACGGTGTTGCCGGCCAGCTTGCCCTGCGCACGAAGACTGGCGCAGCGCAGCGGCCACGCCGGTGGCGGCAGGCCGTTGGGTCCGCGCGCGAATGGCGCGCTGGCGAAACGCTCGCCGCTGAGCGCGCAGGGCAACCAGATCGCCGCCTCGGTGGCGTAGTCGTATAGCGCGCGGCCGTGCTCATGCTCGGGTGTGAGTACATTCGGCTCCAATGCGACCACGCCTGCAAACATGTGCTCGCGATCGAGGCCTGCTGCCTGCAACACGGCGCCACCACCATTGGAGAGGCCCGTCGCGATGATCTTCGTGTTCTGTGGCGTAAATGGCGCATCGGCGGGATAGGCCCTATCCAGCATGGCCAGCCCAAACTGCGCCGCCTGGATCACATGCCGCCCCCAATCAGCCTCCGGGTTGTCGCCCGAGTTCATCTGCTTGACTGCAATGCCCGCACTGGCCGGTGCTGGCGGCGGCGCGAACTCCAGCTCTGCCGTGCCACGCTTGGCCCGGCGGCCGTCCAGCGCCACACCACTGTCGTCGGCGAAATCGAAATACCCGGTGCCCGTGCCCTTGTCGGTATAGGCCACCGCACAGCCGTGCGGCAAACCCCATGCGCCGGCCAGCGCGATCGCACCGTAGATGCCACGCGAACCGGACGAGGCGGTCACCACCAGACAGCGCCTGGTCCGATCGAAATGATCCGGCACCTGCAACAGCACCCGATGCGGCGCACGCGCACCGGGAATGCGCGCGAATGCCTGATATTCGCGACCCGGCACGTCGGGCACGCCGCCGTAGACGGTGCCGTAGCCGCCCAGCGGCCCGAGATCGGCGATGCCTTTCCAGTTGGTCTGGATCGCCCGCCGGCGCAGTTCCTCCGCGCTCGGTTGCAGCGGGTCGGCAAACGGCAATGGCGCATCAGCCAGACCGGTCAACCCAAGACCGGCGCTCAACAGGTCATCGTGGCCGCGATGTTCGCTGACGCGCACTTCACCGTAGTCGACATCACTCATTGTGGGTTCCTTCGACACGGGATTATCGGCACACGCCGACAGCAACAGACCTGCCAACATCGGCAAGACCAGTAAGGGCAACAGGCAGGCGGATCGTTTCATCCTGACACCATAACAAGCTTGCTGGCGCGTGCCATCGTACGAAAGTCCAGCATCAGGCAGCACCCGTCACGCGCCAAACTCGACGGCGGTGCCGCGGCCGGCTAACTTCAACAACATGACCTGCCTGCTGATCGCCGACGACCACCCCCTGTTTCGCGCCGCGCTGCGTCAGGCCGCCGCTGAAAGCCTGCCCGAATGCGTGGTACACGAGGCCGCCGACCTGGCCGGCGTACTCGCCGCGCTGGCCGCCGAACCGGAAATCGATCTGGTGCTGCTCGATCTGCACATGCCCGGTAGCCAGGGTTTGTCGGGACTGGCCACCCTACGCGGCCAGTATCCTGGCGTGGCCGTGCTGGTGGTATCCGCCCACGATGAACCGCGCATCGTGCGTCGCGTGCTCGATCACGGCGCGGCCGGCTTCATCCCCAAGAGCGCCAGCCCCGCCGAAATCGGCGAAGCGATCCGCAGCGTGCTCGACTGCGGCAACTGGCTGCCACGCGGTCTCGCCGACGCCGTCGCCGCGCTGCCCGCCAATCCAGCCGACACCGATCTGGCCAGCCGTCTCGCACGCCTCACCGAACAGCAGTCCCGCGTGCTTGCACTGCTCGCCGAAGGTCTGTTGAACAAGCAGATCGCGGATCGCCTGACAATCCAGGAACGCACAGTGAAAGCCCACATCACCGCGATTTTCGAGAAACTCAGGGTGCGCAATCGTACCCAGGCCGGCATGCTGCTGCGTTCACTGGATCTGGGTGAGCCGGCACGGGTGATTTGAAGCGCTGTTTGTCGCGCTGCAGCCCATTCCCTGAAAGCATGAATTGAATCAGAGCATGTCAGAAGTTATCGAAGACAAGACCTCAAAAACCGCGACTCCGTGGCAGGCACCGTGGCCTGCGGACGAGCTGCAGCATGTGCCCGCGTGCCCTGTCTGCGGCGGTACAACACGCGAGATGCTGCACGAGAATCTGGTGGACAACGTGTTCTTTGTGGCGCCCGGTTACTGGACGCTTTACCGCTGCACGCAATGCACCAATGCATATCTTGACCCCAGGCCCGATCAAGCGAGTATCGGCAAGGCCTATGGCACCTATTACACCCATGCCATCGGCGAAACGCGCAAAGGGCCAAACAAATCAGGCGCGTTGCATCGTCTGAAGCTCAGGCTTTCCAACGACTACGCAAATCAGCGCTATGGCACCCAGCGCCAGCCAGCAAGCCCATGGGGCAGCAGGCTGGCCGGACTTTTGCCACGGCAGCGCCAGGGGCTGGATGTCGAGTTCCGCTACTTGCCAAAGCCCCAACCCGGCCAAAAGTTGCTGGACATTGGCTGTGGAAACGGTGACTTCCTGGCGCGCGCGCGCGAAGCCGGTTGGGATGTCGTGGGCATCGACCCCGACCCCAAGGCCGTCGCCGTCGCGCAGCAGCGCGACTTCGACGTCAGCGTTGGCTCGATCGAATCACTGACAGGCGAGTCGAGTTGCTTCGACGTCATCACGCTAAGTCACGTGCTGGAGCATGTGCATGAGCCCAGGCGGGTTATCCAGTCCATCCATCGCCTGTTGAAACCTGGCGGCATCATTTATATCGATACGCCGAACATCGAAAGCAAAGGCGCGAAGTTTTGGGGAAAGAACTGGCGCGGTCTTGAAACGCCGAGGCACTTGGTGCTTTTCAGTCTTGCCGGTCTTGTCGATCTTCTAAAGACCAGCGGATTCGAAACCGTCGAGATCGAACGTCGTACTGCGGTACGAAAATTTGTGTACGTGAGCAGCCTGCGCATGCGGATGGGGAAATCCCCCAATGGCCGTGACCCGGCAAGACTGCCGCTGATGATGCGCATGCGATTGAAGTATTCGGTCACGCGTGCTGAAAACGATGAATTCCTGACGTTGGTTGCGTGGAAAAATTAAGGTGCGTTGTGCCTGGTTAGTTCGCTTAACTACCTATCAATATTTGAAATCCGCGTTGATGGCGAGGTTGACAAGGGCAGAGTCATGCCCGCCCTACCCCTGCCACCACCCGCTGCAACATCTGCCTCAACGCCAACGGTTTCAGTGGTTTGTACAGCACGCCAATTCCGATATCGAGCAACCGCTGGCGCAACTCGCCATCGCGATCGGCAGTCAGCATTACCGTCGGGACATCCGCGTGCCGCGCGCGCAACTGCTGCCATACATCCAACCCGGTGCGCCCACCATCGAGATGAAAATCCAGGATATGCAAATCCGGTCGCCACGGCGCAGCCAGCGCCTGTTCCGTGTTGCGTGCGGCGTGTACATGCCAGCCCCAGCTGTCGAGCAAGGCACTGAGTGCGGCCAGGGCGGCGGGCTCGTTGTCCAGCACCAGCGCGCGGCCGGCCGGCAATGGCTGTTGCGCATCCGCGGTGGATGCGGGTCGTGCCGTCGCCTGGGTGATCGGCACGCTGAGGTCGAACACGCTGCCACGACCCGGCCATGAGCGCAGCCCCAGCGGATGATCCAGCAGGCCAGCCATGCGTTGCGCGATGGACAGGCCCAGCCCGAGCCCCTGCCCGCCCGCGGCGCTGCCGCGACGGAATTCCTGGAAGATGAACTGCTGCTCGCCCGGCGCGATGCCGGGCCCGGTATCCCATACCTCCACACGCACCTGCTCGAGTTGCCGGCGCACGCCGAGCAGCACGCGTCCGTGCTCCGCATAGCGCAAAGCGTTCGACAGGAAATTCTGCAACACACGGCGCAACAGTTGCGGATCGGAGTTCACCCACACGCGTGTACCGACCACGTCCAGTCGCACACCACGATCGAGCGCGATGGCGCGGAATTCAGCGGCCAGCGGATCGAGCACGTCGGCCAGCGGAAATGCCCGAAGCTGCGGATGCAGACGGCCGCCTTCCAGTCGCGCGATGTCCAGCAAACCAGCCAGCAGGCCTTCGGTCGCGGCCAGCGCGCCATTGAGATGGCGCGCTGTCGCGGCATCCGCACCGCGCTCCGTCAGCGAATGGGCGAACAGTTGCGCCGCGTGCAACGGCTGCATCAAGTCATGGGTCACAGCGGTGAGGAAGCGACTCTTCGCCTCATTCGCGCCTTGCGCCTCCGCCGATGCCGCCACCAGCGCGCGCGTGCGCTCTTCCACACGCAGCTCCAGCGTTTCGTTGACACGCTTGAGCGAACCCTCTGCCTGCCGAAACGCGGTGACGTCGGTAAAGGTGGCGACGAACCCACCACCAGGCATCGGGTTGCCGCGAATCTCGACGACGGTGCCGTCCGGAAAACGCCGCTCAGACAGATGTCGCGTGCCGGCGCGCATATGAGTGAGCCGACGCTGCACGCGCCGCTCCACTTCACCGGGGCCGAGCATGCCCGCCTCGATATTGTGACGAGTCAGCTCGTCAACTGGGCGACCGACCTGCAGCAGTTCGTCGGGATAGCCAAACAAGCTGGCGTAGCGGCTGTTCCACGCGACCAGCCGCAACTCGGCATCGACCACGCAGATGCCCTGGCTCATGTTCTGCAGTGCAGCCTCCAGCACGCGCTGATTGAAGCGCAGATCCTGTGCCGCCTCGCCGACGATGGCGACGACGGTATCCAGGTCGTCACGACCTTGCCGATGCACCACTTCCAGCAACAGCCGCGCAGAGGCGGCGCCAATCACCGCGGCCAATTCATGCTCAACCTCGGCCACGCGGATACTGCCGGACGATCCGGTAAGTGGCGCGTTATGAAACAGGTGCTCGACTCGATCGATCGGCAGGAAGCGCGCTGCCAGCGCGCGCAGCTCGGTCACGCCGACATCGCCCACGCTCACCGCACGTACGGCCCGGCCATAGCTCGATCCGGCAACCAACAGCATGACCGCGCCGTTCACCGACAGGCTCACCACCACCGCGCGACCCAGCCTGTTCCAGTCGCCCAGCCCGAGCAGATCGTCCGGCGCCAGCCAGCGCAAGCCGAGCGGACCTGCGTGCAGCCAGGACGATGCAGAGGGCAGCAATGCAGGCGTCACGGCATATAGCCACACCAGCGTGCCGGCAGCCAACCCCGCCATCACCGCACGTGAGCCCAACTGCGGGCGATACACCGCGGCCAGCAGTGCCGGCGTCAGCCCGGCCAGTGCGGAAAACGAAATCGCGCCGATGTCGGCCAAGGCCTCGTTTCGGGCCAGCACCCGGCTATATGTCCAGGCCAGCAGCAGCACCAGCAAAATGGCCACGCGACGATGATTCAACAACTCGCCGCGCAGATCGCCATGCTCGTCGCGTCCCCAGCCGGCACGCACGCGCAACGGCGCGATAAAGTGATTGACCACCATCAGGCTCAACGCCAGCGTGGCGATCACCACCATGCTGGTGGCGGCGCTGAGGCCGCCGAGAAACGCGATCAGTGCCAGCCCGTGTTCACCACGTGCCATCGGCAATGCCAGCACATACATGTCCGACGACACGCCGCTGGGCCCAAGCAATGCATCGCCCAGCCGCGCCAACGGCAGGATCGGCAACGAGATCAGCAGCATGTACAACGGAAACAGCCAGCGTGCCGTGCGCAGATGGCTATCGTCACGACACTCCACCACCCCCGCGTAGAACTGATGCGGCAGCGTGAACATGGCCAACGCGCCGAGCAGGATCAGTGCCGGGAATCCGCTGCTGTCCGGCGGCGACGGCACGGTAACCGGCAAGCCCGCGGGCAATGCCGTGAACAACAATGTGCCGAGCGCCAGCATGGCGCCGAGCTTGAACAGCGACTCGAAGGCCATCGCCAGCACCAGCCCACGGTTGTGCGCCATGGTCGAGGCGCGACGCGTGCCGAACAGCATGGCGAACAACGCCATCAGCAGCGCCACGTACAACGCGCTGTCCTGCCACGGCTCGGACTCGGCCAGCTGCCCGCCGTGACTCAGGATGCCGTAACTCATCGCCACAGCCTTCAACTGCAACGCGATGTACGGCACGATGCCGATCACCACCACCGCTGTGACCAGTGCGGCCAGCCCGGAATGACGCCCCAGCCGCACCGCGATCAGATCGGCCAGCGAGCCGGCGTTGTATTCGCGCACCAGTTGCACCATCCGACGCAGGAATTTCAGCGCGAACAGATACATCAGGATCGCGCCGACAAACGTCGGCGGCAGCCACCAGCCGGAACGGCTGGCCTGGGTGACGGTGCCGTAGAACGTCCACGACGTGCAGTGGATCGCCAGCGACAACGCGTAGACGATCGCCCAACGTTTCTCGAAGATATGTGGACGACGTTCGCCAAGCAACGCCACGCCAAACAGCAGGCCCAGCCAGCACAGCGCCGCGATCGCGATCAGGCTGGCGCTCAGCATCGTCGGTTCCGCGTGCAGTCGATCAATGCCCCGCCGGCAGCCCCATCGCGCGCACCGCGTTCACCAGCCAGCGCAACTGCACGCCGTGGCGGCTGTCGTAGTCGGCTCCGGAGTATCCCCACCAGTCCCAGCATGCTTGCGGATTCAAGGGCGCGAAACTTGCGCGAGTCTGAGGATATAGCACCGCGACGTCATAGGCGTCGGCCCAACGGTTAAAGCCAGCATCTTTAACGAACGCCTCGCCTACCGCTTCGGCGTTCTGCTTGCAGCCGTGGAATGCAACCAGCAGGCCACACGGTTTGCCGGCAAGGCAATCCGGTGGCAGATAGACATAACCCTTACTAGCCAGGAACGCATCGGCACCGGCAGGACGCAACGCGTCCTGATCGAATGTGCGCAGTTCTCCCCGTGCCTGCGCCACCGCATGCATGGGTTTGCCGAACATCTGCGCGAAGACCGCGCCGGCCGCATCGAAGCCACAGTGGCCCAGATACGGCGACACGGACTGCCCGCAGTCGCCGCCGCTGGCTACCACCGGCAGGTTATGCGCAAAGCCGCGCGCTCCATCGTCGTGTACCTGCATGCCGGTCAGACCGGGAGTGCTGTCGCGCAACTGCTCGTAGAAATGCGCAGCTGCTTCGGCCACGCCAGGCGCCACGGTGGTGTCCGCCGTTCCATGCAACAGATAGACATGCGCGCTGGCCAGATCCTTCAGCGCGCCGATCTGGCCCGACGCCGCGCGCTGGCGTGCATGCGCCACCAACGCATCGACATCCGGCGCCGGCACGCCTTTCATGCAGGTGCTGAGCGCCACATCCAGCTTGCCACCGGCGCAGCCGTAAGGACCGCCGGCAATCAGGGCCGCGTTGGGAAACAACTCCGGATACGCCAGCTGCACCTGCGTTGCCATGTACGCACCGGAGGACAACCCTGCCACCGCGACGCGCGATGGATCCAGTTTCAACTTGGGCAGCGCCGCATCCACGTCCTTCGCGCAGGCAGTGCCACCAAGCAGCAAGCTACCAAGCCATAACACCCTGGCCAGCCGCCGCATGTCCTTGCTCCGGTCAATCTGCATATCAGCATGCCCTCCTGGTCAGAACGTGTAGCGCGCGGTCAATGTGACCATCCGCGGTGCGCCGTAAAAACCGGTCACAATGCCCAATGCAGCAATGTTGTAGCCGGTGGTGCGATAGGACTTGTTGGCGAGGTTGCTGCCTTGCAAGCTCAGCGTCCACGGCTGATCGATCCGCCAGATCAGGCCCGCATTCCACAATCCGTAGGCGGGCTGTTCAATCAGCGGCGACAGGGTGGTCTCCGGGAAGACGCTGGTCTGATAGGTGTAGTTGATGCGACCGGTGATGCTGCCGCCATCGGACAGCGGATAGGTGTGATCGAGATTCAGCGCGCCTGACCATTTCGGCGCATTGGTGAAGGTCTGCGTATCGGCGATGTTCACGCCGCCGCTGAGGAACTGCGTGTACTTGGTGTGCAGGTAGGCGAAGTTGCCGCTGACGGTCCAGTTCTCGGCCGGCTTCCAGGCAAACTCTTCCTCGAGGCCGTCGATATGGCCTTTGCCGGCATTGGTGAAATCGCCGAAGAAACCCTGGCTGCCATTGGGCAACGTGTAAGAGGTAAACACCGACAGCTGGATGTTGGAGTAGATGTTGTGGAACAACGCCGTGTTCAGCAACAGGCTGTCGTCGAAGAAGGTCATCTTGCTGCCCAGTTCGTACGACTTCACGTTTTCGTCCTGGATCGGACGGCATGACTCGGGAATCGCCTCACAGTTCGCACGGATGTTGTATCCGCCTGAGTGGAAGCCTTCGCTGTAGCTGCCGTAGAGCATGACGTGGTCGTTCGCAGTCCAGCTCAGCGATGCCTTCGGTGACACGTTGTGCGAATCGTGCGAGCCGGTGAAGTCGGCCAGCGTGGCGATCGGATTGGTGAAGCTTGCATTGGCGTAGCCGTAGTTCTGGATCAGCGCGGTCTTGGTCTCGTCGGTCAGCCGCATGCCCACATCAAGGCTCCACTCAGGACTGATGTCCCAGGTGAAATCGCCATAGCCGGCGTAGCTTTTGGTACCAATGCTGCCACCCGTGCTGCCGTACTGTGAGTAACCGAGCGTGCTGTAGGGCGGCGAACCCAGAAAGATGTTCTGGATCTGGCCGTCGGCGGTTCCGTTGAAGTAGTACACGCCGAGTACACCATGCACGGTGCCGCCGGAATCGTAATTGGCCTGTATCTCCTGGGTGAACTGATGATCCTTGTAGACCGCGCCGACGTCGGCGATCTGCTCCGGCAAGGTGTCGAAATCGATGTTGGTGTCGGTGGACGAGCCGCGATACGCGGTGACCGATTTCAGGCTCCAGTCCTGGCTGGCAATCCAGTTCATCGTGAGCGCCGTTCCCCACAGCTTGGTGTGGTTGACCTGCGCCATGCCGCTACGTGTGTCGTAATCGCTCGACAACGGTGCGTAGGTCGGGTCGAACGAATTGGCGATGAGCATCTTCGCGCCGCGCGGATTGGAATTATCGCGCAGTCCGTCGACTGACAATTGTGCGTTGAACGTGGACGACGGAAAGAAGCCGAGCGTCGCGCGGGCCGCGTTGGTGTTCTTGTCGCCGTTGCGGCTGCCGTTGACCAGGTCGGTACCGAAACCATCGTTGTGCTCGGTGGCGTAGGCAACACGCGCGCGCCACACACCATCGGCACTGGCGCCGCCCAGGCTACCCTTCACGTCTTTCTCGCCATGCGTGCCGACGGTCGTCTCTACCGAACCCTCGGTCTTGGTGGGCAGCGGATTGGACACGTACTTGATCGCGCCGCCGATGGTGTTCTTGCCATAGAGGGTGCCTTGCGGGCCTCGCAACACCTCGATGCGTTCCACGTCGAACACATCCAGCATGGTGCCTTGCGGACGCGCCAGATAGACATCATCCAGATAGATGCCGACTGCCGGATCGAAACCCCAGGTGGGATCGGCCTGGCCGACGCCGCGAATGTAAGCGGTCAGCGTGGTGTTGGAGCCGCGTGCGGCGTAGATCTGCAGCGACGGCACCTTGCCCTGAAGGTCGGCCAGGTTCTGCACGTTTTGATTGAGCAGCGATTGCGCGGTGAGCGCGGTGACGGCGATCGGCACATCCTGCAAGGTCTCTTCGCGCTTGCGCGCGGTGACCGTCACCTGGCCGAGCTGCTTGGCGTTGGCCGGTTTGGCCTGATTAGGCGCGGCCGCGGTGTCGCCGCTCTGTTGTGTGCCGCTCTGTTGCGCATACAGCGGTGCGCAACAGAACAAGCCCGTTGCCAAACCAATCGCCATACTCAGGTGTGTGCGTTTCATGACTTCCCCCCCGTAGACGCAGCCATCGATGATGGTGCTGATGCCGCAGGAGATTAGGCGCCACTGAGCGCAGCGACACTTGTACCTTCGTACAGTGCCCGGATGCACGAGGCACGCGGATACTCGGCCCCTCGTCAACTTCCAAGAACACCGAGGAACCGCAAGGATGGCATTCGTGATCGTGCTGGCCGCACTGTGCTTCCTGATGTTCGCGGCATATCGCGGCTACAGCGTGATTCTGTTTGCACCGGTCGCCGCGCTGGGCGCGGTGCTGCTGACCGACCCGAGCCTGGTCGCGCCGATGTTCACCGGCCTGTTCATGGACAGGATGGTCGGCTTCCTCAAACTGTATTTCCCGGTGTTCATGCTCGGCGCGGTGTTCGGCAAGTTGATCGAGCTGTCCGGGTTCTCAAAAGCCATCGTCGCGGCCACCATCGGCCTGGTCGGGCGCAGCCGCGCGATGCTCTCCATCGTGCTGGTCTGCGCGTTGCTCACCTACGGTGGTGTGTCGCTGTTCGTGGTGGTGTTTGCGGTGTATCCGTTTGCCGCCGAGCTTTTCCGCGCCAGCCATATTCCCAAGCGATTGATCCCGGGCACCATCGCGCTCGGCGCATTTTCCTTCACCATGGACTCGCTGCCAGGCACGCCGCAGATCCAGAACATCATCCCGACGTCGTTTTTCGGCACCACTGCATGGGCGGCGCCGTGGCTGGGCACGATCGGCTCGGTGTTCATCCTCATCGTCGGCCTGGCCTACCTGGAATCGCGCCGACGCAAGGCCGCTGGCGCGGGCGAAGGCTACGGCGACAACCTCGTCAATGAGCCGGCACCGTTCGAGTACGGCAAGCTCGCCCATCCGTTGATCGCGCTGCTGCCGCTGGTGCTGGTCGGCATCTGCAACAAACTCCTTACTGACCTGATTCCACGGGTCTATGGCCAGACGCAGTCGTTTCTGCCCAGCGTGGTCGGCGACGCAAAGCCGGTGGTGCAGGAGGTAGCGAAGGTCGCGGCAATCTGGGCGGTCGAAGGCGCACTGCTGGTCGGCATCCTGTGCGTGCTGGCGTTCGCCTGGCGGCCGGTGATCCGGCAGTTCGCCGACGGCAGCAAGGCCGCGGTGAGCGGTGCATTGCTTGCCTCGATGAACACCGCCTCCGAATACGGCTTCGGTGCAGTGATCGCTGCCCTGCCCGGCTTCAAGCTGATTGCCGACGCACTGCACGCGATCCCGAACCCGCTGGTGAATGAAGCCGTGACCGTCACGGCGCTGGCCGGCATCACCGGATCGGCATCTGGCGGCATGAGCATTGCGCTGGCTGCGATGGCGAACACCTTCACCCACAATGCGCAGGCCGCCGGCATTCCAATGGAAGTGCTGCACCGGGTTGCCGCAATGGCCTCCGGCGGCATGGACACCCTGCCGCACAATGGCGCGGTAATCACCTTGCTCGCGGTCACCGGACTGACCCATCGGCAGTCCTATAAAGACATCTTCGCGATCACCGTGATCAAGACATTGGCGGTGGCCGTGGTCATCGCCGTGTACTACTTCACCGGCGTGGTGTGAGCGCACTGACACGCCGGAAAGGGTCGCTGGACGGGCAGAATGATGAACGGGTCATCGAAATGACGGGCAAGTTGTCACATAAGTCCGTATAATTGGTCGATTCACCCTTCAAGAATCCTGCGCGACGGCCACCGAGCCGCCCGAGTCGATCACATGTCTATCGAAAAATTGCGCAACATCGCCATCGTCGCCCACGTCGATCACGGCAAGACCACTCTCGTCGATTGCCTG